>Ga0153924_1000006_pt1 | contig 353936 bp, 319 predicted proteins | sample TSNJ008MetaG_FD_104709 | JGI IMG/M metagenome (GOLD analysis project Ga0153924, IMG submission 104709) | Attine ant fungus gardens microbial communities from New Jersey, USA - TSNJ008 MetaG | ecosystem: Host-associated > Fungi > Mycelium > Unclassified | place: USA: New Jersey, Wharton State... | reverse complement strand
CCCATCTTTTGGCGGGTTTTTTGCCATGCCGCGTTGCTTTCCCTTGAAATACACAAAGTATTCCTGCGGAAAAGCGCCTTGCCTGGCGAAAAATCCGCTTAAAATCTGTGCATTTCGACTCGTGTCAACACTATCTAGAGACAATAATAAAAATTTAACATTTTTTTCATAGACTTTTTCCACGCGTACAGGTACAATAAAAATCAGTGCTGTCATTCTGTCCCAGTTCTTATCCAGGTGGCGGGACGAAAAAAGGAGGTATTTCATATATGGGCGCAATCTCCCGCCGGCTCTCCCGCTTTTGTTCTGAACACCCAAACCTGGGAATTCCCGGCCTCATGAAATATATTGTCATCGCAAATGTGGGCGTCTTTATATTGGATCTGTTCAGCAGCTACAGCTGCTCCTACCTGCTGCAATTTAATCCGGCGTTGATTTTTCAGGGGGAAATTTGGCGGCTGCTCACCTTTTTGATTGTACCGATGAACCTCTCCCCCATTTGGTTCGCCCTATCCACACTGCTCTATTACTCCATTGGAACTACACTGGAACAATATTGGGGCCCCGCCCGCTTTACGATCTATTACATCATGGGCGCCTATGTCAATGTGATATTAGCCCTGATCATGCAGCTCATCTCCCCTTCCGGGTACGCTTACCCCATTATGACCTATGTGAACCAGTCTCTCTTTTTCGCCTTCGCCACACTGTACCCGGAAACCCGCTTTATGATTTATTTCATCATTCCGGTCAAGGCCAAATGGCTGGCCTGGCTCTCCGGGGCCTTCATCATCTTTGATTTTGTCTCCTATTTGTTCGCCGCCGAGTGGTTAGGCGCGGTGATTGTCTTTGGCACAGTGCTGAACTATCTGATCTTCTTCTGGGATGACATCAAGTCCTTCTTCCACAACCGGCGCGCACAGGCCGCCCACTTCCGCAACCCCCAAACCGTAAACTTTAAGAAGGCCCAGCGGGAGATCAAGCAGAACAAGGGATATCTCCACAAGTGCACCATCTGCGGCGTCACCGATGCGGACAACCCTGAAATGGAATTTCGCTACTGTTCCCGATGTAACGGCTACTACTGCTACTGCATGGATCACATCAACAACCACGTTCACATTGAGTAATCCACCAAAAAGAACTGCGTTCCCTCAGTCTGGGAACGCAGTTCTTTTCATCAACTCCAGGGAAGGGTTTTCCCCTGCTTGCGCATACTGTTTTCCAGATGCTGAAAAAAACGGAGTGTCATGCGGCTGCACAGAAATCCTACCAGCGCGCCGGCCAGTACATCGCTCGGAAAATGGACTCCCACATAGAGCCTTGAGCATCCCATCAGCACCGCGCAAGCAAGCGATGCCCCCTTGCTCCACTTCTGGGGCAGGCAGTGCATCCATATCCCCGCCACCGCAAAAGCCGCGCAGGTATGGCCCGATGGAAAGGAGTTCGGATCTCCTGACGTTACCAGCGCCACCAGGCCCTCCACCACATAATAGGGCCGGATCCGCCCCACCAGATGCTTTAGTACCACGTTGGTACACATGGCGCCCAAAAACAGCGATGCCAGTGTCATGATCCCTATGTTCCGTGTCCTGGGAAACACCAGCAGGACACCCCCCATTGTAATCCAGAGCATCCCGCTGTCCCCCAGATGTGTATAGAAAATAAGAAGTGGGGTGAATAGATCATTGCGCACAGATTCCTGGATCCACAGGAGTACCTCCGCATCCCAGCCTGCAATTATCTCCAGCAAAATTTACATCACCTATCTCTCTCATTTCAATCATTTCTTTATTTTTTTAGTTTTCTACGCCTTGACCAGGCTACATCTTCATTATATAATGAATGATCAAACATTAGAAGAAACAGGCTGTTTTTCCCGCTCCGGCTAAGATATCAAAACTGTAGGGGCGGTTGTGACATTTTGCAGTGGTATGCGCGGCTCACGCCACGGCCTAACATGAATTCTGCGCTTGCCCGCACAGCGGACAAATGCGTGATAGCATTGGGCCATGTACCGCGTTTAGCGGTGCGGCCTAAAATTATTTTAGCATCCGGCCACGCTGTGGCCGGATGCGCGGAATATCATAGCCGCTTTGCGGCTATGATATCATATAAAGTCTGCCCCGGCAAGCGTGGACAAGCAGACTTCATGTTACTTCCATCATTTATATGCGGGAGGGTCCCTCTTTTGAACCAGATTATTTGCCTCTCAACCAAACCTTGGGGCAACGCCCCAACCCGCACCCAACATCTGGTCAGCCGCATTCAGGATGCAACGGTGCTATATTTTTCTCCTGCCCACAGCCGTTTTGACCGCGGCTACCGGCGGAAAGGACGCCAGGTGCGCCCCGGTGTCACGACCTATACGCTCCCCCCTGTCCTTCTGCCGCAGGGTGAGGAGCGGTCTCTCCTGTTTCGCTATACCCAACAGAAGCTGGGGCGCTATATCGCAAAAACCGCCGCCCGGCACCGGTTTCATGCCCCCCTTTTGTGGTGTACCTGCCCTGACCAGGTTCATTTGTTGAATATACTGGACTACGATAGTCTAGTATATGACTGCGCGCAGGAGTGGGATGATCTGAACCCCCTCTGGGAGGGTGGCCTTGCCCATAGCGCCGAGCTGGTCTTTGCCGCATCGGAAGGCCTGCGGGACCGCTTATCTCCGTGCAGCAATAACATCGCCCTGCTGCCAAACGGCGTCAACTTTCCCCTGTTTTCCCATACATCCGCCCAGGACGCGCGGAGGAGAACGCGGCCCATGCTGGGCTGGGCTGGTACGATCCACGAAGATTTGGACCTGTCCCCTCTGCTGGAGGCGGTACACCAAAAGCAGCAGTGGGACTTTCTGCTGCTGGGGGCCCAAAGTTCCCGCAACCCTTTTTTACCCAAATTAAAACAGTATCCCAATGTCATCTGCAAGGGCCAGTGCCCCCTGGTTGAGGTGCCTGAATATTTGGCCCAGTGCTGCGTGCTGATGGACTTTCAGCGCGCAAACCAGGCGGGTGGCGATATTGTGCCCAGCCGGATTTATGAATATCTGGCCATGGGAAAACCCATCGTCTCGATGCATGATCCGGACCAGGTGGACCGCTTTCCTGATGTCATCTATGCCGCGCACAGCAGCCGTGAGTTTCTGACGCTGTGCCAGCATGCCATGGAGGAATCGCCGCACTGGATTTTTGAGCGCAGGCGCGCGGTGGCACAGGCTGCCTCATGGGCAAACCGGGGCGCGGAGGTCAACCAAATTCTCACCACCGCCGGTTTATTGTGAGTTTCCGCTCTGTATGACAACATCCGCCCCTTTTTTCCCGTTCAAGATTGTACAAGCATACAAAAATCCATCCCCTACTTGAAAAGGTCAGATTCTTCCGATAAAATGATAGCTAATCTCGATGAGGAGGTCCGCCCGATGCCTGTGCTGCATGTTTTTCCCATGGAACGGCGCAACAGTCTGCCAGACACCTCTGTGTCCAGATTGGGTAGGTAGACATTCAGGCTGTCCGTGGTCTCCGGGCGGCCTGATTTTGTTTTTTTATTTTGAGGAGGTATGGATGGAAATGGGTAAAAAAGTCGCCGTCATCATGGGATCCGATTCCGACTGGCCGGTGGTAAAGACCGCCTGCGCTCAGCTCAAAGAGTTGGACATCCCTTTTGAAGCCCGCATTTTAAGTGCGCACCGCACCCCGGCCAAGGCCGCTGAATTTGCTCGGGGCGCCCGGGAGAACGGCTTTGGCGTTATCCTCTGCGCGGCCGGTATGGCAGCGCACCTGGCAGGCGCTTTTGCCGGAAACACCACATTGCCGGTCATTGGAATCCCCATGAAGGGAGGCGTGATGGACGGGCTGGACGCGCTGCTTGCCACAGTGCAGATGCCCAGCGGCATCCCGGTGGCCACGGTGGCCGTGAATGGCGCGAAAAATGCCGCTGTGTTGGCAGCCCAAATTCTGGCAGTCTCCGATGAAACGCTGGCAAAAAAACTGGATGACTCCCGCGCCCAAATGGCACAGCAAATCGCGGAGAAAGAAGCAAAGCTCCAATCCGATTTGAGCGAATTATAATTATATATCAATAGAGAGAGAGGAAGTTCTCATGAACAAATTACAACAGCTCTACGAGGGCAAAGCCAAAAAGGTCTTTGCCACTGACGACCCGGAGCTTGTGATCGTAGACTATAAAGACGATGCCACCGCCTTTAACGGGGAGAAAAAGGGGACCATCCTGGGCAAGGGCGTCATCAACAATCAGATGACCAACCACCTGATGCGTATGCTGGAACAGGAGGGGGTTCCCACCCACTTTGTCCTGGAATTGAGCGAGCGGGAGACCGCCGTAAAAAAAGTGACCATCATTCCCCTGGAGGTCATCATCCGCAACATCTCCGCCGGCTCCTTCGCCAAGCGCTACGGCGTGAAGGAGGGGATTGTCTTTGACGCGCCCACCTTTGAGGTCTCCTACAAAAATGACGACCTGGGAGATCCTCTGATGTGCGAATCCCACGCCCTGGCGCTGAAGCTCTGCACCCCAGAGGAACTGGAGACCATCAGGCAGTACGCCCTCAAGGTGAACGCATTTTTGAAGCAGACCATGCTGGAGTGCGGGATCACCCTGGTGGACTTTAAGCTGGAGTTTGGCAAAACCTCAGACGGCGTCATCGTGCTGGCGGATGAAATTTCTCCCGACACCTGCCGCTTCTGGGATGTGAAAACCGGAGAGAAGCTGGACAAGGACCGCTTCCGCCGCGACCTGGGCGATGTGGAGGGCGCCTATCAGGAGATCTCCCGCCGCCTGCTGGGAAAGTGATCCCAAGTTCAGATTGTGCTGACAGGAGTCGGAATGCACAGATTTTGAGCGGTGAACGCTTCGTCCCCATCTGACTGCGCAGCGCTGCGCGTTTTGGAGGTTATTTTGTATGGAAAATTCCCACTCCGCTTCTTACGCCGCCGCCGGCGTGGACGTCACGGCGGGATATGAGGCGGTGAGCCGTATCAAGCCCCTGGTGGAATCCACCTATATCCCCGGCGTCATGGGGTCGCTGGGCGGCTTTGGCGGCATGTTTGCGCCCGATCTCTCCGGGATGAAGCGGCCTGTGCTGGTATCCGGAACGGACGGCGTGGGCACCAAGCTGAAGCTGGCGTTTTTGCTGGACAAGCACGACACTGTGGGCATCGACTGTGTGGCCATGTGCGTCAACGACATCATCTGCGGCGGGGCCACCCCCCTCTTTTTTCTGGACTACATCGCCTGCGGCAAGAACCTCCCCGCGCGGATCGCGGACATCGTCACCGGCATCACAGAGGGGTGCCGGCAGGCGGGCTGCGCCCTGGTTGGAGGTGAGACGGCGGAAATGCCCGGCTTCTATCCGGAGGACGAGTACGACCTGGCGGGCTTTTCCGTGGGATTGGTGGACGCGGAGCAGATCATTGATGGGAAAAAGCTCACGGAAGGGGATCTTCTCATCGGGCTGGCCTCTTCAGGCGTCCACTCCAATGGGTTTTCCCTGGTGCGCAAGGTCTTTGATGTGAATCAGGAGAGCTTATCTGTTTATCATGAGGCGCTGGGCTGCACGTTAGGCGAGGCCCTTCTCGCCCCCACCCGGATCTACGTGAAGGCAGTCAAGGCACTCTTAAGCGCGGGGATGGAACTTCACGCCATCAGCCACATCACCGGCGGAGGATTTTATGAAAACGTCCCCCGGATGATGCGGAAAGGGCTTACCGCCCGCATTGATCTCTCCTCCTTCCCCAAACCGCCTGTTTTCTCTCTCATTGAGGAGAAGGGCGGCATTCCAAGCCGGGATATGTATAACACCTTTAACATGGGCATTGGGATGGTCATCGCCCTGCCCAAGGCGGAGGCGGAGCAGGCCCTGTCCCTGCTCACCCAGGCGGGAGAGGGCGCCTATCTCATTGGCGGCGTTGTCGCGGGCGAAGCCGGCGTAGCACTGGTCTGACCGCGATGACTGGAGGATTGGGCATGTCAAAACATATCGCCGTGCTGGTTTCCGGCGGCGGCACCAATTTGCAGGCTCTGATGGATGCGCAGAACCGGGGCGAGCTTCCGGGGGGAGACATTACGGCCATCATCTCCTCCACTCCCCAAGCCTACGCCTTAACCCGGGCCAGGCAGGCCGGGATTCCCGCTTATACCATTGCCCGCAGGGACTACCCCTCCGTTGGGGAGATGACCGTGGCGCTGGTGGAACTGCTGCATCAGCTGGAAATTGACCTGGTGGTCATGGCGGGCTTTCTGCTCATTGTCAGCAAGGAACTGATTGAGGCGTACCCCAACGCCATCATCAATGTCCACCCTGCCCTGATCCCCGCTTTTTCCGGCCCCGGCTGCTATGGGATCCATGTCCACGAGAGGGCGTTGGAATATGGCGTCAAGCTCTCCGGCGCCACCGTCCACTTTGTCAGCGAGGAGTGCGATGGCGGGCCAATCATTTTACAAAAAGCTGTGGAGGTCCTCCCCTCTGATACGCCGGAAACCCTGCAACAGCGCATTATGGAGCAGGCGGAGTGGGACCTGCTCCCCCGGGCGGTCTCCCTCTTCTGCCAAGACCGCCTGCGGGTAGAGGGCCGCATCGTCCACATACTGGAGCACGCTGCTTCCATTGGAACACCCCCTGCCCCAGGGGGAACTGTTGGAATGGATTCAAACTTCATTTGATCAAGGCGCGCGCCGCTCTCGCGGCGCGAAACCGCGCCACATGCACAAGTTATGACCCTTCATGTCAGGTTTGTGCCTTGGAGCAGTGCGGAAAGGAATGACCATACCTATGAAACTTCAAACCCTCACCGAGCTTCTCACACCCCACCCCTATCCCGGGCGCGGCATCCTGCTGGGCCGCAGCGCCGATGGGCAGCACGGCGTCATGGCGTACTTCATTATGGGGCGTAGCGAAAACAGCCGCAACCGCGTCTTTGACGAGACCCCGGACGGCCTCCGTACCAGGGCTTTCGATGAGCGTAAAATGACCGATCCCAGCCTGATCATCTATCACCCTGTGCGCAGGGTGGGCGGGGCGACCATTGTCACCAACGGCGACCAGACGGATACCATCCGGGACGCGCTGCAAGCAGGCCAAAGCTATGTAGAGGCACTGCGCCTGCGGTGTTTTGAACCCGATGGTCCAAACTACACACCCCGTATCTCCGGCGTGCTGACGGACCAGGGCAGTTACTGCCTGTCTATTTTGAAAAGCGCTGATGGCGACCCCCAGTGCAACCACCGCTTCTTCTATGAGTATGACGCCCCCCTGGCGGGAGAAGGGCATATAATCCATACCTACCAGGAAAACCTGAACCCCCTCCCCTCCTTTGAGGGGGAACCCCGCCGTGTCTCCCTCACCGCACCCTCACCGGCGGCGCTTGCGCAGGAGCTGTGGGCGCATCTCAATGAGGAGAACAGGGTCTCCCTGTTTGTGCGCTACCGCGCCCTATCCACAGGGGACGAGGAGACCGTCATCATCAACAAGCACAGCTGAACAAGGAAGGATGGAAGGACCCATGACGGAACTGGAACTCAAATACGGCTGCAACCCCAACCAAAAGCCCGCCCGTATTTTCATGGAGGAGGGGGAACTGCCCATTCGGGTGCGCAACGGGAAACCGGGATACATCAACTTTATGGACGCGCTGAACGCGTGGCAGCTGGTCAAACAGCTGAGGGAGGCCACCGGCCTTCCCGCCGCGGCCTCCTTTAAGCATGTCTCCCCCGCGGGCGCCGCACTGGGAATCCCGCTGACCGACACAGAGCAGGCCATCTACTTTGCCCCGGGCGGCCTCTCCCCCATCGCCTGCGCCTATATCCGGGCCAGGGGGGCTGACCGCCTCTGTTCCTATGGGGACTGGGCGGCGCTCAGCGACATCTGCGATGAGGACACCGCGCAATACCTCTCGCAAGAGGTGTCTGACGGCGTCATCGCCCCCGGCTACACCGAGGGTGCGCTGGAGATGTTGAAAACCAAGCGCGCGGGCGGCTACAACGTGGTAGAGATCGACCCCGGTTACACTCCGGCCCCCATTGAGCGGCGCAGCATATTCGGAATTACGTTTGAGCAGGGTTATAACAACCTCTCCATCACCCAGGCCATGCTGGAGAACATTGTGACTGAGAATAAGACGCTCACCCAAAAGGCAAAAAATGACCTGCTGTTGGCATTGATCACCCTGAAGTACACCCAGTCCAACTCTGTGTGTTATGTGAAGGACGGGATGACCATTGGCGTGGGAGCCGGGCAGCAGTCCCGCATCCACTGCACCCGCCTGGCCGGAGACAAGGCCAACACCTGGTGGCTGCGCCAGCATCCGAAGGTGTTGGGCCTGAATTTTGTGCAGGGCGGGCGCCGCCCGGATCGGGACAATGCCATCGACCTCTACCTCTCCGAGGAGTGTGAGGATGTGCTGGCCGAGGGCGTTTGGCAGACCATTTTCCAGCAGCGGCCCCAGGCGCTGACCGCGCAGGAGAAGAAGGACTGGATCGCCCGGCTCTCCGGGGTATCTGTGGGCTCTGACGCCTTTTTCCCCTTTGGGGACAATGTGGAGCGGGCTCACAAATCCGGCGTCCAGTACATCGCCCAGCCGGGCGGCTCCATCCGGGACGACCACGTGATTGCCGCCGCAAATAAATATAACATGGTGATGGCCTTCACCGGGGTGCGCCTGTTCCACCATTAATCGCTCTCCCGGCTGGCTTTTTCAGGCACATGGCTGCGCACGCCGCTTCTTTGCCTGGGAGGACGTCATTCCCGCACTCAAAACACAGAAACAGGAGGAAGCGCAATGAAGGTACTTGTGGTGGGCGGCGGTGGCCGGGAGCACGCCATCTGCTGGAAATTAAGTCAGTCCCCCAAGGTAACAGGGCTTTTCTGTGCCCCCGGTAACGGGGGCATCGCCCAGGTGGCCGCCTGTGTCCCCATCCAGGCCACTGATGTGGAGGGCATGGTGCGCTGGGCCAAGGAGAACGCCATGGATTTTGTCGTTGTGGCTCCGGATGATCCCCTTGCCTTAGGTATGGTGGACGCATTTCTTGACGCGGGCGTCCCAGCCTTTGGCCCACGGAAGAACGCCGCAATCATTGAGGCCAGCAAAGCGTTCTCTAAGGAATTGATGAAACGCCATTCCATTCCCACGGCAAGGTACGAGACCTTTACGGAGCTGAAGGGGGCGCTCTCTTATCTTGACGTCCAAGGGGCTCCCATTGTGATAAAGGCGGATGGCCTGGCTCTGGGCAAGGGCGTTGTGGTCGCCCAAACGGTGGGGGAAGCGAAAGCCGCCGTGCGCGAGATGATGGAGGACAAAAAATTTGGCGACTCCGGCGCCACCGTGGTCATCGAGGAGTGCATGACAGGGCCCGAGGTTACGGTACTCGCCTTCTGCGATGGGGAGCACCTGGTTCCCATGCCATCCAGCCAGGACCATAAGCGGGCCCTTGATGGCGACCAGGGACCAAACACGGGCGGCATGGGGGCCTTCTCTCCCTCCCTCCACTATACAGAAGAGCTCCACCAGCGCTGCATGAAGGAGATTTTCCTGCCCACCCTGCGCGCGCTGAACGCGGAGGGCCGCCCCTTCCACGGCGTGATCTACTTTGGCCTGATGCTCACCCCCAATGGTCCGAAGGTGGTGGAATACAACGCGCGCTTTGGAGACCCGGAGACCCAGGCGGTGCTCTCCTTGCTGGACAGCGATCTGCTGGACATTTTCCAGTCCTGTGTCAGCTGCACACTGGATCGGGTGGAGATCCGCTGGAAAGAGGATACCCACGCCTGCTGCCTGGTTCTGGCATCGGGCGGCTATCCCGGCAGCTACCAGACAGGATACCCCATTTCCGGGCTGGAGCAGGCAGAGGAAACAGCCACAGTCTTCCACGCGGGCACCAAGCTGGGCGGGGACGGGCAAATCTATACCTCCGGCGGCCGTGTTTTGGGGGTCACCGCCTCGGGAGACACCCATGAAGAGGCGGTGGAACGCGCCTACCGCGCCGGGCAGCAGATTTCCTTTTCCCACATGCACTTCCGCACCGATATCGGCCGAACCACTTAAAACTGCGTACAAACGGCAAGGGAGGCCGCGTGGACTCCCGGCAAGCAAAACAAAAAAAGGGGCTGTAGCATTGTTTCATTTGGCTACAGCCCCTTTTTTTGTTCCAAACAGAGTTGCCTTTATTTTCTCCCAAAGTATGTATAAAAGGAAGGGAACAGTGTAACAGATAAGAAAACGAAACCACAACAAAACGCTTAGACTGCCAACTCCAACCCCCTGTAAATACGCAGTTCCCAAGGTCAAAAAGAGGCAGTGCGACAAAAAGACAAAAAAGGAGGCGGCATGGACAAATTCAAGCCCCTTCTTGAGCCGCAGCCCGGATTGCCGGATCACAATACTCAACGCCAGCAGGATGGCAATGGACAGGCAATCTGCAAATACCTTGACATAATCCATCTGAAACACGAAAACGGGATAGGCGTACTGGATATAGGAAAGCAGGACATATCCAAGGACAAAAATGCCAGAACCAAATACCGCCCGCTGATGCTTCATCACACTGCTTTGGACAGCATCATAATACCTTCCCACATACAGCCCCAACACCCAGAACACCAGGTAGGAGGTAAAAATCCGATCCGCATACGCAAATTCCAGTCCCGCCAGCCCCAGCACCTCTGTCAGCCGCTGGGAGAAGAATGTGATCAAAATCGCGCCGCAGACAGAGAGATACCAGGGAATCCGGTTTACCATCCACACCCAAAGGGGCTGTAACATATAAAATTGCATCACAAGTATGACATAATAAAAGGGGGCCGAGAGACTTCCTGTCAAAAGATAGGATAGCAGCTCACGCCAAGTCCCATTCACGTAGTGAATGGGAAGAAATGCCAGATAATAAATCACATTCCAGATGAGATAGGGGACATAAATTTTACAGATCCGGCTGATCAGAAAGCGGCGGTAGCTCCTAAAGTCAACCTGATCCTGGGCTTGGCCGGCCATTTTTACCGCCCCGCAAAACAAAAAGGCAGGAACCACAAAGGCGGCAAACCGCCACGGAAGATAAATCACCACAGCCTGCCAGGCGTTTGGTGAAACGCTCGATATCCCAAGGGACAGCACATGAATCAGAATGACAAGAAGGCACGCAACCGCGTTAAAATAGGTCAGCTCCTCTATGTAGTTACTTCTGCCGTCCATGGTCACCTCCAAAGTATCGGCCTATGCTTGCAGCTCTCATTATACAGTTTTTTTCAGCATCTGCAAGCACTTGAATCGCATTTTGATCTGCCTGTCCCTGAATCCAGCAGGCATTTAATGGGCAATTCTATTTTGATCTTGTAAAATCCATGATGCTGCTATGGGTGCGGTTTTTACAGCACATCATGAAATCCCCTTACATCGCCTCTTGCTGCAACAGCGTTTCTCTTTTGTCAGCCCAAACTGATTCAGATAACGCTTCCGTTCATTTTTCACCCTTCTGTTCAATTTTTTACCTATTTTGTTGAATTTTTGTCTATATGGTGCTATAATAGCAAACGGAGCGACTTCACTATGAATCTAAAAATTATGTTTTAAGGAGTGTATTTCATTAATGAAACGGTTCATTCGTCCCCTGCTTTGCGCCACAGCGCTGATTGCCATGCTGTGTGTCCCCTCTTTCGCCGCGGGAACAGCGGTTCCCATCTCCGCCCCTGTCACTACAGGCACGGCCGGTAACCCCGCGGTTCTCATCAACGGGGAAGCCGCCTCTTTCACTGATGCCGCTCCTAAAATTATGAGCGGACGTACTTACATCCCTTTCCGCGCCATCTTCACCGCCCTTGGCTTTGCGGATGACGCCATCCTCTGGGATGCCGAGACGCGCACAGTCACCGCCGAGAACGAAGATGTTTTGATTTCCATGACCATCGGCGAGACAAAAGTAAACGTCACCCGTGACGGAGCCACCACATCCTTTGAAACCGATGCCGCCCCCTTGGTGGACAGCAGCAGCAACCGCACCTATGTTCCTGTCCGCTTCGTGGCTGAGGCCATGGACTACCGCGTGGGCTGGGACTCCACCAACTATGTGGTCATCATTGACGATGTGGCCGCCATCCTCGCCGCAAACACCGAGACCTATGAGTTGATGGACGCCTATCTGGAGTACAACAATCAGTACTCCGTTGGCAAGTGGTCCGCTGCCGGCGCGTACACCATGGAGATGGGCATAGCCGGTGAAAAGCTTGCGGTCAACGGCGACTACACCATGCTGACGGAAAATCTGGCCCTGGAATTTGAAACCGCAATGTCTTTCTCCGGTACCTTAGACGGAACCGATGTATCTACAGTCATCCCCACCGTCAACTTTACCATGCTCGGCGATCTGGAGTCTGGCGCGCTGTACTTCCAGTCTAAGGAACTGCTTGAGATGATGGAAATGACTCCCACCGATGCCTGGTTGAAGCTGGATATGGCCGCTCTGCTGGATTCCATGTCTGCAACAACCGGTCTGACCTATGCGGGTCTGATGACTGACGCCACCGCTTCCAATGCCTCCTTTGCCGATCAGGTTGCCACCATGCTGGAGACTCTGTCTCTGGAGAGCGCTTCCTTTACCACCAGCGATATGCTGGCACTGATCAACAGCATGTACGGCGACAGCGCCTTCACTCAGAACGGCTCTGACTACACCTCTCAGATTGACATGGACGGCGTTGTGATCAGCATAACCTTCACAACCAGTAATGGCGCGGTCACCGGCTATAAGATGGCCATTGCCATGGATGTGGACGGTGTCGCAATGGATATGACCATGAGTATGTCCGGCGCTAATATGGACATGAGCATGTATATGAGCGTGTCCTCCGCTGTCGATGGAGTTGTCTATGAGACCTATATCGACATGACCATGGACGGAACCTATACTTCCACCAGCAGTTCCCCCGCCACTAAGCCTCCTGCGGGGGCCACAGTGATCGACCTGATGGGCCTGCTTGGCGCATAATCAGAAAATAAGAGCACTAGCCCCCCTTGGAAGCGATGCTTCCAAGGGGGGCTAGTGCATCTGTCAGGAAAAAGCTCATCCGCCGCAGCCGGAATCAGCGCATCCATCAGAATCGAAATGGAACATATAAAAAAACAAAAAGGGGGCGTAGGTTCTACCCCATAAGGATGTTTTGTACTTTTGAAGGTTTGCCACAGGATATTCCGGTATCCTGTGGCTTTTCCATTTGATCTATGGGAAAAAGCAATAGCTCGTATGTGATATTGATATTTGTTTTTTGTGCAATTTTCCGCGATAATTAAGACCACAAAACAGGCAAGAAAACTGTGGCAAAATCATGAGTAAGTCGTATTGGACTTTTGTAAAGGGAGGGAAATAATGAAGGTATTGAATCCGTTTTTGGATGGGGATGGCGTTTGGCAGGGTGACAGCCCAGGGACAATGCGCAAAAGATTTCAATGCATTGGTGCGCAAAACTCCATGGACTTTTGCGCCAACGTCACGGTGTACCCTCCAGGAGAAGGGAGTGTCTATCACAATCATCCCCAATCCGATGAACTGGGTTATGTCATCAGCGGTTCCGGCGTCCTGCAAGATATGGAGAAAAATGTAACGGCGCACTTAAACCAGGGAGATATCCTATTGGTGGATCGGGGAGAAATCCACCGGATCTTTAACAACGGAACCGCCCCGCTGCTTCTGCTGTTTGTCTGTATTTCCCGTACTCCTATGCCCGAGGGTTAATCTGTGTGACTTCAATGCATAAAACATTGGGAAAGGGATGAATATTAATGAAATTTCTGAAACTGCTCAACGAAAATCTGGAACGGTGGCTACTGTTTGCGTTCTTGACCGGCATTACCCTGGTACTGGGAATTCAAATCTTCTTCCGCTTTGTGCTGAACAACTCGCTGACCTGGTCGGAGGAACTGGCCCGGTTTATGTTTATCTGGATGACCTTCCTAAGCATCGGATTCTGCTTAAAAGACGGCATTTCACTGAAAATCGACACCATCATTGCGCTTTTCCCCAAAAAAGTGCAGGCAGTTACCCTTTTGATCATTGATGTTTTAACCGCTGCCTTTTTCGTATATCTGATTCCCAGCGCCTGGAACTTCGCTTACGCCTCCGTACTCAACGGTCAGATCAGCGCCGCCTGTGCAATCCCCATGTATTTTATCCAGGGCTCCCTATTTGTCGGCTTTGTCCTGGCCGCTTTCCGCGCCGCGCAGAACGCATGGAAAAATATTCAGACTTTGATGAAGAAGGGAGATGCCTAAGCATGTCAGCGGTCGTATTGTTTTTACTGTTTTTTATTATCCTTCTTTTTGGAATGCCCATCTCCATTAGCTTAGCCGTCAGTTCCATCCTCCCCTGGGTTGTGGACAACTCCTTCGCGGCAAACCTCGTCATGGTGCTGCGGCAGATGATGAGCGGCGTCAACAGCCTGACCCTGCTGGCAATCCCCATGTTTATGCTGTCGGGTACCATTATGGCTCGCGGCGGCATCTCCAAAAAACTGTTCGATGTGTTTACTTATTTCGCTGGCAACCGGGTTGGCGGCGTCCCCTGCGCGGTGGTGATCACCTGCTTGTTCTACGGCGCCATCTCCGGCTCCTCCCCCGCCACCGTGGCGGCGGTGGGTTCCATGACCATCCCGGTGATGGTCAACCTGGGATATTCCAAGGAGTTTTCCACCGCGATCATCGCTGTGTCAGGCGGCTTGGGCTGTATTATCCCACCCAGCATCCCCTTCGTGCTGTACAGTACCTCGGCGGGTACCTCGGTGGGTGAAATGTTCATCGCCGGCATCGTCCCCGGCATTTTTCTGGGTGTGCTGCTGATGCTCTACGCCGTCTATTACTGTAAAAAGAAGGGGGAGGATCGTGAGAGAATCAGCGTGGTCATGGCGGAGCTGAGAGGTCAAGGCTTTCTGAGCCTCTTTAAAGACAGCTTTTGGGCGCTTCTGACCCCGGTTATCATCCTTGGCAGCATCTACGGCGGCATCGCCACCCCCACTGAGGCAGCGGTCATGTCCGTATATTACGCGCTCTTTGTCAGCGTATTTGTCTACAAAACCATCGAAATTAAGAGAATCCCCGCGATATTTATGGAATCCCTGAAGACCATGGCTCCCATCCTGTTTGTGCTCTCCGCCGCCGTATCCTTCGGTCGCGTGCTGGCCCTGATGAACGTACCCCAGACCGTGGGCAGTTGGATCACCTCCACCTTCTCCAGCAAGTGGGAAATCCTCCTGGTGGTCAACATCTTCCTGCTCTTCGTGGGCATGGTAATGGATGCCGCTCCCGCGATTCTGATCCTGACTCCCATCCTAGCTCCAGTTATGACCGCAATCGGCGTGGATTTGGTCCACTTCGGCATCATGATGGTGGTCAATTTGGCCGTTGGTTTCGTGACCCCTCCCGTGGGCATCAACCTGTTTGTCGCCAGCTCTATGACGCAAATACCGGTCATACGAGTCGCAAAGGTATCGTTGCCATTTACGCTGATGTTCGCGTTGGGGCTCGTTCTCATAGTGATCTTCCCGCAGATCTCGCTGTGCCTGCTGAGCCGCTAATTTTCTCTCCTTTTTACAAGAAAAATCAGCCGCCCATTTCATTTTATTTGGGGCGGCTGATTTTTGTTTTTCAACCGATTTCTAGTTGCCGGTGGCGTAAACCGGCGCCTCACCAACCTGACAGATAATATGATCCCGGAAGTTTCTGACTACCGGGCGCAGCTCCTCTCTCCTGGGCCAGCACATGTACATAGGGCGGTGAAGCTCTGAATTTTCCAAGGTCAGCGCCACCACATCAAACACCGGAAGCTCGGAAATACGGGGCATAATGGCCACACCCAGACCGGAGGCCACCGCGCTGGCCATCACCTTCTCCGTCTCCACCTCTTGGATGATATTAGGAGTCAGATGAAAGCGTTCCAGCACGCCGTCCACCCAGCCGCGGGTACCACAGGTTTTGGTATAGGCCACCAGTGGCTCCCGAATCAGCTCCTGGAGCCTTACGCTGCTTCGGCGGGCCAGTGGGTGCCTGCTGGACACCACAGCCACAATTTCTTCATCGAAAATATGAAAATATTCCAGCTCATCGCTGTCCATCCACGCACCAAAGCCCAGGTCAATGCTCCTGTTTGCAAAGGCCTCGACAATTTTGGCAGCCTGCTTTTCACTGAACTCAAACTGGACGGCGTAGTTGGCCTCATTTTCATAAAAGCCCTTGATCATATTGGGAATGAAGCGGTTACTTACGGTATGGGACAGTGCAATGCGGATTCTTCCCATATTGGGATTGAGCATATCCAGCATTTCCTGCTTGGTCAGCTCAAGCTCTTCAATAATCCGGTCTACATGGAGCAGAAAACGTTTTCCATATTCGGTAATATCAATGTTTCGCCCGACCTTAAAAAACAAGGGAACACCCAATTCTTTCTCCAAGTCTCCGATGGAATGGCTCAGGCTGGATTGGGCGACCAGAAGCTGCTGCGAAGCTTTTGTATAATTTTTTAGCCGACTGACCGCCTGAAAGTAATACAGCTGCTGAAGATTCATCGTCTCCACCTCCGACTAATTTTCTGTCCGCAACACGGCGGTAAATCTATGGCTAAAATTCATTGTGCACCTTGTTTTCTTTGCCGTCAAGTGGTAAAAACACAGTCTTTTCTTTGAACGAAAGGTATGGCTAAAACCGATAAGAAGTATGTGATACAGATATTGGTATTTCCGGTGAGGCTCTGCTAAGATTGAGACATCGGGATCGTTCCATTCGATCCCTGTATAAAAAGTGCAACATCAGGAAAGGAGATTTAGACATGGAAAACCGAAAGAAGCCGGTAAGCCTTGCATTAGCCATCGCCTTAACCTTGTCCCTAGTCGCCTGCGGAGGTGGCGCAAATGACGCTTCCGCCGGTGATGCCTCCTCTACCCCCTCTGCCCAGGGCATCACCTACGCCGACTATGATATCCGGCCTGAGCTGGATGAATCCGTAGACTATACCCAGGGTGAGGCCTATTCCTTCATCATTGCCAACGATGGAGCGGAGGACCGTGTAGATGGACTTCTGATGCATTACCTGGCCGACCAGTTGGAGGCGATCACCGGCGGCCGTATCCAGCTCCAGATGTACTTTAACGGCTCCATGGGGACGGACACCGAGCTGTGCGAATCCACCCAGGCTGGCGATGTGGCCTTCTTCCTGGGCTCCACTGCTTTCACCGCAAACTTTGTTCCCGAACTAAGCGTCATCGACCTGCCCTTCCTGTATAAGAGCGCCCAGCACTTCCGCGATACCATGGATGATCCGGAGATCATCAACTACTATACGGAAAAATACCAATCCAACGGCTTTGAGCTCATCGGCTTCTTTGACCAGGGTATGCGTCAGATGACCAGCAACGTCAGAGTCCAGGCCGCCTCCGATATGAATGGCCAGAAGATCCGCGTCATGGAGAACCGTCTGCACATCTCCATTTGGAAAGCTTTGGGCGCCAACCCCACTCCCATGGCCTTCTCCGAGGTATACATGGCTCTTCAGCAGGGCACCATTGACGCCCAGGAGAACCCCTTTGAAGTCATCTATGCCAACCGGCTGTATGAGCAGCAAGATTACGTCATTCTGACCAACCACCTGCCCGCCTCCCACAACCTGCTGTTTAGCCAGGTGATCTACAACAGTCTGAGTAAGACCGATCAGGAGTTGATTATGGCCGTTGGTCGTGCTGCCATTGCTTATTCCCGCGCACAGTGCGATGCCCGCCTCTCAGAGCGCATGACCTTGGTGGAAGGGACCGGCACCGAAATCGTGGAGCTTCCCGAAGCCGTGCTGGCGGAGCTGCAAGACAAGTGCGCCACCGTCTATGATGAGGTCCGCGCCAATTACGGCGATGATCAGGTGGATCTCCAGATCAATACTGCTAATAAGACTGCCTGATTAAAAATTTAGTGGAGCGGCGCTGACAGTACCGCTCCACTCCCCGGAAAATTTCCCAATCGGAGGTCTATTATGGCACATCTCTACTCTCTGGTTCACCTCACCAACATCAGCTGTCCGCCTCCGGAAATGATTCGCGTGGCAGCCAAAGCCGGCTTTGACGCGGTCAGCCTGCGCACCATCCCCATGGGGCTTCCGGGTGAAAAACCCCACGACATCGCCAAGTATCCCCAGCTTTTGCGAGAGACCCGTCAGGCGGCCAGAGAGACGGGGATTTTGCTCCACGACACGGAAAACGCCCGTATCGCCGATGGCGTGGACGTGGCAAATTACGAGCCGGCACTGGCCGCAGCCGCCGAGCTGGGTATCCGGCACATCCTCAGCAACATCTGGACGGACAACCGTGACTTCTATACCGAGCAGTTTTGCCGCCTGTGTGAACTTGCGGCGCAGTACAAGCAGACGGTCAGCGTGGAATTTGTCACGTGGGCCAGCGTCACCAACCTCCAGCAGGTAAAGGAGCTGCTCCTGGCCTCCGGCAAAGAAAATGTGGGCGTAGTCGTGGACTGCCTTCACTTCTACCGCTCCCGGGTACGGTTGGAGGAGCTGGACGCCTGCCCCAAGGACTGGTTCCACTACGCCCACCTGTGCGACTGTGAGGCCCCAATTCCAACGGATGAAACCTCCCTGATCCACACCGGGCGGTCGGAACGCCTCTATCCTGGAGAAGGCGCCATTCCCATCCGGGAGATTATCTCCCGCATTCCCAATGTGGTGCGGGGTGTGGAAATTCCTCATCTGGCCAGGGTGGAGAAACTGGGCTATGAGGAACACGCCCGCCGGGCCTTAACCGCAGCTAAGGCCCTCATGGGCGAGTAAGCATCAAACGAAAGGAATCGTAGTTAATATGGAACGTTATACCAACAAAATTGTACTAATTACCGGTGCTGGCGATATTGCAGGCGCCACCGCAAAACGTCTGCTTTCTGAGGGAGCCTGTGTGGCGCTGACCGATTATTCCCAGGATGCCCTGACTCAAATTGCCACTGTCCTGAAGGAAGCTGGTTGGGGCGCAGATCGCGTTATGACAATCCCCTGTGATGTACGTAAGCTGGAGGACTGCCAGGCTGTCGCCAAACAGGTTAAGGATAACTGGGGCCGGGTGGACGTACTGGTCGCCACCGCGGGTATCCTGCGTCACTTCCCGATCGATGAAATGACGCAGGAGCAGTGGCAGGACGTGGTGGACATCAACCTGACCGGGGTCTACCACTCGGTCAAGGCGCTGGTCCCCTATATGAAGGAGCAAAATTACGGGCGCATTATTCTGATCTCCTCCCTCGGCGGGCGCACAGGACGGCCCGGCGTTGGGGTAAATTATGCCGCCACAAAAGCCGGGATCAACGGCATGGTCATGAGCTTGGGCTACGAGCTGGGTCCGTGGAATATCACGGTGAATAGTGTTGCCCCCGGCCCCCTCAAAGGAAAGATGTTCCTGTCCCTTGATCAGGAGAAGGTGGATAAGCTCTCTGCCGGGGTCAGAATTCCCCGCCTGGGTGAGTTGGATGACATTGCCGCCGCCATCGCCTATCTGGGCAGCGATGATGCCTCCTGGACAACCGGCGAGGTGCTGGATGTCAACGGCGGCCTTCAGTATTGATTGAGTACATAAATGGAATGGTAAATCAACAGCGGAGACGTCCGATTGGATGTCTCCGCTGTTTTGTGCTGTGGTTTGTGTGCATGTGGCGGAGTGCAAAGGGCCGGACTTGGAAACGCAACGACCCTTATTCAAACGCGCGCCATCGGAAACGGCGTGGGATTATTCTGATCTGAATAATTTTTACACCTCGGTTGAGCAGCGGGACCATCCCGGGCTGCGCGGGAACCTAATTGCTCTGCGACAGCGAATACAGCTGCTTGCCGCTGGATTATGGCCGGTGCGATATGCTGGATCAATGGTGGACAGGCGCATACTGCAAGTATTTTCAAAACGCAGTTCTCCATATTTACCCAAATCCTGAAATAATTCCTCGTCATCAATTTTGATATCAGGGGAAAGCAATCCGTTAATTTCCGTGTAAGATCGTTCAATCATCTTGTGAGCCTCCGTTTGGCGTTAAACTAGTTACAATTTACTGCTTAACCGTTTTGGCTATGCCAGATCACAAGCTAATTAGCTTTCGCAAACATCCTTATCCACAAGGCCCCTGCCGTCCCCTTTTGTTTTATTGTTAGAATTTAGTCCTCTTTGTATTGCATTCTCAGTTCACTGCCCTGCCCCGACAAGCGGTATGATCCCTCTCCCCACATGACCGCCTTCCCTTTGCGCCTGCCTAATCCAGAGGAGGGCAATTACCCCCCTAAATACGCCTTTTTCACATCCTCATCCTTTAGCAGCGCCTGGGCGGGTGCTGTTTTAAGAATCCGCCCGGTCTCCAGCACATAGCCCCGGTCCGCAATGGAGAGGGCCATGCGGGCATTCTGTTCGACCAAAAGGATGGTGGTCCCGGCCTTGTGAAGCTGTTCAATGATTTCAAAAATTTGTTCGACCAGGATCGGCGCCAAGCCCATAGAGGGCTCATCCAGCATCAGCAGCCGGGGCCTGGACATCAGGGCGCGCCCCATGGCCAGCATCTGCTGCTCTCCTCCGGACAGGGTGCCGGCAATCTGATTTCTCCGCTCACTCAGGCGGGGAAAGTGCTCAAACACCAGCGCCATACTGGAATCTACTTCACTGGCAGGACGGGTATACGCCCCCATCTCCAGATTTTCCTCCACCGTCATCTGTAAAAACACCTGCCGCCCTTCCGGCACCTGGGCAAGTCCTCTGGAGACAATTTTATGGGCGGGAACCCCGGTGATCTTCTGGTCCTGAAAGCTGACCGTACCGGTGCGGGGAGGGAGCAACCCGGATATCGTCTTTAAAACTGTGGATTTTCCCGCGCCATTTGCCCCAATGAGCGTCACAATTTCCCGCTCCTCCACATGAAAAGAAACGTCCTTCACCGCATGGATGGCCCCATAGTAGACATTCAGTCCCTCTGCTTCCAGCAATGCCACGGTTTACTCCCCCTTTCCCGAACCCAGATAAGCCTTAATCACCTCAGGGTTATTCTGAATTTCTTCCGGCGTTCCCTTTGCGATCACTTGCCCGAAGTTCAGCACGCCAATCCCTTCACAGATGCCCATCACCAAATTCATATCATGTTCAATGAGCAGGATGGCGATTTGGAAGGTATCCCGGATTTTCACGATGTTTTCCATGAGCTCCGCCGTCTCGGAGGGATTCATGCCGGCCGCCGGTTCATCCAGCAGCAGCAGCGCTGGATTCGTGGCCAAGGCCCGCACAATCTCCAGCCTGCGCTGGACCCCATAGGGCAGGCTCCCCGCTTTGTCTCGGGCCAGGTCCTGCATGTCAAAAATAGACAGCAACTCCATGGTCCGCTCCCCGGCAATGCGCTCTTCCTTCCAATATCCCGGCAAGCGGAAAATTCCCTGGACCGCCCCATACTTGATATAATTATGCAGGCCGATTTTCACGTTCTCCTCCACGGTCAGGTTGGAGAATAGGCGGATATTTTGAAAGGTCCGCGCAATCCCCATACGGTTCACCTGCACCGTGGTCTTCCCGGCGGTATCAATGCCGTCCATCAGGATGCTCCCCCGCGTGGGCTGATAAACCTTGGTCAGCAGGTTGAACACGGTGGTCTTTCCAGCCCCATTCGGGCCGATCAGTCCCGCGATTTCCGTACGTCCGATGGCCATATTGAAATCGCTCACGGCCGTCAAGCCGCCAAAATCAATGCCCAGATGCCGTGCCTCCAAGATAGGACTCTTATCCACGTCCCGCTCTGGAATGATATTGGGATTGGGTACCGGAACCAGCTTGGTCGGCTCCCGTTTTGGCATACTCATTGGACCTTTTCCCCCTTTTCCGCCCGCGCCGTCCGCCTGGTAATTCTCTCCCAGAGGTGATTCAGCGCCCCCTTCAGGATGGGGTTATTTGTGGCGATCATCACCAGGATCAGCACGATCGCATAGACCAACATGCGCAGGTTCTCCAGATTCAGCTTACGCAGCAATTCCGGCAGAATGGTAAGGAAGGCCGCCGCCACAACAGAGCCGCATATATTGCCCATACCGCCCAGCACTACAAAAACAAGGATCAGAATGGAGGTATTAAAGTCAAATTTTTTGGCCACCACGGATGAGTAGTTTAGAGCGTACAGCGCACCTGCCGATCCGGACAGCACAGCTGAGGTCACAAACGCCATAAGTTTATATTTCGTTGCGCCGATTCCCACGCTCTCAGCCGCAATGCGGTTGTCCCGCAGCGCCATGATCGCGCGCCCGGAGCGGCTGTGGATCATATTGATCACCACAAAGAGGGCAATCAGCACCAGAATAAAGCCAACCGTGAAGGTGGAGAGTTTCGTCACCCCGGTCGCTCCCATCGGCCCTTTGATAATGGCCGCGCCTCCCTCGGCCAGATGCAAATCCGCTTCACTTTTGAAGGAGAAATGCAATCCCCCGCTGTCATAACCGATATATAGGCAGTTTATGACATTCTTAATGATCTCGCCAAAGGCCAGCGTGACAATAGCCAGGTAGTCCCCCCGCAGGCGCAGCACAGGAACGCCAATGATCATGCCCGCCACACCGGCGCACAGGGCCCCCACCGCCATGGCCACCGCCAGCCGCACCAGTCCGCTTGAGATACTGCTTTGCAGCGCGGTCGCCGCGATAACGCCGGAAAAAGCCCCTACACTCATAAAGCCCGCATGTCCCAGAGAGAGCTCCCCCGAGATGCCCACCACCAAATTCAGCGATACCGCCATGACGATATAGCAGCAGATTGGGATCAGCTGCCCCTCAAAGGAGCTGGAAAGGCCCACACGGGCCTGTACCGCCCGCACAGCAGCAAAGGCCGCGATCACCAGCAGATAGGGGGCAAAGCGGTTCAACAATTGCTTTGGAACGGATCGTCCTTTCATTGCCGCCACCTCACACTTTCTCGCTGACTTGCTTGCCCAGAAGTCCGGTGGGCCGCACCAGCAACACGAGAATTAACACGGCAAACACAATGGCATCGGACAGCTGGGTGGAGATATACGCCCTTGCGAAAATCTCAATCACACCCAGCAAAATCCCGCCCAGCAGCGCCCCGGGGATGGAACCGATTCCCCCGAATACCGCGGCGGTGAACGCCTTAATGCCCGGCAGAGAGCCTGTGGTCGGCATCAGCGCGGGATAGGCCGAACAGAGCAGCACCCCTGCCACCGCGGCCAGCGCTGAACCGATGGCAAAGGTCATGGAAATGGTCGTGTTCACATTGATCCCCATCAGCTGCGCCGCGGCCTTGTCCTCCGAGCAGGCGCGCATGGCCTTGCCCATTTTGGTGCGGCTGGTAAACAACGTCAAAGCCACCATAATGACAACGCAGGCCAGCACAGTCACCATGGTAATATAAGTGATGGGAAGCCCGTTGGGGAGCTTGATGACATCGTTTCCCACCACAGAGGGGAATACCTTAGGATCGGACTTCCAAAGCAGCAGCGCAGCGTTCTGCAAAAAATAACTCACACCGATCGCCGTGATCAGCACCGCCAGGGACGGTGCCTGGCGCAGAGGCTTATAGGCCAGGCGCTCAATGACAATGCCCAAAACGGTGCATACCGCCATGGCCAATAGCACCCCCACAACCGGGGGCATGTTAAAGCTGCTCACCGCGAAAAAGCAAATGTAGGCACCCACCATTATCACATCACCGTGGGCAAAATTCAGCATTTTCGCGATACCATATACCATTGTATAGCCCAAGGCGATGATGGCGTAAATGCTGCCTAGACTGATCCCGTTGATCAAATTGTAAAGAAAGTCCATACACACACATCCTTCCGTATCCGTCACGCTGGGTTGCGGCACACACCTGTATACCGGAACAGCCGGCCGCCATCCCGCGGCTGACTCTTCCAATACGCAGCTGAACCCCGGGAGGCAACGCGGCCTCCAAGAAAGAGGAGCAAGGGATGCCGGGGGAAGACCCGGCATCCCTTGCTCTGGGTTCCCTTGCGGGAAAATAATGATTGAGGGACGATTACTGTGTCACATACTGGCCGTTCTCCACAACCACAACAACCGGGGCTTTGGAGATCTCGCCGTTGGCTCCCCAGGCCATACCGGAGCCAGTCAGGCCATCCAGCGTAAAGCTGGAAGAGGTAAAGGTTGCAATCAGCTTCTCACAAGTTTCGCTCGAGGACATGTCGGCGGTCACACCGGCCTGCTTGCAGGCTTCATAGATGGCGTAGATGCAGTCATATCCATCGGCGGCAAATTGGTTGGGCATCACATTATACTTGGCCATATAACTGGAGACAAAGGTGGAGGTCGTGGCATCGGTATCCCATGCGTTGAAGGGGGTCATCAACATCAGCCCCTCTGCCAGCGCGGTGTCAAAGCCCTCCAGATCCAGGATCCCGTCCAGACCATCGCAGCCGAAGAAGATGGGCGCGTAATCCATCCCCTTGGCCTGATTTAAAATCAGAGAGGCCGGGGTGTAGTAGATGGGGATAAACACCAGATCCGCGCCTTTGTTTTTGGCATCGTTGAGCTGAACGGTATAGTCGGTGTTGTTGTCATCCGGGTATGTGGTGGTGGAGACAATCTCCAGACCAAGCTCCTGCGCCTGGGCAATAAAGGCGGTTGCAATCCCGGTGGAGTAAGCATCGCCGTTGTTATAGATGACCGCGATCTTGCTGCCCAGAGCATTTTCGCTGACATAGTTGGCCGCCGTGATCCCCTGGTTGGGGTCGGTGAAGCACATCTGGAAGACATTGTCCTTGCCACTGGTAACATCAGTGGAGGAGGCGGAGGGGGTCAGCTGGAAGTAGCGGTCGTGAAAGCTCTCGGTGGACACGGCCACACAGGGGGTCGTGGTGGTAGTGCCGTAGAGAAGCTGCATTCCCCAGTCCTTCAGGTTGTTATAGGCATTGGTCGCCTTTTCCGCATCGCCCTCATCGTCCTGGAAGTTCATGTCAAACTGAATGCCGCCCAATGCGTTGATCTCTTCCACCGCAATCTGGGCTCCCTGGTAGGTGGCAACGCCATACACCGCCACAGCGCCGGTCAGCGGGCCAATGCCGCCGATCTTAATTGGGGTCGAGGCAGTTGGGCCCTCTGAGGAAGATGAGGGTCCGCTTTGGGCGGGCGTGGAGCTTCCGGCTGAACCGGAATCGCCGCCGCAACCGGACAGTAAGGTCAGACACAAGGCGCCCGCCATGGCAAGAGACAAGGTGCGTTTCATTTTCATTCAAAAATCCTCCTTTTCAGATTAAAAGTAATTATAAGCTATGTCCTATGAAAATGTCAACGCCAGTTTTCCAGCCCATGCGGGAAAAGGAACAGGACCCGACAGGAAGGCTTACCACGCTCTCCAAGTTTTGTTTCTTCTTCCGGACAGGCGCCAGGCCCGCAGCATCCCTGTGGTCAGCACCTGTCCGCCCACAGCCGGTCATTCGCTCAACAGCCAAGCCTCCGCCTCCACAAAATTGGGATAAGCGCGGAATATCCCGCCCCTATTGCTCTCCGCCAAAAAGTCTTTCAACCTCCCTTTGACCTGATCCTCCGGCAGAACGACAACCGCTTTCATACCATAGGTGGCAAACTTTTGCACAATGGCCCCCGCAACGCCGGTTCTGAGCTGAAAAAACGCATCGCTCAGCGCCTCTCCCGAGATCAGCAGACGCTTGGCTCCATGCTCTGCGCAGACAGATATCAGGTCCAGCCCGTCCTGCTCTGTTTGGATTTGCTTTCCCTCCGCGCCAACAAAAATATAGGTTTGATTCTTTTTTACTACAGCTTGATAAGTCATAGCTACGTTCTCCTCTCCTTCGTCCGCTGTACCGGCAGCTCCCATTTCACTGCGCTGTTCCACCTCCGCGCCGCCGAGAGGCTGGATTCCCTCCCGCACCTGACGGATCCAATCCAATTCGTCTTGATAAACGCGCGTCACACGCCCTTGAATCAAGTTCCAAATTGCTGTCTCCCGCGGCGTTCTGTCGGGCGTAAGCACACTCTTTTGCCCTTTCCCCTGTTCCAGAAGCAGCCGTCCTTTGACCTCCTCTTCATACTGCTTGAGCAGCTGTTCCAGTTCCCCGCCGCTTAATTGCCCGCTCCATGCAAGCTGAACCAAAAAAGGCATCTTAATTTCCGGCAGTTCCGGAGCCCCCTGAGACCACCGTTTCAGCGCCGACCACCCCTCTTCCGTGATCGTATACACTTTTTTGGGAGGAGCGTCCGTTTGATCATACCGCTCACAGGTCACAAGCCCCTCGTTTTGAAGATCCATCAGCCCCTTATAAATTTGATTGTTATTGCCCGACCAATACATAAAAGACGAGTCCTGCATCCTCTTCTTTAACTCGTATCCAGTGAAAGACCGGTAGCTCAGCAGTCCCAAAATCGCATGGTGAATTAACATCATAGTACCTCCTACAAGAACATAGGTTAATGATAACATATGTTCTTGTAGTTTTCAACTACTTTTCTGTTTCAAAAAATTTTGCATGCAAAAGAGCGATGAGTTAAAAAACTCATCGCTCTCAGATAACGTGGACAATACATCACCTCTATTCCCTGACCTGATAAATGTAATCAATGGCGCTGCCATCCCGGTAGGTCACAATCCCCACCACCTTGCCGGTATACTCCACAGGCTTTGGAATTCCAACCAGCTGTTCCGCCTTACGCTGCAGCTGCTCAATGGAGCACAGCTTCAGCCCGGCCCGCTGCAGGCGCTGGCACAGCATCTTTCGCCGGGGATTGACCGCGATGCCGCACTCCGTCACAATGACATCCACCGTTTTTCCAGGAGTCACCACAGTATTGACATGTCTGACCACACATGGGATTCGCCCTCGGGTCAGGGGAACCACCACAATGGACACGCTGGCGCCAAAGCTGGTATCCGGGTGCCCTCCGATGGCCCCGCGGATGACGCCGTCCGCCCCCGTCAGGACATTGGCATTGAAGTCACAGTCCACCTCCAGGGCCGACAGCACCACCACGTCCAACTGGTTGACCGCTGTCCCCTCCCCATAGGGGCTGGCATAGTAGCTGGCGGAGATCTGCTGGTGGAAACGGTTATCCCGCAGAGACCGGGCGGCTTTTAAGTCAAAGCTCTGCACATCCAGCAGCTTGCGGATGAGACCCTTCTCATGCAGCTCCACAATGGAACCGGTAATCCCCCCCAGCGCAAAGCTGGCGGTGATATGGCGCCTGACCATCTCGGCCTCCAACAACCGGGTCACCGCCAAGGAGGCGCCACCTGTCCCCGTCTGGAAGGAGAACCCTTGTTGAAAACGACCGCTGGCCAGAATGACCTTGGCCGCCCACTCGGCGATCACAAGCTCCTTCGGATTGGTGGTATAGCGGGTGGCCCCGCTCATAATCCCGGTGGGATCTCCAATTTCATCCACCCGTACCACATAGTCCACATCGTGTTCCGGAATGGCAAAGGGGGCATTGGGGTAGTGGACAATGTGATTTGTGATTACCACCACCTTTTTGGCCCTGGCCGCATCTACTCTTGCGTAGCCCATAGAGCCACAGGTAACCTTCTCATCCTCGTCTCTCACATAGCCGTTGGCGTTTCCATAGGGATCACAGGAGGGCGCCCCCAAAAAGGCCACATCGATGGGCAGCTCCCCCTTGTCTATCGCGCCCGCACGGCCGCCATGGCTGCGAAAAACCACGGGAACCTCCATCAGCCCGTGAGACACCTCCTCCGCCAGTTTTCCCCGGAGACCACTGGTCTCAATCCGCCGAATCACACCGCTTTTGATATGCTCAATCAGCGGCCAATGACAGTCGGAGAGGGAGGACGCCGCCAGCACCAAATTCCGAAAGCCCATCTGCGCCAGCTTTTCCACCACCATGTTGACAATGTAGTCCCCGTTTCGGAAATGGTGGTGGAAGGAGATGGTCATGCCATCTTTCAGGCCGGATAACCGGATGACCTCCTCCAGGCTGTCCACAATTTTATTATGATAAATCTCCCGCTCCGCCAAGGTGCGGGTGTTTTTGACCACGCCGCTCTCCTGAAACATACCTTTGATGCTGCGCAGCTCCCCGGCAAAGGGGAATTGTGCGATGTCCTTCAATTCCATTGCACCTCGTCCTCTCCCCCGCCATAGCCTGTGGCCCCGGCCAGCATCAGGGTGCGCCGGGCCCGCAGAGCCACCGGCCGGTCCACCATCTTTCCATGGAGGGATGCAACCCCGCTGCCACGCCTGCGGGCTTCCTCCATTGCCTCCATCACCGCCCGGGCCTGGAGAACCTCCTGCTCCGTGGGGGTATATATCTCATGAACCACATTCACCTGCCGGGGGTTGATGATACTCTTCCCATCAAATCCCAACTGTTTGATCAGCCTGACCTCCTGCCGAAAGCCCTCCTCATTATGAATATCACTATATATGGTGTCAATGGCATCAATTCCCGCCGCGCGGGCGGCTAACAGCACCATGCTCCGGGCAAACTGAAGCTCAATTCCGTCCGGGGAACGGCTGGTCTTCAAATCGGCGACATAATCCTCCGCCCCCAGCGCAATCCCCATCAGCCGTGGAGTTGCCGCTGCAATCTCCCGCGCGTTTAAAACGCCGGCGGCACTCTCCACCGCCGCCATCATGGGGGTCGTGCCCACAGCAATCCCGCAGTCCCGTTCAATGCGCGCAATCTCCGCCTCACATGCCAGCACATCTTGGGCGCACTCTGTCTTTGGCAGGCGGATCGCCACTCGGCCTGTCCGTACCACCGCCTCCAGATCCTCTCGGCCATAGGCGGAATCCAGACTGTTAACGCGCACCAAATACTCCCCATCCGGCAAATCCAAGCTGGTCAGCGCCTCATACACCAAAAAACGGGCCGCATCCTTCTCCTCCAGGGAAACGGAGTCCTCCAAATCGAACATCATGCTGTCAGCACCGTAAATTCCAGCGTCTTTTACCATACCCGGATTATTGCCGGGCACATAGAGCATTGTGCGCCGCAAGCGCTCTTTCACACTCTTCTCCCTCCCCATGGATACTGAACCTGCCCCGCCCCACGGCAGGCCGCGGTGCGTACTCTTGCGCGAATGGTGCAGTCCAGCGCCCCTTTATCCACGGCGGTCACACAGACCCCCGTCACCTCCATCTGCTCCAGGGTGGCAGTGATCACCTGACGGATTCTCTCCCCAAACTGCTTCTCCACTGGGCTTGTCAGCTGAATTTCAATGCCATCTCCCGGTACCGGCTCGATGGTCACCATGATATCACTTGATTCCAATGTTCCGGCAACGGCCATTTTTTGTAATTTCAACCTTCTTCCCCCTGTTCCAGTGGATACATCCCCCGCCCCCGGTCCTGACAACAGGCGGTATATCCGTACGATCCTGAGCATTCATCCATCTTGTACCATCTCTGCCGGCATACCGCCAATGCTCCATCCAGCCGACAGTCTATACGGTTTTATTGTAGCAAATTCAGCCAGTAAAAGCAACAAAATCACATCCCGCGGCTTCCCTACCTTTGATGCAAATACCGTTTGCAGCTTATTCAATCAAGTAACCCGATAGGAAAAAGATACCATATACCACCGGGGGATTCCCTTGCCATCATCCGGCGTAACCTGGTATACAGGGGGAACAACGCGCTTACTGTTTCTGCAGCCGGGCGCGCAGACCACTATAGCGCCTGGTCTGGCGATTATTCCGTACCATTTCTGCCATAATCTCCGGCGCGCCTACGCCAATGAACAACTCTTTTGCCCGGGTGATGGCGGTGTATAAGACGCCGCGGGTCATCAGCATGGGCGCTCCCTCCAAGGAGGCGAGAATGACCGCGCGGTATTCGCTTCCCTGCGCCTTGTGCACTGTCACGGCAAAGGCCGGCTCCAACTCATTGAGCATATCCGCAGCATACTCCACCACTCTGCCCTCAAAATCCACCGTTACTGTCTCACCCTCTATCTCACGGATTGTGCCAATGTCTCCGTTAAAAATCCCCATCCCCACCTGGGCGGTACGCTCGTCACGCCAGAAAATGTCATAATTATTTTTCACCTGCATCACCCGGTCCCCTGCCCGGAACACCCAATTTCCAAACCGCCGCTCTCCCTTTCCCACTCCGGGAGGATTCAGCGCCGCCTGGAGCGCCTGATTGAGCGCCTGGGTGCCGGTTCCCCGGCGGCGGGTGGGGGAGAGCACCTGAATCTGGTCAATGGGAATGCCCATATTCTCCGGCAACCGGCGCCGGCACAAATCCACAATGGTATCCAATGCAGATTGGGCGTCCCGGCGGGCGAGGAAAAAGAAATCCCCCTCGCGCCGGCCCAGCTCCGGGAGACCGCCGCGATTGACCAAGTGGGCGCTGCGGACAATGGCGCTCTCCCGCGCCTGACGAAAAATTTCCATGAGCCGTATGACAGGGACCACTTCGCTGCGAATCAGGTCAGAAAATACATTCCCGGGGCCCACAGACGGCAGCTGGTCCGGGTCCCCTACCAGTACCAGCCTGCAGTCGGACCGCATGGCCGCCAGCAATGCCGCCATCAGCATCACATCCACCATAGAGGTCTCGTCCACAATGACGGCATCTGCCTCCAGCGGTTCATGCTCTCCCCGGTTGAATACCAATTTGTCGCTATAGGGGTCAAATCCGGTCTCCAGCAGACGGTGAATGGTGGAGCCCTCCATTGCGCACAGGTCTCCCAGCCGTTTTGCGGCCCGGCCAGTGGGGGCGGCCAGTGCCGTGTGTAAGCCCAGTCCTTCAAAGAGAGCCAGAACCCCCCTGAGGCTGGTGGTCTTTCCTGTCCCCGGCCCTCCCGTCAGCAGTATGACCTGCCTTTGTGCGGCAAGGCGCACCGCCTGCGCCTGCTCTGTGGAATAGGAAATTCCCTGGCTGTGCTGAATGTGGGTCAATAGGCGCTCTATCCCCTCATAAGGCATGAGTTCGGCGCTGCTCATCTCTTGAATGCGCCGGGCAATATAACACTCCGCATCGTAAATGTGCGGCAGGTAGACGGCCAGCTCCCCCGCAATTTCCTCAAACACCACGCTGCCCCTGTGGCACAGGTCATCCAGTGCCTGTTCCTGCGCCTCGCTGTCGCTTCCAAGCAGCTGGCAAGTGGCATAAACTAATTTTTTCCACGGCAAGAAGCTGTGTCCATTTCCCAGATTGTGGCTGAGCTCAAACAGAATCCCCGCCTCCAACCGAAGCGGGGCCTCCGCCTCTATCCCCAAATCCAGCGCCAGCTTGTCCGCCAGGGAGAACTCCGCGCCAAACTCCTCCTGCGCCAAGACATAGGGGTTATTTTGTAAAAATTCCAGGGCTGTATCGCCATAAGCCCGGTGCAGTGCGGGTCCCAGCAGCGCGGGCAATTCATGCTGGGATAAAAATTCCATCAGGCGGCGCATCCCCATCTGCTGGCGGAAGGTCTCACTCATTTCCCGGGCGCGCTTTCCTGTAATTCCCTTAATGGCAGTCAGCTTTTCCGGAGTCTGTTCCAACACGGTGAGGGTCTCCTCTCCAAACGCCTCAATCAGCCGCCGGGCGGTGGCCTTCCCCACCCCCTTCACAACGCCGGAGGACAGGTAATGAAAAATTTCTTTCATCCCCTGGGGCAGGCGGCGCTGCGCAAGCTCCGCCCTGAACTGCCGGCCATAGGTCTGATGCCGCACCCAGCTCCCCTTAACGCTCAGATACTCGCCGGGAGAGACGCCTGGAATTGTCCCCACTACGGTTACTTCCTCGCTTCCACAATCCAGTTGCAGAATGCTATAGCCATTTTCCTCATTATAATAGATCAGAGAGGAGACAACCCCCTCCATCTGCTCCAGCTCCCGCTGCTGCGTCATAGGTTTCTCTCCCCTCTCTTGCACCGTCACTCCTCAGGAGCATCCGCGGCCCACTCCAATAAAACGGGCCACCGCCGCGCCAATTGGAGAGAAAGCTGCCGCCCCTGTTCCGTCAGTCCCACATCCAGAAGCAGTATGGGGTCGCAGCACGGACCGATTCCCCGCCGCCATAACAGCCAACGAATGCGCTGCTCCAGTCCCTCTCCATCTCCATAGGCAAAAATCACAGTCCACACAGGATAGGCCTCTCCTCTGGGGCGCAGCAGCCACCCATAGAACAATAAACCTGTGACCGCCAAAAGAACCACACAAACGGAAACAACACAAATTTCAAAAAACAACCCCAATTTCATCCACCTCCGCCACATTCTATGCCTGTGGGGAAATTCAGGTGATTGGCTGCAAACATTAAAAAATACTGCTTGAAAAGAGGTTAATGCCCACATAGGTCAATGCGGTCATAATACACGCTGCGGTGACTACGCCGAGTACAACGGCGGGCAGCGCCTTCCCCAGACGCATATTGAGAAAGGCGGCGACCAGGCTGCCCGTCCACGCCCCGGTCCCCGGGAGCGGAATGGCGACAAAAAGCCATAGGCCGATGTACTGGTATTTGCTGACCGTGCGCCCTTTCAGGTGGGCTTTTGTCTCCAGCTTGTCCACCAGACGGTTCAGGCGCGGCATATACCGGCGCATCCATTGAAAAATGCGCCGGATATAGACAATAATAAAGGGAGCCGGTAAGACATTGCCAGCCACCGCGGACAAAAATGCCATCCAGGTTGGCAGACCAAGCGCTACTCCGGTGGGCAGTCCCACCCGCAGCTCAATCACCGGAATGGCAGAGATCATTGCGGTAAAGACACATTTTCCCAGCGTCTCCTGTGTAAGCCACTGTATTATATCCATAACATCGCTCCTTACGGATGAATCATTTGATCAGCCCCGGGCTAACACTTGTTTGAGATATCGTCCGGTATAAGACGCCTCACAGGCCGCCACCTCTTCCGGCGTCCCCGTGCAGATGATTTCACCGCCGCCATCGCCGCCTTCCGGCCCCAGGTCAATGATATGATCCGCCACCTTGATGATATCCAGGTTGTGTTCAATCACGATGGCCGTATTTCCTCCCTCCACCAGACGCTGCAACACCTCCACCAGGCGGTGGACATCATAGCTGTGAAGGCCTGTGGTGGGCTCGTCCAAAATATACATGGTGGAGCCGGTAGAGCGTTTGGAGAGCTCCGTGGCCAGCTTCACCCGCTGGGCCTCGCCGCCGGAGAGGGTGGTAGAGGGCTGCCCCAGCTTCACATACCCCAGTCCTACATCGTGGAGCGTCTTGATCCGGTCACGGATTTTGGGCAGATTTTCAAAAAACGGCAGAGCCTCCTCCACGGTCATCTCCAGCACCTCATAGATGTTCTTGCCTTTATAGTGCACCTCCAGCGTCTCCCGGTTATAGCGCCGCCCTCCGCACACCTCGCAGGGCACATAAATATCCGCCAGAAAATGCATCTCCACTTTCAGCAAGCCATCTCCGCTGCAGGCCTCGCAGCGTCCCCCCCGCACATTGAAGGAGAAGCGCCCGGAGTGATACCCCCGGCTCTTTGCGTCCTGCGTGGATGCGAAGAGATCGCGGATATCATTAAATAAGCCCGTATAGGTCGCAGGGTTTGACCGCGGAGTGCGGCCAATGGGGGATTGGTCAATATTGATCACCTTGTCCAGGTGCTCAATCCCCTCAAAGCGGTTGTGTTTCCCCGCCCGAACCTTCACCCGGTTTAAATCGGCCCCCAGCTTTTTATAGATGATCTCATTGACCAGGGAGGATTTTCCGCTCCCGGACACGCCGGTGACACAGGTAAGCGTACCCAGCGGAATTTCCACATCAATGCTGCACAGATTATTCTCCGCGGCTCCAAAGATCTTGAGGTATTTCCCGCTCCCCTTCCGGCGCTCTTTGGGGACGGGGATCCGCTTCCGGCCGGCCAGATAATCCCCCGTGATGGAGCCGGGGGTGTTCATCACATCCTCCGCCGTGCCCTGAGCCACCACATAGCCCCCGTCAATTCCGGCCCCCGGGCCGATATCCACAATGTAATCCGCCGCCCTCATGGTGTCCTCATCATGCTCTACCACAAGCAGGGTATTGCCCAGATCCCGCAATTGCCGCATGGTTCCCAGCAGCAAATCGTTATCCCGCTGATGCAGTCCAATCGATGGCTCGTCCAATATATACAGCACCCCCATCAGGGAGGAACCGATCTGGGTGGCCAGACGAATGCGCTGGCTCTCCCCGCCAGAGAGCGTTGCGGCGGCCCGGGACAAGGTCAAATATTGCAGCCCCACCGATTTCAGAAAATCCAGCCGGCTACGGATCTCCTTTAAAATCTGGTCGGCAATCACGGCATGGCTCTCGCCCAATTTCAGTTGATTGATAAACTCCAGTTCATCGGTCAAGGATTGATTACAGAACGTGTCGATGGAGAAGCCGCCCACCGTTACCGCCAGGGACTCCCGGCGCAGGCGGCGGCCCTGACAGGTGGGGCAGGGGCATTCACTCATGGACTCTTCCAGCTCCCGGCGCACGGACTCCGATTGGGTCTCCCGGTATCGCCGGTCCAAATTGTTGCAAACCCCCTCAAAGGCCTGATGCAGGGTTCCCTTCCCCCGGGGCTGGTCATAGTAGAGTGTCAGCTTCTCCCCGTTGGTCCCGTAGAGGAAAACTTTGACCACCTCCTGTGGCAGGTCCTTGATGGGTGTATTGAGATTAAACTTGTACCGTTTGGACAGGGCTTCAAAGTACATGCGGGAGATTCCATCGCTCTTGATATTGTTCCAGCCGGAGGCCACGATGGCCCCCTCCAAAATGGAGAGGTTCTGATTGGGAATAATCAGCTCCGGATCGATCTTCATCTGAGCGCCCAGGCCCGCGCAGGTGGGACAGGCCCCATACGGATTGTTGAAGGAGAACATGCGGGGCGTCAATTCCTCAATGGAGATGCCGCAGTCCTCACAGGCGTAATTCTGCGAAAACAGGATATCCCGGTCCTCTCCTACCATGTTCACAATCACCAGTCCATCAGCCCGGACGGCGGCGGTCTCCACCGAGTCGGTCAGCCGGTGGACAATATCCTCCCGAATCACCAGGCGGTCCACCACAATTTCAATGTTGTGCTTCTTGTTTTTGTCCAGCTTGATCTCTTCGGAGAGGTCATAGGTGTTTCCGTCCACCCGGCAGCGGACGTAGCCGGACTTCCGTGCGCCCTCCAGTACCTTTTGATGCTCTCCCTTTTTCGCACGGACCACAGGGGCTAGAATCTGAATGCGTGTGGCCTGCGGCAGGGACATGACCTGATCAATGATCTGATCCACGGTCTGCTGCCTGATCTCCTTGCCGCAGACCGGACAGTGGGCAATCCCAACCCTCGCCCACAGCAGGCGCAGGTAGTCATAAACCTCTGTCACAGTGCCCACAGTGGAGCGGGGATTTTTGGAGGTGGTCTTCTGGTCAATGGAGATGGCAGGAGACAGCCCCTCAATATAGTCCACCTCCGGCTTTTCCATCTGGCCCAGGAATTGCCTGGCGTAGGAGCTGAGGGACTCCACATACCGCCGCTGCCCCTCGGCATAGATGGTGTCAAACGCCAGGGAGGATTTCCCGGAGCCGGAAAGCCCGGTGAGCACCACCAGCTTGTCCCGGGGAATTTTTAAATCAATATTTTTCAGATTATTCTCTCTTGCGCCCTTAATATAAATATGGTCGTGCATGTGTAATGACCGTTCCTTTCCCTGTCCGCTCAAAACAGGCTGAAATTTTGATCCCGGGGTTGCTGCCAGGCAGCCCGCCTCTGGGATGTGCTCCGCCCCCGGCGCGCATCCCCCCGGTAGACATAGCAGTTGCCGCAGCCCCGCGGCAGTCTTTTACATCCATGCCACGGGCTCCAATTGGCCATCCTCTCACCCTCCGGCAATGAGGTCCGCCGTTCCCCCCCGAACCAGCGCGATGAGCGCGGACGGCTCCAACTCCACCTGCCATCCGATTGTTCCGGCCGAGACAATGACCCTTGAGAGCGTCAGCACGCTCTCGTGAAACAGAGTGGGAAATTGTTTTTTCATTCCAACCGGCGAGCAGCCGCCCCGAACATACCCTGTCAGGGGCAGAATCCCGCGCACAGGAATCAGCTCAATATCGTTCTCCCCCACAGCCTTAGCTCCCTTTTTCAGATCCAAGCTCTCCGCCACCGGGATGACGAACACATAGCCGGCTTTCATCGCGCCGCGCGCCACCAACGTCTTAAAGACGGCGTGCGGGTCTTGCCCCAGAGAGGCAGCCACCGTCACGCCATCCACCGCCACTCCCTCCTCATGGGGATATGCGTGGGCGGTATAAGGGATTTTTTTCTGCTCCAAAAGGCGCATCACATTGGTCTTAGCGGTTACTGCCATGGCTGCATTCTTTCCCTTCTTCCCTCGTCCGCTTCAGGCTCCATCACTGCCGCGCAGCTGAATGATCTGGTCACGCAGCGCCGCGGCCAGTTCGAACTCCAGCATTTTCGCGGCGGCGCGCATCTCCTTCTCCAGCCTTGCCATTTCCGCATAGCGCTCCGCCTTAGTCAGCGCCTTCATCTTTCCCTGACGCACCAAATTGCCATCGGCCGACTTAGAAATTTCAAGCATCTCCCGCACCGACTTGATCACAGTCTTAGGCACGATACCATGGGCCTGATTATAGGCGTCCTGCTTCTCCCGCCTCCGCTCGGTTTCAGAAATGGTCCGCTCCATAGAGCGGGTTACTCTATCGGCGTACATAATGACAAGGCCGTCCGCATTCCGCGCCGCCCGGCCCACCGTCTGAATGAGCGAGGTGTCCGAGCGCAAAAAGCCCTCCTTGTCCGCATCCAATATGGCCACCAAACTGACCTCCGGCAGGTCCAGCCCCTCCCGCAGCAGGTTGATGCCAACAAGCACGTCAAAGGCGCCCAGGCGCAGGTCCCGGATAATCTCCATGCGCTCAATGGTATCCACATCGTGGTGCATATAGCGCACCTTGATCCCCGCCCCCTGGAGATAGGCGGTGAGATCCTCCGCCATCCGCTTGGTCAGCGTAGTGACCAGGGTACGCTCTTTGCGCCCGAGGCGCAGATTGATTTCTCCGATCAGGTCGTCAATCTGTCCCTCCACGGGCCGCACCTCAATAATGGGGTCCAGCAGCCCGGTGGGGCGGATCACCTGCTCCACCACCTGGCCGGAGCGCGTCCGCTCATATTCCCCCGGCGTGGCTGACACATAGATCGCCTGATGCAGGCGCTGCTGAAATTCCTCAAATTTCAGCGGCCGGTTGTCAAAGGCGCAGGGAAGACGAAAGCCGTAATCCACCAGGGTCGTCTTCCGCGCCCGGTCTCCGTTGTACATGGCGCGCACCTGGGGGAGCGTCACGTGGCTCTCGTCCACAAAGAGGATAAAATCCTCCGGGAAGTAGTCCAGCAGCGTCATAGGCGGAGAGCCAACCGGCCGGCTGGAGATCACCCGGCTGTAATTTTCAATGCCGGAACAATATCCCAGCTCCTGCATCATCTCAACGTCATACAGGGTGCGCTGCTTCAGGCGCTGGGCCTCCACCAGCTTCTCCTCTTGATTGAAAAAGGCCAGCCGCTCCTCCAGCTCCTTGTAGATCTCCTGGATCGCGCCCGCCATTTTTTCCGGGGGGCTGACATAGTGGCTGGCGGGATAGACGGCCACATGATTCAGTACGCGGTTCGGCGCGCCCGTGACCACATTCACCTCGGAAATCCGGTCAATCTCATCTCCAAAGAACTCCACCCGGATGGCGTAATCCCGGGCATAGACAGGGAATATCTCCACCGTATCCCCGCGGACGCGGAACATGTTCCGCTCAAAGGCAATGTCGTTGCGCTCATACCGTATTTCCACCAGCTTCTGCAGCAGCTCATCCCGCGTCTTTGTCATGCCGGTACGCAGGGAGATCACCATTTTCTTATAGTCAATGGGATCGCCCAGACCATAAATACAGGAAACGGAGGCCACAACAATGACGTCCCGGCGCTCAAAGAGGGCAGCCGTGGCCGAGTGGCGCAGCCGCTCAATCTCCTCATTGATGGAGGCGTCCTTTTCAATAAAGGTATCGGTGTGCGGTATATAGGCCTCCGGCTGGTAGTAATCGTAATAGCTGACAAAATACTCCACGGCATTGTTGGGGAAAAACTCCCGAAACTCAGCACACAGCTGCGCTGCCAGCGTTTTGTTATGCGCCAGAACCAGCGAGGGCCGCTGTACCTCCTCAATAATTTTCGCCATGGTAAAGGTCTTGCCAGACCCTGTGACGCCCAGAAGCGTCTGCTCCTCCAATCCCATCTCCAGTCCGCCGGAGAGGGCCTGGATTGCCTGGGGCTGATCTCCTGACGGAGTGTATTCGGATACGACCTCAAAGCGGGCCAACTGATTCACCTCCGGTCAAATTGGCGGCATGCGTGTGGATGAAAACGCTTTGAACACAAGCTGCTTCAGATGGGGCGGTATTTGCGCCAGATCTGAATTCATGTGAGCGTTTGCCCACGGAACGGGCAAATGTGCGAGATAGCATAGCCGCTTTACGGCTATAATAGCAGAACATTAGTTCTAGCGCAAGGGGTTTCCTCAAAAATCTAGTATGGAAGAATCATCCGTTTTCCCTGACTCTGGCGTAAAGAGACCATCTCGTCATCTTGAAATACCAGATGATCCACCAATTCAATCCCCACAGAACCCAGCACCCCATACACGGTCAGGGTGGTGTCCCAATCCGTTTTGGAGGGAAGGGCCAGCGCGCCCACATGGTTGTGGGCCAGATAGATTTTCGCGCCGCGCAGAGCCACGGTCTCCTCCATGATGCGCCGCAGATTGATGTCAGCAGCCCAGACGCTGCCCTCGGCCACCTTGCGCACGCCCAGGTATTGATTCTTCCCATCCAAACATAAAAGATAGACCAGCTCATTCCGGGCCCCAAAAAAATAGGCCTGCAGCAAGGGAAAGGCGTCCTCCGGGCAGTTTACCACCGTGTCCCGCCGCCCGCGGCTGGCGGTATAGGCGCCCGCCACAGAGGGGAGCAGCCGCAGAAAGCCCGCTGTATGCTGTCCTATGCCCGGCACGCGGCATAGCTCCTCCACGGGCGCGTCCAACACCCCGGATAGAGATCCAAACCGTTCAATCAGCGTATGGGCCAACGGATTCACATCTCCTTGGGGAATGGCGTAGAACAGGAGCAGCTCTAAAATTCTGTGGTCCGGCCACCCCTCAAAGCCGCGGGCCAGAAATTCCTGCTTTACCCGCGCCCGGTGCCCCGTATGAAAACTCACGCGCTTCCCCCTTTCTCTCCTCTATTCCGTCTTACTTTTTATGGCTCCATACTGCGCCAGATAGTCCTCCATCCTGGTTCTCATGCTGTTGTCGATATAGACCACGCCGTCCACCGGACAGTGATACAAATAGTCGATGATCTCCCTTACCGTTACAATGGGGTATACCGAAATTCCAAAGTCCTGCCGCAGCTCATCCAAAGTAGAGCACTCCCTGCTTCCGCGCTCCATACGGTCTACCGAGACGACCAGCCCCTTGATTTCTACCGACGCAATGGTGCGAAACAGCTCCACACTCTCCCGCACCGCGGTTCCCGCGGTCACCACATCCTCTACAATGAGCACCCGGTCCCCCGCCTGGGGCTTGTACCCCACCATTGAGCCGCCCTCGCCGTGGTCTTTCGCCTCTTTGCGGTTAAAGCAGTAGGGCAAATCCCGCTCGTAATTGCGGTACAGTGACGCAGCGGCGGAGACCGCCAGAGGAATTCCCTTGTAGGCCGGTCCAAACAGGCAGTCAACCCCATCCGGTAAATGCGCCTGAATGCAGGCCGCATAGTAATCCCCCAATTCGGCAACCTGGGCCCCCGTTTTATAGTTCCCGGTATTAATAAAGTACGGGGTTTTTCTCCCCGATTTTGTTGTAAAGTCCCCAAAGGTCAGCACGCCCGCACGCACCATAAAGGCGATAAATTCTTGTTGATAAGTCATATTCCCGCTCCTTCCGGTTTCATTCCGCAAAACAAAAGGCAGATCAAATCTAAAATAAACGCTATTGGGGAATTATATCACCTTTTCCCCCCTTCTACAAGATATCGTCCCAATATCCCGCGCCTTTTTCCCGCCTGTTCCCGGATGGGAAAAAGATTGCACTTTTCCCTTGCAATTCATTGCGTTCCATGGTATAGTAAAAAAGTAATTTGTAGTATTGTGACAGAGTGGGGCGCTGGCTCCGCTCTTTCTTATTGAAAAAATCTGATTCCAATTTTTTGAAAACACCGATCACTTGGGAGGAATTCTATGGCAAAAATCACCGATGTTGTGACACAAATCACCGTCCCCTTTGCCGCGGCCGCAGGCTGTACTATCTGGGATGTGGAGTATAGCAAAGAAGCGGGCAGTTGGTTCCTTCGCGTCTATCTTGATAAGGAGGGCGGTGTTTCCATTCACGACTGCGAAGCGGTCAGCCGTCCTCTGTCCGATGCGCTGGATGAAGCGGACCCCATTGAAGGAAGCTACACCTTGGAAGTTTCCTCTGCGGGAGCGGACCGTGTTTTAAAAAAGCCGGAGCATTTCACCCGGTTTATGGGCAGCGAGGTGGAATTGCGGCTGTACCGCCCCAGAGACGGGCGTAAGGATTGGATCGGTATTCTCTCCGGGTATGACGCCGGCCAGTTTACCATCGAACTCAATGGAGTCCCCACTCGTTTCGAAAAGCAAGAAGTGGCGCAGGTAAGACTCTATCCGCGCTTTTAAAAAGTAGGAGGAAAAAAGCCGTGGCAAAACGTTTAAATAAAAAATCAAACAACACGGAATTGGATGGCAAGGAGTTTTTTGCCGCCATTACACAGATCGAGCAGGAAAAGGGCATTAAACCCGGCTACATGATGGAAAAAATTACCCAGGCCCTTCTCTCAGCCTACCGCCGTGATCATGAGGGCGTGGGAGACAACCTCTCCATTGAGGCCAATGAGGAGACCGGCTCTGTCCGTATGTTTCTGAAAAAAGATGTGGTGGAAGGGGTGGATAACCCAGGCACTGAAATCAGCTTGGAGGAAGCCCGAATCTCACTGCCCCACGCGCAGCTGGGTGATGTGATCCGAATTGAAATCAAACCGAAAAATTTCGGCCGCATCGCCGCTCAAACCGCGCGCCAAGTTATCATCCAGGGAATCCGCGAGGCCGAGCAGAGCATGATCTACGAGGAATTCACCTCGAAAGAGCATGAAATCCTCACCGGCGTGATTACCCGTGTGGACCCAAACAGCGGCTCTGTCACCCTGCGCATCGGCTCCGGGGCGGAAAGCACCGATGCCTATCTCAGCACCAATGAACAGATGAAGGGGGAGCGCTACCGCGAGGGGAACCGCCTGAAAATCTATGTGGTGGAGGTCCGGAAAGCGACCAAGGGCCCCCAGGTGCTGATTTCCCGCACTCATCCGGGGCTGGTCAAGCGCCTGTTTGAGCTGGAGGTGCCCGAAATTTATGACGGCACGGTAGAAGTCCGCTCCATCGCCCGGGAGGCTGGCTCCCGCACCAAGCTGGCTGTCTGGTCCGCAGACCCCAATGTGGATCCCATTGGCGCCTGTGTCGGCCCCAGGGGCACCCGGGTCAACACCATTGTGGAGGAACTGAAGGGCGAAAAAATAGATATTATTAAATATAGTGAGGACACCGCGCAATACATTGCCGCCGCCCTCTCCCCCGCGGATGTGATTTCCGTCACGCCGCTGCCCGATGGAAAGGCCTGCCGTGTGGTGGTTCCGGACGAACAGCTGTCCCTGGCCATCGGAAAAGAGGGGCAGAACGCCAGACTTGCCGCTAAGCTGACCGGTTATAAGATTGACATTAAGCCTGTCTCCGCATTCTCTGAGGAGGGTGACTTCTTTTTGGACGAGGACACAGACTCCCCCTCTGCCGCGTCTGAATTTGAAACGGAGCCGCCAGCAGACGGTTCTGTCTCTTCCGCTGATGAACCCGGTACGTTGAACACCGGGGAAGGGGAAGAATAGGCACTGTACTTCCACGCCTTTTTGAAGGGAGAATCAAACCATGCCCAAAAAAATACCCCTGCGTCAATGTGTCGGCTGCCGGGAGATGAAACCAAAACGCGAGCTCATCCGGGTAGTCAAAAGTCCTCAAGGCGAGATTTCTTTGGACTTTCGCGGCAAACTTCCCGGCCGCGGAGCCTATCTCTGTCCGCAAAAGGACTGCCTAAACCGGGCAAAAAAGGCAAAAGCGCTGGAGCGTGCCTTTGATATTCCCCTTCCCGCCGAGGTTTACGAGGCGTTGCGCCTCCAGATGGAGGAGGTGTCCGCCGGTGAATGATCCCATTTTACAGCTCTTAGGTCTGGCCAAAAAGGCAGGGCGGCTGGAGATAGGGGAAGAGCCGGTGGGCGCTGTGTGCCGGGCGCGGCGGGCTAAACTGCTGCTCCTGGCGGCGGACGCCGCCCCCAACACCCACCGCCGGTGCGCCCATTTCGGAGAGACCGGGAGCATTCTTTTCCTGGAATTGCCCCACAGCAAAGCGGAATTGGGGTTTGTGCTGGGTCGCAGCTCCGTTGCCATACTGGCCCTGACCGATGCCGGATTTGCCGCAGGCGTGGGAGAAAAACTGGAGCGGATTGATCCCGCGCGGTACGGCCCCGCCGCCCAGCAGCTGCGGCAGAGTGCAGATCGAACGCTGCAGCGCCAGCGGGAAAAACGCCGCCATATCGAAAACCTCCAAACTAAGAAAAGCAAGGCAACCGGTCCCAGCAAAAAAACAGCGCCGCCTGTGTCTCCCGCCGCGTCCGGCAGACCGGCGCGTAACAAGGCGCCCGCGCCCAGACCATCCGCCGGACACAAGCGGCTGACCATTCAGCATAAACCCCAGGCAACGAAACCTGCGGGTTACCCTGAGAAACGAGGTGGCTTCCATGATAAATAAATACCGAGTCCATGAGGTGGCCAAGGATTTCAAGCGAAATTCCAAGGAAATTTCTGAGATTCTCACCAAATACAGCCAAACCCCCAAAAACCACATGCAGGTTCTGACCGATTTTGAGCTCTCCATTCTGTTCGATTATTTGACTCAGCATAATCAGGTGGACAGCATTGAATCTATCTATTCCGACACCTACCATGAGCCAGATGCTCCTGCGCAGAAGGCGGAGCCTGAAGCGAAGGCCCACACACCGGAAAAACCGGCTGCTCCAGCCCACGTGCCCACGGCAAACAGCGCCCCCGCCCCCGCCGCGCCAAAGCGGGCCACTCCGGCCCCCAATTCCAGCGCGGCCCGCCCTTCCGAGCGAAAGAAAACGGTGGTGGACACCCGCACGGGCAACGCGGTGAATCTGGAGAAATATGATGAGCGGTTGGAATCCTTTACGGACCAGCGCCAACAGGACCGCGGCGGCAAGGAAAAATTCCAGGGCCGCAACAAACGCCGCCAGCCAGGCCCCAGCAACAAGCGCCGCCAGGAAGAGCAGGATAAGCTGCGCCGCCTCCAGCTCGAAATTGCCAAAAAAGCTCCTGTCAAGGTTCTCATCCCAGATGAGATCGGCGTGGGCGAGCTGGCCTCCCGCATGAAGAAAACCGGCGCCGAAGTGGTCAAGGCACTGATGAAGATGGGCGTGATGGCCTCTCTGAGCGAGATGATCGACTATGACACCGCCGCTCTGATCGCCATGGAGCTGGGCTGCAAGGTAGAAAAGGAAGTCATCGTCACCATTGAAGAAAAATTGATTGATGTCTCTGAGGACAGCGATAACGATCTGGTTCCACGCGCGCCCGTGGTTGTTGTGATGGGGCACGTGGACCACGGCAAAACCTCTCTGCTGGACTGTATCCGCAATGCGAATGTGGCCTCCGGCGAGGCGGGCGGCATCACCCAGCATATCGGCGCCTATCAGGTGGATGTAAACGGCAGCCCGGTCACCTTCCTTGATACCCCGGGCCATGAGGCGTTCACCGCCATGCGCGCCCGCGGCGCCATGATCACCGACATTGCCATTTTGGTGGTGGCGGCTGACGATGGCATTATGCCGCAGACCGTGGAATCCATCAACCACGCCAAAGCCGCTGAAATTCCCATTATTGTCGCCATTAACAAGATGGATAAGCCCAGCGCCAATCCGGACCGTATTATGCAGCAGCTGACAGAATATGGTCTGGTTACGGAGGCTTGGGGCGGGGATACTATCATCTGCCCCATCTCCGCCAAAACCGGTCAGGGCATTGACAATTTACTGGATATGGTGGTTCTCACCGCTGAGATGAAAGAGCTGAAAGCCAATCCCAACCGCTCTGCCCATGGCGCTGTCATTGAGGCCCGGTTGGACAAGGGCCGCGGTCCTGTTGCCACTTTATTGGTGCAAAACGGCACGCTTCAGCAGGGAGATGTCATCATTGCCGGAACCGCCGTTGGCCGCGTGCGCGCGATGACAAACCACAGGGGACAAAAGGTGGAGACGGCCGGTCCCTCTGTTCCTGTAGAAATTATCGGTATGGCGGAGGTCCCTGGCGCCGGCGATGATTTCCACGCTGTGGCTGATGAGCGCATGGCCAGAGAGCTGGCCGAGCAGCGCAAGCATGAGAGCAAGATGGCTCAGTCAGCCCCGGTTGGCAAGGTATCTCTGGAAGACCTGTTCTCCCAAATTCAACTGGGCGAATTGAAAAATTTGAATATCATTGTCAAAGCAGATGTTCAGGGCTCCGCCGAGGCGGTGAGAGCTTCTTTGGAAAAGCTGACCAATGAAGAGGTTCGCGTTCGCGTAATCCACTGTGCGGTGGGCGCAATCAGTGAAAGCGATGTGATGCTGGCCTCCACCTCAGGCGCCATTATCGTGGGCTTTAACGTCCGCCCGGACGCCAATGCCAAGGACTCCGCGGCGCGCACCGGCGTGGACATGCGGATGTACCGCGTTATCTATGACGCCATCAATGAGATGGAAGCCGCCATGAAGGGCATGCTGGTACCCAAATTCCGTGAAGTGGAGCTGGGCCGGGCTGAGGTACGCCAGGTCTATAAAATTACCAACGTTGGAATGGTTGCCGGTTCCTATGTATTGGAGGGTAAAATCGTGCGCAATGCCCAGATGCGTCTGGTGCGCGATGGCATTATCATCCATGGCGGTGTGCTTCACTCCCTCCAGCGCTTCAAGGACAGCGTAAAAGAGGTGGCCACCGGCTATGAGTGCGGCATTACCATTGAAAAGTTCAGCGATATCAAGGAAGGCGACATCATTGAGGCCTTCCTCATGGAGCAGATTGAGGTGTAATCCCGCTGCCCCTTATATTTCCTTATTTTCGGACAGGTAACTGCCCCAAACTGAATGAAACTGCTGCTATGCAGAATGCAGAATTGGTGCAGCGGAGCGATTGCTCTGCCGAAAGTATGACACCAATTCTGCATTTTTTATACTATTTGTAAGTAAACATATTGTGATTCGATCTGTTTCATTGAGCTGCGGCGCTGCCATGCCGCGGCCCAACATAATCTTTGCGCTTGCCCGCGTTGTGGGCAAATGCGCAATACAATATCCGCTTTGCGGACATATATTACAAGAAAAGAAAGGGCAAATGTTATGGCAAGCAATCGTATCGGACGGATCAATGAGGAAATTCAGCGGGAACTGGCGGCCCTCATTCCCACAGTAAAAGATCCACGTGTCACTGGAATGATCAGCGTCACCGCTGTGGAAACCACCCCTGACCTGCGCTATGCAAAGGTTTTCATCAGTGTGCTGGACAAAAGCGACCGCGCGCAGGTCATCAAGGGGCTGAAATCCGCCGCCGGGTATCTTCGCCGGGAGTTGGGGCAAAACCTCTCCCTGCGCTATACCCCGGAACTGATCTTCCAGCCGGATGACTCTATTGACAAGGGCGCCCATATTTTGCAACTGCTGCGCAGTGTGGATACGAAACACTCCGGCGCCCCCACGGACGGTGAATCAATCCCTCCGCTCCATGAAGAGGAGTCATCGATATGACAGATCAGGAAACCGCCCAGTGGTTATTCACCCGGGATCAGTTTCTGATCTTGACCCATATACGCCCGGATGGCGACACCATTGGCTGTGCGGCCGCTCTGTGCCTGGGCCTGCGCTCCCTTGGAAAGACGGCCTATGTTCTGGAAAATGTGGAGGCCACGAGCCTCTTTACTCCCTACTTGGAGGGCCTGATGCCTCCCACAGACTATACGCCCGAAACCGTGGTGGCGGTGGATATTGCCGTTGCCAGCCTGATCCCGGAAAATGCCGCTTCCTATCTCCGGCGGAGAATTGACCTGACCATCGACCACCATCCCTCTCAGGAATTTTTTGCCCGGGAAACCTGTTTGGACCCCTCCCGGGCCGCCTGCGGTGAGATTATCTATAGGATTTTGGTTCAATTGGGCCCCATATCCCAAGCAGTGGCGCTCCCTTTATATGTGGCGGTGTCCACAGATACCGGCTGCTTTGTCTATGGAAATACCACGGCTCACACACATGAAGTGGCCTGTGCCCTGATGAAAACCGGTATTTCCATTCAGGCTGTCAACAAACGCCACTTCCGCGCCAAATCCTTAAAACGCCTGAGACTGGAAAGCCAACTGGTGGAAGGTATGGAATTGCTGGAGGAGGGGAAAACGGTGATTATGTCTCTCTCTCTTCCTATGCTTGCCTCTGTTGGAGCCACGGAAGAAGATATTGACGACATCTCCGCCTTTGCCGGACAGCTGGAAGGTGTTATGGTCGCCGTGACTCTGCGGGAACTGGAACCGGATGTTTGGAAGCTCTCTCTGCGCACCGACCCGGCTGATTTGACTGCAAGCGGGACCTGCGCCCTTTTAGGGGGCGGCGGACATGCGGCGGCGGCAGGCGCCACCATGGAAGGTTCCCTTTCTCAGGTGAAGGCCGCTGTGCTCTCCGCAATTGACGTCATAAGGAGAGGGGGCTGACACGCCTTGGCTAACGGCATGATTGTCATTGACAAATCACAGGATTGGACCAGCCATGACGTGGTGGCAAAGCTCCGAGGACTGCTGCATGAGCGGCGCATTGGCCATGCGGGGACTCTTGACCCCATGGCCACCGGGGTACTCCCCGTCTTTGTTGGCAGGGCCACCCGGGCGGTGGAATATGCCGCCGAAGGAGAAAAAGAATATTTAGCCGGACTGCGTCTGGGCACCGTGACAAATACCCAGGACACGACCGGGACCGTTCTCTCCACAAAGCAGGTCTGTGTATCTCAACACACCCTGATCGGCGCCCTCCCCCATTTTACGGGTCCAACGCATCAGATTCCCCCCATGTATTCCGCCATTAAGATGCAGGGCAAAAAGCTGTATGAGCTGGCACGCAAAGGCATTGAGGTAGAGCGCAAGCCACGCCCCATTGTCATTCACGCACTCACCTTGGAAGCGCAGCAGTCAGAAACCGACTTCCTTCTGCGGGTGCGCTGCTCCAAGGGGACCTATGTGCGCACCCTTTGCCATGATATTGGAACTTACTTAGGCTGCGGAGGCACTATGTTTTTCCTGCAACGCACCATGGCGGCCGGCTTCACACTGGAGGACTGCATTTCTCTGGAGCAATTGTCCGCACTGTCGCAGGAAGCGCGAAACCGCGCGCTGCTGCCCACAGACCGGTGTTTTCTACAATATCCTGCTCTCACCTGTACGGAAGAGGAAGAGCGCCGGTTTATCCGCAATGGTACCCCCTACCCCTGCCAGGCCCCTGAAGCACGCTACAGGGTCTATGGTGCTGATGGTCATTTCCTGATGCTGGGCCAAGTGTCCAACGGCAAAATGGTGACAGAAAAAAGTTTTTTTCAGGTCATGACTTAATTTTTCTTGGACAACATTCAAAATGATCAATATAAAAATTTTTTATATTAATCGTTTTTTTGAACAGATTATGATATTCTGAAGGAGAACGTTTCCCGTGGATTTGAAAAAACGAGTGATTGCGCTGGGGTTTTTCGATGGCGTACACAAGGGGCATGGCGCATTGCTGGACGCTGTGGCTGAAACGGCCAGGAGACTCAATGCCTCCGCGACCGCTTTCACCTTTGACCGCTCTCCCTCCGCTTACATTACGGGGGACTCCGTCCCCCTTCTCACCACCGTAGATGACCGCGCCTGGCTGATGCGCAGTCTCTATGGCATTGAAGAGGTAGTCGTTTCAAATTTCGACCGTATGATGCGGCTGGACTGGCGCGACTTTATCACCGATTACCTCATTCGGGACCTGAATGTTGCCCATGTGGTGGCGGGCCATGATTTTCATTTTGGATATATGGGAAAAGGCAATCCCGTCCGCCTGCGGGAGAGCTGTCAGGAACTGGGCATTGGCTGTGATATTATTCAGAAAGTGGAACAAGATGGCATTACCATTTCCTCCACCTACATCCGCAGCCTCATCGCACAGGGGGAAATGGCACACGCACTTGAGTTTTTAGGCCATCCCCACATTCTTACCGGCACAGTCCGCCATGGCCAAAAGCTGGGCGGTAACACTTTAGGCTTTCCCACAGTGAACCTGATAATCCCCCAAAATGTTGTCATTCCAGCCTTTGGCGTCTATGCGACCAAAGTATACCTGGGCGCTGAGTGCCATGTCGCTGTCACAAATGTAGGCGTCCGTCCTACCGTATCACAAGACAACAGCAAGGTCACTGTGGAGGGATACCTTCTGGATTATGCCGGTGATCTCTATGGAAAAGAATTAAGAATCGAATTCTATACCCGTTTACGGGGGGAGAAAAAATTCTCCTCCCTCCATGCGCTCTCCGAGGAAATCGCCCATAACGCGGACCAAACCCGGGCCTATTTTTCTGAATAAGCGCCGCCGACACCCTTATCCCCCCGGTATGCCGCCGCCCAAATTCAGGGCGCTATTCATATCTACACCGAGAGGAAGGATGACCCTATGCCAACTCAATCCCACACACAGCCCCAGATGCGCTACGACCTGCTCTTTCCCATCTTGCTCATTTATGCAGCCATTCTTCTCCTATTTGGTTTTTGTCTGGACACGCCATCTGGAATCTTATTGGGGTTGAAAAAGATTGTGCTCAATGAGGATGCGCTGATTACTGACTATTTTCATCTGGCCGGTCCCGGCGCCGCTTTGGTGAACAGCGCTCTGGTGACTGCCACAACCGTACTTACCATACGCCTGTCAAAGGAACCGTTCAATGGATTTTCTTTGGTGGTCGTGGGCCTTATGTCCGGTTTTTCTCTGTTTGGAAAGAATCCGGTCAACAGCGCTCCCATCCTGCTTGGCACTTGGCTGTACGCCAAAAGCCGCAAGGAACCGTTTGGCAAATATGCAAATGTAGGGTTAATGTCCACCGCCCTTGCCCCCATTGTCAGCTATTTTGCGCTGGACAATGGCTGGGGTGATATCCCCTCTGCAGTATTGATCGGGACTTTCATTGGCTTTGTCCTCCCTCCCCTTTCCACATATACTTACCGCATTCAAAATGGCATGAATCTATATAACATGGGGTTTGCCTGTGGGCTATTGTCTATGATTATCGTCCCCTTGATTGTTTCCTTTGAAGCAGAACCAAATATGTACTACCGCTGGGCAACGGGGTATAACGGCCTGTTTGCTCCTGTCCTGTTCTGTTTTTGCGCTGGGCTCATTCTCTTTGGTTTTTCCGCCTTTTCCAAGCCCGTTTGGGCCGTTTGGGCGGGCTACCGCCGCCTGCTGCTGACCAGCGGACGCTCCCCCAGCGACTATCTGCGTATGTTTGGCCCGGCGCCGGTGATGGTGAACATGGGCATCAACGGAATGCTCTCCACCTTCCTCATCCTGATTTGCGGAGGGGATTTAAACGGCCCCACCATTGGCGGAATTTTGACCATTATAGGCTTTTCCGCCTTTGGGAAACACGCATTCAATATCCTTCCCGTTATGATCGGCGTCATTCTGGGCGGTCTTTTTATGGATTGGGCGTTGGATGACAGCGCAAATCAGCTGGCCATTCTATTTTGCACCACACTTGCCCCCATCTCCGGCTATTTCGGATGGCCCTACGGAATTCTGGCCGGTTTCCTCCACTCGGCGGTGGTGCGTTATACCAGCTCCCCAGTGGCCGGAATGAACCTGTATAACAATGGCTTTTCCGGCGGGCTGATCGCTATCTTTCTCTACCCCACAATCATCGCCATCGTCCGCCACCGGAAACCCCAGCTCCAGAACAAAGACTTTTTCGATGCCTTTGTGCACGATGAACCTGTGGTTCCTCCAGACATCCATATGCTGATCGAGGAGGAGGACGTTCCTGTCCCCCCTGACAAAGGAGCATAAGAGCGCGCGATGCACCCTGTCCCTTGATGCATCTGCAAAGCGCCTCATCGAACGCATTGTATCACAGACCTACCCCACTTCTGCCGGTATCTCTTCTTTTCCGTTCATAGATTGACGCCCTCTGCCGCAGTTTCCAGCCCTTCTGCACCAGGGGGCGTCAATCCTTTTGATACACCGGGAGTTCTTCCTTTCTTGGTTCAGAAGGAAGAACTCCCGGTGTATCAACAATATTGAAGTAACCGCTGAATCAATGCTGTTTGCCCCACCTCCGGCGGGGCAAACACCCAAAAACCAAGACTGAAAATCGTACCTGTCTCATTGAATCAGTGATTACCTGGAGGCATTTTAACCATAGTTCAGCAAGAGAGGCGTTTGATCACAGTTTATACTGGGATTCCTCTCCCCTGATCACCACAGCCCCCTTCAGAACTTCCAATCTATTTTTGGTGTCGAAAATCAGGCTTGCCTGCTCTGCAATGCGGGCATAATCAAATAGGGAGTGGTCCACCAAAATCACCACCAGGTCAAACGAAGACAACGCATCATAATCAGGCTGATAGACCGGAATCTTCTTCCCGCCTATCATGATCCTCTCCACAAAGGGATCATAAAGTGTGATATCCGCGCCCATCTGATCCAGCGCTTCATAGAGCCGAAAAATAGCGGACTCTCTCACGTCCGGGACATCCTTTTTGTATGTTACCCCCATCACCGCAATTTTGCTGGACAACACCGTCTTCTGGTGATCATTCAAAATGGAAGACAGTTTGGCTATGGCATAGTCATTCATCCTGTCATTGATCGCCCCCGCCGCTTCAATTAATTCCGCGGTAAAGTGATGCTTTTTTGCATACCAAGTCAGATAATACGGGTCAACAGGAATACAATGCCCACCCACGCCCACTGTGGGATAGAACGCCATAAACCCAAAGGGCTTTGTATCGGCGGCGGTAACCACCTCCCAAAAGTCAATGCCAATTTTATTGCATAACTGGGCCATCTCATTGGCCAGTGCAATGTTCACAAAGCGGAAGGTGTTTTCATAGAGTTTCGCCATCTCCGCCGCCCGCACAGAACTCATGGGATAAGCCGCTTCCCCGAGCACCAGCTTTGCCAATTCCAAGCAATTTTGGGTGTATCCTCCCACAATGCGCGGTGTATTTTCAATGGTAAAATTCTGATTGCCCGGATCAATCCGCTCCGGTGAATAAGCAATAAAGATGTCGCGGCCCACGCGCCAGCCTTTCTCCTCAAATGCTTTGACAAAAAATTCTTCCGTTGTGGTGGGATAGGTCGTGCTCTCCAGAATAATCAGGCTGCCCTTGCCCACATAGGCGCGCACCGAGGCACACGCCCTTTTTAGCGCCGCGGTGTCGGGCGCCTTAAATTCATCAATCGGGGTCGGCACATCAATAAAAATAACGTCCGCCTCACCCAGGCGCACCATGTCCGATGTGGCAGAAATACGCCCCACCTCCCGCAGCCCGCTGAGACGTTCAGAAGAAATCGTTTGAATGTAGCTCACACCTCGGTTGATGGATGCAACCTTTGCAGGATCCATTTCAAATCCCAACGTGCGGTAGCCCTGTTCTCCATAAAAAACCAAGTTGGGCAGCCCCACATATCCAAGCCCTATCACCGCGTATACGGCGGTCTTGTCCTGTATTTTCTTTTGCAGTGAGTGCATAAATGCACCTCCCCTATCTGGTATTCCAGCCAATATTCCGAATGGTCACCACTGCTTTGAAACGAATATATTGCAGCAATACAAAATGCACCATTTCATACACCGGCGAAATCAAAAAATACCATACACTTTTGTGCAGGTAAGGAAGCCGCCCCAGATAGCAAAGCAGAACATAATAGACAACCGCAAGCGCACTCCCCCGCAGTGTAATGTGCGCGGGACGTGCCATCCAATGGACGACTTGTAATATCAAAGCAATCAGCCACAAGTATGTCTCCGCTACACTCCAAAACAAAAAAACAGGCCGCTTCCAACCATATCCAAAGAGCGCCTTCAGCGTATAGAGATAGGCAGACTTCGTCCACCGCACCTGCTGCTTGATATACTTTCTCAATGTTGTGGGTACTTCGGTGGCCGCAACCGCCGTATTTTGGTAACGCGTCCACCCTCCATATTTTTGCGCCAGGTTGGTAAGCAGCCGGTCATCTCCCGCACAGCATGGAATACCAAGCACCTGAGCATCCAAAAATTCCTCTAAATGCTCCACAACAAATGTCCTGCGGTGCATACTGATCGCACCAGAGCAGACCACCACCGAGTGCAGTCTGGACTGTGCGCAGCGGCCGATCTCAAAGGATGAGACATAGGTATAGTCCTGCATCTGAGTAAGAAAGTTTTCCTTGGAATTGCTTGGGCCAGCATAGCCCGTCACCGAGTATACCCGGTCATCATCAAACTCCGCCATCATGTGCCCGGCCGCATCGGGCGCAAGCGAGCTGTCGGAATCAAACAGAAGCAAAACATCTCCCGTTGCCTCTTGAAATCCCCAGGCCAATGCCTGCTTCTTCCCCTTATTTTCTTTAAACCGGTGCACAATAAACCGTACATCCCGTGTCCCGGCCATCCGGTTGACATGGCTTAGTACCAACCGGTAGCTCTCTTGGCTTTTGCTCCCATCATCAACAAGAATAATCTCCTTTAACGGGTAAGTCTGCCCCATCAGGGAATCAACACAGCGGATGAGCCCCTCACCCGGTTCATTATAAAATGGGACGACAACGGACACTGTATAGCCCTTCGTCTGCTGCGCCTGATTCGGCCGGTATAGCACATAGAGAACGGTCTTCATCAACAAATAGGTAAAGGGAATCCCCAGTAATAGTGTAAAAAAATTCGCATTGCTGTCCGAATAAGTATAGCGCAGTAACCAGACCGCTGAGACAAGCAATATAATCATGAAAATCGAAGTGGCCTTTCCCATCGCGGTGTGTCCCCGCCGCAAAAATTCAAATCCATGTGCGCTTTGAACATGCCCCCGGGTCAGATTCAGGCCTTCCACCTCCGCCGTCCCATTCCCATGAGGGATTCCGGCGGCGGGGCCGCGGCCTGGGACCGCATTCGTGTTGATCTGCACCTTCTGCAAGCCGCATTCCTCGTTTCCCTGGCGAAGTTTAAAATGGGATTTATCGTATTCTTTATAGCAGTGTATAAAAAGAAGCGTTTACTTCCCATTGAATTGCGCGTAATTTGTCGAATTTTCTGCAATTTAATTTATACATAAAATATCAGAGAACCATGTGTTTGTCAAGACAGCGCAAGCGGTGTGATAACTATCATGATAATATTTTTACTATATTCACTTATATTATAACAAAATCGCAAGGCCTACCGGAAGCGCTTCTGATCAAACGGCAGCTGCGATCGGTCACTGCCGCCGCTTTGCTTCGCGTTTTTCTCCCTGCATATCCGGGCATGATGGATGGCAGGTAAAAAATTACTTGACATTTTTCTTATCCCAAGCATATAATATAGAAAATGAATAGGAACAAACCATTGAGGCGGAGATAACGGCGAGTGTGCAGTCGCAGAGAGCGGGGGATGCTGGGAACCCCGTACCACGCAGCTTGTCAAATGGACCGCTGAGGGCGCAGTCAAAGGAAAGCAATTTCCGAGTATTCTGCGACGTGACGCATACGTCAGTTGCGAGGGATATGTTGGTATCCTGCAGAGAGCACAGAATTTTTCTGTGAAACAAGGTGGCACCACGGATGATTTTTCACCCGTCCTTGACTTTACGTCAAGGATGGGTGTTTTTATTTTCATCTGACGCTCCAAACCTGCAACAGCGCGCGCCTGCTTTTGGTCCTAATTCGTCATTACAATAGGAGGTATCTCTATGATCATCCCCACATTAGAAGAGGCAAAGAAACTCTCTCCGGGCAACACTGTAATCCCCATTGCATTGGAAGTATTCTCCGACCGGAGGACTCCCGTTGAAGTGCTCAGAACGATTCAGCGGCAAAGCAAGGACTGGTATATTTTGGAGAGTGTGAGCAACAGCCCAAGTTGGGGCCGCTACTCCTTCCTGGGCTATCAGCCGGTTATGACAGTCAAGGGAACGGAACATACCATCACCCTAAAGGGCCGCGGAACACGCATTGAGAAAAGCGGCTCCCCTGTGGATGTAATCCGGGACATGATTGCCGGCTATAAAAGTCCACGTATCCCCTATCTTCCACCCTTCACCGGGGGATTCGTGGGCTATTTCGGTTACGATTTTGTCCGTCATTTTATCCCCGGGCTCTCCTTACACGCCGTGGACGACAGCGGCTTTCCGGAGGTTTACCTCATGCTGATGGATAAGGTGATCGCCTTTGACCATTTCAAGCAGAAAATTTATATCATAGTCAATATTTCGGTCGAGGATCTGGAACACAACTATCGTAAGGGCATCGCCGAACTCAAGGATATTGAAGCAATGATCTTGGAACCCACCAGTGATTTGGATGAGATTGCTCCCGTCTGCGGTGAATTTTCCCCCGTTTTTTCGGAAATGAAATTTCAGGATATGGTCCGGCAGGTCAAACATCATATTGTGGAGGGCGACATTTTCCAGTGCGTCATCTCCAACCGCTTTCAGGCCCCTTTTCAGGGCAGCCTGATGAATGCCTACCGGATCTTGCGCACCACAAACCCCTCCCCATATATGGTCTACATGTGCTTAGAGGATATGGAAATCGCCTGCTCTTCCCCGGAAACCCTGATCTCGCTGCAAGACGGTGAGGTGAGCTCTTACCCGCTGGCCGGCACCTGCCCGCACAAAGAAAATGAAGCGGAAAACAACGTGTTGATGGAGGCTCTGCTGCAAAACAAAAAAGAGTTGGCCGAGCACGACATGTTGGTGGACTTGGCCCGCAATGATCTTGGAAAGGTCAGCTGTTTTGGCAGCGTGTCCGTGCGGGAATACCGCCAAGTCAAGCAGTTTTCCCAGGTCAATCACATCGCCTCCCGGGTCACGGGACAGCTGCGGGACGGCATAGACGCCATGGACGTGATTGCGGCCACCTTGCCCGCCGGAACACTCTCGGGCGCGCCGAAGAAACGGGCCTGTGAAATCATTGACCAGCTGGAGGGAACGAGGCGCGGGGTCTACGGCGGCGCCATTGGCTATATTGATTTTACCGGCAATGCGGACCTGTGCATCGGGATCCGTATGGCCGTGCTAAAGGGCGGGACTGTGTCTGTCCAGGCCGGCGCCGGAATCGTGGCGGACAGCGTCCCGGAACAGGAGTCCCGGGAAACCAAAATCAAGTCCAAGGCGATTATAGACGCCTTGCAACGCTGCGGGGAGGTATGAATTATGATTCTGATCCTTGATCACTATGACAGCTTTACTTACAACCTGTACCAGATTGCGGGCGCCATTCAGCCCGAAATCCAGGTGGCGTACAACGACCAGATCAATGTGGAGGAAATTGAGGCATTACACCCCTCCCATCTGATTCTCTCCCCGGGTCCCGGCAGGCCCGGCGATGGGGGAATCACGGAGCAGGCCGTGCGCCACTTTGCGGGCCGGATTCCCATATTGGGCATCTGTCTGGGACACCAGGCCATTTGTGAAGCCTTTGGCGGAACCATTACCTATGCCAGTACCCTGATGCACGGAAAGCAGAGCCTGGTACATATCGCAAGTGGAAGTCCAGTGTTCCGGGGACTTCCTCCGCTCCTGGCAGCGGGACGGTATCACTCCCTGGCTGTAGAGCGGCGGTCCCTGCCGGACGATCTGCTGGTGATCGCCGAGACAGATGATGGCGAAATTATGGGGGTAAAGCACCGGAACTTCGATGTGTTCGGCTTACAGTTCCACCCGGAATCTATCTTAACGCCGGCCGGCAGTCAAATCATTGAGAATTTTTTGCGAATTGGGGGACAGGAATATGATTGAAAGGGCAATTTATGAATTACTGGCGGGGAGCGACCTTTCGCTGGATACCACCAGGGCCGTGATGATACAGATGATGGAGGGAAGGGCCACCGATGCCCAGATGGGCGCGTTTCTCACCGCCATGCGGCTCAAAGGGGAGAGCATTGAGGAAATCACTGCATGCGCCGAGGTGATGCGGGAAAAATGCGTAAGGCTCCACCCAAATACCGATGTGCTGGATATCGTAGGCACCGGCGGAGATGAATTATACAGCTTTAACATCTCCACCGTCTCCTCCTTTGTCGTGGCGGCGGGCGGAATCCCCGTTGCCAAGCACGGAGGGCGCAGCGTATCCAGCAAGTGCGGAAGCGCCGATGTGCTGGAGGCGCTGGGCGCGAACATCTCCCTCACCGCCCGGCAGAGCGAAGCGGTCTTGACCCAAACGGGCATGTGCTTTATGCTGGCGCAGGTATACCACTCCGCGATGAAGCATGTGGCCCATGTGCGCCGGGAGCTTGGCGTACGCACTATCTTCAATATCCTGGGCCCTCTCGCCAACCCGGCGGGCGCCAATATGCAGCTGCTGGGCGTATACAACGAGGAGCTTGTGGAGCCGCTGGCCCGGGTGCTGTACAATTTGGGCGTCAAGCGCGCCCTGGTCGTACACGGGCACGATGGACTGGACGAAGTGACCTTGACCGGCTCCTCCACCATTTGCGAGGTGTCCGATGGCAAGCTGAACAGTTACTTCATCACCCCGGAGCAGTTTGGACTGGTCCCCTGCCGCCTGTCCGATCTGTCGGGCGGGGCGCCGGAGGAAAACGCCGGGATCGCGCGGCGCATTCTCTCGGGAGAGAAGGGGCCAAAGCGGGACACCGTGGTGCTCAACGCCGCATGCTGTCTCTACATGGGAAAAGACGGCCTGACCATGCTGGAATGTGTGCGCCTGGCGCAAGAATTGATTGACAGCGGAGCGGCTATGAATAAGCTGGAGGAATTTGTCCGCGCCACAAGGGATGTTGCGGCATGAATATATTGGAACAGATTGTGCAGGCCACAAGAGTCCGGGTGGACCGGGACAAAAAGGACGGCCTCCCCCCGCAGTGCGCAAAACGCCGCACGCCCTTTCTGTTTGAGCGAAGCCTGCGCAAAGAGGACATCGCCTTTCTCTGCGAGGTGAAAAAGGCCTCCCCCTCGAAGGGATTGATTGCCGGGCAGTTTCCCTACATCGAGATTGCGCGGGAGTATGAAGCGGCGGGCGCCGCCGCCATTTCTGTACTGACGGAGCCGGATTATTTTCAGGGCAGCGACCGGTACTTGAGTGAGATCCGGGAGGCGGTGGAGCTCCCTCTCCTGCGCAAGGACTTTGTCATTGACTCCTTTCAAATTGAACAGGCCGCCCGTCTGGGGGCCGATGCCATCCTCCTGATCTGCGCGGTACTGTCCCCCCCACAGCTGAAAGACTATCTTGCCGCAGCGGACGGCCTGGGCCTGTCCTGCCTGGTGGAAGCCCACAATGAGGCGGAACTGCACACCGCCCTTGACGCAAACGCCCGGGTGGTGGGCGTAAACAACCGAAACCTGAAAACCTTTCAGGTGGATATGCAAAACAGCATCCGTCTGCGGGAGCTGGCCCCGGACCACATCGTCTTCGTCTCGGAGAGCGGCGTGCGCACGGCGGAGGATGTAACGCTCCTGCGCCAGCACCGGATTGACGCGGTTTTGATCGGTGAGACGCTGATGCGCTCTTCGGACAAAGCGGCCGCACTGGCAGAGCTGAGAGGGGGGAGAACGTGACCAGAGTGAAAATTTGCGGCTTGCGGCGCAGTGAGGATGTGGAGGCAGTCAATCGGGCGCTGCCGGACTTTGTGGGTTTTGTCTTCGCGAAAAGCCGCCGCAGAATTACCCCGGAACTGGCCGCTTCTCTCAAAAACCAGCTTGACCCCCGCATTGAGGTGGTGGGCGTCTTTGTAAATCAGAATATAGAAGTGATTCGCGATCTGTACCGAAGCGGTATCATTGATCTGGCTCAGCTGCACGGGGATGAAAACAGGGAGTATATTGAGCGGCTGCGCCAGTGCTGCGGCTGCCGCGTGATCAAAGCGCTCAGTGTGGGCAGTGCGCTGCCTCCCCTGCCCCAAAAAACTGACTATCTCCTGTTTGACACCCAATCGGCTTTGCGCGGCGGCGGCGGAACTCCATTTGATTGGGATCTGCTCAAAAGCTACCAGGGGCCCCCCTACTTTCTGGCAGGAGGGCTGTCGGCGCAAAATGTAAGGGCGGCAGTGAATGCCACCGCTCCATTCTGCGTTGACGTGAGCAGCGGCGTGGAGACAGACGGATGGAAAGACAGGGACAAAATAGCGGAATTTGTACGCTTGGTAAAGGAGAATAATGGATGAAACATGGCAGATTTGCGCAGTTCGGCGGACAGTATGTCCCCGAAACCTTGATGAGCGCACTCTATGAGCTGGAAGAAGCTTATCTTTCTTATAAAAATGACCCGGATTTTCAACGCGACTTGACTGACCTGTTGGTCAACTATGCAGGCCGCCCCTCCCTCTTGTACTACGCTAAAAAGTTGACAGAGAAGATTGGAGGCGCGAAAATCTATCTTAAGCGGGAGGATTTAAACCACACCGGATCCCATAAAATCAACAATGTGTTGGGGCAGGCCCTCCTGGCCAAACGGATGGGAAAACCCAGAATCATCGCCGAGACGGGCGCGGGGCAGCACGGCGTGGCGGCGGCCACCGCGGCGGCGTTGCTGGACCTGGAGTGCGAGGTGTTTATGGGAAAAGAGGACACCGAGCGCCAGGCCCTCAATGTCTACCGCATGCGCCTTTTGGGCGCAAAGGTACATCCAGTGACCAGCGGCACTATGACGCTGAAGGATGCGGTCAATGAAACCATGCGGGAGTGGTCCAAACGGGTCTCGGACACAAATTATGTCATGGGTTCTGTGATGGGGCCGCACCCGTTCCCGGCTATGGTGCGGGACTTTCAGCGCATCATCGGCCAGGAAGTCCGCCAGCAGCTGAACCATCTGGAAGGCCGCCTGCCCGATGCGGTGCTGGCCTGTGTAGGCGGGGGCTCCAACGCCATTGGCGCATTTTATGAATTTGTTGACGAGCCCTCTGTGCGCCTCATCGGCTGTGAAGCGGCCGGAAAGGGCGTGGATACGCAGCAGCACGCGGCCACCATAGCCCGCGGCACGGAGGGAGTCTTCCACGGCATGAAATCCCTCTTCTGCCAGGATGAGTTCGGCCAGATTGCCCCGGTCTACTCGATCTCGGCAGGCTTGGATTACCCCGGCATCGGGCCGGAACACGCCTATCTGCACCAGTCCGGGCGGGCGGAGTATGTGCCGGTAACGGACAACGAGGCGGTCAATGCCTTTGAATTTTTATCCCGCACAGAGGGGATTATTCCCGCCATTGAATCAGCTCACGCCATGGCCCACGCGGTCAAGCTGGCCTCTGTGATGAGACCGGATCAGACCATTGTAGTGTGCATCTCAGGGCGAGGGGATAAGGATGTGGCGGCCATCGCCAGATATAGGGGGGAGCAGATTTATGATTAAAATTGCTGAGGCGTTTCACAATCAGAAGGCGTTTATCGCCTACCTGATGGCGGGGGATCCTGACCTTGCCGCCTCCGCGGAGTACATTCTGACCGCTCAGGAGGCCGGCGCCGACTTGATTGAAGTTGGCATTCCTTTCTCCGACCCCATCGCGGAAGGCGAGGTGATCCAGGCGGCCAGCTTGCGCGCCCTCAACGCCGGCGCCCGTCTGGACGGCATATTTGACATGGTGCGCTCCATTCAAGGCCAGATGCGTGTTCCCATGGTATTCATGACCTATCTGAATCCGGTCTATGTATATGGGTATGACCGCTTTTTTGCCCGCTGCGCGCACTGCGGCATCTGTGGTGTCATCATCCCCGACATGCCCTTTGAGGAACAGGGGGAGGCCAAAAAGGTTGCGAAACAATACGGCATTGAGGTGGTCACTCTGGTGGCGCCCACCTCAGGACCGCGGTGTGCAACCATTGCGCGGCGCGCGGAAGGGTTTCTCTACCTGGTCTCCTCCATGGGAGTCACAGGGGTGCGCGGCCAGATTACCACCGACCTGTCCGCGATCATAGCTGAACTCAAAAAAGAAACCGGCATTCCGCTTGCGGTGGGCTTCGGAATCGCAACCCCAGAGCAGGCCAGACAGTACGCCGCCATGGCCGATGGCGTCATCGTGGGCAGCGCCATTGTCAAGATCATCGCGCAGCACGGCCTTCACGCCAAGCAGCCCCTCTATGACTACGTCAAAAGTATGAAGCAGAGCATTTCCCTATAAGCATAGCTCACCCCGGGAACAGGGCAAATATAGTATTTACATGAGCACAAAGCTGTTGCGGGACGAATGAGGGAGCCGTCTTGGAGGATTGCTAAACAAATGGTACAAATCATGACAAAGTAAAACAATGAAGGAGTGTATTATCCTGTGCGAAGCGCGTATGAGATCGGTTGATCCATTTTGAAGACGTAAAAACCGCCTGATCCGTCATTTGACTGGTTCGGGCGGTTTTTCCTTTCTCTTTCCCGCTTGTGTTCAAAATGTTTGTCTGCTATGATTGGAATATGCGTTTTGCCATTTGCTGCGATTGTTATGACCACGATAGGAACAAGGAGGTTATGATGGATATTCGATACTCTGCAAACCAGCGCGACTTTAAGCGCTATACGACAGAGGAAATTCGCCGGGAATTTTTAATTGAGAACCTGTATGTGTCCGATGAGATTGTGGCGGTTTATTCCCATGTGGACAGAATGGTAACCCTGGGCTGTATGCCTGTGACGGAACCCGTTCCCATCGACAAAGGGATCGACATCCGGGCCAACTTTGGGACAAAATTTTTCTTGGAGCGCCGGGAGATCGGCATCTTCAATCTGGCTGGGGAGGGTATCATTTCCACTGATGGAACCGAATATCCAATGGCCAAGGGGGACTGTCTTTACATCAGCATGGGAACCAGAGCGGTCACCTTTACCAGCAAGGATCCCGCCGCTCCGGCAAAATTCTATATGGTCAGCGCCCCGGCCCACAGGCCATGCCCCACCACCTTCATCTCTCTGGAGCAGGCGGCAAAACGCCCGCTTGGTTCAGCCGAAACGGCCAACCAGCGGGTCATCAACCAGTTTATTCACCCTGATGTATTGGAGACCTGTCAGCTGTGCATGGGCATGACGGTTTTAGCTGCGGGCAGCGTCTGGAACACCATGCCCTGCCATACCCACGAGCGCCGCATGGAGATCTATACCTACTTCGATCTTCCTTTGGGGAACGTAGTCTTCCACATGATGGGAGAAGGGAGCGAAACCCGCCATATCGTCATGCGGGAGGGGCAGGCGGTTATCAGCCCCAGCTGGTCCATCCACGCAGGCTGCGGCACCTCCAACTACACCTTTATCTGGGCCATGGGCGGTGAGAATCAGGAATTTGACGACATGGATGCGGTTGACACCGAGCGCTTGTGCTGACAATGCCTGACTTCCATCAAGCAAAAAAGGAGGCTTCTACCGAAGGAGGTTACATCATGAATCTGCTGAACAAAATTGAAACCCTCGGTGTGCTGCCAGTCATTAAGATAGATAACGCAGAGGACGCACCGCAGCTTGGAAATGCCCTGCTCCAAGGCGGCATTCCCGCTGCGGAGATCACGTTTCGCACCGGTGCCGCGGAGGAATCTATCCGCCGCATGGCACAGGCCTTCCCTGAGCTGCTCATCGGCGCAGGTACTGTGCTGCTCATCGGCGCAGGTACTGTGCTGCTCATCGGCGCAGGTACTGTGCTGACCATCGAGCAGTGCGACCGTGCGGTGGCGGCGGGCGCCAGGTTCATTGTTTCCCCGGGCTACGATGACAACCTGGTGACATATTGCCTGGAAAAAAATATTTTGATTCTCCCCGGCTGTGCCACTCCCTCCGACATCAGCAAGGCCTATGTGGCCGGACTGAAGGCGGTCAAGTTTTTTCCAGCCGAGCAAAGCGGCGGACTGAGCTATCTCAAGGCGGTGGCTCCCGTCTATCCCAAGCTGCGCTTTATGCCCACCGGCGGCGTGAACGCGGGCAACCTCAATGCCTATCTCGCCTTTGATAACGCGTTGGCCTGCGGCGGCTCCCGGAGGGTGAGGGAGGATATGATCTCCGCAAAGTTCGCAGTGGCCGCCTCCTGCCTGAGACATCCTGTGGAGGAGGACTGCAGCCGGGGCAGATCTCATTACCAGAAATCCTTTTACTCCCGGGTAATGCGGGTAGTAATTGCCAACGTATCATGAACAAGTCCATTCATTGTATCCGCTTCATTGTCGCTATTTGTTAATTTGCTGTAAACTTGCAGCCATTGCAGGACTCACTAAGGATAAAATCAAGGACAATGTCAATACCAAACCAATCGCTTTTTTAAACGCAATTATCCTCCTCTCAATATAACCCAATGTGATTTATTTTCGTATGCGGATTCACCGGACAGGGGATTGAATATTTTCTGCCGCCTTCCTTCATTTGGACAGAAACCTGTCCGGCCTGAAAGGCAAAACAGGAAGCCCCAGAATTCGTCCGGCTCATTAATGTCAAAACTGCCGGTAAAAGCCAGCGGTTTTTCATCATGAGCTACCCAAAGCGGGAAATTATAATCGCTTAAACCATCCATTGCCAGAGCCGTTACCTCTTTATGTGCCGGTTCAATTTTTAATATTAAATTTTTTGCTTGACCTTGACCAAAAGAGGATATACTATATTATTATCAAAAGGAAAAGGAGGTGTTTTATGGCCAGGATAAGACGTAGCGTTGACGAGCGGGTCGCGGAGTTGGACGCTAAAATTGAGAAAAAACAGGCGGAGCTGAAGGCACTGGAGGCGCAAAAAATGAGGCTTCTAAATCCAATCAGCATGAAAACGGTGATGACAAAAGCAAAAGAAGCCGGGCTTTCTGCTGAAGATGTCGCAAAAAAATTGGGCTTAGATGTGTAATCTTTTTGAGACTGATGTTCAGCAAAGTTTTTGCTGAACATCAGTCTTTTTTATCTTCTGTTTCCAAAGCCGATTTTCGATCCCGCAATTACGACATACGAAATTGCAAGGAAACCAATGGCAAACGCCATGCAGCCAATCCAACAAAGAACCATAGAGCGGTCGGATCAAAGTCCGTACGCTCTATGGTTCTTTCCTCCGCTTTCGCGGCACTTCTCCCGCACGGCAGTCCGTTTCATTGGCAGCGCAGCGAGACAACCATCAGTCCCGCCCCCTCCCGGCTCTCCAGCCGCACCTGGCCCGAACCGGGTTCCCGGCACAACAACAGCTGGCCCGCCCGAAGCACCGCCTCCGCCTCCGGCAAGGCGGCAGAGCCCGCGGCACAGTACAGCGCCAGCACGGTGTGAGGAAACTCCGCCCCGGCCGTCAGAGCGGCCGTGACAGACAGGGCAGCGCCGGGGTCCAGGGCCAAGGATTGCACCGTCCCATCACAGGCCCCTTTGCGCATCATGAGATTGAAGTCGGTACACCGTCCCCATGATTTCACCGGTGTTCCCCCATCAAAGGCGCACACCTGGCAGGGAGGCAGGAAATACCGCTCCCCCTCCCCCACCTTGATCTCCAGACTTCCCTTCAACACGGACATCAGGCGGTTATACCCGGGCAGAGGAGTAAAGTCAGCGTGGTCCAGTTCCACCTGCGCGCAGCTGAGCCGCCACAGAAAAGCCCGGCCCGCATACGCCGCCCCCTCCGGGGCGATGGCCAGCTGAGTCGTGACGCCTCCCTGCCAACGGGTCGTGATGTACTGTTCCTGCGTCAGCAAGGTCCATTTCATAGCAGCACCCATTTCGTCATCATTGCCCCTGCGCGCGTTACATCTGGCCCAGCACCGTCTGATAAATCCTGTCTGCCAACGGCAGCGCCTTGGCCAGCAGAGCCTCCCCCTCCCGGCGGTAGCGGCCGGCCAGGTTTTCATCCTTCATGCTTCCGATATTAATGAGCACGTTGAGCCAGGCGCCCTGGATGGCGGCACGCAGAGACAGGGCGGACACGCCCAGGTCACTGGCCGCGCTGTCATTGGATTTGCCCAGCATGGAGGCGGTCAACTCCAGTGTCTCCACCGCCAGCTCCATCATCTCAAAGGGAGTTTGGGTGCACCCCTTCAGCGCCTCCTGCATGGCGGCAGCGCGGGCGGCCTTTTCCCCGTCCGTCTCCTTGGGCATGGCAAAGACGGCGGACACCGCGTTGAATGCTTCTGTGTCCCGGTCCATCACATCAAGAAACCGATCCTTCAGCTCCCCGGCCTTTTTCTGGGCCTCAGCGGCCAAATCCTGGTACTCGGCGTACTTCTTCTTGCCCACGGTCAAGCCGCACACCATTGCGGTGAGTGCGGCCCCCAGGGCACCCTCCAGCGCGGCGGCGGAACCGCCGCCGGGGGCGGGGGCGTCAGAGGCCAGCAGATCAGTAAAGCCGGAGACCTGCAATGCAGCTAATTTCATGTCTTTTTTCTCCTTCCAAAAAGCGGGTCTATTCCATCCCAACCAGGTGGTATTCCATCACCTGCTTCCGGGAGTCGAAATTCTCCAGCTTTAGATAATACTCAGCACAGTCCAGCAGCGCTTTGGCAGGGGTCAGCCCCACCACCTCGGAGCCGATGATGCGCACGCCGTACCGGTCGGCCAACGCACGGATCATCTCATAGGCGTAGTAAAGCGGCGTACCCTCGTAGTTGACCATATTCATAGACACCTGGGCAATATTGCGCTCCTCCAGCATAATGCCAATGGCCTTGCAGTATGAAAAGCCGCCCGATGAGCCGCGGATGGCCTTGGCGATTCGGTTGGCCACCTCCAGGTCCGATGTGTCCAGATTCACGTTAAAGGCCACCAGAGGCATCCGGGCGCCAATGGCGGTGATCCCGGCAGTGGGATGAATCTTCCGCTCGCCATAATCGGGGGCCCATTCAGGCTGGAGCAGCTTTTCAGGCATACCCTCAAACTGTCCCTTGCGGCATTTGGCCAGATTCACCCGGTCTGGCGAGGCGGCCGAATCCTCATACAGGAAAGACGGCACCCCCACCTCGTCCCAGATGCGCCGGGCCACCCGCTTGGATAAGTCCACGCACTCCTGTACGGTCATATCCATGGTGGGCACAAAGGGGATCACATCCGTGGCCCCCATCCGCGGATGCTGGCCCTGGTGCCTGGTCATGTCAATGCTTTCGGCGGCCTTTTTGCACAACCGGAAGGCCACCTCCTCAATCCCCTCCGGAGACCCCACCAGCGTGAATACGCAGCGGTTGTGATTACCATCGGACTGCACATCAAACAGGGTACAGCCGGGAACGCTCTTCGCAACCCCCACCAGGCTCTGAAAGACCGGCTCATCCTTTTCTTTGCTGACGCTGAAATTAGGGATACACTCCACAAGCTTTGCCATTTTGATTCCTCCAAATCTTTCCGTCCATTCCGTTTTCTCAGGTCTGCCATAAACCTGTTCTATCTAAATCATTATAGCAATGTTTCGCCCCGGAGAAAAAATATCATTTTTGTCTATTAGATATACTCTAATTATATGGCGAAATCGGATGCTTCGGCGTTTTGATTATATCTTCACTGGGAAAACCCAAACATGGAGAGAAACAGCTTCACACAGTGGGCATAATAAATGTTGCCGCTCCAAACCAAGGTGGGATAAGACGTTTCGGAAATTCCCTCGATGGGCTTTGTATAAATATTGGAGTGAGGATGGGTCTTCACGATGGAGCTGGGCAGATAACTGATTCCAAAGCCCGCCTGCACCAGCTGCATCGCCATGGGGGTGTCATAGCACCGGCATACGGTATTCGGGGAGAAGCCTCTGCGCTGGCACTCGTTAATCAGGCGGCTGCTGTACCCCCACAGGTCATCACTGCGCAGCAGGCACATGGGAACCTCTTTCAGCATTTCGATCGGGATGGTATCCAATTCAGGGGCCGGGTCCAATTGGGGACACATGACCAGCTCCAGCGGGTCTTTCCCCAACACTTTTTCATGCAGGCCGGAGCCCCCCTCCACAGGGCTGCGCAAAAACAGGATGTGCAGCTTTCCCTTACTCAGGTCGTCCAGAAGGTCCTTGGGTGATCCCAAACGGACATAAAGCTCAACCTGAGGGTATTTTTCGTGGTACTCCTTCAGATGGCTCAATACAATGGGGATATTGGAGTATATGATCCCAATCTTCAACAGTCCTCGCAGCCCCGCGTTGACATCCCGAACGCTGTCTACCATCATACGGAAATTTTGAAACATGTGCTGACATTGCTGATACAGGCTATGCCCCGCCTCCGTCAACTCCACGCCCTTGTTGTTGCGCAGAAACAGGCACACCCCAAGCTCGTCCTCCAACAGCGCAATCTGCCTGCTGATGGGCGGCTGCGCCACGTGCAGGCTGCGGGCCGCCAGGGAGATGCTCTTGGCCTCCGCCACGGCGGCAAAATATTCAAGCTGTTTAAAATTCATATTTACCATACCTTTTTTATATATCAAATATATAATACGAGTTCTTTTCATTATAGCAAATTTCAGTTAAAATACAATGAGTAGGATCATATTTCATGAGGAAAATAGTTCCATTAGTTTAACAGAAAAGGAGTCACTACAATGAGCGGCACAGTGTATGATGCAATGATCATTAAGCTTGACTACGAACTGCCCGAGTATCCCTCCTTTGAGGCGGGAATCCGCCGGGCGCCCCGCCGTGAGTCCCATCTGTCCGAGACAGACAAGGCTCTCGCCATCAAAAATGCCCTGCGCTACATCCACCCAGACCACCACGCACAGATGGCCAAGGAGTTTGCCAAGGAGCTGAAGGAGCACGGGCGCATCTATGGCTACCGCTTCCGCCCCGCCGGGGGGCTGTATGGAAAGCCCATTGAGGAGTATAAGGGCAACTGTACCGAGGCCAAGGCCTTCCAGGTTATGATAGACAACAACCTGGATTTTGAGGTAGCGCTGTACCCCTACGAGCTGGTCACCTACGGCGAGGCGGGCCAGGTCTGCCAAAACTGGATGCAGTACCGCCTGATCCAAAAATATCTGGAGGCCTTGACCGAGGAGCAAACTCTGGTGGTCATGTCCGGCCACCCTCTGGGCCTGTTCCACTCCCACAAGATGGCCCCCCGCTGCATCATCTCAAACGGCCTGATGATCGGCGCGTTCGATGATCAGAAAAATTTCAACCGGGCTGCCGCGCTGGGTGTGGCCAACTACGGCCAGATGACCGCTGGAGGCTGGATGTATATCGGCCCCCAGGGCATCGTCCACGGCACCTTCAACACCCTGCTGGGCGCCGGCCGCCTGAAAATGGGCATTCCGGAGGATGGCAACCTGGCCGGCCGCCTGTTCGTCTCCGCCGGCCTTGGCGGCATGAGCGGCGCTCAGGGCAAAGCCGCTGAGATCGCCGGCTCTGTCTCCATTATCGCTGAGGTGGACGAATCCCGCATCACGACCCGCTATACCCAGGGTTGGGTCAGCGAGAAGAGCGGCAGCTTAGAGGAAACTCTGCGCATCGCCCAGGAGAAGCTGGCCGCCGGCGAACCCTGTGCCATCGCCTACCACGGCAACGTGGTGGATCTGCTGGAATACCTGCTGGCCAAGAATGTCCATGTGGACCTGCTCTCAGACCAGACCTCCTGCCACATGCCCTACGATGGAGGTTACTGTCCCCAGGGCCTGACCTTTGCCCAGCGCACGGAGATGCTGTCCAATGATCCCGATGGCTTCGGCAATCTGGTGAACCAGAGCCTGCGCCACCACTACGAACTGATTTGCCAGCTCCATGACAAGGGCACCTATTTCTTCGACTACGGCAACAGCTTTTTGAAGGCTGTGTATGACGCCGGTGTGATCTCCGTGTGCAAAAACGGCGAAAACGATCTGGACGGTTTTGTGTTCCCCTCCTATGTGGAAGACATCCTGGGCCCCTTCCTGTTCGACTATGGCTACGGCCCCTTCCGCTGGTGCTGCCTGTCCCGAAATCCCGGAGATCTGGACAAGACCGATGATGCCGCCGCTGAATATATCCTGGCCCACAACCGCCGCTATCAGGACTATGACAACTATGTCTGGGTTCGGGACGCCAAGAAGAACAAGATGGTCGTTGGAACCCAGTGCCGCATCCTGTACCAGGACGCCATGGGCCGCATGAACCTCGCGCTGAAGTTCAACGACATGGTCCGCAAAGGTGAGATCGGCCCCGTTATGCTGGGCCGCGACCACCATGATACCGGCGGAACCGACTCCCCCTTCCGCGAGACCTCCAATATCAAGGACGGCTCCAACATCATGGCCGACATGGCCACCCAGTGCTACGCGGGCAACGCCGCCCGCGGCATGAGCCTGATCGCGCTGCACAACGGCGGCGGCGTGGGTGTTGGCAAGTCGATCAACGGCGGCTTCGGTATGGTGCTGGACGGCTCTGATCGGGTCGATACCATCCTGCGCATGACCATGCCCTGGGATGTTATGGTGGGTGTCTCCCGCCGCGCCTGGGCCCGGAATGAGAATGCCCTGACCACTGCGGCGGAGTACAATAAGCTGTATGAGGGCCAGGACCACATTACCCTGCCCTATGTGGCGGACGATACCATTGTGGATGAGGCCGTCCAGTCCATGAAGGACTGACTGCCCCCAACCATCAAGGGAAGAGGAGGGGGTGTGTACACGCCCCCTCCTTTGGAAAGGAGTCAAGCGTATGAGTAAATTATTGCTGACCAACATCGGGATGCTGGCCACCCCCACAGGCGGCCAGGCCAAGGGCGGATCAGAGCAGGGAAACATACAGGTCTTACAGGACGCTTGGGTGCTGGTGGAAAGCGGTCTCATCGCGCAGGTGGGTACCGGAAGACCCCCCGCCGCGCAGGGCACCCAGGTTGTGGATGCCGGCGGAGGGCTGGTCACGCCCGGCTTAGTGGACTCCCATACCCACCTGATCTTTGGAGGATGGCGTCAAAACGAGTTGGGACTGAAGCTTCACGGTGTTCCCTATCTGGACATTCTGGCCCAGGGCGGCGGCATTTTGTCCACCGTTAAGAGCACCCGGGCCGCCACTGAGGAGGAGCTTACCGACAAGGCCGCTCTGGCTCTGGACGAAATGCTTCGCTTGGGCACCACCACCTGCGAGGCCAAAAGCGGGTACGGCCTGACCCTGGACAGCGAACTCAAGCAGCTGCGGGCAATCCGGGCGTTAAATGACCGCCACCCCATGGATCTCGTTCCCACCTTCCTGGGCGCCCACGCCATGCCCGTGGAGTACAGGGAAAACCGGGCTGAGTTTATCCGGCTGCTGTGCGAGGAGATGATCCCCGCTGTGGCGGAGCAGGGACTGGCAAAGTACTGCGATGTCTTCTGCGAAACCGGGGTGTTCACAGCCCAGGAGAGCTGGACGATTCTGGAATGCGGAATGCGGCACGGGCTGATTCCTAAAATTCACGCCGATGAGATCGTCCCCATCGGCGGCTCTCAGCTGGCCGGTGAGATCGGGGCAATCTCCGCCGAGCATTTGATCGTCTGTCCCCCTGAGGGCATTGCCAGTATGGCAAAGGGCGGTACCATTGCGTGCCTGCTCCCCGGCACCAGCTTTTATTTGGGCGCCCCCTTTGCCCCGGCCAGGGACATGGTGGAACACGGCGTGCCGGTGGCCATGGCCTCGGATTTTAACCCGGGCTCCTGCCCCTGTCTGAATTTGCAGCTGGTGATCAACCTGGGCTGCCTGAAATATCAACTTGCTCCGGAAGAGGTGCTCACCGCCGTCACGCTGAACGCCGCCGCCGCCATCGGCATGGCGGATCAAGTGGGCTCAGTGGAACCCGGCAAGCTGGGCGACCTGGTGGTCTGGGACGCGCCCGACCTGGACTATGTTTGCTACCGCATGGGCAGTAACCTGGCCAAGACCGTCATCAAGCGCGGCAGTCTGGTCTAACCCGGGCAGGAGAGGAGGAATCGGCTTGGACCGGACCGATTACCAGATTCTGAATATCCTGCAAACCGAGAGCCGGACCTCCCTGAAGCAAATCGGTCTCCAAGTGGGACTGACCGCACCCGCTGTCTCCGAGCGGGTGCGCAGAATGGAAGACCAGGGCATCATCCGAAGCTTTCGCATTGATGTTAACAGGGAACCGCTGAACTGCAACATCACAGGCTTTATCCTTGTGGCCCCGGAACCGGAGAAGTATAGCCGCTTCTGCGACTTCTGCCGGAAAAACCCGGCTATTATCAGCCACTACCACATCGTTGGCGTGTTTAACGCCCTGCTGCGCTTCGCGGTGAAGGGCACGCGGGAACTGGACGCGCTGCTGGCCTCCATCAAGCACTATGGCGACTCCCAGACCTCTGTGGAATTGAACACCTATTTTGAGGGAAAGGATTTTCCCCTGCCCGATTAAATCATGGACCTTCAGAGGGAGGCGCCTCACGGCGCTTCCCTCTGAACCTGTTAAAAAACTTGCATTGCCGGTTTTTTTCGACACGCAGAGGGGGAAGCGCAAGAAGCGGGCAGCCGGAGTCATTAAAACAGTCCTGAAATCACGCCGTCCTCATTGATATCAATCTTTTCGGCAGATGGCACCTTTGGAAGTCCCGGCATGGTCATCACGTTGCCGGTCAGCGCTACGATAAAGCCGGCGCCAGCGGATACCTTCAGAGTTCGCACGGTGACCTCAAAGTGCTCGGGCGCGCCCAGCAGCTTCTGATCATCGGAGAAGGAGTACTGGGTCTTGGCCATACAGATAGGGTAGCCGCCAAAGCCCAGCTCAGTGAGCTGTCCGGCCTGCTTCTCGGCCTCGGCGGTGAGGACGGCCCTGGCGCCGCGGTACACCCTTTTGACAATGAGATCCAACTTTTCCCGGATGGACAGTTCACAGTCATAGACATAGGAGAAACTGTTTGGCTCCTCGCACAGGCGGACGACCTCCTCGGCCAGGGCAATACCGCCTTCCCCGCCCTTGCTCCATACCTCAGACAGGGCAACGCGTACTCCCAGCTCCTGACATCTGGCGCGAATCAGCTCCAGCTCGGCCTCCGTGTCAGTGGGAAAGCGGTTAACGGCCACAACCGCGGGCAGCCGGTACACCTGCGTCACGTTCTCCACGTGGCGCAGCAGGTTGGGCAGCCCTCTCTCCAGGGCCTCCAAATCCTCGTTGCCCAGATCGGCCTTGACCACACCCCCATGGTGTTTGAGCGCCCGCACGGTGGCCACAATGACACAGGCGCCGGGTCTGAGGCCGGCCATACGGCACTTGATGTCCACAAATTTCTCAGCGCCCAGGTCTGCGCCGAACCCCGCCTCCGTGACCACATAATCACCCAATTTCAAGGCCATGCGGGTGGCCATAACGGAATTGCAGCCATGGGCAATGTTGGCAAAGGGCCCCCCGTGGATCAAGGCCGGAGTCCCCTCCAGAGTTTGGACCAGATTGGGCTTCATGGCGTCCTTCAACAGGGCGGCCATCGCACCCGCCGCTTTCAGGTCGCCGGCAGTGACAGGCTGCTCCTCATAGGTGTAGCCCACGATCATCCTGGCCAGCCGCTCCTTCAGGTCGGTGAGGGAGGAGGCCAGGCACAGCACCGCCATAATTTCCGAAGCTACCGTGATGTCATAGCCGTCCTCGCGGGCCACACCATTCACCCGGGAGCCCAGACCGTCCACAACAGAGCGCAGCTGGCGGTCGTTCATATCCACCACCCGCCTCCATGTGATACGCTTGGGGTCGATACGCAGGGCATTGCCCTGGTAGATATGGTTGTCTAACATGGCGGCCAACAGGTTGTTGGCTGCGCCAATGGCGTGAAAGTCTCCGGTAAAATGAAGGTTAATGTCCTCCATAGGAACCACCTGAGCATAGCCGCCCCCCGCGGCCCCGCCCTTCACGCCAAACACAGGCCCCAAGGATGGCTCACGCAGGGCAATCACTGATGTTTTCCCGATCTTGCGCAGTCCATCGGCCAAACCAACAGTCGTGGTTGTCTTGCCCTCTCCTGCCGGGGTTGGGGTGATGGCGGTGACCAGAACCAGCTTTCCATCGGACACAGCGGTTTCATTCAGGAATCGGTAATCTACCTTCGCCTTATATGGTCCGTATAATTCTAAATATGTTTCCTTCACACCGGCATTTGCGGCAATCTCGCTGATTTTCTTGGGGGTATAGGATTGGGCAATTTCGATATCTGATCTGAAACTCATCGTGGCGCCTCCTTTTGATCCGTTTTCTATCAGGTGTTGCAGGTCTTGACGATAGTCGCCGCGCCTCTCTTTGATGGCTTTATTGTATTGCAAAAGCACCGGTTCTGTAAACGAAATTCATGTTCCCTTTTCCCGTTTTGACTTTCTTTTGTTCAGCAAATTCCACCATCCGCTGAATAAAAATAAGCGTTCCCTTTCTCTCTCCCAACCCATTCCGGCAGCTGTGACGAGGGTGAGCCATAGCAGCAGGAATTACAAATGCAGCTTGAAGCTTCTATATCCTGCAGTCGGACCTAAAAAAGAGCAGATTGAAACTGGCACAGAAAAAGTTTATAATGGGAATCACGGTTCATCCTGATCCCATCGGACCGTCCCGAACCGTCCCAAACCCAAACCAAATAGGGGCTGTTGGGGCAGAGACAGAGCGCCAGCTCAAATGGGGTCTATCCATACAAGCCAACTCCTGCCGTATGGTCCGTTTGGCCAGGCATGAACGGGACACACCGCTGAGTTGAGACTTCTATACATCAAAATTTCATTGCGCCTCTCCTCTCAAGAATGTACCCATTTTTTGTCCATGTTTGCCGAATTTCTCAAACGAGTGAGATGGGCTCATATTCTATTTCCGGTCATCTCTTTCACCGCTGGTTCTCCCCCGCGCGCTGTGCCGCCAGAGCGTCTGTAATGAAAGTTTGCACCATCCAAACTGCAACTGTTCTCTTTACAATGCCATAAATAGGAGGAGCCTGGAATGAGCAAAATCGCGTGCAAATTATTCGGAGTCCCAAAAATCACCAAAGACGGCCGGAATATCTTTTTGCCTTATGCAAAGATCAATGCACTGCTCTACTATATTCTGGTAGCAAAAGTCGTCAGCCGTGATGAAATCGCGGGTCTGCTGTGGCCCGATGAATCGGAGGAGGTTGCGAAAAAAAACCTCCGAAATGCCATTTATCAGGCCAAAAAGTCTTTGGGAGAGGACATTATCATCTCCCCCAAGAAATCCTTTTTGATTTTAAATGAAAACCTGGAAATTGAGACTGACATTGATCTTTTCAGCCGCTCCCCCAGGGAGCATTTGCATCTCTATTCCGGAGATTTTCTGCAAGGCTTTTTCCTGAAAGAAGCGGAGTCCTATGAATACTGGATCATGAAAATGAGGAATCTTTACCGGGAGAAATTTGCAGCGGAATGCTATCTCAAAATTGAAGAGGATATCCAGAACAAACACTATGATAAGATCGAGCATCATATCCAGCGCTTAACGGAACTGGATGAATATGATGAGAGAAATATTCGCCTCTTGATGCGCTTTTATCAAGACACAGGGCGTAACGGCAAAGTCATTGAGACCTATTATGAATTGGCAAAGCTCCTGCGAAGGGAATTAGGCATAAATCCCGACCGAAAGACCAAGGAAATTTACGAGCGCTCTCTGGAGCAGATTAACTTTGGCGAAGACAAAAATTCGTATGACGACTCCTTTTTCTATGGAAGATACGATGAAATCGCCGCATTAGAAAAAGCGATGAAAAGCTTTCAGCAGAAAAAGGATGGAAAATCCCTTCTGATTACAGGGGAGGCAGGCGTGGGAAAATCCACGGTAAAACGCAAGCTGTTGGAAGAGGTTTCCGGGAATTTTTTCGTGCTGGAGGCGCGTTGCCATCAAGCGGAACAAGATTTGCCGCTGCGCCCATGGCGCATGATTGCGCGGGAGATCTCTCATCAAATCCAAGAGAGCAAGCTGATTCCACCCGCCTTGTGGAAGAGCATGATGACCAACCTCTTCCCTGACTTTAGCGAAAACCTGCCCAATGCCCTATTTTCCGCCTTCAAAGCGGAAGCACCTATTGAAACCGTTGTCCATGTGATGGTGGAAGCCTTGATCAGGCTCGCGTCCCAAAGGCAGGTGCTCCTGGTCTTGGAAGACCTTCAGTGGATGGACACTGACAGTCTCCGGCTGCTCACCTCAACCATGCTGGAAACAGACCCCGTCAAAGTGATGCTGGTTGCCACCTGCAGCAAGGAGCGCAACCGGGCCACAGAAGATATGCTCACTGCGCTGCGCCACCATCACCGCCTGGTCACTGTTCCCCTGGAACGCTTCAACATTGAAGCATGCCACCATTTCATAGAAAAGGCGCTGCCCCATGAGGAATTAAAAGGCGAGACCCTGGAGCGCATCTACAACGAGACAGAGGGAAATCCATTTTTTCTCAGCGAATATATTGAACTGATGAAAAGCGGATCCGGTTTTGACACCATGACCCAGGCCATGCTGGAGGCGCTCAAAACCCGCTTTCTCTATCTCTCTGCGGATGAGTGGGAACTGGTCCATATTCTCTCCTTCTCTTACGATGAATTCCCTTTGGAGATGCTCCTGCAAATCACGGAAAAAAGCCAAACAGAACTGCTCCTTCTGTTGGAGTCCTTAAAAGACCGGGCGATTCTGATGGAGCGGGAAACGGAACAGGATATTGCCATTTCATTCACTCACACGAAGCTGCGCGAATACATCTATATGTCCCAGCCCAGTTCACGCAAAAAAATAATGCATCAAAAAATTGGGCTGCTTCTGGAGCATTTGCTGGAACATAAGAAAAGGGACTACAAGCTTTGTTCCAAGCTGATCTATCATTTCTCCGCTTCCGGCGATTATCTCAAGGCTTTGAAATATAAGATTGAGACCTTAAACTATCATCTCAATTTCAGCCATGAGATGTTTCCGATTTTGAACAACCTGGAGATGGAGCAGGATGCGAAACTGTACATGTCCCGGGACAAGCTGGACGAGCTCTTTCACAATTTGGAAACCAGTTTGCACGAAATCCAGAGCTCCGCAGCCCCCTCCCCGGAGCTGGATCTCCTGGAAGTGGAATTTTTCTATATGAAGGGGCGGTATCTGATTCGGGAGGGCCGCTACGAAAACGGAGTCAATAATATCATTAACGTCATCGAAAAATCCAAACAGATTGGAAACCGGGACTACACCTTGGAGGGTTACAAGCAGATGATCCTCTACCATATCCAAACCAACAACCCAAAGGACATGCTGGAGTTCCTTGAATCAGCCCTGGATTTGGCAGTTCGCTGTAACTATCACAAAGAAATCGGGATTCTCCTCCGCTTAAAAGGCCTGTACAATATGATGACAGGCAACTATCTTCTGGCGGAAAAACTTCTCACTGAGTCGATCAATACACTTGCCGTTACAGAAGAGGTTGCAAAGCGCTACGCAATCAATATCGCCGCCGCTTACAACTACATCGGCGAGATCAGACAGGCGGAAGAAAACTATCCGGGTGCCCTGCAGCTATTTGACAAAGCGATCTCCCTTTGCTCAGGGAAAAATGCCTTATCAAGCCTGTCCATCTTTTATATCAATGCCGGAAAAACCGCTTATTTTATAGAAGATATTGCCACCGCAAGAGATTATTTTGAAAAGGCCTACTCCCTATACGGGCAGTTCGACTCCTTTTGGCGGCGTCCCATTCTGGATTCCTACATGGCGCTTACTCTGATCAAAGAGCAGCAGTATGAACAGGCCCTGCATTATCTCATGACTGCGCGCGAAAATGCGGGGCACATGAAAAATCCCAGCGATTTGGGCACAGTTTGCTTTGTGGAGGCGCTCATTCGCAAAATGGCGGATCAGGATAGGACCTTGTGGAATATTTTTGGAGAAAGTCTGCCCGAACACCCGAACCACTACTATCAACTGGCACTCAAAAACCTCAATAAATACCGGGATAACTATGAGATTAATATCTTAAACAAAACCTTTGATTGCCCCCAGGCAAACTCAAAATAAACGCTGCCCCTCCGTGGGGAGGGGCAGCTGGTTTGTGGACAAAGCGGCTGCTCCACTCTTTGAGTTTGTGCGCTTCCCACGGTCAAGCCATGTTCTGGCTTAGATGCGTTTCGTATCGTTTTTGTGGATCACCAGAAATACACTGGATCTGTCCACCTCTTGGATTTCATAAGGATAGGGAAGCGCGGACGCAAAATGCAGGAAGTCCTCTTCGGTATGGGTGGTCGCTGTAAAGCCGTCTTGGCATACAATTTCGCCATGAATGCTTTTTTCAAAGTCCAGTTGGCCCAGCAGCCCCTTGTCCGCTTGCTCCTGAAACCATGCCAAGCGGTAGGCCCAGAACTTCGGGCTGTAGGAACTAAAGAGTGCTTTTCCCCCTGTCTTGACAAGGGATACGGCCTTTTCCACCGTATGGGCCGGGTCGCCTTTCATGGCGGAGAGCCCATTTTGAACGCATAACACAACATCATATCTCTGATCTGTCTCAAATTGATGAATGTCCGCCTGAACTAGCTTGACATTTGAGAGGCCCTTCAGATATTGCTGCCCCAGTGCCACGGATTCTTGAGAAATATCAAATCCCGCCACTGCCGCTGCGTGGGGAGCAAGCTCCTTGAGTATTCTTCCGAATCCCGCCCCAAATTCCAGTACGGAATCTGAACTGTTCAAATTCTGAATGATGTATTCTATTTCTGCGGACAAATATTGTCTGATTCTCGGGATGTTCGTCTCATAGACCTGCACCATACTCACTGCGTTTAGCTTCTCGGCATAGTAGTTTTTCAAGATAACACACCTCTTCTTTTAATGGAATGTGTTGATTCCTCCAGCCCTGACACACGGTAATGCTCCCCTTGCGCGTTGATAAAACACAGGGATATCACTTTTTGTAATCATTTTCTACCAATTCCCCCGCCATGGACGGGGGAATTTGCATTGCCTCCCCTGAATGATCCCAAACTGCCTCTTATGAGCGCGCTGCAAATGCTGCTTTCAATTCCTCTATCATGACGGGCAAAACCTGATACAAGTCGCCTACAATTCCATAGTTTGCCACACCGAATATGGGCGCTTCTTCATCTTTGTTAATGGCAACAATGACATCCGAGGTCTTCATCCCCGCGAGATGCTGAAGCGCACCCGAGATGCCGCAGGCGATATAGAGCTTGGGCCCCACGGTCTTTCCCGTCTGACCAACCTGGTGTTCATAGGGAATCCAGCCCGAGTCCACCGCGGCTCTGGACGCGCCCACCGCGGCGTTGAGCGCAGCGGCAAGCTCACCAATCAGCTCAAACCCTTTTTCATCTCCCAGGCCACGCCCACCGGATACAATAATTTGCGCATCCGTCAGACTGATTTCTCCTCCGGCCTTTGCGATGACCTCCAGCACCTTTGTCCGCAGCGCTTCCTCTTTCAGACTTGCGGGAACCGCAATCAATTCTCCCGTTTTCGAGGCGTCAGGCTCCAGTCTTTCCATGGCGTTGGGCCGAATGGTACACATCTGGGGCCGCTTGACAGGGCAAAGAATCTCCGCCATGATATTGCCGCCATAAGCCGGTCTGGTTTGGATCAGATTTCTGGTTTCGGGATCCAGCGCCAATGCAACGCAGTCGGCGCTCAGCCCTGTCTCCAGTCTGGCGGCCAATCTCGCCGCCAAATCGCGGCCGTTGTTGGTGGCTCCCAGGAGCAGAATCTCAGGGCTGTGCTCTCTAACCAGATCCTCCAATACCTTGCAATAACTCTCTGTGCGGTAGTGCTGAAGCGTCTCATCGTCACAGAGGTAGACCTTGTCCGCCCCGTAAGCAAACGCCTGCTGCGCCTGTGCTGTTACCTGATTGCCAATCAATACGGCGCTGACCTCGGCGGAGAGCTCATCGGCCAACCTTCGCGCTTCGCTTAACATCTCAAAGGAGACGCCGGCAATTTTTCCGTCTGTCTGCTCCAGACATACCCATACGCCCTGACTGTTTCGATTCGACATGTGACGTCCCTCCGATCAAATAATTTTAAGCTCAAGAATCTTTTGAACCGCAATTTTCCCGGTTTCTTTTGCCTCTCCCGCAAAAACCTCACCGCTCTGGCGCGGCGCCGGAGTATAGAGCTTGTGAATTGCCGTGGGAGAGCCGCCCTCTCCCGTTTTTCCCGCCTCAACTCCAATGGCGGCGCAATCCAGCACTGGAATTTCTGTCCGGTTGGCCAATCTCGTTCTCTTCAAGGTGGGATAACGCGGTTCATTCAGGGATTTTTCACAGGTGAGCAGCGCCGGCAGCTTTGCCTCCACCACTTCTTCTCCCGCCTGACTGACCCGCTTTGCGGTGATATAATCGGCGGTAACCTCCCTGATCTCATTAACATAGGAGAGTTGCGAAATATCCAGCTGTTCCGCGATTCCCGCCCCCACTTGCGCTGTGTCGCCATCGATTGCCTGCTTACCACAAAGGATCAGGTCGAACTCCCCAATGGATTTGATCGCGTTTGCCAAAACATAAGAAGTCGCCCAGCTATCGGACCCCTCCAACGCCGGGTCGCAGACCAAATAGGCGCGTTCCGCCCCCATAGCCAGGCCCAGCTTCAGCGCGCCCTTGGAGGACTCGTCTCCCATGGTGATCACACTGACTTCTCCGCCATATGTCTCCGCCAACCGGAGCGCCGCTTCCATGGCGTTCTGATCAAAGGGGCTTACCATCATCTCAACGCCCTCTTTGACCACGCGATGGGTGACGGGGTCCAGCTTGGGCGTCACCGCGTTATCAGGCACTTGCTTGATGCATACCATAATATTCATAATTATGATCCTTCCTTTCCGCTGCGCCGCAGGCGCAAAACCATCCTCAATGGCCCTCATGGCGCGCATGCAGCGTGGCTTTGCGCAGTCAGAACGCTTGCGCTGAATCAATTCAGACGTTCACGCCTGCACAGCCTGCGCCGGTCCTATCGACTCCATGAGTCTTTGATCAAATATGGGCAAATCCTGTAAAAGCCAAGATTTGCCCCTATCTGTGATTGCTGTTTTCTATGAGCTATCTGAGTGCCGCTGCAGACTATGTTTTAACGAAGGATCTGGCCTGCAATCACGATCTTTTGAATCTGAGAGGTCCCCTCAAACAGCTCCAGGATTCTTTGATCCCGGTAGAGCCGCTCAATGGGATATTCTTTCATGTATCCGTATCCGCCGTGGATTTGCAGCGCGGTGGTTACGATCTTGTGGGATGATTCCGCCGCAAACAGCTTTGCCATGGACGCCTCCTTTGTGAAGGGAACGCCCCTTTCCTTTAAATCCGCCGCGTAATAGGTCAGCATGCGGGCCGCCTCAAGCTGTGTCCCAATGTCGGCAAGCATCCATTGGATTCCCTGGAATTTGGAGATGGAACGTCCGAACACCTCCCGCTCCTTCGCATACTTCACTGCCATATCAAACGCGGCCTGGGAGATTCCCACTGCCATGGCGGCGATTCCAATTCGGCCCCTGTCAATCACGTCCAGCGCCAGCTTGTAGCCTCCGCCCACCTCTCCCACCATATTTTCCTTGGGCACACGGCAATCCTTAAAAATAATCTCATGGGTTCTGGCCCCGCGGATTCCCATCTTGTCGTCCCCCGCGCCGATTTCCATGCCGGGAGTCCCTTTTTCCACAATAAAACAGGTCATGCCCTTTCTGCCCAGGGAGCGGTCCGTCATTGCAAACACGGATAGGAAGTCCGCATACGCGCCGCTGGTGATAAAGTGCTTCACTCCATTTAATACATAGCAGTCCCCGTCCTCTACCGCGCTGGTCCGGTTGGAGGTCATATCCGATCCTCCCGCGGGCTCCGTCAGGCAGAAGGCCGCAAGCTGTTTCCCCTCCAGCGCCGGGGTGAGCCACCGCGCCTTCTGCGCCTCGTTTCCCTGGAGATAGAGCGCATCGAAGCCCAAATAGTGCCCTGTAATGATGGAGCCGGTTGACGCACACGCCGCTGAAATTTCTTCTACGGCAATGGCCTCACAAATGCCATCGGCGCCTCCGCCGCCAAGCTCCTCCGGATAGGCGATTCCCATGAGCTCCTGCTCTGCCAGGGCCTTTACATTGTCCATCGGAAATTCGTTGGTCAGGTCAATTTCCGCAGCCTTTGGCGCCAAATATCCCTGCGCAAAATCACGCACCATACGCCGAATTTCCAGTTGATCATCAGTATAAGTAAAATCCATACAATCGCGCCCCTTCTATTCCATTAAAATCATACATCAATTGCTAAAACAGGTTTTCTTTTTCCCACTGTGAAATCTGCTCTTCCGTATAGCCAAAGAGATCGCGCAGCACGTCTTTGGTGTCCTGCCCCAACAGAGGAGCGGGATGCTTTGGGTCCACGGGTGTCTCAGAGAGCTTGACCGGATTCCCTGTAATGACAAGCTTGCCCGCCTCAGGCTGATCGATTTCCACCAGCATCTCCCGCTTTAATATGCTGGGGTCTTCACAGGCCTGCCGCACATCCTGGATGGGAGCGCAGGGCAGTGAGAGCTTCAGCATCATCTCCATGGCCTCTTCCACGGAATAGTCCGCCAAAAACCGCTCTATGACGGCCTTGAGCGCCTGCGCATGCTCGGAGCGGTTCGGATCTGAATCAAACCGCGGGTCATTCCTCAGCTCCGGCTGTCCCATCAGCTCGCAGAGCCTTGCAAACAGAGTATCGTTGGCAATGGCGATAATGACCAGGCCGTCCCCGCATTGGTAGCTGTCAAACGGCGCGCTCAGAGGGTGACGTGAGCCCACACGGGTTGGAATGGTTTTCCCTATGGTATAGCGCACCACATTGGTCTCCATAAAGGCGAATACGCTGTCCATCATGGCGATGTCCACATATTGACCTTTTCCGGTCTTCTCCCTGCTGTAGAGCGCCGCCATAATTCCAAACGCTCCATACAGCCCCGCGCTCATGTCTCCCAAGGAGCTGCCCAAACGGGTGGGCGGACTGTCTGGAAAGCCCGTGATGCTCATCATCCCTGACATTCCCTGCGCCACAAGGTCATACGCGGCGCGGTTGCGGTATGGGCTGTCCTGTCCGAAGCCTGAAATGGAGCAGTAGATGAGTCCCGGATTGATCTCTTTGAGTGTGTCGTAGGAGAGACCGAGCTTCTCCATTACGCCCGGTTTAAAATTTTCCACCAGCACATCGCTGTTTCTCACCATCTGGTATACGATTTCTCTCGCCTTTGGATGTTTTAAATCCAAGGTAATCCCTTTTTTTCCCCGGTTCACCAGGATATAGTAGCCGCTCTGGTGGTCGATAAACGGGCCAAAAACCCGGCTGTCGTCACCCGTTTCGGGTTTTTCAATCTTGATCACCTCCGCGCCTAAATCCGCCAGGTTCATTGCGCAGAATGGCCCCGCCAATATACGGGAAAAGTCCAGAACCCGAATTCCGTTTAACGCTTTGCTCATAGCAACGCCTCCAATCATCATCGCATGCCGCAATGCATTTTCTAATATAATATGTGGGCAAACACTGCCACAATGGGAATTGCAATGACGGTCCGAATCAGGAAGATTGCAACCAACTCCGGAAATTTAAGGCCCATGTCTGACTGCATCATAGCATTGGCGCTCTCAGTGAAGAAAATGATCTGCACGGTAGAGAGCACTATGACAAAGAAGATACTCATGGGTGCGATATCCAGACCCGCAATCGTCATGACCGGCAGCGCAATTTCGGCGATGCCAACCAGCGTAGCCGGCGCGATGGCCGCCGCGTCAGGCAGCTGCATCAATTGCAGATAGGGAACCATGGGCGTTCCAATCCAGGTGAACAAGGGAGTATACTCGTTGACCCAGAGAGAGACCACCGCGATTGCCATGACATAAGTTACAATTTTCAGCGCAAAGGACAACACATCGGGAATTGTGGTAAGAAAGACCGAATAAGGCGTATCGGACGCTTTTGTCGTTGCCGCGCCAAGGGCCTTTTTGAAAATATCCGGGGTGTATTTGCCCGGCTTGCGCATCTCGGGGGTCTGCTTTGCCCCATTGATGTACTCATCCTTTTTCCACAAAAGAGGCGGAATGCGAATGACAATGACTGCCAGGATGAACACAATGATCAGAGAACAAAGCACCGCGCTGCCGTACATATACTCAGTACCCGTGATGGAAACCAACAGCGCAAAAAATCCCAGGGAACACACGCTAAAGTTTGTCGCGATACAGCAGGCTTCCTTTTGTGTATAAATACCTCTGTTATAGAGCTTGTTTGTGATGAAAACACCCACGGCAGGGGCTGCCACAAAGGAAGAGAGGGCGTCCACCGCCGACTGTCCCGGCACCTTAAAAAGGGTTCGCATAATTGGCTCCATTAAGGTGCCGATAAATTCCAAAATGCCAAACTCGGTGAGGAATGTAACCAGCCACCCGGCAATCGTTACGGTAAACAGCACGCTGCCTGCCAGATAAATCGCCTCAGCTCCCACAGCCGCGTCCAAAATCTGCGCCGGCCCAACCTGAAAGACTACCATAATTGCAAAAATTGCCGCCAAATAGTAGAGTACTCCGGTAAACCAGCCGTCTTTTTTATGAAACCTGGTAAGGATCCCTTCCTTTTGAACGCGGGACACGGTAAAGGTGATGGATAATCCCACACTGATCACAAGAACGAACCAGTTGAGCACAGTCGAGCCCAAAAAGCGCTTCACCGCGTTGATCAGAAGCACCATGGGCACGGCAGACAACTTTCCGATCGTTGTGGTAATGAAAAACACCCATATTCCAATGCTGGACAAGATAAAAAACTTTAAAAAATTAGCCGTGGTAATGGTGCTGTAATCCACCGGAACGCCCAAGCTCTCCGTCAGCTCATGTTCCAATTGCGTTTCTTCCTTCTCGCGCATATCTTCTACCGGTAATTTTGTTCCTTTTTCTTCCATAAACTCAATCCTCCCTCAAAATAATACAAGCAAACTCGTGATCGCACAATCCTATTCGCCGGGAAAGGGACTTTCTTAAGAAGGAGCTCCTATTGCAGGAATCAATTATGTTGCATTCAGGCGCTGTTTCTTCCGATGGGAAGAAACAGCCGGTTTTTTTACACGTGACCAGATCCGGCTCCAACGCCGCCAAACCATATTATATCTTTTCTTTTGCCCTCTCCGCCTGAGAAGTGCGATTTCCGGCCAGCGCCTGAGCGCACTGTTTATTTCAGCGCGGCACGGGAGATAACCATACGCTGCACTTCGCTGGTGCCTTCATAAATTTGGGTAATCTTTGCATCTCTCATCATGCGCTCTACTGGATATTCGCGGGTATATCCGTATCCGCCCAAAAGCTGCACACACTGCGTGGAGACCTTCATCGCAGCCTCAGCCGCAAAAAGCTTTGCATGAGCGGACTCCACCGCATAGGGCAGATTGTTGTCCTTGCACCAGGCTGCACGGTATACCAAGAGCTTTGCGGCCTCAATTTGGTTGCTCAAATCTGCAATGACAAATTGTGTATTCTGGAACGAGGCCAGCGTCTTGCCAAATTGCTCCCGCAATTTGACGTAGGCAATTGCCTCATTCAAAGCCCCCTCGGCAATTCCCAGCGCCTGAGCGGCAATCCCGATCCGGCCGCCGTCCAGCGTGTGCATGGCCACTTTAAAGCCCTGGCCCTCTTCGCCCAGAAGGTTCTCCGCCGGCACAATGCAATTTTCAAATACCAATTCCGCCGTGGCGGACCCTCTGATTCCCATCTTTTTCTCATGCTTTCCGATGGAAAACCCCTTGAAGGCCTCCTCAACAATGAAGGCGGAAATTCCATGGTTTCCTTTTTCCCGGTCTGTCATGGCCATTACCACATAAATGCCCGCTTCACCGGCGTTTGTGATAAAGTTTTTTGTGCCATTGAGAATATAATGATCGCCCTCTTTTACAGCGGTCGTCTTTTGCCGGGATGCATCGGTTCCCGCATTGGGCTCTGTCAGGCCAAATGCGCCCAAGGTCTCCCCGCTGGCCAATGGGGTTAAGTATTTTTGTTTCTGCGCCGCTGTCCCCCAATCATAAATTGGCGCCGCGCCCAAAGAGGTATGCGCCGATAAGGTAACTCCCGTAGATGCGCAAACTTTGGAGAGCTCTTCCACAGCAATGACATAGGACAGATAATCTCCCTCTTCTCCGCCATACTCCTCCGGAAATGGAATGCCTAACATTCCTATTTCGGCCATTTTTGCCACGCTCTCCTTTGGAAACCTCTCTTCTTCATCGATTCCCTCCGCCAGGGGTTTGATTTCTTTTTCTGCGAAGTCGCGATACATCTTCTGTATCATCTTGTACTCGTCATTAAAACCGAAATCCATAGCGCTGCCCCTTCCTTTTCCCAAAATCTATGATGCGTTTGTCTCCCGCAGTGGGTTTGCCTGCCTCATGCAAGATGGATTTCAGATTGAGGCAGAACCTGACCTGTTCAAATAACCCCGCTGACTGCGCTGTACCCCATTATAAAAACCCACGTCTTAGAAACGTCAAAGACAGTCTGCCCGGGCAAATGTAATCTTCCGCTTCTCAAAACGAAAATTCACCTGCCGCTGCTCTCCCGCAGCCATGTTGCTGTTTCTGTGGGAAGATTTTTTTGCTTCTCACAGAAGAAAACTGTACAGCCAATTACGGGCCTCATCTTTTTGGATGCGATCTCTTTCTTTTAAGGGAAACCCACCCCATTTTGCAGGAGGAGGCCAGATATAACACATTATTTTACCCATCCCGTGAATCAATCCACCGCACTGAATCTGTATGGCTTCTCCGTTAACGTCTTTGAAACGTCTATCAGCATCCTAACATCTGCCGCCGGACTGTTATCTTCTTTTTTACTTCCATATTTTTTTATTGACACACTGCGATGAGGGGTCAATTTACATTAGAATTATCCTAAATCAAACTATATAAATTAAGGCGGACAAACTATGAGGAGGGTTTTGCCGGGGGCGGTCACACAGAAGAGCGGCACTTGTCAAGGCTGCCCTGCGCTTTATCCTAATGATGCCGGTTCAATTCCATTCAGTCCTATCCTTTCTTTCAGAAGTGATTTGTGATATGATAATGTAAAAATATGCGGAGAGATGCGCAGATGGAAAACGCTATATTGGGGCTGTTCCTTATCGTTTTTATTTTTATGCTGATTAAGAACATTGGCGAATGGACGCACAATAACGCCCAGCCACAAATTCCCGCTCAGGCGAGGGCGGTATCCAAGCGGGTGTTAACACACCATCATAACCACGATGGCAATACTCATATTGACCACACCTACCATGTGACCTTCGAGTATGCCAGTGGAGACCGGATTGAGGCCCGTGTTAAGCATAGAGACTACAAAAGCATTGCCGAGGGCGACAGTGGAATATTGACTATGCAGGGCACCCGCTTCATCGGCTTTGAGCGGGAATCGAATAGAGCGGACGGCAGGTCATCCGGGGATTCAAGCTCATAATGGTACAGGCAGTGCCCGTATCTTCCAGTGTACCGCTTTCGTTGTTCGGATCAACAACGCGCAGCAGTGTGTCCCCTGTCGCCATAACATCGGAGCACATGCCGTAGATCATGATACCTCGTTCGAACCAGTTGTTGTGCATCATTCGTGGACAAAACCACCAGAGCCACCACATGTTAATGATAATACCCAGCACAGCCAGGACCAGGATGGGGATCCAATATTCGCTGATGTACTCATTGATGAATAGCGGCTTGTCTACATTTCAATTGGGGGCCCGACCCGATTTTATCTTTGATCACGTTGCTGAAATGACTCCAGATGACATTTGGGTCCATATCGCCGCATCGCCTGTGACGGGATGGACCATACAAACCATTGGAGCATGCTATAAACGAGGAATTCCAACCATTGTGATTACTACATCGCTTCCAACCGGACGGTTCGAATTTGCTCATCTGCCACATAGATCGAAGCATCCTACGCACCTCATAGCCCCATAGTTGGAAAACGTACAAAAGCCCGGCAGAGTGGTTGTGTCGGTTGACACGGCCATTCTGCCGGGGCTTTATACAAAAATGAATTCTTAGTGCAGCTTATCGTAAAAGTGCTTGGGGGCCTGATGCGGCAAGGCTTTTCGGTTGCATCTATAGAAAACGGGCTTTCAGAATTCGTCTCCTGAAAGCCCACAATCCTTTGCTGCACAAATGTTTGACGCCGGTGCATCTTTCTTGCGCAATTGATATGGCACAACCGGTTAATTTAGATATTTTGATTTGGGCTAATTCCGATCAGGGTTTCGGGTGTCGGCCAGTTACCTTATGTGCGCCTTAGGAAAGAAATGCGCACATTATGCTTATTTGTTACCCGGATGACCACGGCTGCGTTTGATACAAATGTAGTTTTTACTTTGTCCCTACGCGCACATTAAACCAGGTCACAAGGCCTGTTTCGTTGTCTAACGTAACTGTGGTTCCATAATATACCGTGATACCAAATTCTTCGGTCTCATGGTAATAGTAAAGCGATGTTTCCTTCGAATCATCCGGTTCTCCGTAAGCCGCGAGCACCTCTTCTTTTGAACTGCCTATTTTAATTCCACCGGGCAGCTCAAGGTCATCCTCAAACACATAGCCTTCGTTCATATTAACAGAAACAACATCCACATCATAAATAGCAGCTTCTTTATCGGTTCGGTTTTTTAGCGATGCATGCAAATACGCTTCTCTGTCGTCATTTTTCCAAGCTGCTCCTTCCGGGTAAAATTTCATATCCCAATGTACCTCCCCCGGACCAAGGTCCACACTGATAATGTCTGCGCCGAGTTTTTGGTGATACATAAACTGAAAATTACCTATTGCTTCAAACTCCCTAACCGACATGGGCAGCTGATATTCATTGCCTTTGAAATAAAAATATCCAAGATAAAGGCGCTCTCTGTCACTTAAGTTTTGTGTCTGGCTTGCGTTTCCCATTGTACCCGCACTGTTAACATCATCGCTGTTTTTATCTGTACAGCTTGCCAACAAAGGCAACAGCAAAACCAATACTATACTTAATACACCGACCTTCATTTTGATTTTCAAAATTATACCTCCAAATATAAATTTTCTGCACCTTATCGCCCAAATGTGCAAATCGGCCGCTGCGCAAATTGTACCACATAAAAAGAAACAAGTTGAACGTTTCCGCTTACGACCTGTTTCGATAAATATGGCTGTGTCACTGGGTTAATTTAAATGCGGGTTTTGGCCGCGGGCAAAAAAATACGCCCAAAACAGAAAGCCTTGGGCGTGAATTGCGTCCAGCTTCAAGCTGGCAGTGGCACGGCCGAAGGGACTCGAACCCCCAACATTCAGAACCGGAATCTGACGCTCTATCCATTGAACTACGGCCGCATATTGAGCATCTCGTAAAACCTCACCCACACAGGGCGTTCAAGGTTCAAAGATGTCTGTATGAAGCAAAACAGCTATCAGATTGTTTGACTTCAAGCCATCAGATAACCTTTTTGCATGCTTTAGAAGTATATCCAAAATATAGTTTTTTGTCAAGTGATAGTTTCGCCTCTGACAACAGTTTTTGAAGCCCCTCAAAATGAAGTGGATTCCATACTACTGCACGTTTGCGTTGTCAGATGGGGTTGGGGAAACGTTAGAGGTCGGGCAGGAAGAGACAGCTTTCACGGGCGGGATTCTTTGCCGCGCTGGAGATGACGAAACCCCGCTGGCAAGATGAGGTGTCTGCAAAGCTGATGCCATCTGGCTGGCACTGTGAACTGGCGAACTGCGCCGGAGGACATTATTCTGGACGGCAGTACGTTGGGAAGCAGCGCGACAGCGGCGGGCAACGGCATTCAAGTGAATGGCGGCGGCGGCCACAAACCCTACCATGATATTACCGGCAATCATTGGGCTTATGCTGAAATCATCGAGGCATCCATAGCGCATGATTACACAAGGGATGGCAGCACCGCAGAAATCTGGCAGGCATGGTGAAACAGCAAAACAGCGATAAGGGGATACCCAATATGGGTATCCCCTATTACTTGCCTTGGTATCCTCATGTCTGATGTGGGATTAGGCAAAAGCTTGGCGGAAAAGCGGGAGGTGTTTCATTTCATGTGGTCAATGTTTCGCTGTTGATTGACAATAACCATAGATGTCCTTAAAATAAAAGAAGGAACGATCGCTTTTTATTCCGCAGTAATCATGCCGCTGATTCAGGCGGGCAGACCCAAACTGCAACAAAACAAGAGGATTTGTGGCTTTATGAGAAGAAAAAGCATTGCGTCTGAACTGATGAAGCAATGTATCGCGGATAGCCTCTTAACTGCTCATGGCCCAAACATCTTATGATGAAACCACCATTGGGGAAATCACGGCAAAGGCAGGTATAACTCGTTCAACATACGATCGGAATTTCAGGTCAACGGATGAGGTTGTATCCTTTGACTTCAACCAAATTATTCATCATCATATTGAGCCTTTCCCCGCGCACCCTGTTTGGTTGGAAAAATACTTGCCCGATCTGTTTCCGCATGATTTGGAATCCCCTTGCACCCCTTGATAGATAAGGAGTTGATTGCATTGAACTATATCCCCGCAAAGCACATTCTGCACCGCAGCAAGAATACCCAGTGGTTTGGTACCGACCACACCATGAATCTCTACCGCGGCTGCTGCCACGGCTGTATCTACTGTGACAGCCGCAGCGACTGCTATGGCATTCAATCCTTTGACTCCGTGTGCGCCAAGCAGGACGCCCTTCGCATTTTGCGGGACGATTTACAGCGGAAGGTCCGTCCGGCATTTATCTGCACCGGCTCCATGAGTGATCCCTACAACCCCTATGAGCGGGAACTGGAGCTGACCCGCCATGCCCTGGAGCTGGTGGACGCCTACGAGTGCGGAGTTGCCATCTCCACCAAGAGCGACTTGATTGTCCGTGACCGGGATATTTTAACCTCCATCGCAACTCACTCCCCCGTGATGTGCAAAATCACCGTGACCACCACCGATGGGGATCTGGCCAAGAAAATCGAACCGGCGGCTCCCTCCCCTCAGCAAAGGCTTTCCGCCCTGCGGACACTGTCCGAGGCGGGCCTGTTCACCGGCGTACTGCTGATGCCAACGCTCCCCTTCCTCACAGATGGCGAAGATGGTATCTGTGCCGTGGTGGACGCGGCCGCGGACGCGGGGGCGCGCTTTGTCTACGCGGGACTGGGGGTCACCCTGCGACAGGGACAGCGGGAGCATTTCCTGCGGGAGCTGGACAGGGCCTTTCCAGGGCGGGCTCTCTCCCAGCTCTATCTGAATACATATGGAACCCGCTACTCCTGTGCAGCCCCCCACGCCAAGCGGCTGTGGCAGGTCTTTGCCCGCCGCTGCCAGGAACGGGGCCTGCTCTACCAGATGAACCACATTAACTCCGCGGTGCAAAGGCCCTACACCGACCGGCAGCTGAAGTTTTTTGACCTATAGACAGGCTCTCCTCCCTTCCGCAATCACATCCGGTTATTTGCACTACAATCAGTTATGTTTCTACATTTTATTCCAAATTAGAATGTTAGAACCTGTATTCACAAATGGAATTACCGAAGCAGCGAGCAGCTTTTTTTGCCGGACAAGACAAATTTTTGTAGAAATCATTGGTTTATTTCACGAAAAGTTAACGCCCTACGGCAGAAAAAGCGCTGTTGATACGGTGTTTTTTTAAGGTGCTTAATGTTTCAAAACTCCCGCCCCGTTCATCATGAAGGGGCGGGAGTTTCTGATCCTGACAAGCTCCATACCAGCACTTCTGTGCTCTTTCCGGCCGGTCCGGTCGCCTTTATTTCACCGGTTCCGGTTCCGGCGCTATCCAAGCGCGCTTGCCGTCCTACAGAATCTGACTGTCAGGAGCCATTTCAATTTGGTGCTTTTCCGCATAGCCGGTCAGTATCAGGGTCAAGGCCCCATCTCCAGTGACATTGCAGGCAGTACCAAAGCTATCCTGCAGGGCGAAGATGGTCAGCATCAGCGCGGTACCGGTATCGTCAAAGCCCAGCACACTGACAATCAGACCCAGGGACGCCATCACGGTTCCCCCCGGCACGCCGGGCGCGCCAATCGCGAAGACGCCCAGCAGCAGGCAAAAGAGCACCATGGAGCCGAGGGACGGCAGCGCTCCATAGAGTATTTTAGATACCGTCATAACAAAGAACACCTCTGTCAGCACAGAGCCGCATAGATGGATGTTGGCAAACAGGGGGATTCCAAACTCCGCCATGTCCCGGCGCAGCACCTTGGACCGTTTGGCGCACTTGAGCGCCACCGCCAGTGTGGCGGCGGAGGACATCGTTCCGATGGCGGTCAGATAGGCCGGACCGTAATGGCGCAGCACCTCCAGAGGATTTTCCCCGGAATAGACGCCCGCAACCCCATACAGAACCGCCATCCAGATATAATGGCCCGCGATAACAATCAAAATCACCACAAGGAACACAGGCAGCTGCTTTGTGATGCTCCCCTCATAGGCCAGACCGCTGAAGGTGCAGCCGATGAAGAAGGGCAGCACTGGAATGACGACCCGGCTAACCACCGCCAGAACAACATTCTGAAACTCCTCCAATACTTTGGTGATGGTGCGCGCTTCCGTCCAGGTGGCAGCAAGCCCCACGAGGACGGAAAACACCAAGGCGCTCATCACGCTCATCAGCGGAGCAATTTCCAAGTTAAACAGAATCTTCGGCAGCTCCCGCAGTTCATCCACGGCGGTCTGAATCGACAGGTGTGGGATAATGGCGTATCCGGCCAGCATGGACAGGAAGGCCGCGCAGATGGAGGATACATAGGCCAGCAGCAACGCCACCGCCAGCATGCGCGAGGCATTGCTTTTCATCTTGGTAATGGACGGCGCAATAAATCCGATGACAATCAGCGGAACGCAGAACATAACCAGGGCACTGAGCAGGTTTTTCACCGTCAAAATAACCTGCATCACAGCCTCATTGGCCAAAAGGCCCGCCGCAATCCCAACAACCACACCCAATAGCAGACGTGCAGGCAAGCTGCCCAGCAGTTTTTTCATATCTAACTCCCCCTCATCCAGTTCCCATTATAACATATCATTTTCACGTCTGACCATAGGATATTATATCCGCAAAGAGAATATTACGCGCATTCAGCGCGCGCTAATGGACATTGATCTCATAAAAAAGCCCTGCTCTTTATGGTAGTCTATTCCAGCACAGTTAAAATGGCAACTCAAAAAATGGAAAACGATCTCCGGATTCAGAAGGACAAAAAGCAGAATCCAGCATATCCCTGTACTTTGCCGCATAAGTTATCCCATGCAGCATGGTGCTTAGGAGTGGTGTATGTGTGAAAGGAAACATTGAGGAACGGGCAACGCAACTGGCCCTTTACATCATAGAGAATCAGGCGACGGTGCGCGCGGCGGCCAAAAAATTTGGCATTAGCAAATCCACAGTCCACAAGGATCTGTCGGAGCGGCTTCCCTCCTTTAACCGCACACTCTACCTTCAGGTAAAGCGGGTGCTGGATGAAAACAAGGCGGAGCGTCACATCCGTGGCGGCATCGCCACCCGCAAAAAATACAAAGGAATTTGAGCGTTCTTCCACAAAACCACCGAGGTTCCGGTGGTTTTGTGGATTTTTTCAGCATGACAGGCACAAGTACAAGCAGTTGCTGAACATACCAAAACGTGGTATGATAGGAAAAAACAATCAAAAGGAGGCGCGCTTGTATGAGTTATGCCGATCAGCTTTTTATCCAGAACTGCAAAGATATTTTGGCCAGCGGAACCTGGGACACCGATCTGGACGTCCGCCCCCGGTGGGAAGACGGCAGCCCCGCCCACACAGTCAAAAAATTTTGTATGATCAACCGGTATGACTTAAGACAGGAATTCCCTATTCTCACCGTGCGAAAACAATACCTGTTCTCCGCCATTGACGAGCTGCTGTGGATCTGGCAAAAAAAATCCAATAACATCTCAGACCTGAACAGCCAGATTTGGAATTCCTGGGCGGACGAAGCCGGCTCCATCGGGAAGGCCTACGGCTACCAGCTGGGGGTCAAGCACAAGTACCCAGAGGGGGAATTTGACCAGGTGGACAAGGTGCTCTATGATCTGAGACACACCCCCGCTTCCCGGCGTATGATGACAAACCTCTATAACCACCACGATTTAAGTGAGATGGCGCTCTACCCCTGCGCCTACTCCATGACCTTCAATGTCAGCGGCAATGTGCTCAGCGGCATTTTAAACCAGCGCTCCCAGGACATGCTCACCGCCAATGGCTGGAACGTGATGCAGTATGCCGTCCTGTTGCACATAATGGCGCAGGTCAGCGGCCTTGTGGCCGGCGAGCTGGTTCACGTCATTGCGGACGCGCACATCTATGACCGGCATATCCCGGTGGTTCAGGATCTGCTCTGCCGTGCCCCATACCCCGCACCCACACTATACATCGACCCCTCCATCACAGACTTTTACGCCTTTACCCCCGAGAGCTTCCGGCTGGAGGGGTATGAATCCCACCCACTGGACGGCAAAATCCCCGTGGCAGTCTGAGGAGAGCCGCCATGAAGCTGATTGTAGCAGTGGATAAAAATTGGGCCATTGGCAAGGACGGCGACCAACTGGCCTACCTCTCCGCGGATTTAAAGCGCTTTCAGGCCCTGACCATGGGCCACCCGGTCATTCTGGGGCGCAAGACCCTGTCCACTTTTCCTGGCGGGCGTCCCCTCAAAGGGCGGCGCAACCTGATTTTATCCCGCAATCCTGACTTTCATGCGGAGGGCGCCGAGATATTTCCGAACTTGGATCTGCTTTTGACGCAAGCTCCTGAGGATTCCTTTGTCATAGGCGGTTCCAGCGTGTACAAGGCGCTGTTGTCCCGGTGCGACACCGCCTATGTGACCAAGATTCACAGGGCCTACCCCGCTGACTGCCATTTCTCCAATTTGGATGCGCACCCCGGCTGGGAAATCACGGAAGAATCGGACCGTCTGGAGGAACATGGCCTGACCTATCACTACGTAACCTACCACAGGAAATGACAGTCCCCGTGGAAGCAAAGCTTCCACGGGGCTTTTCATACTCAAATAGGGGGCGCAGCGAAACTCTGCCGGCTTTTTTACGTAAATGACACAAGACGCAGGCGGATAGATCAGAAGCAGCAGATCCTCAGCAGGACATCCCCTGTCATTCCAGCACACTTGAAGATGGGCGCACCCATTTATCATGAACATAAATAAAATAGGAGCAATTACACGGGGTAACAAGACCTCGCCCCATACTCCCCTCCCCCACAGGTCAAGGTTCAATCAACATAATTTGAACCCTTCATAGGATAGAACAGGACACTCGAATGGAGGTACCCTATGTATAACAGAACCTTTTACCCATGCTCTATAAAGGGGCCGACTGGAGCTACAGGCGCGTTTATATTGGAAAACAAACTGCCTGTAAAAATGCGGTTGCATTAAACCTCATGGTATGTGATACGGGAATGTAACCAGTGTGTTTATAAAAACGGATTTCTCAAGGTGCAAAGAATCAATAAAAAAATCAAAGACCACCTAAAGCGGTCTTTGAAATTATAGCTCTCATTGCGGATAATGCGGAACTAATTATTCTGCGGTATGAATGTGCTGGCATATTCCAAGCCAAGCCCATATGCGCCGCCGTGTTCCCGAATGATGTCTGTGACACCTTGATAAGTGTCTTTATTAGCCCAATCTCGCTGCATTTCCAACAGAGCAGCTTGCCATGTCACCGGTTTCGCTCCCGCTTGAATCATCCGTTGTATTGCCATCTGGTGCGCCTGTTTGCTGCTTCCTGCGGAAGCGTCCGCCACAGCGTATATTTCATATCCATCTTCTATAGCTGATAGCGCGGGAAGGGTCACACATACTTCTGTCCACAGTCCGGCAAGTAAGAGCTTTTTTCTTCCGGTGGCCTGAACTGCGGTTTTGAATTGTTCATCTTCCCATGCATTCAATGTTGTGCGGTCAATAGGCATTATATCAGGGAAAACGGTTTGCACTTTATTGACAAGAGGGCCAGAGAAGGTATTTGCTTCTACCGTGGATAAAATAATCGGAATATTAAACGCTTTGGCAGTTTTCGCCAACCCTATTACCGCGTTTAATACGGCGTTGCGGCAATCGCTCTCAACGCCAAAATACATTTGCGGTTCATGGTCGATTAACGCAATGACTACTTGTGACGGGTCAAGCAGGGAATTTTGATATGCTCGCATAGAATTACCTCCTTTATACTTAAACAGCTTTTCCATTTTTTCGCATATTATTCGTTCAGTGTAAGATTGCATAAATTTATTTTATCAGAAGAAACAATCATATCACCGGGAGCATCGCCACCAGCTTGCAAAAGCTGATCGGATGCGGATTTTTCCTCTGCCTGTGTTTTTACCGTATCAATGTTGATTACAAGGGCATTCCCCCTTTCATCCGCTACCGCGCAAAAATACCGCCCTTTGTCCAATGGGCGGCATTTTGCGCAATGTGATAGCTTTCATTATTTTATTTTTTGCCCTGATACTGGGCTGTTTTGCAGTTTCCTAATATAAACGGCCCTACGGGAGCAACCGGCCCGGTACCAAATATCATTGCGGCCGCTGTAACAGCCCCCCCCGGGGACAGAGGCGTTTGTGACGGAGAAAACGATCGGAGATGATATCCTGCTTACCTTTACCATTCCACGCGGCGACCCAGGCCCATCAGCCCCAAACGCATACGGTGTCGCGTATAACGGCAGCACCGCATTTGGTATCGCGGTGGGCGCGTTAACGGTTGTGCCTCTGCCCATTTCTCCACTGGCTGCAGGGATGGTTCTCACTGGAGATGGATTTATCATTGACACAGGCGGGGCGTACAATATTTCTTACGGCTTGCACATTGAAACATCCGTCCCAATGACCATCGCAGTCACCGTAAACGGATCGGAAATTGCTCCGTCTGTTTTAACCTATCCTGACGACCTGACAGACGCTGAGCATATGTTTCTTGCAGCGCTCAATCCAGGGAATCGGGTGCAAGTTGCAGTGATTGGCCTGGATGCGGCCGCAACGGATGTTGTCCTGCGGAACTTTGTGGGGGCGATACGCAACCTTCAGTTTGCCTCTTTCTTTTAGTATGGAGCACCCATTGTCTTGACCCGTTGAAACATCCTCCCTTTATTCATCCGCCAATTTTTCTCCTTTGCTGTGAATGTTATACTTTGGCATCCTTACATTCCGCCCTTCATGCAAAAAGATAGTAGACACGTTTTTTTGTGTCTACTATCTTTATATCTCTTCAAACAGGAATATTCGCCCGGCTTTGTGATTCCGTCCAGTCTGTTTATTTGCCCAGATAGGCCTTGCGCACCGCCTCATTCACCAGCAGGTCTTTTCCGCTGCCGTAGAGTGTGATGCGCCCGGTCTCCAGCACATAGCCCACATCGGCGGTCTGCAGGGCCATATTGGCGTTCTGCTCCACCAGCAGGACGGTCACACCCCGGCGGTTGATCTCCTTGATGATTTCAAAGATGCCCTTTACCACCAGGGGGGCGAGCCCCAGAGAGGGCTCATCCATCATCACAAGCTTTGGCTTTGCCATCAGGGCCCGGCCCACAGCCAGCATCTGCTGCTCGCCGCCGGAGAGCGTACCAGCCGCCTGCCAGGAGCGCTCTTCCAGCCGGGGGAACAGCTCATGCACCCAGGCCAGGTCCTTCTCATAGCTGTCCTTGCGCAGATAGGCCCCTATTTTCAAATTCTCCAGCACGGTCAGGTCCGGAAATACCCGCCGCCCTTCCGGAACCAGCGTAACCCCCAGGGAGACGATTTTATCAGGCGACAGGCCGGTAATGTCCGTCCCATGGAACGTAATATGGCCCCCGGCAGACTTTACCAGCCCCGCCACCGTGCGTAGCGTGGTAGACTTACCCGCGCCATTGGCGCCAATGAGGGTGACAATCTGCCCCTGAGGCACCTCTAGGTTGACGCCCTTCACCGCCTCGATTCCGCCATAGTTAACCCGCAGGTCCTCAATTTTAAGCATCGTCCGCCACCCCCAAGTACGCCTCAATTACCTTCTGGTCATTTTGAACATAGTCCGAGGTCCCCTGGGAGATCAGTTTCCCAAAGTCCAGCACATAAATCCGGTCGGAAATTTCCATCACCAGGTCCATATGGTGCTCAATCATCAGGATTGTCAGGCTGTGCCCCTCCCGGATTTCCCGGATAAACTCTGTCAGCGCCCAGGTCTCCTGTGGGTTCATCCCCGCGGCGGGCTCATCCAAAAGGAGGAGCTTTGGCTCTGTGGCCAGCGCCCGGGCAATTTCCAGGCGGCGCTGCAGCCCATAGGGCAGACTGGAGGCAATTTCATCCTTCAGATGGGCCAGATTCTGCTCCTCCAGCAGGGCCATAGCCTCTTCCCGCATACGCTGCTCTTCCTTTGCGTTGAACCGGAATGTGGCGGAGAGTATCGTTTGCTTTGCCCGCATATGCTTTGCAATCAGGACATTTTCAAACACCGTCAGTGCGCCAAACAGCCGGATATTCTGAAAGGTACGGGCAATCCCGCGCTGGGTAATTTTATCCGGAGTGGGATGGACCACGCCGGTATACTTTCCTTTGTTCTGCCCCTGATAGCTCTGCTTCATTTTCCCCTGGGGATGATTTTCTACAATGGTCTCCCCCATGAGGGAGATGCGTCCATTGGTGGGTTCATACACTCCTGTAATGCAGTTAAAGGCCGTGGTTTTTCCCGCCCCGTTGGGGCCGATGAGGGCAACAATTTCTCCCTGCCCTACCTCCATACACAGGTTATTCACAGCCACCACACCGCCAAACTGCATGGTGATATCCTCCAACATCAGGGCCCGCTCAGCCATGTCCGCCACCCGCCCTTCTCTTCTGCTTCCCGGGTTTTCTGAAAATTAGGTCGGAGAGCTCCCGGTTCCCCATCATTCCCCTGCGGAAGAACAGCACCACAATCATGATGACAACAGAGAAGACCACCATACGGAAGCCATTGCGCAGGAATGGAACCTGAACGCCGTTGTCCAACACCATCTCGGTATCCAAAAAGCGCAGCCATCCCTCTGAGCAGGCCACATACAGGAATGTGGCAATACAGGAGCCGGAGATGGAGCCGATGCCGCCAATGACTACAATGAGCAAAATCTCGTAGGTCATGGCGGAGGTAAACACCTTTGCCTGGGCATTGGCAGCATACATGGCAAACATCGCTCCCCCGATCCCGGCAAAAAAGGCGGAGATGCAGAAAGAGAGCTGCTTATGCTTTGCCAAGTTAATTCCCATAGCCTCGGCGGCAATTTCATCCTCCCGGATGGCCTTAAACGCCCGGCCATAGGAGGAGTTGATCAGCATAACAATGATGGCGATACACACAATGGCCACAAAAAACGGGACAAAGGTGGACAGGCGGAGGATGACAACGCCCTGAGCATTGGTGATGTTAAAGCTGGTGAAGGTGGGAAAGCTCTTGATCATATTCGCGCCATTGGTCACAGGACCCAAAACATCCCACTGGAACACCGCGCGGATGATCTCGGCAAAACCCAGAGTAGCGATGGCCAGGTAATCGCTTTTCAGGCGCAGCACAGGCAATCCGATCAGCCACGCAAAAAACGCCGCCACACATCCGGCTAAAATCAGGGCCAACAGAACGCCCAGCACCAGACTCACGCCGCCGCCCACGCCGCTGTTGCCAAAGAGAGCGCCGAACATCTCCTGCAAAGAAAAGCGGACGGAGGAGCCCCCATAGAGATAGTAAACCGAGTCCCGCACCCCGGTGGGAACGGTAAGAATGGCGTAGGTGTACGCGCCCAGCAGCATAAATCCCGCCTGTCCCAGGGAGAACAGGCCGGTAAACCCGTTGAGCAGGTTCATCGAGACCGCCACCAGGGAATAGACGGCTCCCTTTTTCAGCACGGTAAACATCATTTCCGTGGGCTTGAGGGTGTTTTCCAGCACCACCACTAAAACCAGCAGCAGCACGGCAAAGCACAGCCCCAGCATAGCGCCCCGTTTATCCTTTTTTTGTCCGGTCATGAACTGCACCCCCTTAGACCTTGTCGGTGGCTTTTTCACCGAAAAGTCCTGTTGGCTTCGCCGCCAGAATAATAATCAGCAACGCAAAGGTAAAGGCATCGGAGAACACCGACCAGGACGAGCCCTTGATGACGGTCTCACAGATTCCGATCAAAAATGCGCCGATCACAGCTCCCGGGATGGAGCCAATGCCGCCAAACACCGCCGCCACGAATGCCTTGAGCCCGGGCATGGCGCCCGCAGTGGGGGTAATATAGGGATAGTTGGAAAAATAGAGCATGGAACCAATGGCAGCCAGTGCCGAGCCAATGATAAAGGTCACGGAAATGATATGGTCAATCTTGATCCCCATGAGCTGGCTGGCCTCAAAGTCCTTTGCCACTGCCCGCATGGCCATGCCAATTTTCGTGTGGTGGATCAGTTGGGTGAGCACAACCACCAGCACGACTACGAGAACCGGCGTGACCACTGTGACCCACTTGGTCGTAATGGTGAAGTTTTCCGCAATACGGATCACCAACGTGTCGGAGAGAAAGGGGATGGAGGGATAGTTCATCGGCTGTCCGCCAGTGACATATGTAGCGGTATTTTGCAGAAGATAGCTCACCCCGATGGCTGAGATCATAACCGACATGCGCGGGGCGCCGCGCAGAGGCCGGTAAGCCACACGCTCAATGCAAAAGCCCAGCATCACCGCCAAAATCAAAACCACCGGAATGGCCAGGTACAGCGGAATCCATGTCACCAGATAAATCATCATCAGGCCGGATACCATAAACAGGTCGCCGTGGGCAAAGTTGATCAGGCGCAAAATACCATAGACCATAGTGTAGCCAATGGCAATCAGTGCCAGCTGTCCGCCCAGCGAAATACCGGACAGTAAAATTGAGACCGCAAATTCCATAGGGGAAGTCCTCCCTTATTCGGGTTATCTTGAAAAGGGCAGGCCCCATCGCCCTTTTCAAGATAACCCGTAAATCAGATGAAATCACAACACTTGGCGGGGACCGCCGGCCCCCGCCAAGTAAAAGACGGTTCTAGGGAAACTGATTACGCGGTCTGTACGGTCTTCAACACCCAGACACCATTGGCTGTGTCAGCGGTCTTAATATAAGCGGTGTCGCGAATGGCATCGCCGGTGGCATCAAAGGAAATGGCGCCGGACACCCCCTGATAGGTCACACCGGCCAGAGCCGCTTTGATGGCTGCGGGGTCGGCGGAGCCGGCAGCCTTCAACGCCTCCAGGGCCACATAATAGGCGTCATAGCCCATGGCGGTCACAGCGGAGATGGTATCGTTGCCGCCGTTGGCCGTCTTGGCATCGGCATTGGAGTTAATATAGTTTTTGATCCCCTCGTCAAAGCCAAGGGATCCGCCCTCCTGATAGAAGGTGGATACATACAAATTCACACCGGTTCCCTGGGCGGCATCCAGAACCTTGTTGTCATCCAGGGTATCAGAGCCCAAAATTGGGGTCTCAATCCCAAGGGAGGCAGCCTGGCTGACAATCTGGGTCGCATAGGCAATGGACACAGGGGTAAAGATAACATCCGCTCCAGAGGCCTTTGCCTTATTGAGATAAGAGGTGAAATCGGAGCTGTTGGTGGGGAAGGAATCCTTCACCACCGTTCCGCCGGCAGCGGTAAAGGCCTGCTCAAAGTAAGCAATCAGTCCCTGGTCATACTCATTGCCCAGCTCGCCCAGCAGATAGGCGGTCTTGGCGCCAAACTCATCCACGGCGAAGTTGGACAGCACCGTGCTCTGGAAGGGATCCAGGAAACAAATCCGGTAGTAGTAATCATTGCCGGCGGTGACATTGGGGTTGGTGCAGGTCACGCCAATGGCGGCCAAGCCCGCATCGTGAAAGATGGGGCCACCCGCCATGGAGACGCCCGAACCGTAGGAGCCCAGCACCAGGCTCACGCCCTCAGAGACCAACTGGGAGGCGGCAGAGGGCGCCTTATCCGTGCTGGAGCCGTTGTCCGCGAAAACCAGTTCCACACGATAGGTTTCGCCGCCGATCTCCACGGTAGGGGTCTCTGCATTGGCATATTGCATCCCCAGCATTTCCTTTTTTCCGCCGGACGCGGAGTCCCCGGTGGCCGGCTCAAAGACGCCGATTTTGATCACTTTTTCCCCTTCCGCCCCAGCCGGTTGGGACTGAGAGGCGCTGCCGCTCCCCTGGGGAGTGCTTGTCTGTCCGCCATTACAGCCGGCCAGAAGGCCGATCAGCATAGCGGAGGAAAGAACACCTGCAAGAAACTTTTTCATTTTCATTCTACTCCTTTTCAATTGAGCGCTGGGTGCGCGGACAGGACAGCGATTTGATCCCCCGCTGCCCGCGCGGATCACTACATGTGTCTGCATTATGCAGACACATGTTCGCAGAGCATAGGGAATTATATCACCACTCACCATAAAATTGCAAGATGGCGTCCTCCATAAAATTCAAAATTCAACAAATGTCGTAATTACCTTATGTGACGCGGCAAAACCGGACGTTTACAGCCGTTGCGCTCCCAGTGGGCAAGCGATGTTTTTCTTTGGTACAACAACAGTGCGGCAGAGGCGGAAGTATGTATCATTTCATCTGATTCCGCGGGGCATCCAATATCATAACCATTGCTTTGGGATAACGCGTGATATATAATAATAGAAATCATCGGCTGGCGGTGCAATACAGGGGAAAGCCACTCAATTTCCAGCGCACAGCGCGAGAGATTTGAGGGCTATGGAGATTTGCAGGAATGTGCCATCTGCTCCCGCCTTCGGCGAAACCGCAAATGACGCACAAAATATCCATTCCTTTTCAGGGATGTTTTGTGCCGGAAGTCTTGCGAAAGGACTGGATATGCGCGTAAACATTCACGCGCATATCAAAATGTGCCATCTGCTCCCGCCTTCGGCGAAACCGCAAATGACGCACAAAATATCCATTCCTTTTCAGGGATGTTTTGTGCCGGAGGTCTTGCGAAAGGACTGGATATTGATATGTCTTTAGAATTCATTGCGGCGTATGACAGGGCAGATGAGGTTGGCATGCTGTTTTCAGAATACAAGCACATGCTGATTGAGCATGATTCCAGTGTTGCCGCCTACCTTGACCAGCAGCACTACAATAGGGAACTGGAGCGGCTGGATGAGAAATATGGAATGCCCACGGGCAGGTTCTACCTGGCCGCACTGGACGGCAAGGTGGCGGGATGCGCCGGTTTCCGCCCCTTAAACGAGGGATTGTGTGAAATGAAACGCCTCTATGTAAATCCGGAATTCCGGGGAGCGCAGATCGGGCAGCAGCTTGTAATGCGGCTGATCTCCGATGCCAGGGAAATCGGATACCGGCACATGGTTCTGGACACCTTCTCTTTTTTGACAAGTGCAATCAAGCTATACGAAAAATGTGGATTTTACAACATTCCGGCGTATAACGGCAACCCCTCGCCAGATGCTGTATTCATGCAGCTGGACCTGAACGCGTAATAAACCCGCTGCACGGCACCTGCGGCAATCCACGGACAAAAGCCCTTCTTCTTGTACATCAGGCGCTCCCATGATATCATATCCGCAAAGCGGATATGATATCGCGCATTCGCGTACTCCGTGACGCGGGACGCGCCACATGGCAAATGATATCTCGCGCATCCGGCCCTTTTTTGGCCATTATGTTAGGCCGTACCGCTGAACGCGGCACATGGCCGCGGGACAACCCACATGGCCCGTTATCCCATCTCAGAACCTGTATTCCCAGATGGAACTGCCGAAGCAGCGAGCCGCTTTTTCTGCCGGACAAGGCAAATTTTTGCAGGAATCATTGGTTTATTTCAAGAAAATTTAACGCGCTATGGCAGAAAAATCGCCGTTGATGCGGTGTTTTAGCTGGGAATACAGGTTTCAAATACAGATCCAAAGCTGCATCCGTTCTTTTTGGGGCGCCGGCCCCCAAACAAAAATCGGAGGTGTCCTTATGAAAAGTATTCTGCGCCAACAGCTTCTGAGCAGCCTATTGGCCGCCCTGGCCACAATTTTTCTGGGCGCCGTGCTGTTGGTTTGGCCGAACCGATCGGTGCGCGTGATCTGCTCCCTGTTGGGCGCGATTCTTTTCCTCCTGGGTCTTTTCTATGTAATCGGCTGTATTTCCAAGGGGCGTCACAAGCTGCCCTCCGCCTTTTTATTCCTGCCCGGCGTCATCCTGATCGGTCTGGGCGCCTTTCTTATGATGCGCCCGGATTCTGTGGTGGCGCTGATTCAATATGTATTCGGCCTGCTCATTATCTTCCATGGCATCCTGGACCTGCAAAGCGCCCTGGCACTCATAGGTGCGCGGGTCAGGCGCTGGTGGCTGGAGCTTGCGCTGGCAGCGGTGACGCTGGGATTGGGCGCGCTCATCCTCATCAATCCCTTTGGCACCTTCGCCGCCCTTGTGATGCTGATTGGCTGTGTGCTCATCTATGATGGGATCAGCGACCTGTGGATTTTGTACCGCGTCTCCCGCAATCTCGCCTCTTATGAGGAAAAGGTCATTGAGACAGAGGGAAGGGATCCGGATGAGTAAGCTGCGGGAGGTCAATCTGGAGCACGGCCTGCCCACCGCAGACACCGCCATCAAGCATCTGACCTTCGAACTGCGCCACAGCCGCTCCTTGGGCTGTACCGCGCTGAAAATTATCCATGGTTACGGCTCCTCCGGCACCGGCGGGCGCATCCGGGTGGAGGCGAGGCGCTATCTGCAGCGGCTGAAAGACAGGGGCGAGGTCTGCGATGTCATCCCAGGAGAGGAATTTTCCATTTTTCAGGCCGCCACCTTAAGCGCGTTCCGCCGCTGTGACGATCTGCGCCGGGACCGGGACTTGGAACGGCACAATAATGGCGTCACCTTTATCCTGTTATAGTCTGTTTTTTAACACTAAACCGCGGGAGACTGGGCCGCGCAGCAACTCGCTTTGAACTTTTTCTCTCTTTTCTCTTGCATTTTTTCCGCCTGTCACATATAATCTTTTGCAATTCCAGCTCACAAATGAAAGACCGAATCGCCAGATGATGTCCGCAGAAAAGTGGCCTTTGCCCACCGATGGTGTAACGCTCTCAGGTCCCGCCCTGGGTGGCGAAACTGCCAACGGATGGCACTCTGGAGACACCCGCGCAAGCCGCCGGGGGCCGAAGGTGCAAAACACAGCTCTCTGGGCTGTGTGAAACGCTCAGGCAAAAGGACAGAGCGAACGTTTGGTCACAACAGGGAGCCAAGGGAGTTCTGTTATCTTTTACCTGGAGCGAATGTTCCCATTCGCTCCAGGCTTTTAGAACCTGTGTTCACAGATGGAACTGCCGAAGCAACGGGCCGCTTTTTTGCCCCGCAAGGCGGACAGCGCAGCGCCACGGGAAAAAGACCGCAAAGAGATCGGCACTTTCATTGGATCTTAGGATCAACTGGGAATATAGACTCTTAGTTCAGGGCATCATTATTACGCAAAAAAATCCGGCAGAGAGAGGAATATGGAAATGGATCAATTTTTACATCTTGTCACAACAGTCAATGGGGTTCTCAACCAGTTCGCCTGGGGCCCCGTCATGTTGATTTTGCTGGTGGGAACCGGCGTCTATCTCACCGTACGCACCGGTTGTCTCCAAGTGCGCAGGTTCGGCTACATCATGAAGCACACCATTGCCACCCTGTTTCAAAAACAGGATAAGGACCACGGAAACAACCTGTCCCCCTTCCAGGCCGTCACCACCGCCCTGGCCGGAACGGTGGGCACCGGCAACATCGCCGGCGTCACCGGCGCCATCTTTGTGGGCGGCCCCGGCGCGGTGTTCTGGATGTGGGTGTCCGCCTTTTTTGGCATGTGCACCAAATATTGTGAAATTCTCCTGGCCATGAAGTTCCGTGTGACCGATGAAAAGGGCGTCAACAAGGGCGGCCCCATGTACTACATTGAATATGGCCTGGGGAAGAATTGGAAATGGCTGGCGGCGGCCTTCGCCCTGCTGGGGGGGCTTGCCAGCTTTGGAATCGGCAACATCGCCCAATCCAGCGAAATTTCCGGCGCCATGAGCGGATTGTTCGGACTGGACCCGCTGATTACAGGCATCGCTTTGGCGGTGATTGTGGCCATTGTCATCTTCGGCGGGGTCCAGCGCATCGGCCAGGTGACCAGCTACCTGGTGCCCTTTATGGCCCTGTTCTATGTGATCGCCGGCTTATTTGTGATTTTTTTGCGCATCACCGAAATCCCGGCCGCCTTCGCCGCCATTTTCCAGGGTGCCTTCAGCTTTGAATCGGTGGGCGGCGGCATCTTCGGCTATGCCATTATGGTCGCCATGCGCCAGGGGGTTGCCAGAGGCGTCTTCTCCAATGAGGCCGGCCTCGGCTCCGCCCCCATCGCCCACGCCGCCTCCTCCACAAAGGATCCGGGAGACCAGGCCATCTGGGGCGTCTTTGAGGTGTTCTTTGACACCATCATCATCTGTACCATCACAGCGCTTTCGGTGATCCTATCAGGCGTTCTTGGCACCGATGGCGGTTTGGACGCCTTCGCCTCCAAGGGCTCAGCGGCGGTGGCGGCCTTCAACTCCATCCTGCCGGGGAGCCTGGGGGGGATTGTGATTCAGATCAGCCTCCTGTTCTTCGCCCTGTCCACCATTTTAAGCTGGAGTTATTATGGGGAGCGCTGCTGGGCTTATCTCACCAAAGGGAACAAAGCGGTGGATCTGGTCTATAAGGGACTGTTTACTTTTATGTGTGTCGTGGGCGCCCTGGGCTCCGGCACACTGATGTGGGATATCTCCGATACGCTCAACGGCCTGATGGCCATCCCCAACCTGATCGCCCTGCTGGCGCTCTCCGGCATCATAATCAGGGAGACCCGGGATTACTTTGACCGCAAAGCCAAACTGAACTAAAACCGTATCCTACAAAGCGACAGGCGCTGACCTTGCCCCGTGCGGTCAGCGCCTGTCGCTTTTTCCAAATCCTGACGCTTTGTCCGCGAAAAAACGGACTCAACCCGCTGGTATCACTCACTCGCCCGGCTCCGTCCGCGCATCTGATCCGCCGCCGCGTCCATAGCCGCGGCCACCGGGCGGGAGCGCGTCCTCTGATGATTCCGGGCAAGTACCTCCCTGATCTCGCGCTGGGCGCTTTGTACCTCCTCATAGAAGGAGGCGGCCGAAATCCGCTGTGCGCCATGTCCCAGAATAATCAGCTGCTCGGTGTAATCCGAGGTGGCCACCCGCACCCTGTGTCGCTTTCCAATTTCATAGGTCGCTTTTTCAATGTAGTTGTCCGCGGTCTCCGCCTCTTTGGTGTAGACCACGTAAATATTGTGATAACGGGTGACCTCCCCCACATTGCGCGCAACCTTGTATGCGTCAAAGACCAGAATGACCTGACAGCGGCGCACGCCCTGGTAGTTGCTGAGCAGATCCATCAGCTTTCCTCTGGCTCCTTCCAGGTTCTCCCTGGCCGCCCCCTTGAGATCTTCCCAGGCAAAAATAATATTGTAGCCATCTACCAGCAGATATTCCGGTCCCCCCTGTTTTTCTTCCCGGTGGCGCGCCAGCATATCCTGCTCCCACAGCGCGGGCTCCCGCCGGGGAGAAAACTCCCGCCGCCGGACCGGGCCATAGGTGCGCTCAAAAATAGCTTGCAATTCCTCATCCCCGGCGGGTACAGTGGCGGACCGCCCTGTCAATGTGTGCGTTGGCTCCGGCTCCCCCGCCGCCGCCTGGGGCAGCATAGACGCAAGGTGCATATAATTTTTCACCTGGTCCCACTTTACCGTAAATCCGGCGCCGTGGGCGCAGAAGATGGAATCGGCCGGGTGTTCCGTGTCACGCTCGCTGTTATAGCCAATGGCCTGCACCACCTCCCGGGTGTTGTGGCAGAGCCGGTATCCGCCGGGAAGACAGGTCAGCTGCCCCAGCCCTGCGGTATATGAGATTACCTCCATTTGATAGTCCCTCAGCTTGACCACCGGGGCGCTGCCGGTGAGCAGGGCCTGCTCCCCCTCCAGTTCCGGCCCGTGAAACTCCGCCCCCATACGCTGCAAATCGGTCATCGCCCGCCCCGCCGACTCTGTGGGCAGCGTAAGGCGGAACTGAAACCACGGCTCCAATAAAATGCTTTTGGCGCACCGGAGCCCCTGCCGTACCGCCCGGTACGTGGCCTGTCGAAAGTCGCCTCCCTCCGTATGCTTGGGGTGTGCCCGCCCTGCCACGAGGGTGATGCGCAAATCTGTGACGGGCGCTCCGGCCAGCACGCCCCGAGGCTCCCTTTCCTCCAGATGGGCCAGCACAAGCCGCTGCCAGCTGCGGCTGAGGACATCCTCGCTACAGGCGGTGTCAAACAGCAATCCGCTCCCCCTGGGTCCGGGCTCCAGGAGGAGATGTACCTCAGCATAGTGGCGCAGAGGTTCAAAATGTCCCACCCCTTCCACAGGGGCCGCAATGGTCTCCTTGTACAGGATCTCCCCCGCGTCAAATTCCACCGCCAGGTGAAACCGCTCAAAGAGCAGCCGCTGGAATACCTCCAACTGCACCTGTCCCATCAGACGGATCTGTAATTCCCCTAACAGCTCGTCCCAAACCACGTTGAGCTGTGGCTCCTCCTCCTGCAACAGCCGCAGGGCCTGCAGGGCGGTGTGGGGATCGTCCCCTTCGGGAAGCAGCACGCGGTAGCTGAGCACCGGCTCCAGCAGCGGGGCAACGCAGTCCTCCTCCCCGCCAAGCCCCTGCCCGGCCCATGTGTGGTCCAGGCCTGTGACGGCGCACACCATTCCCGCCTGGGCCTGGGAAACCGTTTGATACTTCCCCCCGGAATAAATCCGGATTTGATCCACCTTTTCCCGCACAGGCTCTCCCCCGCGCCATCTCAACTCCAGGGAGGTTTTCACCGCCAAACTGCCGCCGGTGAGCTTGAGCCAAGTCAGTCTGCCGCCCTGGCTGTCCCGCGTGATTTTATAAACCCGCGCTCCAAACTCCTCCTGATACGCGCTCGGCGCGGTGTAGCGCGCCAGCCCATCCAGCAGTGCCTCCACCCCCTGCAGCTTCAGAGCGGATCCGAAAAAACAGGGAAACATCCGCCGCCTGCAAATCAGGGAGGCCAGATGCTTATCCGTCAACCGTCCCGACTCCAAATATTCCTCCAGCGCGGCCTCGTCACACAGGGCCGACTCCTCCCACAGTGACTCCTCTCCAGCGCAAAAATCCACAAAGCCATCGCCCAGCTGTTCCCTGAGCTGCGCCATCAGCTCTCCGCGGTTGGCGCCGGGCAGATCCATCTTGTTGACGAAGAGCATGGTCGGCACCCCATAGGACTCCAACAGCCGCCAAAGCGTACGGGTATGCCCCTGCACTCCGGCACTGCCGCTGACCACCAAAACCGCATAATCCAGCACCCCCAGCGCCCGCTCCATCTCCCCTGAAAAATCCACATGTCCCGGCGTGTCCAGCAAAACCAGCTCCACAGCCTTCCAGGTCATCACCGCCTGTTTGGAAAAAATGGTAATCCCCCGCTCCCGCTCCAATCCGTTGTGATCCAAAAAAGCCGTTTGATGATCCACCCGCCCCAGGGACGCAATTGCCCCGCAGTGGTAGAGCATCCCCTCGGACAGCGTCGTTTTTCCAGCATCCACATGGGCCAAGATTCCGATGACCAGTCTCTTCATAGCATAAATCCACCATTCCGGAATATCATTTCAAGCAAACTATAGCGAAAGTGTAGCACATACGGTGAAAAATTGGTACCCCCAGGCTTCTTCACAAAGAAACACCGGCCCTCCGGATTTCTCCGATGGGCCGGTGTTTCTGATCGAAAAAAGGGGTCACAGCAGAGCTACCACATGATACATCAACATAAAGTGACAGACACTGCCTAATAATATAAAAACATGAAAAATTTCATGGCAGCCAAACCGGGGATTGTTCCGGCCAGGCCACTTCACGGCGTAGAGGATACCGCCCACCGAATAGAGAATGCCCCCTGCCAGCAGCCAAACCATCCCCGCCACGGGCATCGCCCGGCTCAATGGCGCGATGGCAAATATAGCCGCCCAGCCCATGATGAGATAAATCACACTGGTAAGCCACCGTGGAATCTCCAGTTTCACCAGCGTGAGCACAATGCCCGCCAGCGCCATCCCCCAGATGACGGACAGCAGCGCGATGCCCGCTCTTCCCCCCAGCGCCAGCACGCACATCGGAGTATAGCTCCCGGCAATCAGGAGATAAATGGCGCAGTGGTCGTATTTGCGCAGGGCCAGCCGCCTTGGTACTGTTGTGTTGACACAGTGGTATAGTGTACTGGCCAGGTATAGGCAAAACATGGAAACCCCGTAAATGGAAAACACCACTCCGGACACAATTTCCCCCGTGGAAATTACCCGGGCCAGCAGCAAAACAGTGCCCGCCAGAGCCAGCACCGCACCAACGCCATGCGTTGCGGCCGACCAAAAGCGCAGCCCGTCATAGGGATCCCGCTGCTCCTTCGCCCGGCGTTTGGACGGAGCGGTTAAATTCAGTTCCGGCAACTGCGTGTTCATAGCTGCTGAGATTGCTTTTTGGCGCATAGTTCAGACCCCTTTCCAGTGACAAACAGAGTAGTTGTGATCAGCTTTCCCATTTGCTATATTCAGTATACCATTTTTCATTTCATAAATCAATAATAAAAACTACATAATGTAATTTTTAATATCATTTTGGCAAGTGATTGAAATGATGCCCGTCCAGTTTCCCCCGCGTCACCCCTGAACAGCACTGCTTTTCCGCCATATCATCCAACGCGCCTTCCACTGGAGCCGCAGTTGAGGCAAGATGGAGGAAACGCCACGCTGACCAATCTCTCCCCATACAAAAACGTGCATGGATCAATCTCCATGCACGTTCTCTCATACGGTTGGCGAAGGAAACACGGTTTCATTTATTAAAGAGGGCGCTTGCGCGCCGCTGCCCGGCGCGTCCCCTGCCATCTCATATCAATTGCTTCCCTGGGGCGCGGTGAAGGTGCGGGCCTTTTCCTCTCCGCTCAGAATACGCAGGCCTCCCAGGGCCAAGGCTTCCATCTCATTTTCACCCGGAATCACGATCACCCGGGTCAGGTTATGAAGGTATTCTATGACCATATCCGTTAACAGCTTGGAATGTGCCAAACCGCCGGTAAGAATCGCGCCGTCAATCAGCTCCCGGAAGCAGCCTAACAAAACCCCGATCCCCTTGGCAATTTGCAGCGCCAGCGCCCGGTAGACCAGTGCCGCCCATTCGTCTCCCGCCGCAATGCGCCGCTCCACCTCCTGGCAGTCGTGGGTACCCAATAAAGCAGAAAGCCCTCCTTCTCCCCGCAGTTTTTTGAGCATCTCCTTTTTGGTATACTTTCCAGAATAGCACAGTTCCACCACATACAGCAGGTTCAGGCTCCCGGAGCGGTCGGGGGAAAAGGGCCCCGCATCATCAGAGACCGAATCAATAATCCGCCCCCGGCTGTGCGCGGAGATGGAGATCCCGCCCCCCAAATGGGCCACCACCAGGTTCATGTCCTCATATTTGCGGCCCACCGCCTGCGCATACTTACGGGCTATCGCCCGGGCGTTGAGGACATGGCAAAAGCTGGTGCGCGTGACCTCCTTAAACCCGGTGATCCGCGCCTCGGGCAACATCTCGTCCGCGGTAACCGCATCATAAATATAGGCGGGAATGCTCAGTGGACGGGCAAAGGCGTGCGCCATCATCCCCCCAAGATTGGAGGCGTGGTCAAAGACCGGATAGTGCCTCAAACAGTCCAGCAGGAGGTCATCCACCAGATACCCTCCTGTGAGAATCCCCGGGATAATCCCGCCCCTTCCAATTACAGCATCCAGCGTATTCAGGTCAATCTTACCCAGCGCAAGCGCGCTGCGCGCCAGCCCCACCCGGTAGTCCAGCTGATCATTCAGCTCGTAATAAGGCGCCAAATCCTGGTTGGAATGGAAAATTTGTTTGTCAAATACAGGTTCCCGCTCCTCATAAACAGCAATTTTTGTGCTGGTGGAGCCAGGATTCAGGATCAGCTGCCGAATTCCCATAGGTTATCCTCCTCCCACATCATGTTGCGCCGCCATTGCGGCGCAAAACAAAATCGAAGCGTACTTCTCCTCCGGGCTGGCCCCGCGGGAATTCACTGTGACCGGCACGGCCGCTCCCAGTACCACCCCGGCCATGCTCGCTCCCGCCATACCATACAAGGCCTTTACCATCAGATTCCCCGCTGTCACAGAGGGGACCAGAAGAATATCCGCATCTCCGGAAACCGGGCTCTGATATCCCTTTACCCGGGCGGACTGCCGGTCGGTAGCCAGATCAAAGGAGATAGGGCCCTCTACAACACACGGCCCGAACACGCCTGCCATACCCCACCTCTTTAGCTGGGCGGCATCCGATGTCTCCGGCATGGTGGGATGCTCCACCTCTGTCATGCACAGAGCGGCAGCTTTCGGCGCTTCATATCCTAAAAAGCGGCAGAATTCCACCGCGTTACCCAATATCTCCTTTTTTTGTTCCAAATCAGGGGCGATCACCATCCCGCCGTCCGTTACAAACAGCAGCTTATGGTAAGCAGGGACCTCCAAAATGGCCAGATGAGATAACAGCCCCTTCCGGCGAATGCCGCTCTCCCGGTTTACCACCGCGCGGAGCAGCGCGAAGGTCTGGAGCAGCCCCTTCACAAGGATATCACCTTGTCCCCCGCGAATCAGTTCCACCGCCTGCTGGGCACACGCCTCTTCTCCCCGGGCGCTTACAATCTGCAGTTCCTCCAGCGGGCGGTTCATCCCGGATACAATTTCTATTATTTTTTCCCGTTCCCCTACCAAAATCGGAGTGATCAGCCCCTCGTCCGCCGCACAAAAAACCCCCTGCAGCGTGTGCGCATCATGCGCCGCCGCCACCACCGCAGTGCAGGGAGCCCTCAGGTGCAGTTGCTCTTTCATCTGCGCAAAGCTCTTGAGTTCCATGAAGTCCCACCCCACTTCTCTATGTTTGATGATACGAAAGAGATTTGGTATTATTCTATCAGCATCCATCCAAATTGTACAGGCAATTTTCAAGGCGCCGCCCGGTCTCACCCCCCGTTATTCTCCCCATAACTGCCGCTTTACTTCAAAAAAGAGCCATGCTATAATAAACAAAATACCTTGACAGGGGCAGAATCCTCGCAGGGTACAGTTTAACAGGAGGGAATGCATCATGGTTTCAAAAGAAATGCTCCAATTGGGCTCCGCCCGCTCTGTCATTCGGGAGCTGTTTGAATATGGAAAGCAGCGCGCCGCGGTGGTGGGCGCGGACAATATCTTCGACTTTTCACTGGGCAACCCCAGCGTCCCCGCTCCCCCCGTGGTCAATGAAACAGCCATCGGCATTTTGCAGGATCAAGGCGCTACCATCCACGGGTATACCAGCGCCCAAGGTGATCTGACCGCCCGCTCCCGCTTCGCCCAGTCGCTGAACCGGCGGTTTGGCTCGGACTACGCCCCCGAAGACCTGTATATCACAGTGGGCGCGGCGGCCGCACTATGTTGTTGCTTTCAGGCCTTGGCCTGCCCGGGGGATGAATTCATTGTCTTCGCGCCCTATTTCCCGGAATACCGCGTCTTCATCGCCGCCACAGGCTGCAAAATGGTAGAGATCCCCCCGGAAATTGAGGGGTTCCAGATCGATTTTGACGCCTTTGAGCGAGCAATCGGCCCGCACACCAAAGGCGTGGTGGTCAACTCCCCCAATAACCCCTCCGGTGTTGTCTATTCCCTGGGGACACTAGAGCGCCTTGCCGGTATCCTCACCGCAAAATCCGTGGAGTACGGCCACCCCATTTATCTGATCTCCGATGAGCCCTACCGGGAGATTGTGTTCTCCGGCTTCACGGTCCCATGGCTCCCCCAGATTTACCGGGACACCATTGTCTGCTACTCCTTCAGCAAATCCCTCTCCCTTCCCGGGGAGCGACTGGGTTATGTGCTGGTCCCCAAGCAAATTACCGACAGCCAGGATGTCTACGCCGCCGTGGCGGGCGCCGGGCGCAGCCTGGGCTATGTAAACGCCCCCAGCCTCTTCCAGCAGGTGACCTCCATCTGCTGTGAGGAAACCGCCGATCTCTCTGTCTATGAGCGCAACGCCAAGCTCTTTGTCCCCGCTCTGCGGGAGATGGGCTATCATGTGGCGGAGCCGGGCGGAGCATTCTACCTCTTCCCCCGCTCTCTTGAGCCGGACGACACGGCGTTCAGTGAACGGGCCAAGGAGCTTGACCTTCTGCTGGTTCCCGGCCGCGGATTTGGCGCGCCGGGCCATGTGCGCATCGCCTACTGTGTGCAGACCGAGATGATTGAGCGCTCCCTCCCCAGGTTCAAGGCGCTGGCCGAGGCCTACCGCTGATTTTCTTTCGTTTCATTGCCGTATTCCCGCAAATTGCGGGAATACGGCAATATTTTCTGCACAGTTCCTGCTTCCTCCAAAATACCCGCCGCACTTTCTTCTGTTTTCAGTATTTTCCACAGTGCATTTTTCTTGACTTTATTACTTTCATGTGTTAAACTTCAACGCAGTAAATTGTTCCACTATCTATGAGGGGATGTTTTCAAATGGTAATTAAATTAAGTGTTCTGCTGGTGTTTTTCGCGGTGACGGTCGCGGTCGGCTTCTACTGCCGCAAGAACGCCTCCGATGTCAACGGCTTCATCTTAGGCGGCCGCTCCGTTGGTCCGTGGCTCACCGCCTTCGCCTATGGAACGTCCTACTTTTCCGCAGTGGTCTTTGTGGGATATGCGGGACAATTCGGTTGGAAGTATGGCATCGCCGCCACCTGGGCTGGCATTGGCAATGCCGTGATTGGCTCTATGATGGCTTGGGGCGTCCTGGGCCGCCGCACCCGGATTATCACCCAGCACCTGAATTCCGCCACCATGCCCGAATTTTTCGGCAAGCGGTTTGGCAGCGACCGGTTGAAAATTGCGGCCTCTGTCATCATCTTCATCTTCCTGATTCCCTATACCGCCTCACTCTACAACGGCCTTTCAAGGCTTTTTGCCATGGCCTTTCACATCGACTACGAAATCTGTGTCATCGCCATGGCGGCGCTCACAGCCGTCTATGTCATTGCGGGGGGCTACATGGCCACTGCAATCAATGACTTTATTCAGGGCATCGTCATGCTCTTTGGAATTTGCGCCGTCATCGCCGCAGTGCTGTCCAGCCAGGGCGGCTTTCTCGCCGCGCTGGACGCTCTGGCCAAGGTACAGGATCCCATTGTGGCCGACACACCGGGCATTTTTGCCTCCTTCTTCGGCCCTAACCCCGTTGACCTGTTGGGGGTGGTGCTGCTTACTTCTCTGGGCACCTGGGGCCTTCCACAGATGGTGCAAAAATTTTACGCCATCAAAAATGAGTCCTCCATCCACAAGGGCATGATCATCTCCACCCTCTTTGCCCTGGTGGTGGCTGGCGGCTGCTACTTTTTGGGCGGCTTCGGACGGCTGTTCTCCACACCGGAATTGGTGGCTCAGGCGGGTTATGACTCCATTATTCCGTCCATGTTATCCGGCCTTTCGGACGCTCTCATCGCAGTGGTAGTCATCCTGGTACTGTCCGCCTCCATGTCCACCCTCTCCTCCCTGGTGCTCACCTCCAGCAGTACCCTAGCTTTAGATTTCATCAAAGGGAATGTGGTAAAAACCATGAGTGAGCGCTCCCAACTGATTTTAATCCGGATTCTGATCGCCGTATTTGTCGCTATCTCGGTGGTGATCGCAATCATTCAATACCAGTCCGGCGTCACCTTCATCGCCCAACTGATGGGTATCTCCTGGGGCGTACTGGCGGGCGCGTTTCTGGCGCCGTTCCTCTATGGCCTTTACTGGAAGAGGACCACAGCCGCCGCCTGCTGGACCTGCTTTGTCTTCTCCGTTGCGCTGATGGTGACAAACATTCTGGCACCACAGCTTTTCCCCGCGCTGCTGCGCTCTCCCATCAACGCGGGCGCGTTTTGCATGCTGGCAGGGTTGGTTTTGGTTCCGCTTGTGAGCCTCATCACCCCGAAACCGGATCAAATCTTGTTGGAGGACGCCTTCTCCTGTTACGAAAAGACGGTCATTGTAGAGCAAAAAGAGGCTTTGGGCGACTAAGAACCTGTATTCACGGATCAAACTGTGGTATGCTTCCCTTTGGACGCATACCACAGTTCATTCAGGAAATTGAGGCAGAGAGAAAGATGATCATTGATTTTCATACGCACACCTTCCCGGACGCGGTCGCGCCCAGAGCTATGGAGAAGCTCAAGCGGATGTGTCACACCACCCCGTACACAGATGGCACCTCCACCGGACTGCTTCACTCCATGGAGCGGGCCGGGGTTGACGTATCCCTGCTCCTTCCAGTGGCCACAAACCCGGAAAAGGTTCGTCCCATCAACGACAGCGCCGCCCAAATCAACGCGCCGTTTTCCGGAAAAGGCTTCCTCTCCTTTGGCTGCATGCACCCTGATTGCCTCTACTGGCAGGAGGAGCTGACACGGATTGCCGCCCTGGGACTGAGGGGGATTAAGCTTCACCCGGATTACCAGGGGGTGGATTTTGACGATCTGCGCTATCAGCGCATCCTGGGCAGAGCGGCAGAGCTGGGACTGATGGTGCTGATCCATGCCGGTGTGGACGTGGGCTATCCCGGCCGGGTGCGCTGCACACCGGAGATGATTGCCCATGTATTGGACCGGGTCGGCCCCATCACGCTGATTCTCGCCCACATGGGCGGGTGGCAGGTCTGGGATGAAGCGGAGTCTGTTCTGGCCCATACAGGGGTGTACCTGGATACCGCCTTCTGCCTGGGGCAGCTGCGGCTCCTGGATGAACCCGTTTCCCCGCCCTGGCAGAGCTATACCACGATGAAGCAGGAGCAATTTCTGCGCATGGTGCGCGCCTTCGGTGCGGATCACGTCCTCTTCGCCACCGACAGCCCCTGGTCGGATCAGCAGGAAACCTTGGACTGTCTGCGCGCGCTCCCGCTCTCTGACCAGGAGTTGGAGGCAATTCTGGGAGAAAACGCCCGCAGGCTTTTGGGGCTTTGATCGGATTAAGCAGCCAATTCTTTTTTGACTCCCTGTTTGCAGGCGTACAAAACGGGCCCCCTCATCCGCTTCCGCGGATCGGGGGCCCGTTTCATCCGATTTTTAGTTCACCACAACATAGGTCGATGAGACATAGCCGGTCACGCTGCCGCCATTGACCACAGCCGTCACTTTGTACCACCCGTCCAGGGTCTCAAGCACTATGACCTCACTCCCGTTTTCCAGCTTGGCCGCAACGGCATGCTCCGTTCCCGGCCCTGTGCGCAGGTTCAGTCCCGCCTGGGCGCCTGTCACTGTCCCAAGGCGGTAAATCTCCAAATACCCGGAGGACACATAGCCGGTCACATCCAGCCCCTCCGTACTGGTTCCCGATACCCGGCACCAGCCGTCCAAGCGCTCCAACACATCCAGTGACGCCCCATTGGAAACCCTCGCAATGGCGTCATAACCCGTTCCAGGCCCGGAGCGCACGTTCAGTCCTGTGGAGGCATTGACCACGGTGGCCGCCGCCACCCGCCCCGTTTCTGCGCCGGTGCCGGCGCCGCCAGCGGATGGATTCTCTTCCTCAGGGGGCGCTTTGCCCCCGTCCGGATCACAGAGCACGGTACAGCTTGCCCTCACGCTCCCCACAGCAGCGGTGATGACGGCCGCGCGCTGCTCCCCGCCGGTCAGAACATTCTCCACCACGCCGTCCGATGTGACTGTGGCGATGGAGGGGTCGCTGCTGCTCCAGTTTATCTGCGCGCTGACTCCGCCGGGACTCAGCGTGGCAGCAAGCTGCTGGCGCTGCCCCGCCTCCAAAGACAGGTCTGAGGCATTGAGCGTGATGCCGGTGACTGCATCCGCCCCATCGCCCGGATCCGTGATTTCTTCCGGCTCAAACCGGTCCAGCTTGTACAGCAGGGCCGCCATCTCCTCCCGCGTCAGCTTGCCCTGCGGGTTCATTCTTCCGCCGGAGCCGCTGACAAGACCTTGCGCCACCAAGGTGGCAATGTGCTCTCTGGCGTAGGCGGTAATGCTGCCGCTGTCAGAGAATTGATCCAGCAGGCTCAGCGCTCCGGCGGAAACCTGCACCTCCAACTGGGGCAGCGTGCGGTTGATGATGGTAAAGGCCTGCTCCCGGGTGATGCTCTCCTTCGCGCCAAAGGCGCCATTGCCTGTACCGGCCGCAATGCCGTGATTCACTGCCCAGCTGATGGCGGTGGTGTAATAATCGCCGGCCGCCACGTCAGTAAAGGTGACTGTATTCCCCGCATTCGGCTCCCCAGCCAGGCGGTAGAGCATCAGCACAAAGTCTCCCCGGCGGATATTTTGTCCCAGGCCAAATTTCGTGGCGGTGACACCGCCCACAATCCCATGATCATAGCAGTATTTGACTGCCTCGTAGCTCCAATGGGTTTTCGGCACGTCCGTAAACTCCTCCTGGAGAGAAACGGCAATGGTTTTTGTCACGCCGCCCGCCGTGGCGGTAATGGTACAATTCTCTGTCCCGGCAGTAAAGACACCGCTTGACGTAATCGTCCCGCCCGACTGCGGGGACACCTGCCAGATCACTCCCCCGCCATCACGCAGCGCCGTGCGGCTCCAGTAAGTTCCGGTGGCGGTCAGGGACACCTGTTCCCCTGTCTTCATAGCAAGGGACGTCACTTCCGCGCTCTTTCCAACCTCTCTCGCCGTCATGGCGGACAGCGCGGATACAACGTGGACCTGCGCCGTACCGGTAATGCCCAAGCTTTCAGAATACAGCGTAACGGTATCGGTTCCCGCCGCACTTCCCGCGGTGTAGGTACTGCCGCTGAAGGTACCAAGTCCGCCAGACGTGTAGGTCACCGCTCCGGCGGCGGCTGAGAGCGTATTCCCGCCGTTATCCAGCACCACCGCGGAGTCAAGGCTGACTGTGGACCCGGACAGCACCACCAATCCATCATTCTTTAACCCCAGGTGATCCACTTGGCCGTTCCCCTTGTCGGTAACCAAAACGATGTAAGTAGCGCAGGAGCGGTTTGTCCCATCCGATGGAGCATTTACCACAGCGGCCGCGCTGCCCCCCGGCGTTTTTACCGCCAGAGAGGAGGAGCCCCCGCCATCCAGATTGACCGCCCACACGCAGCCCTGGCGGATCATCTCATCGGCCAATTCCTTTTGGCTCAGACCAGTGGAATAGCCGCTCTGGCGCCCATCCACCACGTAAAAGACAGTTCTGCCATCGGACGTCACCCCCAAGGCGGTTCGGGGGGCGCGGCCCTCATTGACATGCTGCCAGGTACTGGTATCCGTCAGGAGCCCATTGTTGACCATCAGGTCCCCTGTTCCTGTGGCCCACTGGGCATTGAGCAGATTCTCATCGGTGCTGGTATTGGTCAGCGTGACGGTATCCCCTACCTGATAACTCTCATACACCTCGTCATAGCCGCTGCCCCGCGCCGCGGTGAGGATATATTCATTGGCCCCGATCTCCACCGCGCCCTCCGTCTCAAGGAGTTCTGTCACACGCAATGACATGGCGCCGGAAACCGTCATCGCCCCCTCCAACACCTCCATACGGATCATCCATCCCGCACCGCTGGTGCGTGTGGACACGCTGGAAAAGTCACGGTTGAGCAGGTATAATCCGCCGGTCGCCACCCGCTGCTTATTAAAGTGGCTGGCGGTGACCGTCTGCCCCGTGGTGTCATTGACCAGCCTTGTCTTCACCTGGGGCGATTCCACCAGATAGGCCGCGCCGTCCGCAAAGGCAACCGCCGGGAAATGCCCCGCGCTGCTCTTATAAATCCCATTCTCAATCACAATCCCCATGGGCACGCCGTTACTGGTAACAAAATAATCGCTGTTGATGGCGGCCAAAACATTGTAGCCCATGCCCTGGGCCTGGGCCACCGCCTTTGCCACTGTGGCCGCCCCATAGATGGTGCCCGAGCTTTGAACCGTGATGGGATAGGCATCCGCATCAGGCTCCAGCGTCATAGCGAAGGACTCCTGCCGCCCCGCCCCATCCTGCGTGATGGTATTGACATAGCTCAGGCCGTTTACCAGCTGCTGCTGGGTGCGCAGCTTTTGTTCCCCCGCATGGGCAAAGACGGCGGGCAGCGCGAAGCTCACGGCCAAAACCAGTGATACTGTCTTTTGAATCATTGTTGGTTTTTTCATTGATTCTCCCCTTCTTGTGTTCCCGTTGACCATCTCCCCCTCTGTCACCAGAGCGGGAGTCAGTGATTTACATGAATGGCTTTATTATATCAGCTTGCCACCCCCGATTCAATGGAAAACAATAGCGTTTTTACTATACCACTTCTGCCCCGAAAGATTGTGAACAAGCCGTAAATAGGTCATAAGAACAGTTGAAAAGATTCTTCAGTTAGTGTAATATGAATGGGTTCAATATCCATTTTTGGCGAAAAGGGGGATTTGCATCCATGCCCCAGGACAAGGATCACTCCGCAAAAACCATCTCCTTTGTAATGGTCATTACCCTGGTGGGCAAGGTACTGGGCCTTCTGCGGGACCGTCTGCTGACCATTCATTACGGCAGCGGTGTTGTGGCGGGCGCTTTTCTCACCGCCAGCCGCATCCCCCGCGTCTTTTTCGATGTGGTGTTTGCCAGCGCCATTTCCGCCTGCTTCATCCCTGTGTTCAGCGAGACACTGGCCAAACATGGCAAAAAAAATGCCTTTCGCCTGGCCAACGCCTTTATCACCGTTGTGGCGGTCTTTTCCGCACTCCTCTCACTGCTGGGCGTTGGACTGTCCGAGCCCCTTGCCCTGCTGATGGCCGGCACCGAGGGGCAAAGCGCGGAAACCTTGGCCCTGATTACCGACTTAACCAGAATCATGTTCCCAACCGCGTTCTTCACCGCGCTGGCCTTTTCCTTTGTGGGCGTTTTGCAGTCCCTGGGGAATTTTTATGTCCCGGCGCTGATCAGCACTGTGTCCAATTTGGTGGTCATTGCCTATTATGTTACCTGCAACAACGCCTTTGGCATCTACGGCCTGGCCGTTGCCTTTTTGGTGGGATGGTCTTTGCAGGCGGTCGTTCAGGTTCCCTCCATGCGCCGGCTTGGATACCGGTACCGCCCGGTGTGGGAGCCGCGGGCCGAGGCCATGGGAAAGATTTTCCACCTGATGCCCGCTGTGATGATCTCCACTTGGGTACAGCCGATCAACCAGACCATCAACGCCCGCTTCGGCTGGCAGCTCTATGATGGGGCCGGCGTCTCGGCCATTGAGCTATCCAGCAACCTGTATCTGATCATCGCGGGGGTGTTTGTCCTGTCCGTCACCAATGTGATCTTTCCCAAGCTCTCCCGCCAGACCGCCCAGGCGGATACCGCCGCCTTTGACAACACCCTGCGCCAGTCCCTGCAGAGCACACTCTTTCTCGTTCTCCCCTTGATGGCGGGACTGATGGTGGTATCCACCCCCCTCATTGATTTTGTCTATGGCGGCGGAGAATTTGACGCCTTTTCCGTCTCCATCACCGCCCGGGGATTATTCTGGGTCTCTCTGGGCATGGCGGGATATGCGGTTCAGAACATAGCCAGCCGCGCCTATTTTGCCCGGCAGGAGGGCAAAATCCCCTTGATCACCGGAGCGTTCTCCATAGGGGTGAACCTGATTTTGTGCGTTGTGCTCACGCCGCGCCTGGAAATTCAGGGCCTGGCCCTGGCCAGCGCAATTTCCGCCACAGTGTACGGCCTGCTCCTGCTGGTTCCCCTCCACCTGCGCAACCAATCTCTGATTACCCCGCACCTGCTCCTCTCTCTGTTGAAGATGACATGCTCCACCATTTTGATGGCCCTTTGCGCCGGTTTTGTCGCCCAATGCTCTTCCGGCCTGCTGCCCGGTAAGACGGGCCAGCTGCTCACACTGGTCTTGACGGCCGCAAGCGGCTGTCTTGTCTACTTTGCATTGGCGCTGCTGTTGCGGCTGGACGAGGCGAACGCCTTTTACCAGGCGGTGGCGCGTAAATTGAAGCGAGGTTGATTCCATGGAAAAAGTACAAACAATACTCAATGGCAGTCTGTTTTGGCGGCTGATCACCGCCCTGTCCCTGTGGTTTGGCACGCAGTGGAAGAGCAGCCGTCTGATTCACGCCTTTCTGAACCCTTCAGACCTGGACCGATCCGTCTCCCAATCCAGTTTCTTTTACCGCGCCTGGCTGCAAATCGTGCGCTTTTTCCGGTTTCTCTACCGCGCGCTGAGGCTGGACAAGCTCTTCTCCGGCAGTGTCTTTTTACAGACCTTTTTCTGGTGCGCCCTGCCTACGGTTCTGGCCCCGCTGCTTCCCACGATGGTGGTGCTGGCGCTGTGCCTGGTGGGCTTTGCCTCCCTTATGCTGAATTTTTTGCGGGACACGGACCGCACCCTGGCCTTCTCCCCCATCAACCGCTATGTCCTGCTGTATGGCGCGGTATACCTGGCCGCCTCTCTCTTTTCCGTCACCCGGGCGGACAGCCTGAAGGTGGGGCTGCTCACCATCGTCTTCGTCTATTTTTGCATCATTCTGGAGAATGCGGTCGCAACCCGGCGCCAGCTTGACTGCTTGGCGCAGCTGATGGTGCTGGCCGCCGCGTGTGTGGCTCTGTACGGGATATACCAGTACCTGTTTCAAACCGGCTACCAGTCGAAAGCATGGGTGGACAGCGACATGTTCTCCTCCATCACCTTCCGCGTCTCGTCCACCCTGCAAAACCCCAACATGCTGGGTCAGTACTTTATTCTGACCATTCCCCTGGGGGGCGCCTGCCTGCTGAGCGCCAAAACCTGGGGAAAGCGGATTTTCTGGCTGGTCTGCTGTGGACTGCTGGCCTTAAGCATGCTGCTCACCTTCTCCCGCGGGGCTTGGCTGGGGCTGCTCTTCGCCGGAGCGGCGTTTGTGGTACTGCTCAACCCGCGGCTCATTTTGTTGGCTCCGGTGGCTCTGGCCATCCTATACTTTGTTTTGCCGGACGCGATTGTCTCCCGTTTTACCAGTATTGGCGATCTGACGGATAACTCCACCTCCTACCGCCTTTATATCTGGTTTGGCACCCTGGCCATGCTCAAGGACTATTGGCTGTGCGGCATCGGCCCCGGGGACACGGCGTACAACCTGGTCTATCCCGCCTACAGCTACAGCGGGGTAGAGGCCCCCCACTCCCATAACCTGTTTTTGCAAATTGTCTGTGACGCGGGGATCACCGCGCTGCTGGTGTTTCTGGCAATTTTGTTTCACTACTACCGCCAGCTCTGCGCCGCCCTTCATGCGGCCAAGGATCACACCAGCCGCATGTTCCAGATTGCATTTCTCTCCGGTATGACCGGGTTTTTGGTGCAGGCCATGACGGACTACTCCTTCTACAACCACCGGGTCATGTTCCTGTTCTGGGTTTATCTGTCCGTGGGCGTTTTGTTTGCCCAACGGGACAAGTTCCCCCAAGGAGGCATAGCCAAATGATTCGAGTTCTCAATATTCTCAGTGATACCAATATCGGCGGCGCGGGGCGGGTGATCCTCAACTACCTGCAGTTCGCCGACAAAGAACGCTTTGAACTCCATGTGGCAGTCCCGGCCGGAAGTCTTTTGGTACCGGAGTTTTCCAAACATCAGATCCCCGTCCATGAGATCCAGGGGATTGCCGACCGCTCCTTTGACCGAAAGGATATCCCAATTTTGATGGAGGTCATCTCCTCTGTCGGACCCGACATCGTCCACACCCACGGAAGCCTGTCCGGCCGCATCGCGGCCAAACGCTGCGGCTGCAAAATAGTCTATACCCGCCACTCGGCCTTCCCCGTTTCCGCCAAGCTGCGCTATCCGCCGGGCCGCTGGGTCAACAAGTGGGTCAATGAGTACTATGCCGACCAGATCATCGCCATCTCCCCCGCCGCCGCGGAAAATCTGACGGACAGCGGAATCTCGGAAAAGAAAATTACCACCATGATGAATGGGGTCGCCCCCCTCACCCCCGCTCCGCCTGAGCGGCGGCAGGCGCTGCGGGAGGAGCTGGGCCTGGCGCAGGACGATTTTGTGCTCGGCATCCTCGCCCGCATAGAGCCCTACAAGGGGCACCTCACCATTGCGCAGGCCGCCGGCACGCTCAAAAACGCCGGCCGCAGGTTCAAAATTCTGGTCGCCGGCACCGGCTCCTACGAGGATGAGCTGCGTGACGCCATCCGGGAACTCGGTCTGGAGGACACCGTCCTGCTGCTGGGGTTCCGCTCTGATATCTCGGAGCTTCTCTCGGTGCTGGATTGTCAGCTCAACGCCTCCTATGGAACCGAAACCTCAAGCCTTGCGATTTTGGAGGGAATGAGCCTGGGCCTCCCCTCCATTGTCAGCGACTATGGGGGCAATCCTGTTCTCATCACACAGGGAGACAACGGACTGATTTTCCCCGCGCAGGATAGCCAGGCGCTTGCCCTGTGCATCACCCGCCTGATGGACGACCCGGAACTGCTCAAGCACATGGGACAGCGGGGAAAAGAGATTTTCTTCCAGCGCTACACGGGTCAAATCTATGCCCAAAATGTGGAACGGGTCTACATAGAGGCCCTGAAAGGAGCATCCCAATGAGTGAACAAAAAAGAGGCTTCCGCCTGCGCCTGAATCTGTTTGACAGCATTGTCCTGCTGCTGGCGCTGGGAATCGCGGCTGCGCTGCTGTGGAGTTACCTGGCGCCCAAGCAGGTGGGCGGCGACCTGGTTCCGGCGGCGGAAACCATTCAGTATACCATCTGCCTGCATGGCACCTTAAGCGGAACCGGCGCACTGGTTGAGCCCGGCAACGCGTTGGTGGACGCGGTGAAAAATTACAACCTGGGTACTGTCGTCTCCTCCTCCACCGCCCCCGCCCGCACCTCTGTTTTGGACGAGGACAGTCTTATACTCCGCATGGCGGAGATTCCAGACCGGGAGGACATTACCATTGTCATCCGGGCCACCGCAACCGAAAATGACGCCCAGCTGCTGGTGGACGGCGGGTTTGAGGTCCGCGCGGGTGAGCCCATCTATGTACGCGGCCCCGGTTATATGGGCAGCGGATATATCACAGCCATTGAGAGGGGGAACGGACAGTGAGAAAAATATTGGATCAAAACGGGCGTCTGTTTGGGTTGATCAGCCTGATTGATGTTCTGGTGATTGCGGTGGTCATTGTGCTGGCTGTGGCCCTCAATGTAAAAAGCAAAATTCCCACCTCCGCCACCAACCCCGCCAACACCACCACCATCACCTTCCAGGCCATGGCAGAGGCCGTGCCGGACTATGTTGCCCAGGCCATTCAGGTGGGTGACAAGGTATATGACAAGGACCAGAGCACCGGCGGGGCCATTGGCGAGATCACCTCAGTGGAGCTCTTCCCCGCCAGCAAAAATGAGGAGCTGAGCAATGGCACCGCCGCCACTGTGGCGGCGGAGGAGCGCTATAACGTGCTGGTCACTGTGCAGGGCAGCGGACTGGTGGAAAATGGCCGCTACGCCGTCAACCGCATCTACGAGGTGGGCGTCAACGCCTCCCGCAATTTGTACACCAAATATGCCCTGTTTAAAGCCAGCATGATCGCCGTCTGGTGAGGGGGCGCCCATGAAGATTTTCATGGCGACCATGGGGCTGGACATTGGCGGGGCGGAAACCCATATTATAGAGTTGAGCAAAGAATTGGCCGCCCAGGGACACGAGATCCTCATCGCCTCCAACGGGGGAGCCTATGTCCCGGAGATGACCGCCGCCGGAATCCGGCACTTTGACGTTCCCATGCACCGCCGGGACTTTGCCTGTATGCTGCGTTCCCGCCAGATGCTGAAAAAGATTCTCCGCGCCGAACGGCCCGATGTTGTTCACGCTCACGCCCGCATCCCCGCCTTTTTATGCGGCACCCTGCAAAAGAACCTTAAATTTCCCTTTGTCACCACTGCCCACGGCGTGTTCAATGCCACCGGCCTTCTGCGCCGGATGACCAACTGGGGACAGCACACCCTTGCCGTCAGCGAGGACATCCGCGCCTATCTGATGCGGGAATACCAGCTGCCCCCGGAACAAATTTCTCTCACCATCAACGGGATCGACACAGACCGCTTCTCCCCCGCGCGTTCCTCTCATTCGCTGCGAAGCGAGCTGGGTTTAACCGCCCAGCCAGTCTTGTGCCATGTCAGCCGGCTGGACTCTGGCACCGACTGGACCGCAAATCAGCTCCTGGAGATTGCCCCGGATCTGGACAGGGCAATCCCGGGAATACAACTGCTCATTGTGGGCGGCGGGGAACGCTTCGAGGCTCTCAACCAGCGCGCAAACGAGGTCAACAGCCGGCTTGGACGTCCCTGTGTGCATATGACGGGCCCCCGCACCAATGTCAATCAGCTTTTGGCCGTGAGCGACCTGTTTGTGGGGGTCAGCCGGGCCGCCCTGGAGGCCATGTCCAGCGAGAAACCGGTTCTTTTGGGCGGAGGCCAGGGCTACAGCGGCCTCTTCACTCCGGAGGGCCTTCAGGAGGCCCAGGCGGGCAACTTCTGCTGCCGTGGAACGGCGCTGTCCACCCCCCGCCGCTTGCTGCAGGATATTCTGGCCGCGTTTCGCCTTCCCCAGGAGGAGCGGGAGCGCCTGGGCGCGTATGGCCGCCAGGTCATTGCCCAATACTACTCCGTGCACCGCATGGCACAGGACTGCCTGAACGTCTATCTCCATGTGAAAAAGCGGAAATATCAGGTTCTCATGAGCGGATATTACGGCTTTTCCAACGCCGGGGACGATGCCATTTTACAGTCCATCCACGAAGGGATTCTCTCCGCCAGCGAACACGTGGGCGTGACCGTTCTCTCCAATGACCCGGAGGACACCCGCCGCCGCTATAGCCTCAACGCCCTGCCCCGGTTCCGCTTCTGGACGGTCATCCGGGCCATCTGCCGCTGTGACGCGCTGATTTCCGGCGGCGGCAGCCTGTTGCAGGACAGCACCTCCACCCGGTCGCTGCTCTACTATTTATTCGTCATCCGCTTTGCCGAGATGATGGGCAAGCCCGTCATGCTCTATGCCAACGGCATCGGCCCGGTGAAAAAGCCGGCCAACCGCAAGCGGGTGAAAAAAGCGGTCTCCCGCGCTACGCTGGTGACACTGCGCGACAGCAGCTCCGCCCAGGAACTGCGGGAGATGGGCGCGCTGCGCCAGGACATTCATGTCACCGCCGACCCGGTGTTTAACCTCTCCCCCGCCTCTCCCCAGAGGGGCCAGGAACTCCTTGCCGCCTGCGGTATCGCTCCGGGAACGCCCTTCGCCGTCATTTCCGTGCGCAGCTGGCCGGGTACGGGCGACTTCCCGAAAGAGCTGGCGGCCCTGTGCGATCATCTGGATACGGCACACGGCCTGGCTATTCTCTTTCTCCCCATGCAGCCGCTGCGGGATCTGCCCGCCAGCCGTATGGTGAGCGGACAGATGACCCGCCCGTTTCATTTGCTGGAGGCGGACACCTCCCCGGAGGAGCTGATGGCCATTCTGGGGGAATCTAAATTGTGCGTCTCCATGCGCCTGCACACCTTAATTTTTGCCGCGCGCATGTCGGTTCCCTGCCTGGGTTTGGTCTATGACCCAAAGGTAGACAGCTACCTCCAGGAGCTGGAGATGCCCTCCGCCGGGCATGTCACCAACTTCCACCGGGAGGAGGCCATTGCCGCTGCCGACCATTTGATGGCGGAATATGAACAGGCCCACAAGCGGCTTCAGGCCATTTCCTGCCGTCTGGCCCAAGCCGCGGCGGAAAATGACCGCATGCTGCTGGAAATGCTCCAACAGCACGCAACATGATCAAAAACGTGCCGGAAAAGCGCTTCCGGTACGTTTTTGTTATACAAAGTTTGTATAGCAAACATGGCCGTGCCGCCCACTGTGCAACCAGCGGCGTTCCCTCTCAGCGCGTGGGCCGAACTGGCCCGCGTGCGCTTCACTCTTTGCGTTGATCGCGGCGTGCCGGAGCATGTGAAGTTGCATCTCCACAATTTACATTCTTTGAGAAATGTGGTAATGTAAAGTATTCCTGTTTCGGAATTTCTCTTCCCAATGGATTGCTATTTTTAAACTTCGAGGGATTCGCGTGAAAACTCACGCGAACCACGCCTCATGTGCCAATCGCCCCCCCATAGAGGAACCGCGATTGATGCACAAAATATTCATTCCTTTTCATGGATGTTTTGTGCCTTATGTTTTGCGAAAGGAATAAACTTTTTTATGAAAAAACGATTACTCCCTCTTTTGGTGACCTTCGCCATGCTGCTCTCCGCCTGTGGCAGCACCCCAATCCCGGGCTCCAGTGAAGCCTCCGGCCGGTCGCACCCCCAGGACTCTGCCTCCGCCTTGGCCGCTGGAAAAGGGCTGCACATCGTCACCACCACCTATCCTCTATACCTCTTTACCCATGGGGTGGTGGACGGGTACGGGGAGAGCGGCGCCCCGGTGGAGGGCGTCACCATCTCCCGTCTGAACACCGGGGAGACCAGCTGTCTGCACGACTATACCCTCTCTGTCAGCGACATGAAGCTGCTGGAGAGCGCCGATGTCATCGTGATGAACGGCGCCGGGCTGGAAGATTTTATGGAAGACGCCCTGGCCGCCACCCCCGCCTATGTGATCGACTGCTCCAAGGCGGTGAACCTCCTGCCCTCCATAGAGCTTTCCGATGGCCACACCGCGGACGATGGCCACGTCCACGGGGCATACGACCCCCACTATTGGATGAATGTGAGCCTGGTCAGCACGGTCCTATCCCATCTGTCCACTGAGCTGGGGGCCCTGGACCCCACGCACGCCGGACAATACCGCCAAAACCAGGATTTGTGCTCTCACATGCTGGAGGAGCTTGAAGCAAGTGTCCGCAACACCATGTCCGGCGGGAAAGAAGGGGCAGCTGATTGGATCATGATTACCTTCCACAACGGCTTTCAGTATTTTGTAGATTTTACCAGCGATCAGACTTTAAGCCCCCAGCTGTCCCTCCTCCGCTCGATCGAAGAGGAGGCGGGCAGTGAGGCCAGCGCCAAAGAGATCAATGAGATCATCTCTCTCATACGGGAATATGACATCCCCGTCCTCTTCACTGAGGTTAACGGCTCCCAGGCCACAGCCGAGGCCATCGCCCGGGAGACCGGCGTGCGCGTGGTGGAGCTGTCCATGGTGATGGACGGCGAGAGCGACAAGATCTCCGCCTACTCTGATGCCATGCTTGCCAACGCCGCCGCGGTGTACTACGGCTTCACCGGAGAGGAGGCCCCATCCGTCACATGAAGGTCACAAGACATGGAAGGCCCTTCGGCAGCTGCGTCAACAGCTGCTGCCTGAGGCTGGAGAACGTCTCTGTCCGGCTGCAGGGGGAGCCCATTCTGGAGGATGTCTCCTTTCATCTCCACTGTGGAGAGATCGCCGCCCTCATCGGCCCCAACGGGGCGGGCAAGTCCTCTCTGTTTCGCTGTATTCTGGGCCAGATGCCCTATTCCGGCTCTATTACCTTTTCCCCCGCCGATGGACCGGCGCTGCACCTGGACTCGGAGGGGGGCGATGCGGCCGCGACAAACGCCAGCCGCCCGCTGGTGGGATATGTCCCTCAGACGCCCAGCTTTGACCGGGGCGACCCGGTCTCCGTTCTGGACTTTTTTACCGCCGCCACTGACAAATGGCCTGTCTGGCTGCCGGTGCCGAAGTATCTGCGGCAACGGGCGGAACTGTGCCTGGCCCGGGTCCATGGAGAGGAACTTTTGGACAAACCCATGGGCGCGCTGTCCGGGGGAGAGCTCCAGCGGGTTCTGCTGGCACTGGCGCTGGAGCCCGTCCCCAGTATTTTGATTCTGGACGAGCCCCTCTCCGGGATTGATATTGAGGGGGCGCACCAGCTCACCGCAATGCTGGACGAGATCCGGTCTAATTTTGACCTGTCCATCTTCCTCTCCACCCACGACTTCGCCACCCTGGAGGGCTTTGCGGAGAAGGTGTTGCTCCTCAACCGGAAAATTCTCAAATCCGGTCCGCCCAACGTGGTGCTCTCCTCTCCCGAATTCTATGATACCTTTCACCTGAAGCTTGGAACAGAGGGGAGACGCTGATGGAACTGTGGTATTCCCTGGTGGATTTGCTCCCCTTTGCGTGGAGCCAGCCGGGCAGTATGTACTTTATGAAAAACGCGCTGCTGGCCGTACTGGTCATCTCCCCCCTCTTCGGTCTGCTCTCCACCATGGTGGTGCAGAGCCGCATGTCTTTTTTCTCGGACGCTCTGGGGCATTCCGCGTTCACCGGCATGGCCATTGGCTCCATCTGCGGGGCCGTTGACTCCACCATGGCGGCGGTGGCCTTCGCGGTCCTGTTCGCAGTGCTCTTTAATGTGGTGCGCCGCCACTCCGCCTTAGCCAGCGACACCGTCATCGGCGTCTTCTCCTCCACCGCTGTGGCCCTGGGCATCTTCCTGTCCACGCTGGGGGGGCGGTCCTTTACAAAATTCAACGCGCTGCTCATCGGCGACATCCTGTCCGTTGAACCCGGAAAACTGGGGCTCCTGGCCATCATTCTGGCGCTGGTATTCATTTTGTGGGCGGTCTCCTTTAACCAGCTCATGCTCTCGGCCGTCCATCCCGCGCTGGCGCACAGCCGGGGGATCCAAATTTTCTGGCAGGAGACCCTCTTTTCCTGCGCCATCGCGGTGGTGGTCACCCTCTCCATGACCTGGGTCGGGCTGCTGGTCATCAACTCCCTTTTGGTCCTCCCCGCCGCGGCCAGCCGAAACCTGGCCCGCACGATGGCCCAATATCATCTGTTATCTGTTGTTGGGGCCCTGGTGTGCGGCGTGGCCGGCCTGATGACCTCCTATTATATCGGCTCCTCGGCCGGGGCCGCCATCACCCTGTATTTGGCGGTCTGGTTCTTTCTCTCTTTTCTGCTGCGTAAGCAGGGCTAACACAGGAAAACGGGCGTATTCCTCCTTTGAAAGGAATACGCCCGTTTTAGAGTGTCAAAAAAAGAATTTTTTGCAGATCCGTTTCCCCTTAATGTATGGAGTACATCCGGGAACTGTCCGCGGCGTCTGTAACTGGAATATCCGCACACCGCCGGTCGCAGCAATTTGCCCTTACAATTTCCGCCACCGCCACATGCCCAGGGTGATTCTGGTAGTACAGCAAGTCTTCCTCGCTCGCAACCTCGACATACAGCGCCAAATCACAGTTGCTGCCCTTCAAAGGAGGGGCGAAACATTCTATCCGCAGAATACAGGGGATCAACTCCTTGAGCTCTGACATGCGCCGCGACAGCAACGCCCCGAGTTCGTCCCGCTTCTCAGAGGACAGCTCCGGCTTGAAATTCCAGGAGACCATGTGGCGTATCATCCTATCCATTCCTTTCACAGCGCTTCAGGCACAAAACACCCAGGAACAGGAATGGAGCCTTTGCGCATCCTTTGTGGCTTCGCCGAAAGCGAAAACAGATGGCGTATTTCGGACACAGCACAAGCGTTCACATTACCCATTCCCTATCATTTGCCAGAATAACAGGGCAACATCCCGGGCCGCCTTTCTCTGTGGCAGGAGGTGTGGCAGATACGCCGCCCCTCCCCACATGCTAAGATTATTTTAATAGAGTTTTACTGCCGCGTCAAGCTTTTTTATCCGCCCAATCCCAGTTCCGCCTTCCACTCGCAGATCTCCGCCCAGGCCAAGACCGCACCGCCCAGGTTTAGCCGTGCGGCCAGCTCCAGCTTTTGATGAATCGTCCCCCCATCATCAAATAGGACGAAGTGGGCGCCGGTATCCCTGCTCATATAAGTAAAATACCGGGCGCACAGCTCCCTGGAAAAGAACACCGAGGGCGTGAGCCGCTCTAAATGTTCGGTCAATTCCTGCTGGGACAGGGGTGTTCCATTTCCATTGGGCGCGGGCAAGAAAAAGTCCTCTGCCAGGCGCTCCACGGCCAAAATGGTGCGCTCGGCCCCATAGCGCTCGGCCGCCTCCTGCAGGCGCACTTCCAAGGATCCGCCGGAGATGGCCGAAGAAATCATGACTTTAGCATGCGGGGAGCAGTGGCCATACCCTTCCGCTACATAGAAAGACCATCCCTTTCGGTGGAAGCTCTCTCCCAGTTCCTGCACAATCTGTTCCAGCACCGGCAGCTTACGCCCTTCAAAATCGCAGATGACACCCCGAAAATTGCGGCTGGCGCATTCCCGCATCACCTCCTGGCAGAAGGGGGCAACCTGTCCGCTGCCATCGAACTGTTGGACATCCAATCCCATAAGCCCCCCATTCAGGGGCTGCGATCCTCCCGCGCGGTACAGATGTGGGCCACGCCCCATGCGGTACGCCATGTGGGCAATTGTGCATCCCTTTACCCGGACCTCTCTCAAACGGTCGGGCGAAACGGTGAGAATCAGCGGCAGGTTTTGCATAGTCGGCTCCCCCTTGTCCAAATTCCTGGCCTGTGATAGAATAACTTCAATCCCTTTGCGGGTACACTGAACGATGAACGACAACGCTTGCGTTCTCCCCCAGTGTATGCACCAACTCCGCAAAACAGAACGAGAGCATAAAAAGGAGGGCAATGGCTTGTCTTTGCTTCCAGTTCCCATGGGGGTATACCGTCACGTGACCGCCCTAAACCCCAAACAGCTTCGGGAAAAAAATATTAAGCTGGTACTGGCTGATCTGGACAATACCCTGACGGCATATAAGATAACGGAACCTACCCCTGATATCATCGCATGGAGCGGAAGACTGAAGGAGGAGGGAATTGACCTTTTTATCCTGTCCAACAGCCACAAGCCCGGCCGGGTCAGCGCCTTCGCGCAGGCGCTGGACATCCCGTTTCAGGGAAAGTCGGGAAAGCCGGGGAAAGCTGGTTTTCTACGCGCGATGGACGCCATGGGCCGGACGCCGGAGGAGACCATCATTGTGGGCGACCAGATTTTTACCGATATTTTAGGCGGCATCCGCGCCGGGATTACCCCTATTTTGGTTCTGCCCGTCCAGCTTGCCGGCAATCCGGGGCGTTACATCCGCTACGCCATTGAAACCCCCTTTCGTCTGGCCGGCCGGAGGCGGCCTTTTTTATGAGCGCCCGGTTTGGCACGGCGGGAAACTCCGCCATCTTCACCGAAACGGTCAGCAAATCCTCCTTGAAGGCCCCTGAGTGGCTGCACACATTGGGTCTTGAGTGTTATGAATATCAATGCGGCAAGGGAGTTCACGTGGGAGAGCAGACCGCCCTGGCTCTGGGCCGCGAGGGCAAGCGGTGGGACATCGCCATGTCCCTTCATGCCCCCTACTTTATCAATCTGGCCAACCCTGATGCGGATGCTCTGAACAAAACCATTGGTTACATCACCGGAGCCTGCCGGATTGCCAGTCTCATCGGCGCCACCCGGGTGGTCGTTCACCCCGGCGGCGTGATGAAGCGAACCCGGCGGGAGGCCATGCAGATTGCCAAACAATCGCTCAAAGAGGTCCTTGCAGCCTGTGACGGCCAAGGGTATGGCCAAATTGCCCTGTGTCCTGAAACCATGGGGAAAATCAACCAGGTGGGAACGCTGGAGGAGGTACTGGAACTGTGCGGCTTGGATGAGCGGTTGATTCCCTGTATCGATTTCGGCCACCTGTACGCCCGAAGCTTAGGCGCTGATGAAGGCGCCGAGCGCTGTGATCAGATTCTCACCGACCTGGAGCGGGCTCTGGGGCCAGAACGCTCCAGCCGCTTTCACAGCCACTTTTCCCACATTGAATTTACCCCCAATGGGGGGGAAAAACGGCATCTGACCTTTTCCGATGGGCGGTTCGGCCCGGACTTTACCCCGCTGGCCCACGCCATTGCCAGCCGGAACTGGCACCCCACTGTCATCTGTGAGTCCGCCGGAACGCAGGCCGAGGACGCGCTGGAGATGCAGCGGATTTACCGGCAAATCACACGGGAGGAGGCGGCAAACACATGAACCATTTGGACGTAATTTCCCGCAAACTGCCGGAATATGAGCTGGACGCCATGCTGATTACCAGTGAGCCAGGGGAGTTTTATGCCCTGGGCCTGCACGGCGAGGGCATGGCGGTGGTCACTCCCCAGGGCAGCCACTACTCCACCGATGGGCGGTATATTGAGGCGGCGCGGACGCAAATATCCGGCGCTGAGGTCTCTCTGATTTCCAACGGCAAGAGCCATCTGTCCCTCGCCAAGGACTATCTTGCCAAACAGGGCTGCCTCCGCGTGGGCTTTGAGGAGGAGTATGTCACAGCGGGTCAGCTGTGGCGCTTCGAGGAGTCCCTTCCGGTTCAGCTGATCCCCGCACAGGCGCTGATGACCTCTCTGCGCGGCAGCAAAGACCAAGAGGAACTGGCTGTGATGCGCAAGGCCCAGGCCATTACAGACGCGGCGTTCGATGAGATTTTAAACTTTATCCGGCCCGGGCGCACAGAACAGGAGATTGCTGCCCGGCTGGGTTACGAGATGATGCGCCGGGGTGCGCTGCGCGCCTCCTTTGATCCCATTGTAGCCGCGGGCCCAAATGGCTCCCGACCCCACGCGGTTCCGGGAGGGCGCGTCATAGAACGCGGCATGTTTATCACTATGGACTTTGGCTGCGTTGTGGACGGCTATTGCTCTGACATGACCCGCACGGTGTCCATGGGACGGCCCACCGATGAGATGTCCCTGGTCTATCATACCGTTCTCCAGGCCCAGCAGGCCGGCATTGCCGCCGCCCGGGCCGGTATCACAGGCAGGGAAATTGACGCGGCGGGCAGGGCAGTGATTTCCGAAGCCGGTTATGGGGAGTACTTTACCCACAGCTTTGGCCACAGCCTGGGCCTGGAAATTCACGAGCACCCCAACGCCTCCCCCTCTGAGGAGCAGCTCATGCCGGTGGGCGCGGTCATCTCCGCTGAACCCGGTATCTATCTCCCCGGCAGGTTTGGCGTACGGATTGAAGACGTTCTGATTTTGGGCAGACATGGCTGCGAAGACATCACTCGTGCGCCCAAACGGCTCATTTCACTGTAAGGTGCCGCAATGGGAGCTTTTTTACAAGCTTTTTTGACCGGCACTCTCCTTTTTCCGGGAAACCTCTTGCAAAATAAGGCAATACACGGTAAAATGGTTGCGCTTAGTATAAATGTAACGTTTGGAGGATGATTCCTATGGCAATGATTTCTGCCAGTGATTTTCGCAACGGCGTAACCTTTGAGATGGACGGCAAGGTGATGCAGGTTGTGGAGTTTCAACATGTGAAACCTGGCAAGGGCGCGGCCTTTGTGCGCACAAAAATGAGGAATGTGATCACCGGTGGTGTAACTGAAACTTCCTTTAACCCCACTGCCAAATTTGAACAGGCCTTTGTGGAGCGCAAGGATATGGAATATAGCTATAGCGATGGCGACCTGTGCTACTTTATGGACATGGAGACCTACGACATGGTTCCCATTGGCAAGGACATGCTGGGTGACAGCTTCCGTTTTGTGAAGGAGAATATGACCTGCCGCATCATGTCCTATAAGGGCAGCGTCTTTGGCGTGGAGCCCCCCAACTTTGTGGAGTTGGAAGTGACGGAAACGGATCCCGGCTTTAAGGGGGACACCGCAACAAACGTCACAAAGCCCGCCACCCTGGAAACCGGGGCGGAAATCAAGGTGCCGCTCTTCATTAACCCCGGCGATAAAATCAAAATCGACACCCGTACCGGAGAATATCTGGAGCGCGCCAAAGGTTGAATTTTGACCAAATAAAACCAAAACCAGATGGGGCACACTGCCCGGAAAAGGAGACACACAATGACAATTTCTGAAAAGGTAGCTTATCTCAAAGGGTTGGCCGAAGGCCTGAATCTGGATACGGAAAAATCAAAAGAGGGCAAGCTGATCTCTGTCATGATTGGTATTCTGGAAGAAATCGGTCTATCGATCGAAGATTTGGAAGAGAATGCGCTGGCGCTGGGCGAGGAAATTGATGTTCTCTCCGATGACCTGGCGGATGTGGAGTCCGCCCTCTACGAGGACGATGAGGACGAGGAATGGGAAGAGGATGGCTTTGAAATGATCTGTCCCACCTGCGATGAACCTCTGTTCATTGATGACGAGGCGCTGGCGGACGGCGTGGTCGAATGTCCGAACTGCGACAGCAAGTTTGCCCTGGATCTGAGTGAAGAAACCGCAGACCCCGCGGATGAGGAAGTGTGATTTCCTCAAACGCTTTGAACCGATCCCCATGACCAGCAACCGCCTGATCTCCTGCGGGAGAGAATAACATCAGGCACTCCCTGTTACAGTGGCTCTGACACTCTAACGTCCGCTCTCCTGATGGGGAGCGGACGTTTCGTTGTAACCTGTTCCCTTGATTTTGAAGCTTCGCGGTCCAACTGCGTATACTACTCCCAGATCAAAAGCACGCTGCGTTTTTGACAGCGCATAGTATATATGAGCTGGCGGGAGATATGCTGCGCCGCCGCACAAAGGAAACCGGTTTCTTTTGTGCGCAGGATGGCAGGCGCAGCGTCTGTTGCGGGAGCGCATGCGGCTCTGTGTCAAAATTTTACAAAAAAGGGGGAATCTCTTTTTGGGTATGACAACACCAATGCATTTCATTGCTTTCCTTATCACATATTAAAGAAAGAACCGGAGATCCATGGCGGAAGCAAATTGACAAAGCATTGCCATACCTGATCAAGATCAAGGGACCGCGCGCAATTCATACCGATATAGGATAGTTGCTCCCTGCTTCGGCAGTTCCATCTGGGAATACAGGCTCTAAATGTTCCGATTGACTCCCTCAGCAGGACATGCCATCCCTTTTGGGTGATAGAGAGGGAAACGGCCTGGCCTGATTGTACATATCATTGCGCCGCGCGGAAAAGTCACATCAAATTTTGTGTCAATGTTTTCCTTAATTTACCATATCAGGCGCATATTAGAAAAGATCAGCTCATTTCCGCCAGTTTTCTCTTTCCTCACCGAATATTACCGTTCCTAGTTCTCTGAATTCCGCACATACTAGCACTCGGATGGAACCTTCATGTAGATTGATCGGGAGGAATAAACTATGGAAAAGAAATGGATTGCCTTATCTACCGCCGCTGTTCTTGCAAGCGGACTGGTTGCCTGTAGCAGCCGCGCTCCAAATTACCGGCATAACGATGGTTTGGGCTACGGCACGTATACCACCAATCCCACCAGCAGCACCACCACCACCGGTGTGAGAAACAATAACGGGGCTTATATCAATGGGCGTTATGCGGCTGACACTGATGGCACTGTCTCTTCGGGACATGGCGTACTGGCACGGGATGCCCGGGAACTGGGTGATGATCTGAACTATGGGATGCACACTGTGACCCGGAGAACCGGGGAATCTGTTGGCCAACTGGGCAATGGCATAACTCACACTGCTGAAAATATGTATTAAGCCTACTCGCAAAGAAAAACATTTTATTTGTGAGGTGGCGCTCATGCGCCGCTGCGCACGATCAAACACACAAAATATGTTTGGTGTGGGATTTGTATGACTTTTTAACTTCATGAAGTTGATGGACTAACTCACAAAGAAATGGTACAACCGATTGGTTGTACCATTTCTCATTTTTGAATGTGCTCATCATAGGCTGCATAAAATTGTATTCCCCCCCGCCTGCGGAGGCAGGAAAACAAAACTATGACCAGAGTTCACTCTCTCATTTTTTATTTCTGTTTCGTTCGGGGCTTTGCCCATCCCGCTTTTCGTACAGGTTTGCTTCGATCTTCCCGTTTTTGCCCCTGTACCGGACGCTTTCCTTCCTGCTTAAATTTGTTTTTTTGAGGGGAAGGAGGGCCGCTCTCCGCCTTTTTCCGCCGCTCCTGTGGTTTTTCCGGGCGGATGAGGCAGCGTTTCCCAAATCCGATCAGATCCTCCCGCCCCGTCAGACGCAGTGCCTCCAAAACCAGACGCCGGTTTTGAGGCTTTCGCCACTGCATCAGCGCCCGCTGCATGGCCTTATCACGGGGGGCTTTGGGAACGGAAACCGGTTTCATGGTGCGGGGATCCAAACCGGTATACCACATACAGGTGGACAGCGTTCCGGGCGTGGGATAAAAATCCTGTACCTGCTCGGGCATGTGCCCCTCCTTGTTGAGCCACTCCGCCAGGCGCACGGCGTCCTCCAGCGTGCAGCCCGGATGGGATGAAATGAGGTAAGGCACTAAATACTGCTCTTTTCCATAGCGGCGGTTCAGCTTTTGATATTTTTCCTGAAAGGTTTCATATACCTGGATATGGGGCTTTCCCATATAGTCCAGCGTCCCCGCCACGCAGTGCTCCGGGGCCACCTTGAGTTGTCCGGAGATATGGTGCTGCACCAGATCGGTAAAAAATTCCCCGCTGGGGTCCTTCATCAGATAGTCAAAACGGATCCCGGAGCGGATGAAGACTTTCTTGACCTTGGGCAGTGCCCGCAGCTTTCTCAGCAGAAGCATATAATCGGTGTGATCGGCGTCCAAATTGGGACAGGCCTCAGGCGCCAGACAGGAGCGGTTTCTGCATAGGCCGGATTTCAGCTGTTTCTGGCAGGAGGGACGGCGAAAGGTGGCGGACGGCCCTCCCACATCATGGATATATCCCTTAAACCCGGGATGCTGTGTAAGCGCCACCGCCTCCCGCACAACACTCTCATGGCTGCGGGCGGAAATCGTTCTCCCCTGGTGAAAGGCCAGAGAGCAGAAATGACAGGCTCCAAAACAGCCCCGGTTATGGGTGACAGAGAAGCGCACCTCCTCGATGGCCGGAACACCTCCCTGCTGGTCATATACGGGGTGGGGCTCCCGCACAAAGGGAAGTTCGGCCACTTCATCCAATTCTTTCGTGGTCAAAGGCGCCGCCGGCGGATTTACCAGAAGAAACCGCTCCCCATGGCGCTGTAAAACTGCCCTGCCCGATACCGCGTCATGCTCCTGGTATTGGATCATATTGGCCCTTGCATACTCCCGCTTGCTATCCCGAACCAACTCAAAACCGGGACATTCTAACCTTTTATAAGCACAAACGCCCGGATGCTTGACCGCCACACAGGTTCCTCGCACATCAGTTATGTCCGAGACCGGCGTTGCGGAGGCAAGACGCAGCGCAATCTCCCGCGTGGCGCGCTCTCCCATGCCATAGGTGAGGATGTCCGCCTGGGCGTCAAACAAAATGGACCGGCGCACCCTGTCCTCCCAATAATCATAGTGGGCAAACCGGCGCAAAGACGCCTCCAGCCCCCCAATGATGATGGGGATGTCCCCGAACACCTCCCGCACCCGGTTGGAGTAGACGATGGTGGCGCGGTCCGGGCGCAGCCCGGACTTCCGTCCGGGAGAATAGGCATCGCTGCTGCGGCGCTTTTTTGCCGTGGTGTAATGGGCCACCATGGAGTCGATGTTTCCTCCGTTAATGAGCACCCCCAGCCGCGGACGTCCCAACGCGGAAAATACCTGGGGATCGCGCCAGTCCGGCTGGGGCAAAACAGCCACACGGTAGCCCTCCGCCTCCAAAAGCCGCCCAATAATGGCTGTGCCAAAGGAGGGGTGATCCACATAGGCATCGCCGGTGATCAGAAGAAAATCATACTCCCGCCATCCCCGGCGCGCCAAATCTTCCTGATGAATTGGTAAAAATAAACTGCGGTCAAAGTCCATAGCGGAACCTCTTTGCCGGGATGTCAATCCCGGCTCTTCCTCATCTTGTCCGACTGCTCTAACAGCCACCGGCGCAAAGCCTCAGTTCCCTCCTCACTGACGGGAAAGCGGGCACTGCACGCCACTTCGCTCAGCGCCCGGATCAGGGGGCCGCGCCAAATTTCCGCGGTCAATTCCTCCTGGGATACCGTCACAGAGAAATTTGCCGCCCCCCGACTTCCCGTCCAGGTGTTTTTATGCTGCCAGTGGGAGAGCGTTGGGAGAAACAGTTCCTCGCTCATGTGGCATTCCCCCTCCACTGCGCCTTGTCATAGTCATAGCCGATATACTTCTCCAGGATATCAAGGGGAACTCTGTTACCCTGCTCCACTCCAATTTTATAAAATCCGTATCTTTGATAAAACCGCTGCGCGGGTTCATTGTAGCTGGCGCAGCGCAGGCGCAGATACTCCCGCCCCATGGGGCGGAATACAGAGACCGCCTGCCCGATGAGCTGCACCCCCAGAGCCTTTGCCCTGGTCTCCGGCGTCATATAGCAAAAGGCGATATACCCGGCGTTGTTTTCTTCATACCGCTGTGGATCCAATTGAAGGACCCCGGCCAAACGCTCTCCGGCCATGGCCGCGGTCAGCCCCCACTCCATACGTCCGGCATGGGTATGGGCATCCCGTAAAAAGCCCTCCCCGTCAAACAGGGGACCGTGGCCGTGGACCGTTGTCCAGGCCTCCCGCCGGGCCGCGAGGTAGGTCTCCCCCTCTTCCTCCGGATTCACAGGGCGGTACCACAGATTGATATCCCCCGTCCCGGAGGCCTTTTTACGCCACCAAGCCTGCCGGTTTAGGGTGGAAAGTTCGGGGGAAAGATGGGAGCAGTCTCCCTCTTGCAGCAGATAAAACCGCGTACCATCCCACTGAAGCTCTGTGACTCCGGTATTGTCACTGTGGCTGCGGGTATGCCAGTCCTCCGGCCGGATCCCCAGCGCGCTGATCACCATTTGCCGAATGGCCGTACCGTGGGAAAAGACTGCAACCGCCTCACCCGGGTGCCTTTTGACAATGGTTTGCAAGGTACGCTCCATACGCGCGCCCAGATCCGCAAAACGCTCTCCCCCCGGCGCCTGAAACAGAGGAGAGCTGGCGTTAAACAGGGCCAGCCCGGCCTCATCCCTGCGCCGCGCCTCTCCCCAGCTCAGATCCTCCCACAGACCGAAATTGAACTCCCGCAGGCCGGGATCAACCTGTAATTCCAGGCCCTTGGGGAGATAGAGCGCCCTGGCGGTGGTTTTCGTGCGAAACAGGTCGCTGGAGTAGACCGCATCAATGGGAATATCAGAAAACCGCTTCTCCAGCTCTTTGATCTGCAGATAGCCGTTGTCTGTGATCACGGAGTCATACCAGCCGTGGATGCGGCGGTAGATATTTCCCTCCGCCTCCGCGTGGCGGATGAGATAAATGGTTGTCATAGTGCCCCTCTTTCTCTCCTTACGATACCTCTGGCTGCCAGCAGCGGACTCCGCCGGTGAACCCTGCCACATTTGCCATCCCCTGCTGCCGTGCCAGCACAGCCAGCTCATCGCGCACCTTCAGCGGAGCATAGGGATCGGCAAATAGGGCGGTTCCCACCGCCACAGCGCTGGCCCCCGCCAGCAGCATCTGGCAGGCGTCCTCCCCGGTGGAAATTCCCCCCATACCAAGAATGGGGAGCCGGGTAACTCCCGCCACCTCCCACACCATACGCACCGCCACAGGCAGCACAGCGGGGCCGGACAGCCCCCCTGTATTCATTTTCAGCACCGGGCGGCGGGTATTCACATCAATGCGCATCCCGCGCAGGGTGTTAATCAGGGACAGCGCATCCGCCCCGGCACGCTCCACTGCCCTGGCGATTTCTGTAATGTCAGTCACGTTGGGGGAGAGCTTCACCATCACCGGAATGCCGCCGGCCCGGGCCTTTGCCACCTCCGTCACCTCAGCGGCCAGCTCCGGGCGGGTCCCATAAGCCAATCCCCCCGCCTTGACATTGGGGCAGGAGATATTGACCTCAATCATATCCACTCCGGCCGCGGCCAGCTTCCGGCACATGACGCCGTATTCCTCCGGGGTGTCGCCCGAGATGTTGGCAATCACCTTCACATCGAACTGGCGCAGGAAGGGCAGCTCTGTTTCAATAAACTCATCCACGCCCGGATTTTGCAGCCCCACGGAGTTCAGAATTCCCATGGGTGTCTCCGCGATGCGGGGCGCCGGATTCCCCTCCCGGCGGCGGAGGGTCAATCCCTTGCAGCAGATACCGCCCAATTCGCTCAGATCATAAAATTTACCATACTCCCTCCCAAAGCCAAAGGCGCCCGAGGCCGCCACCACTGGATTTTTCATGGTCACACCGGCGATGGTCACGCTCATATCCATGTCAGGCATCCCAGTCCACCTCCTTTGCATCGAATACAGGGCCATCCTTGCACACGTGTTTTCTTGTCCCGTCCGCCATGTCGCAGGCACACACAAGGCACGCCCCCACGCCGCAGCCCATCCGCTCCTCCATAGAGACCTGGCACGGGATGTCAAATTCCTCCGCCACATGGGCCACGCCCTTCAACATCCCCCTTGGGCCGCAGGCCAGCACGCCGTCATAGCCCCTGTCCCGCTCCAGCTCCCGGCGCAAAAGCGCGTCCACAAAGCATTGTTCTCCGAGACTGCCATCGTCCGTACAGAGGAGGACGGACCGGCAGGCCCCGATCAATTCCTCCGCCATCATCACCCGGTCCTTAGCGCGGAATCCCAAAATCGCGGTGGATTTCCCGCCGGTAAATTGGGCGCAGCCATACAGGGGCGGCACGCCAATCCCGCCTCCCACCAGAAGATAGCGTTTTTTCTGATCAATGGAAAAGCCGTTGCCCAGAAGGCCCATGATGTCCAGCTGATCGTCTGCTTCACGCTCGCTGAGCCACTTCGTCCCCTGCCCCCGCACCTCAAAGACAATGCGCAGCAGGTCTTCAGGGTGGTCCTCCATGCAGGAGCATACGGAAATGGGGCGGCGCAGCAGCAGTCCGCCGCCGCACTTGATGTGGACAAACTGGCCCGGCCCCTTCCAAGTCTCCCGCACCAGTTTGCCAACTTCCAATCCAAGATCAACGGCATATTCATTCAGCCATTCCTTTGAGATGATCTTACACGTTTGCTCTACTTTCAAACCAATCACACTTTCCTGCGTTGTTGTAGCCGCTCACTTCTCCCACGGGAGTTTCTCCTTCTTCTTTTTGGGGGGATAGGTACGGGACATGCCGCCGGAAGCACGGTTCAGCGCGCAGCGGGGACAGCCGATCACAGGGCTGTGCTCCGCACCGCAGTTGGGACAGCGCACCATCTCCTCCGCCTCCTGTGTTGTGGCGGCAGCGGCGTACAACGCAATCTTCCCGCACTGCGTACAGCGGTATAGATCCACCTCATACTGCTCTGTCAGCAGGGAGGATAAACCGCCCCAGCCATCTCCCCCCAGGGCAAATTTTTTGATATCCAGTTCCATATCCCCGCCACAGGCGGTGCAACACGCTCTCCGGTCCATCTGTCACCTCTCCTCCCAAATCCAATCCACACTCTGTTATGGGTTCACCTTGATGGCACGGGACAGATCATCCCGCATGGCGATGGCGGCATCCCGGGCGGCCTGAGCAAAGTCCGCCCCGTCCTTCCCGGTCTTTTGCCAGGCGCATAGGATCCCCCGGGAGGAATTGACAACGGCGCCGTGCCCCTTTTCGTCAAAGGCGTGGCGCACGTCCCCGGCCGTCCCCCCTTGGGCCCCGTAACCGGGCACCAGGAAAAAGGTGTGGGGGAGCGCCTCCCTCAGCGCTCTGATTTGCTCAGGATAGGTGGCGCCCGTCACAGCACCGGCCATGGTATAGCCGTATTTCCCCTCTGTCCCGGCGGCCAGAGATTCCGTCAGCTCTCCCATCACCTGGTAGACCGGCTTTTCCCCCACCAGCAGGTCCTGCAGCTCCCCTGAACCGGGATTGGAGGTCTTGACCAGAATGAAGACGCATTTATCCTCCGCCCGCGCCGCCTGTAAGAAGGGCTGGATGGAGTCAGAGCCCATATAGCCGTTCAGTGTCACACAGTCCGCGTCAAAGGATCTGAGCAGCTGTCCCTCCACCTCCACTCCGGACAGCCACCCCTCCGCATAAGCGGCCGCAGTGGAGCCGATGTCGCCCCGCTTGATGTCCGCGACCACAAAAAGTCCCTTTTCTTTGGCATAACGGATGGTCCGCTCCAGCAGCTCCATCCCCTGCCAGCCCAGATTCTCGTAATAAGCAGACTGGGGCTTGACCGCCGGAACCACATCACACAGCGCGTCAATGAGCCCCGTATTAAATTGCCAAATTGCCTCGCAGGCCCCGCGCAGCGTCCTTCCATGTTGGGCATAGACCGCTGTGCGGATGGACTCCGGAACATACTCAATGCGGGCGTCCAGCCCCGCAACAGTGGGATTCTGCATCTCAATGATTCGCTGCTGCAGTTGATCAAAGGACATGCCTCATTCTCCTCTTTTTCTCAAGATTTCACGCCATCTTCATAGATCACGTTCCCGCCAACCACCGTGTACTTTACCTTGCCTTTTAAGGTCCACCCCGCACAGGGCGTATTGCGGGCCTTAGACGCAAACTGTTCCGGATTCACCACCCACTCCTCATCGGGATCAAAGAGCACAATATCCGCCTCGCTCCCGATGGAGATCCGTCCCCCCGGCACTCTCAAAATAGAGGCGGGATTGGTGCTCATCAGGCAGATGATCTCGGGAAGTTCCATCTTTCCCGGGTGGTACAGCACGGTCAGCGCCAAGGCCAGAGAGGTCTCCAGCCCAATCATGCCGCTGGGCGCCTTGGCAAGGGGCCGCGCCTTCTCCTGGGCGGAGTGGGGCGCGTGGTCGGTCGCGATGGCATCGATGGTGCCGTCCCGCAGCCCGGAAATGATTCCCCGCAAATCCTTCCCTGTACGCAGCGGCGGATTGATCCGGGCCAGGGCGCCCTGGCGCAAAATTTCGTCCTCGGTCATGGTAAAGTATTGCGGGCAGGTCTCACAGGTCACGCGGATACCCCGCTTTTTCATGTTGCGGATGATGTCCACCGCCTTGGCTGTGGACACGTGACAGATATGTACCGCGCAGCCGGTCTCCTCGGCCAGCATAATCTCCCGCATCACCGCCAGCTCCTCAGCAATGGCGGGCCTTCCCTCCAACCAAAGTTGGCGGGAGACGCTGCCCTCATTCACCGCCCGGTTTTCCACCATGTCGGTGATCTCACAGTGGCATAATACCGGCAGCTCGGCGCCTCGCGCCTTGATCATGGCGTTTCGCATCAGTTCCGCGCTGTCCACATTGGAACCATCATCGGAAAGAGCCACCGCCCCCGCCTCTTTCAGTGCCTCGGCATCGGTAAGCTCCTCCCCTTTCAGTCCCCTGGAGAGGGCGGCAATGGGGTAGACATGGACACCGCAGGCCGCAGCCGCCCGGTCCTTTACATAGGAGACCAGCTCCGGCTTGTCCACAACCGGGTCGGTGTTGGCCATGCAGGCCATGGCGGTCACTCCGCCGCGGGCGGCGGCGGCGCAGCCGGTCACAACGTCTTCCTTGTAGGTCAGGCCGGGATCCCGCAAATGGACATGCATATCCACAAGTCCAGGGGCCACCATCAGGCCCTGGGCGTCAATGACCCGGTCCGCGATCTGCCGGATCCCCTCTTCCAGCAGGGACACCCGGCCCCCTTCCACCAGAATATCCCACGGCTGAATACTCTGACTCACAGGGTCAATGACCTGCCCGTTTTTGATTAACAGCTTCATAGCGCCTCCTTGTCATTGGCACATTTATGAAATTTTCCAAAATATTTTTTTGCGGTTCATTTCGCAATTAACGTTATTATAACGGAAAATAGGCATAGAAGCAACGGATTTTTCCTTGTCACATGGGCAGAATAAAAAGGCGCGCAGAGGCGTAATTTCGCATCATTTGTGAAAAGGAGTAATGATGATGACTTCAAATCATAGAGATCATGGCATGGGCACATTTTTCTTCGGTATGGCCGCAGGTGTGGCAACAGGTACGGTAATCGGCATGTCCCTGTCTCCCTCCCGCCGGGAAATCCGCCAGACAGCTTGCAAGGCGGCGCGGAAGGTCAGCGATGTGGTTGATACCCTCACCGACACATTCGGAATGTAGGCCGTGGGCGGCGGGGCAGGCAGCCTGCTCCGCCGCTTGTTCCGCCGCGTCCGGTATGCTATAATAGTTTGAAATCAGGATAGGATACATCCGTTTGAATGGGAGGGAACACGATGACAGACCAAGCTTTGGTGGAAACTGCACAGGGTATGCTGTCCTATTCCTACGCCCCATATTCCGGCTTTGCCGTTGGGGCGGCGCTGCTATGTGCCGATGGAACTGTACATACCGGGTGCAATGTGGAAAATGCTGCCTTTGGTTCCAGCATTTGCGCGGAGCGTACAGCGCTGGTCAAGGCGGTGAGCCTGGGCCACCGGGATGACTTTGTGGCCTTAGCCGTGGCCGGCCAAGGCGAGGACTACTGCTGGCCTTGCGGAAGCTGCCGTCAAATGTTATGCGAGTTTGCGCCAAATTTGCGGCTGCTGGCGGCCCGGAAGGATGGAGCGTTTTTGTCCGCCGCCCTGGATGATCTGCTTCCCCATCATTTTGGGCCAAATTTTTTCAAATGATACCATCAAACCGCTCCCTCGATTGGAAGATTGCACCCCGATACAGTCCGCCCGCACAGTCACTGGATAAAAATCAGGCCATGGGGATATACTATCGCTGTATCCTGATATGGGAGGAGGTTTTGTGCCATGATTATGGATCGTATTGCTCTGGCTTTGTCAATCATTGGAGGGCTGAACTGGGGCAGTGTTGGGCTCTTCCGGTTTGACTTGGTAGCGTTCGCTTGCGGCGGTTCCGGCAGCTTACTCAGCCGGATCATCTATGTGCTGGTGGGCCTTTCCGCCGTTTGGTGTATCTCCCTGCTGTTCCGCGACCGTGACCCGGTTGAGGACCACGGCTAAGTATGCAAAGGCTCTGCAAATAAACACAACGTTTCGCGGTTTCGCGCAAAGAGGAACAGGCAGGTTCGGGATTCGAACCTGCCTGTTCCTCTTTGCGCTGCTTGTTGATACGAATCTCCTATCTCATATCAAAGACATTCTATCTTGTTTGATCGCGCGCGGCGCATTGGCCCCACCTCGCGAAGGAAGCCATTTTCATTGGCCGGCGGCATGAAACGCCAAATAGGCGGCTGGTCCGGACTGATACAGATCACCGCCATGGGCGTCTAAGACAACGGTCAGAGGGAAATCCTCCACCATCAGGCGGCGTACCGCCTCGCAGCCCAAATCCTCCCAGCAGATGACCTCCAGCCCCTTCACACTCTCCGCCATCAGCGCCCCCGCGCCGCCCAGCGCCGCCAGATAGACGGCGCCATTGCGCACCACCGCCTCGTTCACAGCCGCGTTTCGCGCGCCCTTTCCAATCATAATGGCCTGTCCCAAATCCAACAGCCGGGGGGCGTAGGCGTCCATGCGCCCGCTGGTGGTGGGGCCCGCCGAACCGATGATCTCCCCGGGACGCTCCGGCGTGGGGCCCACATAGTACAGTGCGCTCCCCCGTACCGGAAAGGGCAGCCCCTCTCCCCTGTCCAGCAACTCCATCATGCGCTGGTGGGCCGCGTCCCGGGCGGTATACACAACTCCGGAGAGCCGCACTGTGTCTCCCGCCCGCAGCGGCGCAAGCTGCTGCGGCGTGACAGGGGTATTGAGTCGATGTTCCATACCGTACGCCTCCTTACAGCCGGGCAGTGGCCCGGCGGGTTACATGACAGCTGACATTTACCGCCACCGGCAGCCCCGCCACATGGGTGGGCGCCATCTCAACCGCAAGGCCCAGGGCGGTGGTCCTGCCGCCGAACCCTTGGGGGCCAATGCCCAGCGCGTTAACCTCTTCCAGCAGCTCCCGCTCCAGCCGGGCGTAAAAAGGGTCCGGATTCGGCACATCCAGGGGGCGCAGGAGCGCATACTTTGCCAGATACGCCACCTTGTCAAAGCTGCCGCCAATCCCCACGCCCAGCACAATGGGCGGACACGGGTTGGGACCCGCAAGGCGTACCGTCTCCAGCACAAAGTCCTTCACGCCCTGTACCCCGTCCGCAGGCTTCAGCATTTGAAGGCGGCTCATATTCTCACTGCCAAAGCCCTTGGGGACCACTGTAATCTCCAGCCCATCCCCAGGTACCAGATGCAGGGAGAGAAGGGCCGGGGTATTATCTCCCGTGTTCTCCCGGCGCAGAGGATCGGCCACAATGGACTTGCGCAGATAGCCCTCCTCGTAGCCCTGCCGCACCCCTTCATGGACAGCCTGTTCAAAGTCACCCTGAATATGTACCTCCTGCCCCAGCTCCACAAAGACGCAGGCCATCCCGGTATCCTGGCAGATGGGCAGTTCACGGCCCCGGGCCATGTCCAAATTTTTCCACAGCAGCTCCAGCGTGTCTCTTGCCAGGGGCCACGGCTCCTCCTGTCGCGCCCGGTCCAGCGCGGCAACGACATCAGGGGGCAGCTGGGTATTGGCTTTTTGGCATAGCTCCGACACGGTCCGAGTAATTTCCTGCGCATTGATGGCACGCATACTATCCCTGCTTTCCAAAAATCTGCCCCTAAGTGTAGCAGATTTCTGTATGTTTTTCCACCTTGTCCGCAACAATTTTCTGATTTATAATAGGAATAGAAGCCAAGGTGGGTGGAGTGGATGCTCTATCCATTTTTTACTAGGAAGGAGACGCCCGATATGAAGCCTGTCATTGCTGTGACCCCGCTGTGGGATGATGCAAAGCAGAGCCAGTGGATGCTGCCCGGCTATTTACAGGGGCTTTTGAATGCCGGGGCCGTCCCCATGGTACTTCCCTTGACAGAGGACAAGGAAGTCCTCTCCCGGCTGCTGGCCAGATGTGACGGCCTACTGCTCACCGGCGGACAGGATGTTGCGCCCGCCCTCTACGGTGAGGTGCTGATGGCCTGCTGCGGCGAGACCTGCCCCCAACTGGACGGGATGGAGCGCCATCTGCTCCGCCTGGCGTTGGAGTGGGATCTGCCTATTTTCGGTATCTGCCGCGGACTGCAGTTTCTCAATGTCTATTTGGGGGGCACGCTGTATCAGGATCTCCCCAGCCAACGTCTGACCCCGTACCAGCACCACCAGGAGCCCCCCTATGAAAGGCCCGCACATCCTCTGTTTCTGGAGGAAGGGGGGTTACTCCACTCCCTGCTGGAGGTGGACACCCTGGCGGTCAACAGCTGCCACCACCAGGGGGCAAAAGTGCTGGCCCCCGCCCTTCGCCTGGAGGCCAGAAGCGAGGACGGCCTGGTAGAGGCCGTGTCCCTGCCGGGGCACACCTTTGTCCTGGGTGTACAGTGGCACCCGGAGCTTATGCTGGCTGATCCCTCCTCCATTGCGCTGTTCTCCGGCTTTGCCCACGCCTGCTGCCACCGCCGGGAGACTATTCCTCTCCCTTCCCAAATAGTTCGTTCAGCCCTATGACAATGAGAAAAACGGCAAAAAACTTTCGCAGCAGCTCCACATCCATAGCCGTGGCCACCCAGGCTGCCAGTCCTGCGGTGATAAGGCCGGACGCGATGGCGGGCAGCAGCACCGGGCGCTCAATGTAGCCGTTTTTCCAGTGGGCGGGCAGCGCAAACAGCGCCGCGGGGAGAAAATACAGCAAATTGATCCCCTGGGCCAGATGCTGGTCCATCTTGGCCACCACAGTCAGATAGACCAGCAGCAGCGTTCCGCCCCCAACACCGAAACCGGACAGAATCCCGGTGAGAAAACCCACACCCAGGGGAAGCAGCCACTGGTTCAAAGAAAACACCTCACTCCCCCGTAAATCAGCAGCAGACCGAAGCCCCGCTTGATCCAGACCACCTTCACATCGCGAAAAATCCTCCCCCCTACAAGACCGCCAACGGCCCCTCCGGCCACATAGGGCAGCGCTGTCATCAGATCCAGCCCGCCCCGGAAAAAATAAATGGCAACGGACAGGGTGCATAAAGGCAGAATCACCGCCACCGAGGTGGCGAACGCCTTGCGCTGCTCCAGCTTGCAGACCTTGGTCAGGGCCGGCACCAGGATCGAACCGCCGCCCCCGCCGAAAAAGCCGTTGGCGATGCCCGCCAGCGCCCCGGCCAGGGCGTAGCGCAGTCTTCCAAAGTTCATAAAATATCCATTCCTTTCTCCACACTACAGGCACAAAATATCCACGAAAATGGAATGGATATTTTGTGCATCCTTTGCGGTCTCGCCGGTGGCAAGCGCAAATGGCACATGGTAGAGATCGCGTGAATTTTCACGCGATCCCCCTTTCCGCCTAGTGTGGGGGGAAGAGGAAGATTTTATTCCAAAAGTTTGAGCTTGAGGCAGTGTTTGGATGTGTCACCGCCTATCCTATCTAAATTTATTTTTAAAAGGCGGGGCGGTGCTTTTTTAAAGCGCCGCCCCGCTCGGGCTGTCAAAAAGCTCTTTTTTGACAGCTAATTGCCTCGCAGAGTTTTCGCCGAATGGCGGAAATAATTTGAAACAATATAAGGGGGAACTGCCTCCGGCAGTGATTGCCCGTGACAGCTCCCCAAAAATTCTATCTGTTCGGCGTCATATGCGGCAGTTGCCGCAACCGCGCAATTTAGTCAAACGTAGCGGCACTCCTTCTCCCGGCCCTGCTTTTAGCTGTGAACCTTGCCACAGCTCGTACAGACCCATTGTCCGTTCACTCGAACATGAGGCGTCTCCCGCCCGTCTTCTTCACACTTTAACATCCGATCCCTATACCCCGCTCCACTGTCCGGATTGGAGAGGATCCCCAATGTCACCAGAATGGAGCATACTGTGGTTGCAACGCCGGTCACCAGTTCTTCATCCAGTTGAACTCCGAATAGCAGAAGAAGGGTAACCAGCTGGGAGAGGATACTTAACAAAACCGAAGGATTTTTAAGCCTGTTCAGGATAACCTCAAGCTGTGCCATGCTATATCTCATCTCTTTCTCATACGCAGATTCGCTGTTGCCCAGCTCGCGTATGGACCCGGGAGCAGCCAGGGCAATCGCCCACATGCAACCTCCCTCCTTATATGATATGCAGAAGCGATGTCAGATGCTCCCATCCCAAACAAAAGACACCCGCGCCTAAGGCGCAGCGTCATAAGGACAAAATATAATAACCGGCCAAAGGGAAATGTGAAATGGGAGTCAATCTGAATTGATCGACTCCCATTTTTGCTATCGCAGGCTTCATTGAATCTTTAACGCCGCTGCAGATTGAATTTTCCTACATTTTGTTCACGCGTTCCTCGCGCCGTCCTCTCCGACCTTGTAACCGTCAATCGTTGCACTGACCGCCGGCTTGCCGCTTGCGTAGAAGTAATAGCATTTGCCGCCAATCTGCGCCCATAAAGCCCGCCGCACCAGACAGAGTATTGCTTCCGGAATCGGTATGCTTGCCGTGTTCATATTTTTTCGAAGGATCGTATCTATTATGAAATATAAAAAATCATCATTAATAACTATCGTGTTAGGGTGTCCCTCCATGAATGCCTTCTGGCAATGGCGGCGGCAGCGGAGCGGCTCTTTATCGTCCGTCAGCATGAAGCGGAACATCATTTGCGTGCCCAATAGCAACGAATAGAAATCCCATACGATGGTCCGGATTGTCCAGCAGGGCGATATGGTATGTCGGCGCGATCCTCCCGCAACCCAAGCGGACACATGACATGGAGTTGTAATCAATATTCTAAAAGAGTGGGTTACATTGCAATAGGCGGGGCTGATTGCCCCGCCTATTTGGCGTTACCAATTTGCCCTGTTTCTCAAGAACTGGGATTATTCGTGTAGGATTTTTTCTTTTTTCAACTTGCGTCTTTTGAAAAATACGCGAAGGAAACCATATCCAATTAGGATCCCAACGGTAAAACAAAGAATACTCACTGTGAAATTGAACGACATTTCTTGTGAAATCCATGCGTGTAACTGAGTTCCTCCATTAAGCAGATTTACTCCCGACAAGATTCCTGTAAGCACAAGGATCCTGTCAAGGTGCTTAATGCGCGAATCAATATTGGAAAAAAGATTAAACTCATTCCCATCTGTTTTTTTGCGGAAATACACCCACCTAAATAGGGTTCCAATCTGTTCAGCGCCGGTGTCCTCAATAAACTGGATATACTGTATGCTCTCGGCATGGTTTGGTACATTATCCAGCAGTTCTAAACGATAAACGTATTCGCGGGGTAAACCTTCTTCAAAAACATATCTGCAAAAACCAACATCACAAAGCTGCAACCCTTTTGCCGACATTGCATTTAACCATTCTTCTTCTTTATCAAATTCCCAAGCCCAAAACAGCTTTCGGAATATCCGTTTCATTTGGATCCCCCTTCAATAATCTTTTCACCATTGGTCAAAAGCTCTCGTAGCCTCATCAACTCATTTGTAGCAATTTTCTTACCTAAAGCGGTAATCTCATATTCCTTTTTCCTGTTGTTCTTCTCGCCGGGTAGGGCATGAATCCATCCCTTTTCAAGTAAAGTGTTAATTGCTCCATATAATGTCCCAGCGGCAAGTCTTACTCTGCCTGCGGACAAATCCTCAATCTTCTGCATAATCCCATACCCGTGCAGAGGCGAGTATAGCGAAAGCAGGATATAATACACTGCTTCTGTCAACGCTATGTTTTCCATTGTCATTTATATCGCCCTCCGTTAATCAATTTGCCGTTATAACGGTTCCCGATATATAGTATAACGGATGCCGATATAGTTGTCAATGCTTTTTTACAAAAATATCATCTCTTCGTCCATTGCGCCTATCCAGACGGTCAAGGGGCTTTTGCGGGGCTGTGCCCCGCGCCCCGGCCTCTTTCAAAGAACAGAAATATTTTATCTATTTCACTTATTCGTTCGTTTTGCCGAGTTCGCTGTACTGCTTTGCGATAAGAGCGTACTTTGTGCCAAAGAAGACCCCGATAATACCGACAAGCGCAAACAACACTCCGCCACACCATTTGGGCAGTACACCCCAAGCAAAATCAAATGTCGTTAATATGGACGTTGTAAATAGTGCGGCAAAAACTATACCCATTACGCCAACACAGAAATAAGCATTTCGGACAACCTTAAAATACACCGCTAAATCCTGTGTATCCGTATGCAGGTCAAACGGTTTTCCGTCATTTCTCTTTTCCACAATCAATAGCTCTTTGCTATACGCACCCGGTGAAGTTGCGAATTTTCCCGCGCCGTCTCCCCAAGGCCGAAACCGTACCTTTCCAATCGACCAGTTGAGATTGATGTTTTTGCAAATGATACGGTATCCTAAATCCTCTAAAAATCTTTTGTAGTCTGTATGTTTTGTGTGGGATTTTTCGCCAACAAATTCAACGTGATACTGGTATTCGGCGAGGGCACTTTGCTCAAATTTATACATCAACTTTCCGCAACGGACAAGACGAAAACCACGCGCTGCCATTTCGTTTAGCCACTTTTCTTGTTTGTCCGTGAAGTCAATGAAGTATTTAATCACTGTTTTTTTCACGCGCTGATACCCCCTAAAACTTTTTCCGCTAAATGCGATATTTCTACAAGTCGCCTTTGCTCGTCTGCGGCAACCTGTTTCCCGAGTTGAGTAATGATGTAGTCCTTTTTTACATCATTCTGACTATTGCCGATGGGCTCAATCCAACCTTTTTTCTGCAAGGTATTGATTGCCCCGTACAGAGTACCCGCACCCAACGCGACGCGACCTTTTGTTTCGGTTTCGATAAACTGCATAATGCCGTAACCGTGAATTGGATTGCAAGTTGCCAGTAGAATTAGAAACGTAGTTTCTGTCAACGCGCCACCCTTGATATTGTCTCGCAAAACCCTCACCTCACCTATTACGTTTACTGTAATTAAATATATCACTAAACGTAATAGTGTGTCAACAGGATGTTCAAATTTTTTATCCCAACGTCAAACAGTAAAAGCGTAACAGCGGGATGTAGACATTTACCACTTTTTGACAGCCTGTAAACCGCATGATTACAGGCTTTTTGTCACGATCAAAACGTCATTTTGAGGGGCGGCAAGGGTTTTATACTATCCACCCCGAAAACGGCTTTTCCTCATTTCACAGGCGCGTTTTGACCTTCGCTGTCTTTATTTTTGCGGTCAAGATAGTTCTTGACAAAACAGCTCGAAGTGTTTGCGGAGCAAAAGATTGAACTCCATTACGCCCACATCGGCGCAGTGGAGTGACGCATACGCTCCGGAAAACAGCCAGGGGGCGGACAGCCGTAGCCGTCCGCCCCCATACATACAGGGATAACTGCGATATTATGAATTTGTCCCTGTGGAGCCTCGCCTAATGGCGCAAGTGTCTTTTGTTGCAAGCTGAGATACTCAATTAAGAATCAATAAAGCTGCGCACCCGCAGCTTTACCCCCAAACGCTCCGCAATCTTCCGGCAGGCGTCCATTTCCTCCTGGGTTTTATCTTTGTCCACAAGGGTCAGCACCACGTTGGGCACATATTCCCGCGCCCGGCTGGCAAATTCCAACATGGCGCCATACGCTTCCTCCCCCTGGCTCGGGCGGCAAATGGCCACATAGTCAGCGGCATTGGCCGCATTGAGGGAGATGGAGAGGGTGTCAATCCGCCCTTTTAACTCCGGCGTCACATCCCGGTTCAGGATCAGGTTGGCGTGGCCGTTGGTGTTGATCCGCACCGGAGGGAGCCCGTCTACCCGCTGCCGCAGTTCATCCACCAGCCACAGGATGTCGTCCAGCCGGTAGGTGGGCTCCCCATAGCCGCAAAAGACAATCTCCCGGAATTTGGACAAATCCCAGGAGAGCAGGCTCTCCAGCGCCTCGTCCCGGGTGGGCTCCCGCTCCAGCCACAGGGAGTCCTCCGTGTAGATGGCCCCCTCTTTCTGCCCATACCGCAGGCAAAAGACACACCGGCAGTTACACCGGTTGGTCAAATTGACATACAGCCCGTCTTCATAGGAATAGGTAATGGTCATCTCAACGCACCTTCTAACTCAATATGATAAAAACGCCTTCCGTTTTCCGTGGTCATGCGGGCAACCTCCTCCAGCGTCACGCCCTTCACCCGGGCAATGGTTTCCGCCACCAGGTGAACATAGGCGGAGTCATTGCGCTTGCCCCGGAACGGCTCCGGCGCAAGGTAGGGGGAGTCGGTCTCAATCATGAGGCACTCCATGGGAAGCGCTTTGATCACTTCCAGAGATTTTCGCGCGTTTTGATAGGTCACAACTCCGGTAAAGGAGATCATCCATCCCAGCTTCACCAGCGTCCTGGCGTCCTCCACGCTGCCGGAATAGCAGTGGTACACCCCGGTCACGCCCGGATATTGCCGTACCACCTCCAGGCAGTCCCCGTGGGCATCCCGGTCATGAACGATGACGGGGAGGCCCACCTCCCGGGCCAGTTTCATCTGCCGGTGAAACACCTCTTTTTGTGTCTGGGCCGGGGCATTATCCTTCCAGTAGTAATCCAGCCCAATTTCCCCAATGGCCTTCACCTTTGGATGGGCGGAGAGTGTCCGCAGCTCCTCCTCCACCTCGTCCGACCAGGTGTCACAGTCGCTGGGATGAACGCCAACAGCGGCATACACATGATCAAATGCTTCCGCCAGGCTCACGGCTGTGCGGGAGCTGTCCAGGTCACAGCCGGGGTTGACAATGAGTTCCACCCCATGGGCTGGCATAGAGGCGAGCACCTCCATCCGATCCGTATGAAACGCGCCGGAATCATAGTGCGCATGGGTGTCAAAATACATAAATGGTTCCTCCGTGATTTTGCCGAATTATAAAATACATTCTAACACCGCCCGGTCAAAATAGCAAGCCGCACAAAAACCGCAGCCCCTGACAAGGCTGCGGTTTCCACTGTTTAAGCAATTTTTGACAGTTCAGAGTCCATCTCTTGCAGCGCCTCCCGTTCGTCATCGGCAGAGAAGCAAAACCGGCCCGCCCAATCATAAACCTCAACATGTCCTCTGACCCATACAATATTGTATTCCATGATTTTACTCCTTCCATACGATCCGCAGTTCCTGTTCTTTCCGGCTTTATCTTACTACAGCATATGTACAATAAAACGGACTTTTATAATTGGGCGAAAAATTTTTACGTTTCATGCAAATATCACCGCAACGCCGCATACAATGTCAGGACAGGAGGAATGTACATGTTTTACGAGACCTATCCCTTCTCCCTTCCCCCCTTACCATATAGCTACGATGCGCTGGAACCATACATTGATACGGAAACGATGCGCATTCACCACGATAAACATTTTCAAGCCTATACAGATCATTTGAACAACGCGCTGGAACCCTATCCTCATCTGCACCGGCTCACCTTGAGTCAATTGCTCAGCGGACGGTACATGCTGCCCCAGATTGCACGGGAGGCCATCCTCAACAATGGCGGCGGCTACTACAACCACGCCTTTTTTTTCGATGAGCTGTCACCCCCCAATGTGGGAGAGCATCGGCCCCGTGGTACGCTGGAAATGCTGATTAACCGCACCTGGGGTGATTTCTCCCGCTTTCAGGACGTCTTCAACTGCATGGCTCTCTCCGTATTTGGCTCCGGATGGGTGGCGCTCTCCCTCTCCCGCCAAGAGCGGCTGCGCATTATAACTCTCCATAACCAGGAGACGGTCCTCCCGCGGGGGGAGACTCCCCTGCTTCAGTTTGACGTGTGGGAGCATGCCTATTACTTAAAATATCAAAACCGCCGCAACGAGTATATCGATGCACTTTGGAACGTGGTGACCTTTCCCATAATATGAGGAAATTGGGATCAGCCGCGAGAGGAGCGGGTGCAATATACCGCCAATTGTGAAATATTTTCCACCGGCTTGTGCTTTCCCGCTTCAGATGGTATAATTAATACACTGAATATTAAAGGTGGAATATCACATGAAAAAAATGGGCACAAGCTTTGTCGCCGTTGTTTTATCCGCAGCCATGCTAATGACTCCCGTCTCGGCTGCCAGCGCCTTCTCCGATGTTCCAGACACCCACTGGGGCTACGAGTATATTCAGCGATCCGCTGAAAACGACCTGGTAGCCGGCGTGGGAGACGGCCTGTTTCAGCCGGATAATTCTGTCAGCAATTCGGAGTGGGTCACCATGGTCTGTAATCTGCTCTTTAAAACGAAGGTAAACGCCTATCTCTTTGGGATCAGTTCAAGCCTTGGAACCACGGATACCATTGCCACAAACTGGTGGTACGCTTACATGGAGGTGGCGCGGAATCAGAAACTCCTGACCAACACCTCAGTCCTGTCCATTTATAATGCCAACAACGGCAGTTGGAAACAGGTCGGTGATGGCATCAGCCGGTATGACATGGCCCAGATCATCTACAATGTGTCTCAAAACTTGTCCTGGCAGGCTATCTCCTCTGATGCGCTGGCCCAGGCAAAGGAGCGCATCGCCGACTGGGCCGGCATACCGGAGGGCTATCAGGACGCCGTGGCCTACTGCTATGCGGCCGGGTTTATCGGCGGCATGGACGAAGATGGCACCTTTGGCGGCGAGGGCATCATGACCCGAGCCCAGGCCACTGTGGTGCTGTGCCGGATGCTGGACGTAAAAAATGGGACACACACATTCGGAGCATAACTTAGGTTCTCTGTAAAAAAACGGCCGTCAACCATATGGTTGACGGCCGTTTTTTTACAGAGAACCTAACAGAGCTTCGCTCCGGCGGGGATCCCATCGTCTAACATCAGAAGATTCAGCCTCTCCTCCCCTTTTTCCCTGTGGACGGCGGAAATCAACATCCCATTGGATTCCTGCCCCATCATCTTCCGGGGCGGCAGGTTGACAATCGCCACCAGGGTCTTGCCCACCAGCTCCTGGGCCTGATAGTACATGGCAATACCGGAGAGAATCTGGCGGTCGGTCCCGGTTCCATCGTCCAGCGTAAATTTCAGCAGCTTCTGACTCTTCTTCACATTCTCGCAGGCTTTTACCTTTACCACCCGGAAATCGCTCTTGCAAAAGGTTTCAAAGTCCACCGCTTCCGCCGTCCGGGGCTCAAACTCCACATCGGGCAGCGCCGCCCTCTTTGTCGCCTCCGCGGCCTGCTCCAACTCCTCCAGCTCCGTTTGCAGGTCAATGCGGGGAAACAGGTTTTCTCCCCGCGCCACCTGAGCATCCGCGGGCAACAGACCGTAAGTCCCTGCGCTCGCCCAAGTCCGGATCTGGGCGGGGGCGCCGATCTGCCGCAGAATCTCGGCGGCGGACTGGGGAATAAAGGGTGTCAGCAGAATGCCGCTTACCCGCAGGGCCTCCAGCAGATTGTACATCACCCGGGCCAGGCGCGGCCGGTTTTCCTCCTCCCGCGCCAAAATCCAGGGTGCGGTTTCATCAATATATTTGTTTGCCCGGCCAATTAACTTAAAAACCTCCATCAGCGCCGTCTGGAAAGAGAATCTCTCCATTTCGGTCTCATAGGCCTGGCGAACGTTGGATACCAGGGCAACCAGTTCTCCGTCTTGCTCCGCGTTTTCCTCCTGCCGGATGGGAAGCGCTCCGCCAAAGTACTTGTCCACCATGGATACGGTGCGTGACAGGAGATTGCCCAAGTCATTGGCCAAATCCACGTTGATCCGGTTAATCAGCAGCTCGTTGGAAAAGTTGCCGTCTGTGCCAAAAGGGAACTCCCGCAGCAGGAAATACCGCAGCGCGTCCACACCGTAGCGGTCAGCCAGAATCACCGGATCCACCACGTTTCCCTTGGACTTGGACATCTTCCCCCCGTCCAGCAGCAGCCAGCCGTGGCCAAACACGTGCTTCGGGAGGGGCATCTCCATACTCATCAGCATGGCCGGCCAGACAATGGAGTGAAAGCGGACAATCTCTTTGCCCACAAAGTGGACATCAGCGGGCCAATAGTGGTCATAATCGTGGTACTGTTCATTCATAAACCCAAGGGCAGTGGTATAATTGAACAGGGCGTCCACCCACACATAGACCACATGTCCCGGGTCGAAATCCACCGGAATCCCCCAGGAGAAGGAGGTGCGGGAGACACACAAATCCTCCAGCCCGGGCCTAATAAAGTTGTTCACCATCTCATGCACCCGGCTGCGCGGCTGTAGAAAATCTGTATGTTCCAGCAGATCCTGTACCCGGCCCGCGTACTTGGAAAGCCGGAAAAAATAGGCCTCCTCCTGAGCGTCATAAACCTCCCGGCCGCAGTCAGGGCACTTTCCCTGCGCCAGTTGGCTCTCTGTCCAGAAGGACTCGCAGGGCTTACAGTACTTGCCCGTGTAAGTCCCTTTGTAAATATCGCCCTTTTCATACATTTTCTGAAATATTTTTTGAACCGCCCCCGCATGGTAATGATCGGTTGTGCGGATAAACCGGTCATTGGAGATATTCATCAGCTTCCATAAATCCAGAATCCCCCCCGGCCCCGCCACGATGTGATCCACAAACTCCTGGGGGGTCACCCCGCTCTCCCGCGCGCGGTCCTCAATTTTTTGTCCATGCTCATCGGTTCCGGTGAGAAACATCACATCATAGCCCTGCATCCGCTTATACCGCGCCATCGTGTCGGTAGCCACAGTGCAGTAGGTGTGGCCAATATGCAGCCTGTCCGAGGGATAATAGATCGGGGTTGTAATATAAAACTTCTTTTGTTCCATCTTTTATGCTAACCTCCTGATTGTTCCATAGGATCCTGCATCGCATCGGGCTGTACGTCTTTCTCCTCCATGCCGCCCGCAAGGGGCATTCGTCCCCCCTGTTCCAACAGCCGCTTGGGCCAGGCAGGCCCAAGCCAGTTGCGGATCAGCACCACCGCCTGTGCCATTAACACAATGGAAAAAATGACGGCTGCGCAACGGATCTCCACGCTTTCAAAGTCGGCCAGGGTGATGCAATGAAAGAACACGCCCATCAAACTCAATGTCAATGTTCTCCGCGGTTTGATGCGGTCAAATGCAAAGCAGCAGCCAAAGTAGAGCGCCAGCACCGTACACACGGCCGCAAGCAGACCCCAGATATAGTGCATAATAACCGGATCCACACCGTGCCTTTGGTAAACATACAGCAGCCACGCCAGCGCGCAAAACACGGGCAGCGTGGACAGCGTCCCCATCAAATTCGAATATGTTCCGCGGTAGCCATCCTTTCCCAGCATAAAAATGGATGTGCCCGCGACAGGAAACAGGGCGGTGAGCAGCAAGATTACCATAGGAAATTGATGCCGTTTGGGTACATGATAATCGTTTGCCCAGATGAGATACTGTGTATACCCCTCCCGCGCGCACACGGCGCCCATGCCGATCATGAGAAAAGCGGCCAAAACAACCACCATCACTGTCGCCGTTGAGCCAGGAAAGCGAAAGGCCGCTTCGTATCCCGCCAGCCTGCCGCCGCCCCGGCAGAGCGCCGGAATCAGCGCGGCAAACGCCGCCGCCAAAAGAATCAGTACAATGGACGCCGGCGCACGCAGGTCAAATAGCTGCGTTTCCATATTCAACGCCGTTGCCAGCTGCCACCGGCGCAGCGCAAATCCCGCAGCCCCGGCCGCCAGGGTCAGCAGAGGAAGAAGGATATGATATTTGCCTTTCATAGACAGGCCTCCCGGTCAAAGATGAATGATATCTCAAATCATTACAGTCACACAAACGATAAAACAAATGTTTCCCAGCTGCGGAAATAATGTTATCATATAATAATTTTCCACAAAAAGCAACTGGCCAGGCCCTGAAAACATTTCACCGGAAAACTCGCGGCCGCCATGGTGGCAATCTATTATATCCCGCAGGACACAGAATGGTTCAACCGCTTGAACCCATGGGGTAGACTTCCCGCACGCCCTTTGGATTTTTCCCTGATATTGACAGAGCACAAAATTTCCAGTTAGCCATTGACAATAGCACAGGAGGGTGCTAAACTTATGCTAGAAAAGTTAGTTCAGACTAACACATTGATCCCGTTGATTCCAGGATTTTTCATGAGGGGAGTGGTTTGTATTATGCCATTAACTTTTTCATCCACCGGAAGTGTGGTCAGCATCAAGGCAATCAAAGGAAAGGATGACGTGCGCAATTTTTTGGCCAGTCTCGGCTTCGTGGTCGGCAGTCCTGTATCCGTCATTTCTGAGGCCAACGGCAACCTGATTGTGAATGTAAAGGACACCCGCATCGCCATCAGCAAAAGCATGGCAAACCGCATCATGGTCTGATCCTGATATGGCGGAAGCGAGAAAAGGAGATTGGGCAATGGACAAGACACTAAAACAGGTCGCTTGCGGCGAAACTGTGACCGTGCGCCGTCTCACCGGCGAGGGTCCCGTTCGCCGCCGTATTATGGACATGGGGATTACAAAAGGAACTCCTGTTTATGTGCGAAAGGTCGCGCCTTTGGGTGATCCGGTGGAAGTCACTGTGCGCGGCTATGAACTCTCCCTGCGCAAAGCAGATGCTGAAATGATTTTGGTTGAGTGACCACGGTCACACCTGATAAGGTACGTTCCAAATTTTTGTATGTGTAAAGTTAGCGTCTGCTAATTACTGGAGGAATGAACAACATGCCGATTACATTGGCCCTGGTTGGGAACCCCAACTGCGGCAAAACCACAATGTTTAACGCCATGACCGGCTCTTCCCAATATGTGGGCAACTGGCCGGGCGTTACTGTAGAGAAGAAAGAAGGAAAGCTGAAGGGATACGAGGGCGTCAAGGTCACAGACCTGCCCGGCATTTATTCTCTCTCCCCCTACACCCTGGAGGAGGTCGTCAGCCGGAATTACCTGATCAATGAGCGTCCCAGTGCCATCATCAACCTGGTGGACGGCACGAATATCGAGCGCAACCTCTATCTCACAACCCAGGTCATGGAGTTGGGTATCCCCGTTGTGGTCGCCCTAAACATGATGGATGTGGTCCAGAAAAACGGCGACAAAATTGACAGCAAAACGCTTTCCGCGGAGCTTGGCTGCCCTGTTATTGAGGTTTCCGCGCTCAAGGGCGCCGGTCTGAAGGAGCTGTATGCCGCCGCTGTGGAGGCCGCGGACGAGGGCGAACAAGCCGGCCCCCGCCACCGCTTCTCCGAGCGGGTGGAGCGCGCCCTGTCTGAGCTTGAGACCACACTTTCCGGCACTGTGCGGGACGAGCAGAAGCGCTGGTATGCCATTAAGCTGTTTGAACGGGATGAAAAAGTACTGGCCGACCTGCGCAACCGTATTGATGCTGCCAAGGTGGAGGCGGTTTCCGGGCGCTGTGAAGAGGACCTGGACGATGATACGGAGTCTATCATCACCAACGAGCGCTATGAGTACATCTCCTCCATCATCACCGGCGTATACAAAAAGCACCGCACCGGAATGACCACCTCGGACAAAATCGACCAGATTGTCACCAACCGGGTTTTTGCCCTGCCCATTTTCGCGGCGGTTATGTTTCTGGTTTACTACATTTCCATTGGTTCGGCGGGTGCTTTTCTCACCGATTGGACCAATGATGTCCTGTTTGGAGAAATGATCCCCCCTGCTGTGGAGGGTTTTTTACAGGCTATCGGCTCCCATGAAGTGCTGATCGCTCTGATTCTGGACGGAATCCTCGGCGGCGTGGGCGCCGTACTGGGCTTTGTCCCCCAGATGCTGGTACTGTTTTTCATGCTGGCAATTCTGGAGGACATCGGCTACATGGCCCGGGTCGCCTTTATCATGGACCGCGTCTTCCGCCGCCTGGGCCTGTCCGGCAAGAGCTTTATCCCCATGCTTATCGGCTCCGGCTGCGGTGTTCCGGGGGTAATGGCCTCCCGGACCATTGAACAGGACCGTGACCGCAAGATGACCATTATGACCACCTGCTTTATCCCCTGCGGAGCAAAAATGCCTATTATTGGCATGTTCGCCGGCGCCCTGTTCGGAGGATCCGGTCTGGTGGCTGTCTCCGCTTACTTTATCGGTATTGCCGCCATCATTATCTCCGGCATCATCCTGAAAAAAACCAAGCCTTTTGCCGGCGAGCCCGCCCCCTTTGTAATGGAACTGCCCGCCTATCACGTCCCCACCGCAGGCAATGTGCTGCGCTCCACCTGGGAGCGCGGCTGGTCCTTCATCAAGCGCGCCGGCACCATCATCCTTCTGTCCTCTATCGTTCTCTGGTTCCTCCAGGGCTTCGGCTTTGAACAGGGCATATTCCAGATGGTGGAGGACAACAACACCAGCCTGCTGGCCACCATCGGCGGCGTGGTTGCCCCCATCTTTGCTCCTCTGGGCTTTGGCAATTGGAAGGATGCCGTTGCCACCTTCACCGGCCTGATTGCTAAGGAGGAGGTCGTTGCAACTTTCGGCGTACTGTACGGCTTTGCCGAGGTCGCGGAAGAGGGCGAGGAAATTTGGGGCATGCTCGCCGCGAACTTCACCCCGCTCTCCGCTTACAGCTTTATGATTTTCAATCTGCTGTGCGCCCCCTGCTTCGCCGCCATCGGCGCCATCAGGCGGGAGATGAACAACGCCAAGTGGACCTGGGCCGCCGTGGGCTATATGTGCGGCCTGGCCTATGTGGCCTCCCTGATCGTCTATCAGATTGGCGGACTATTCACCGGTGAGGCCTCCTTGGGCATTGGCACCATAGTTGCCGCAGCTGCTTTGGCCGGCATGATCTGGCTGCTCATGCGCAAGGGTTATACACCGGAGCAGGGCCCCAAGTTTTCCTCCAAATCTGCCGTGGGCGTATAACAAATTCGGAAAGGAGGCCTCCGTTATGCCCAGTTTAGGAACCATCGCCGTTTGCGCGGTTTTGTTGCTTATCATTGTGCTTGCTGTCCGCTCCATCTGGAAAAATCACAAATCCGGCGGCTGCGGTGGAACCTGCGGTAGCGGCTGCGGTGGCTGCGATCACTGTCATTAATCCATTCCATCCAATCAAATGCCGCCACACCGCTTGTTCAGCGGTGTGGCGGCATTTGATTGCAGCTCAGCGCACAACAAAAGAACTGCCTGCAATACAGGCGGGCTTTCGCCCTCCAAGGAGGACAACACAGTGCCACGGAAAAAAACCGCAAAGATATCGGCGCTTTCATTGGATCTTAGGATCAGCTGGGAATACAGGTTCTTAGCCTTCGTCCGGCCGTTTTGCAGAAACGCTGCGCAGAAGCTCCGCCTCCTGCATCAGGCGCTCCTTTGTTCCTACACAGCGGTTAATTGGAGTTCCCGCATGGTGGAATTTTTCTTCATAGTCCGTCATAACCCCACACACTCCATTGGCATGCAAGTCGCGTGTTATCTCTGACAGCCTGTAGCCGGCCTTCGGAAATTGGAAGAGAGAATATTCAAACAGCTCCCGGTTGTCCGTCTTAACGTGAATCTGTCCGCCAGGGCGCAAGATTTCCCGGTAGAGAACCAGGAAATTTTCATGGGTCAGCCGCCGCCTGGCATGCTTATGGGACGGCCATGGGTCACAAAAATTAATGTATATGAGTTCCAGCTCATCCGGGCCAAAATAGTCCCGCAACAGCGCGGCATCCCCATCCACAAAAAAGACATTGTTCAGGCCCATCTCCATGGCCCGTTCCATGGCTACCACCATGGCCTCAGGCACCCGCTCCACTGCAATATACAGATCTTCCGGGTGTGCTTTCGCGGTTTCCGCGGTAAACCTGCCCTTGCCGCAACCCAGCTCCAAGCGTATTTTTCCGGCACCGGGCATCAGTGTCTCCCGCCAATGTCCCCGCAGGGCCGCAGGGTCCTTTATTTGATAGCCGGCACAGCGCTCCATCCGAATGGAGAGATTGGGTTTTTTCCGCATTCGCATGCTCATTCACCTCTTAAACAATAGATCATTCAATTTCGTATCATACCACATGATTCAGCGCTGCGCCACAGTGAATGGAAACCGGTATGATTTCAGAGATAGGGCAGGCGGACCATTGTACCTATCCCGCTGCGCTTATGCTCTTTTGAGTCATGCCGCAAACTGCAAACCCGGCATCGCGGCCGGACCGCTCAGGCCGGTGCGATCTCAAATCCGCGATGTTTCACTCTCCTTGATAAAAAAATGGAGCATCCAATCGCGCACATAGGCCGCATCGCCGGACAACGGCTTTGTTTTATTCCACGATAGATATAAAATACGCTGCATATCGCAGCCTTTCCAAGGGAGCAGCGAAAGCTGCGGATGAAATTGAAATCCCGCAGAGTAATCGGGCGCAACCGCAATCCACTCACTTTGATCCAAAAAATCAGGCCAGCGGTCAAAGTTATCCGTCTCCATTGCAATCTTAGGCACAAAATTGTTTTCTTTAAATATTTGGTTCAGAGCATTTCGGAATTTCGTTTGACTGGACGGCAGGATCAAAGGCTTGTTTTGGATCTCTTCCAAAGTCAGAGAGGCATGCCCGGCCAGGGAATGATACTTTGACATTGCAAAACAAAAGGTCTCCCGTGTGAGTTCCACTGTATTTTTCTCATGAATTTCCCGTTCAGAGGCAAATAAAAATAAATCCCAGGGGTGTGTGTCCAGCCGGTCGCGGTGCATGGACAATTGCTCCAACCGCAGCCCCGGTTGCTCCGTCAATTCCGGCATGACAAGAAAGAGCGGGCGGATGGATACGGTAAAAATAACCGTGACCGGGGAATGCTGATGGGCTGCCCTGGAAAAATAGTCGCCGATCTGCTGCCTCGTCTGTAGAATCTGGTCAATGTAGCGCAGGATGATCTCCCCCTCCGCAGTGGCGACAATGGAATGTTTCCTCTTCCGAAAGAGCTGTACCCCAAATTCCCGTTGAACCTGCTGCACCGTGCGGCTCAGCGCCGGCTGGCTGATAAAGAGAGCCTCCGCGGCGCGGCTGACGCTTTGACATTGGCCAATCTTTTTAATATATTCCATCTCTTGAAAATTCACGTATGCGCTCCTTTCTCGCCGCAAAAAATTGGACGCAATAGTCTTGAAAGCACTGTATCGAGGAACTGAGATTACGGGTCGGGTTTCGTCCCAAATAGACATAGCGCTTCATGGTTAAGTCACTGACCTGGCGCAGGACAACCTGCTTTGGCAGATCCTCTGGAATCTGTGACATATAGGGGAGCAATGCCCAGGCCCGGTTACGGGCTACCAGCGCGTGCATCAGGGGCAAATCATCTGTCACCGCCAGGTAATCCGGCCGGCAGCCCGCCTCCTCCAGCTTTTGGTCCAATGCCTCCAGCACTTCCCGCTCAAAAATAAGCCGCGCGCCTAAGTAGGGCTCTAAATCCAGCAGACGAAGCGTTTCCTTGCCGGCCAAAGGGTGGTCCTTATGGACAAGCAGCACAAAGTCCTCTTCAAACAAGAGTACTTCCGATGCTTCCTTCGTCCGCTTGCTGCGGTTAAAAAAGGTCAGATCCCATGGGTGAAAGGCCATGCTGTCCATCTCAATTTCGTACAATTCCAGCTTAATGGCCGGATGCAGCTTCTGAAATTTCAGCAGCAGCTCTTTCAGGGGAAGAAGCCCCATTCGTACGGTAATACGAAGCGGGCTGCGCAGCTTTCCTTTGCGGTCATTAATTTCTGAATTGAGGTTTTCCAAATCATCAAAAATTTGATTGGCATAGAGCAGCAGACGCTTTCCGTGCTCTGTCAGATCACTTGCCCGGCCATGGCGTTCGAACAGACGGACCCCAAGTTCCTCCTCCAGCGCCTGGATATTGTGGCTCAGAGCGGACTGGCTGATAAAGAGCACCTGCGCCGCCTTAGTAAAACTGCGGTAGTTCACCAGGGTTTGAAAATAAGCTAACGTTTGCAATGTCATCCGATCACATCCATATCATTTATCTCATATCGCTATGAAAAAATATGTATTTGCTTTCACTCCATTGTGCAATTATACTTGACCCATGAATTGAATTCAAGGATTTTTGGGTATAAGCGCCTTCTTTGTAGCTGCAATCCAGACGGTCAGCAATAGGTCAGCCAAAAACATGAGAGGGGAGGGAGAAGCGGCCCCCTAACGAATCACACCTGTATGATAGGACAACATACACAAAACACAGCAGAGGCATTGAGACAGAAACCACAACCAAACCGCATCGTGCATAATGAACAAAATGACAGAACCAAACTTTCTATTAAGACAGGAGAATCAACATGAAAAAAATTCTTGCTTCCCTATTGTCCGCTTGTATGGTGCTCTCCATGGCCGCCTGCTCCCCCGGCAACACCAGCGGACAGGCGAGCACACCTGGGGGCACATCCGCGCCAGCAGGCCAGACGTACCCAACACAAAGCATCAACGGCATCGTCCAGTGGGGCGCCGGCGGCGGCACCGACTCTCTGATGCGTCCCCTTTCCGCAATGGCGGAGAGCACACTTGGCGCATCTATTATCATTCAGAACATGACCGGTGCAACGGGGTCCATTGCCACGCAGTATGTCTATGACGCCAATGCCGATGGATACAATCTGCTGATGGGCGCGGAAAACCCCGCGCTCTACCAGGAACTGGGGATCAGCAATCTGACCTACTCTGATTTTACATGCGTATACCTGATCGGCGATGAAACAGTGGGCATTGTCGTGGGCAAGAACTCTCCCTACAACAGCTTCACCGAAATTATAGAAGCGGCTTTGGCGGCTCCCGGTACAATTAAGCTCTCCACCACCGGTAAGGGCGGCCTGCCCTGGGATGTTGCCGCATTCATTCAGGACGTGACCGGCGCCACCTTTAACCAGATCCCCTATGACAGTGACGCCTCCGCAAAGACGGCGGTGATGAGCGGCGAGTGTGATTTCACCGTGTGTAAGGTGCAATCCGGCATTGAGGAATATACCTCTGGGGACCTTAAATTCCTGTGTATGCTCTCTGCGGAATCCGTTGATGTGATGGCCGATGTCCCCTCTGTTCTGGATGAGTATCCGGGCTTCGAGAAGTATCTGCCCTGGGGCCCCTTCTATGGGATTTTTGTCAAGAACGGAACCGATGAAGCCATTATTGAAACACTGAGCGCAGCCTTTACCGCAGCCGGCGCCGAACAAAGCTATCAAGACGTGCTTAAAAGCTTCTATATCAACTACCTGGGGTATTCAGGCGCGGAAGCGCAAGAATACATTGAAAATTGGCAGTCCAATACTGTTGGCGCACTGCGGAGCAGCGGGGCGCTGGAAGATTAATTTTCCGTTCCAATACCGCGCGCGGACATACTGCACTGCATGTGGTATTACTTTAATCAAAAACGAGGTGAAAAGGCGTGGAGAAAGAAAATTTAGATAGAATGACGCAATCAAACGAGGAGCCGGTCGCGCCAAGACAACCGGAAGCGGAGCTTCAGTCCGGAGAAAAGGTATTTCACATTGTTCTGTTTTTACTTGGGCTGTTTGCTTTTTCCCAAGCGTTCGCCCTATGGCAGCAGATGCCTCAACCACGTGAATCCTCTGCGGCGGCATTGCCGCTGTTTGTCTCCGGAGTTTGGACACTGCTTGCGCTGGCGGGCATCATCAGCAACATCAAGAAAAGCTCTCCGCTGGACAAGATCACGGCATGGAAGGGTAAACTATGGCCCGGACTGCAGTATGCCTTGCCGAAGGACACACTGGTTACTCTGGGCGCCATCCTGGTTTATTGCGCCCTTTTGATGTTCAAAGTCAGCTTTTATATCGCGACACCTCTGTTTTTGTACGGTACAATGTGCTACTTATGCAAAAAAGGGTACGTCAAAAATATCATATGGACTGGGTTGGTCATGGCCTTTATCATTGTGGTATTCCGTATTCTTTTTGGCGTTGTTTTCCCATAAAAGGAGGGCAAGTAAATGGACGTATTAAATTATTTGTTGGTCGTATTTCGTGAGCCCCTCCTGATTGTGCTCGTGGCCGCGGGCACCTTTGCGGGCGTCTATGTGGGCGCAATCCCGGGCCTTTCCGGTACCATGGCAGTTTCTCTTCTGGTTTCCTTTACATTTACTTGGGATACCCATTCCGCACTGGCGGTTATGGTCGGTGTCTTTGTCGGCGCGGTGTTTGGCGGCTCCCGGTCCGCTATCCTGCTGAATATCCCCGGAGCGCCCGCGGCGGTGGCAACTTCACTGGACGGCTACCAACTGGCAAAAAAGGGCAAGGCCGGTGAGGCAATGGGTGTTGCAACCACCCAATCGGTCATTGGCACTCTGCTGGGCGTCATTGTTCTGCTGACCTGCGCGCCGCTCATTGCAAAATTCGCGCTGAATTTCCATTCCGTGGACTATCTTATGCTGGCAGTGATGGGGCTGATGATGGTCGGTTCCCTGGGCGCGAAATCAGTCAGCCGCGGAATCATTGCGGGCTGCATCGGCATTTTCCTGGGCTGCATCGGCGTTGATCCTCAGACGGCGGTATCCCGGTTCACCTTTGGAATTGTGTACTTAAATTCCGGCGTTGACTATGTGGTTGCCATGATCGGCTTGTTTGGCGCGTCTGAGGCACTGTTTCAGCTCTGCGATATGAAGTCAACCCCGGTGAAGCAGCAGATTGACCGCATCATTCCTTCCTGGGCCACAACGGTAAAGCATCTGCCCCTGACCCTCCGCTCCGCTGTCATCGGCGTGGTCGTGGGCGCTCTCCCGGGTGCCGGCGGCGATATTGCCGCGCTGCTGAGCTATGACCAGGCAAAGCGCAGCGTGAAGAACCCCGAGGTACCATTCGGGGAGGGCGCAATTGAAGGTATTGTTGCCCCCGAAACCGCCAACAATGCGGCCATTGGAGGCGCGTTTATCCCTATGCTGACACTGGGCATTCCAGGCGATGCGGTGACCGCGGTCATCATCAGCGCGTTGACCATTCACGGCCTGCGTCCCGGCCCCAACCTAATCAATACCACCCCTGACCTATTTTATCTGATTGTGGCATGCCTGTTTTTTGCCACCTTCTTCCTTCTGGTTTTCGGCCTGACCGGAATCAAAATTTTTACCAAAATTGTGGAAATCCCCAAGGGAATTCTGATGCCTACCATCCTCATTCTGTCGGTCATTGGCACCTTTGCCATCCGCAACAGCATATATGACATTTTCTGGATGTTTGGATTCGGCATATTGGGCTATTTCATGAAGCGATACGATTTCCCGATCGCCCCCATTGTTTTGGGCGTCATCCTGACCACACTATTTGAGGATAACTACCGCCGCGGCGTCATGCTGGCGGGGTCGATCCCCGGGATGCTGATGAGCATCTTCACCAGTCCTATTTCCTTTGTGCTGTTTGTCTTTGTTGTGTTCATGTTTGTAACACAGCTGAACATATACAAAAATTGGCGCAGCCGCATGGCGCAAAAGGCGGAAGAAAAGCGCGCGGCGCAGGTAAAGTAATAGGGAACGAGGCAACATATATGCGATATATCACCGTTGACACAAAACTCATTGCTCTGTTGGGAACGCCGCTGCGGCAGTCCATTTCTTACCTGCTCCAGAACCAGGTGTTTGAAGAGCTCGGGGTGGATTTCTGCTACTTCCCGGTTGAAATTTCAAATGAAAAAGAGCTTTCCACTGTTGTGAAGGGTCTACGCCATATGAATTTTGCCGGATTTGCAGTGACAAAGCCCTACAAAGAGACGATTATCCCCTGTCTGGATGAGGTAGACCGTACCGTGATGAAAATGGGCGCGTGCAATACCGTCTCCTTTCTGGATGGAAAACTCATCGGACACAACACCGATGGGATTGGATGCATTCGTTCATTGGAGCGCGATTACGCGCTCACCCTGCCAGGAAAGCGCTATGTGAGCCTTGGCGCCGGAGGCGCGGCGCGGGCCATTTGTTTTGAGCTGGCTGAGCATGGCGCGGCCCACATTGCCATTACCGCCCTGGCTGGTATGGCAGAAAAGCTGGCCGAAGAAATCAATGGCCATTTTCCAGGATTATGCACTGCCTTCCCCATTACACAGCAAGACAAGGTACATCACGCGGTATTGCAGGCGGATGTCTTGATGAATTTGACCGGACTTGGTATGATACCTTATGAGGAGGAAACACCCATACAAGCCGATTGGTTCCAAACAGGACAGTTTTGTTATGACGCGATCTACATGCCGGAAAAAACACGCTTTTTACAAGATGCCGAGCGGGCCGGCTGTCAAATCGCAAACGGGCTTGGGATGGTAATTTACCAGGGCTTAGAGCAAATCCGGCTGTGGACGGGCATGGATGCATCGGCGGAAACCATGTTCCGTGCCTTAGAAAAGCACATATTAGTGAAACGTTAGGAGTGCATGTATGAAAACAATAACCGTGCGGGGTATTGAAATTGGGGCGGGCGCGCCAAAAATCATTGTCCCAATTGTCGCAGCTACAAAAACTGAACTATTAGAGCAGGCCAAGGTATTGGCATCCACCAAGCTGCATGTTGTGGAATGGCGTGTGGATTTTTATGAAGACGCCTTTCAAACCCAGGAGGTCCTTACTACGCTGAGCGCCATGCGCGACATACTGGAGGTCCCCATTTTGTTTACCTTCCGCACCAAGAAGGAGGGCGGGGAAAAAGAGATCTCCATGGAGGACTATATTGCCCTTAACCGCGCTGTGGCGCAAAGCGGAAATGCGGATCTCATTGATGTGGAAATTTTCTCCGGAGACCAGGTAGTATCCGACCTCATCAGCGCCGCCCACGCCGCGGGGACATTGGTCGTTGGCTCCAATCACGACTTCTTTGCCACTCCATCCAGAGCCGACATCGTTTACCGCCTGCGTAAAATGCAGGACATGGGAGCCGATATCCCAAAAATCGCCGTGATGCCCACCTGTACCGAGGATGTTCTGACCTTGCTCGCGGCGTCCAGTGAGATGCAGAAGCAATACGCCGACCGGCCGATCATCACCATGTCTATGTCAGCTAAAGGCGTGATCAGCCGCCTCTCCGGTGAAGTGTTCGGCTCCTCTATGACCTTTGGCGCGGTGGGGCGCGGTTCCGCTCCGGGACAAATCTCTGTAGACGCGCTGTCGCAGGTCTTGGATATTTTACATGCTGTGAGCTAACAGAGCGAACCCTTTTCCGCATACCGGTATAAAATAGGATTAAGATATGGAGCCGGGTTTCCCAGAGGATAGAGAACCCTTCCCGGCAAACGAAATTTCCATATCAGTTGATCTCTGTACATTCTCTGGTTACATGCTACATCTACTCTTTTGAGCAGATATAGCGATATATTTCCTCCTTCTATATAAAGATCCCCCTTTGACGAGAGCAGCGTCATGGGGGGATCTTTATTGGTGTGTCTTGGACAACTGTGATCAAATCTGAACTCCCGGGCTTTGTTTTTATCAAATTATGGGGAGCGGAAACGCTCCCACGAACCGCCTCCGGCCTCCCCTCAAGATAATGGCGTTATTTTGGACTCCATTATACTTGAAGGCGGCTTGCTCACAAATGGCACCCAAACAACCGGACTCCCATATCGTCCTTTCCCTGGTCAATCAGTTTTCACTGGGAAAATTTGCAGGCATGCGCTCATTGTAAGCTGAAGAATTTGTTCCCGGACATCCGTCAGACGGGTAAAATTGCGCATATCCCACTGCTCTCCCCCCAGGGAATCCCCTGCGTATAGAATTTGTCCAAACTCCGCACCGAGATAACGCGCCACGGCAGCCCACGTAGCGCACTCCATTTCAACGCTGACACAGCCCTCCGCAATGCGCCGCTTTGCGCGCGCACGCGTCTCACGGTAGACCGCATCGGTGGTCCAGGTCTTCCCTGTCACATAGGGTATCTTCCACTCAGCCAGGACAGCTTCCATCGCGGATACGATCTTCTGATCCAAGACAAGTTCACGGGAGGGCGGCAGATAATGGTAGCTTGTCCCCTCGTCCCGGATGGCGGCGGCCGGAAGGATGATATGTCCCGCCGGCAGATCCTCCCGCAGGACGCCGCATGACCCACATGCCAGAAAACGCCGGCACCCCATGGCATAAAGCTCCTCCATTTGGGCGGCCGCGCAGGGTCCGCCCACTTGCGCCTGCACAAGACAGAGCGTCTCTCCCTCGTACTCCACCGAATAAAGAGGCCAGCTCCGCCCCTCTGTTGGCAGCCTGCCAATCTCCCAATAAGGATACTGCGTCAACAGTCTTTCAATTGCCTCTGCAAAAAAACAGAGCACACACCGCTGCGGCGCGTGGACCGGCTTGATGATCAGTTCAGGGCGCACAATGGCGTCCCGCCTCTCGTCAAATTCAAGAATGGGGTACGATGCTTGATCCATGGCGGACCTCCTTTGAGATAGTGGCTATTATGATATCACATCTGGCAACGCAAGTTCAAGATCATGAATGGGAAAATCCCCGTGGTAACTTGGCGCACCATCTCCGCCGCGCGTATTGCCAAATACGTGCGCTTGCCGCAGACAGTACCGTGCCGCTCAAACAGGGTGCAAACTGTGGTTTGACCCTGCCATTTGTCACCGAAACACACAGCGTACATAAAATAGAAGGAAACGCCAGCGTTCCCACACAGTCAGAATATACTCTGCCATCCGGAAAAGGGAGACATTGACTGGCCTGGTTGGCCACAGCAGAGTACCAATTTTATACCATGCACACATTGACCGGCAGGAGATTTTTATTGGCAAGCGTCCCAAGGGAATGGAGCTTACAGCCATAGGTCCGGCGTTTGTGATCTTTACGCGCTTTCTTTCCCATCGTGCTCACGGTTTGTCAACACAACCGAATGGAACATAATCGAGCAAGCTCCTTCCGCCGCCGCGTATCATTATAGATCCAAAGTACATTTAAAATATCGGATGGCACCAAGAGCGGCAATACAGCAACCACCAACTGCGCCGGTGTGTGTATTGGGATGAGCGCACAGTTTACCCTGACCGGCGGAAGCATCTCCGGCCATGCGGCACCGGCAGCCACGCGGACACTGGCATTCCCTTTGGTGCAGTCTGCATCATCCTGTCCCCCGGGGAGGCGGACATCCGCCAGGCGATCCTGTTACCAGCATCCAGCGCCTCAACCCCTATCCCCAATGAACACTGATAGGAGGACCATTCAACGTGATCTACAACGCCAATGGCGGCAACGGCAGCCGCGCGGACACAGGCATCCCCTTTGGCACAGTCTACACCATCCTGTCCCCCGAGGAGGCGGACATCTGCCGCCCGGGCTTCACCTTTGTGGCCTGGAATACACAGCCCGATGGCTCTGGTGTCTATTATCAGCCGGACGATACTGTCACCAGCACCCAGAGCCTACCCCTCTATGCGCAATGGGCTCCGGGAGAAGGGCCGTTCGATGTGGCATACGATGCCAATGGCGGCACTGGCAGCTACACGGACACGGGCATCCCCTTTGGCACGGCCTACACCATCCTATCCCCTGAGGTGGCGGACATCAGTCACCCGGACTTCCCCTTCTTTATGGCCTGGAATACCCAGCCTGACGGCTCTGGCACCTCTTACGAGCCTGGCAATCTGGTGATGATTACAAACAGTCTCATTTTATATGCCCAGTGGACATCGGAAACAAGACCGGTTTGTGCCAGGCGGTGGTGCTGCAACCCCTGCTGCAATCCCTGCTGCACACCCTAGAAAAACCTCTGTCACTGAGCGCAGGAACCTGCCAGCGCACGATAGATTCTTCTGCGCCGAATCCACACCACACATACTCAATGGAAAAGGCCCGGTGTTTGAAACACCGGACTTTTTTTCTGCCCATTCCTATACCAAACAGAGCGCGCTGTTCTCTTCTCCGCCCCGTTTTCCGCCCAATTTTGCAAGATTTCTTTCTCTTTTCACTAAAAACGGAATCTTTTTTTCGTGCAACCTGCCTATATCTGTGATAAATATTAAATTCTACAATCTTTTTATTGTGGTAACACCCATAAAAATCTTGCTTTACACTCCGTTTTTTTGTGCTATTCTAAACATAGATCAAGGAATCCAGGGAAAAACAACCTGACAAACAGTCTTTTCCCCTTCCGAAAAAACAGAATAATTTATTGTTGAGGAGGAACTTTACTATGAATCAGTACATTGAGCGTGTCCTTGAAGCAGCCCGTCAGAAAGATGCCCAAGAGCCAGAATTCCTGCAAACCATTGAAGAGGTCCTCTCTTCTCTGGAACCGGTGATTGCAGTCCACCCCGAGTATGAGAAAACCTGTCTGCTGGAGCGCATGATTGAGCCTGAGCGCACCATTGAGTTTCGAGTCACCTGGATGGACGACCAGGGCGATTACCATGTGAACCGCGGCTACCGCGTGCAGTTCAATGGCGCCATTGGCCCCTATAAGGGCGGACTGCGCTTTCACCCCTCCGTCAATCTCTCCATCATCAAATTTCTGGGCTTTGAGCAGACCTTCAAAGACGCCCTGACCACCCTGCCCATCGGCGGCGGCAAGGGCGGCTCCGACTTCGATCCCCGCGGCAAATCCGATGCGGAAATCATGCGCTTCTGCCAGGCCTATATGACCGAGCTCTACCGGCACATCGGCCCCGATGTAGACGTACCTGCCGGCGATCTTGGCGTTGGCGCCAAGGAAGTAGGCTACCTCTATGGCCAGTACCGCCGCATCAAGGGCCAGTTCCAAAACGGCGTGATCACCGGTAAGGGTTTCTCCTTCGGCGGCTCACTGATCCGCCCCGAGGCCACTGGCTTCGGCTCCATCTACTACCTGTGTGAGGTGCTCAAGCACGAAAACGACACCATTCAGGGCAAGACCATTGCCATCTCCGGGTTCGGCAACGTGGCCTGGGGCCTCGTGAAAAAGGCCACTGAGCTGGGCGCGAAGGTAGTTACCCTCTCCGGCCCCGATGGATATGTCTATGATCCCAATGGCATAACAACTGCGGAAAAAATTGACTACATGGTGGAAATGCGTCTGAGCGGCCGCGACAGAGTACAGGACTATGCCGACAAGTTTGGCTGCCAGTTCTTCCCCGGTGAGAAGCCCTGGGGCCAGAAGGTGGATATCATCATGCCCTCCGCCACACAAAATGACGTCAATCTGGAGTCCGCCAAGAAAATTGTGGCCAACAGCATAAAGTATTACATTGAGGTGGCCAATATGCCCACCACCAATGAGGCCCTTGTATGGCTGATGCAGCAGCCGGGCGTCATCGTTGCTCCCTCCAAGGCGGTCAACGCAGGCGGCGTGGCGGTTTCCGCGCTGGAAATGAGCCAAAACTCCGAGCGTCTGGTCTGGAGCGCGGAAGAAGTGGATGCGAAGCTCAAGGGCATTATGAAGAGCATTCACGATGCCTCCGCGGCGGCGGCAGAGCGCTACGGACTGGGCTACAACCTGGTGGCCGGCGCCAATATCTCCTCCTTCCAGAAAGTGGCCGATGCCATGATGGCGCAGGGCGTATTCTAATCAATCCCCCGGCGCTTTACTGGACCCCTCTCTCCTTTCTCTTTTGCTGGCGCCCCTCCTACTCCCAGGAGGGGCACCGGTCTTTTTTGAACCAATAGGGGGACACACTGAACTTTTCTCTCTATTCCCGTACTTTTTCTTTTCCAATGGGACAGAATATGCTACACTTTTATGGAAGAAATAACTGCTTGCATCCCAAACTGGCTGACAGAAAGGCGGACAACTCTCATGCAAGAAAAATTTCTCCGTCCTATAACCGGAGAGTTGGTAGCAACCCTGACTGCAAAAAAACTCTCCCTTTTCCCCAACCGCCACACCACACGTACTCTGCTGGAGGAGTGGGGCATTCTGCCTCACATTGCGGCGCTCTTTCCCATCCAAAGCCGAATCACCTGCGCCCAGGTGCTGGAGCTGTGCGCCCCTGCCCTGCATTGTATCTCGCCCACCCCGCCGGAGGAGGGCTGGCTGAAGTTCAGCTTTCAATATACCCGCCATCTCATGTTCCCCCACCTCAATCAGCTGGAACAGACTCAACCGCTTTGCAGCGGGGCCCAGTTCTATCTCTCCGTGCTGCAATACCTGTTCCGGCGGGAGCGGGAGGCGCTTCCTTTTGACTGGCGCATCGACTTTCGTCTCCTCTCCGAGGAGGAATTGACGCTCTGCGATGACCAGCAGGAATACCGCGCGTTCCTGTCCGCCCTGCATCGGGACTATGTCTACGAGATGCTTCGCCTCAGTGATGAATGTAACCCCTACCGCACCCTGAGCCATGTGACAGGGGTGCATTATGTGGCCATGACCGCCGCGCGCGGGCTGAAGGACGCAGGGGTAGAGGTGGATCTGGCGCTGATTTCGGCGGCCGCCTACAGCCATGACCTGGGCAAATTTGGCTGCCGGCCCGGCGAGCGGGTCCCCTATCTTCACTATTACTATACAGAGCAGTGGCTGCTGCGCCATCAGATGGAGCGCACCGCGCGCATTGCCGCCAACCACTCAACCTGGGATTTGGAATTGGACTCTCTGTCTGTGGAAGCGCTGTGCCTCATTTATGCCGATTTCCGCTCCAAGCAGACAAAGGATGATCAGGGCCGGGAGGTCCCGGTTCTCTACCACCTGAAGGACTCCTACCACGTCATTTTAAGCAAGCTGGACCAGGTGGACAGCCAAAAGCTGAGGCGTTATGAATTGGTCTACGGCAAGCTGCACGACTTTGAGGACTTTATGCGCAAGTGCGGCGTAGATGTGGATTTGACCGGCAGCCCCCAAACCCCACAGCCTGACACCGACCCGGCGCTGACGGATCCCATGGAGTCCATTCAGGCACTGATCCTTCTGTCGGTGGAGCACAATCTGCAAATGATGCACCGCCTGTCCAACGAGCGCAAGTTTGGCAATATCATCGAGGCCGCCCGCTCCGCCAAGGACTGGAAACAATTGAGAGCTTATCTGGATGTGTTCGGAGAATATTTTTCCTACCTCTCCGAGACACAGAAGCGGCAAGCACTGGCTTTTTTATATGAGCTGCTGGTCCACCGCGAGGGCGATATCCGCCGCCAGGCCGCCGCGTTGATCGGACAGATCATTGCCCGCTTTCATATGGGCTACCGGAAAGAAATCCCGGCTGACGCCGCCAACCCCGGAAAGGAAATTGCCTTTACCCTGTGGGAGCAATTCCTCTCCCAGATCATTTATCCGGATCACAGGACCACCGCCCAGCAGCGCAGTCACATCGGCTACACCCTGAAGCTGGTGATGGACGCCATGCTGCAAAACAGCCGCAAAGAGGATATTTACCGCTTTGTCAGCATCTTTCTTTCCTTTTTCCACTTGGAAAAAGAGATGTCCGCGGACACCGCCTTTACCTTGCTGGATGCCATCCGCTATCTTCCGCCACAGTACTACAATTTGGAAACCCGGGGGGCTCTGATTGAATTTGCCGCATTTTATGCGCAATCTCCTGAGCTCCGCCTGCGCACGGCAGCGCTGCTGTTCCTGCGGGAGGCGGCCCGCATCCTCTCCCCCACGCACCCTCAAATGCGCCGGATTGTACAGGCGGCTCTGGATACCCCCGGCGAGGAGCTGACGCTCATTTTCCTGCGTTATCAGCTGCTGTTACAGGCGGGCGAGAATGTGGCGGCCTATCAGCGCGCCCTGTACGAGGAGGATGTGACCGGAGAGGTCTTCCTGGAAAATTTAAAGATTGCCACCCCATGGATTACCAAAGTGGTGGGAGTGGAATTGCTGTGCGACCAGGTGGAGCACGGCCTGCACCACCATATCCTTCACATCTCAACCCACTTTTCAAACCTGGTCAAGGTCAGCGAGCGTGTGGTGGTACGCCACAACGCCGGAGAGGCTCTCATTCGTACGCTGCCCGGGCTGAGCCGGGAGCAGCGCAACGAAGTGGTGGTGGAACTGGGCAAGGGCCTGGAGATGGGGCAGTATGAGCTGTCAAAATACATCCCACAATATCTGGGAGAGGCCGCCATTTATCTCCACCCCAGTGAGCTGGACGAGCAGATTTTGTGGCTGAAGACTCTCTTGGGCTCTCCAAACGACAGCGCAGTGACCGGAGCGCTGAACACCATCGGAGTCCTCCTGCAATACTATCCCTCCTATCAAACCCGGTTTTCCGAGTCCGGCGAGCAGTATGAGGGACGGCGGGAGCTGCTTTTGGGCATGCTGCTTCAGGGCCTGGCCCACCACCGGGTGTCTGTGCAGCAAGAGACCCTGCTGGTCATCGGGAAAATTCTGTTTGAAAGCAAAACCCTGGACATGCAGGAAAAGGGACGGCTGTTCTCCCTGAGCTACCGCAAGCTGTTCTTCCTGATCCGCGAGGGCCACCAGCCGGATGAGCTCTCCTTCTATTTCCGGGCCTCGGCACTGTCCCACCTGTACCATTTTATTTCTCTGCAACGGCTGGATCACGGCTCCTTTTCCTTTCGCAAGCCGGATAAAATCGCCTTCTTCCCAGGCACCTTCGACCCGTTTACCCTCTCCCATCAGGGCATTGTCCACGCCATCCGGGATTTGGGCTTTGAAGTCTATCTGGCGGTCGATGCATTTTCCTGGTCAAAGAAATCCCAGCCCCATTTAATCCGGCGGCAAATCGTCAACATGTCAGTGGCCGGGGACTTTCAAGTACACCTCTTCCCCGATGATATTCCCGTGAACATTGCAAATCCCAGGGATTTGGCGCGGCTGAAGGCGCTGTTTCCGAAGCAGGAGGTCTATCTGGTGATGGGCAGTGATGTGGTGCGCTACGCCTCCGCCTACACCGCCCCCCCGGTGGAGCATTCCATTCACAGCATGAACCACATTATCTTCCGCCGGGCGTCAGAAACACCCCTGAAAAAGAAAAAACGCCTTCCCATCACCGGCAAGATCATTGAGCTGCACCTTCCACCCCACCTGGAGGACATCAGTTCCACCCGCATCCGGGAAAACGTGGATTCCAACCGGGATATCTCCAACTTTATCGACCCGGTCATTCAGGACTTTATCTACCAAAATGGCCTGTATCTGCGGGACAGCCAGGACAAACCCATGGTACACGCCGGGCTCATCCAGTTTGAGTGGATCGACAGGCCTGAACCGGAATTTTTGCAGCTGCTCGCCGAAACTGTTCCAAACGCGGCTCCCTTTTGCCAGCACATCTTACACCACGGAGACCACATGCTCCTGCTGCGCCACAGCGGAAAGAAACGGCCCTTGTGCTTTGCCACCTACCGTTCCATTACCACGGCCGATCTTTTCTCCGCCCTGCAAAATGTAGACCTGGCGGACCGAATCCGTCTGCGGGCGGCAGGAAAAACACTGCTGATCACCTCCATCCTCTCCTTTTCCTCCAAAACACAGGAGGACGTCACCCAACTGCTGCTGAGCGAGGTGCTGGCCGCGGCGTTAAAGGACGCCTGCGTCTACTGCCTGTACCTATCCCCCACGCCTGTACCGTCCCCAACGCTGATTGATCTGTTGGAGCGCCAGGGGTTTCGCCATCTGGAGAGGGGGCTTCCCCTCTACGAAGCGGACATGCGCACCCCCACGGTCTTGATCCAAAATCTTGAAACCACGATACAGGAGCCCCTATGCCATAACCGCAGGGTTCTAACCGCCATCAACCGGGGCCATCAGCGCCTTCAAACCGCCCTGACCGCCCTCTATCCGGGCAGCCTGGTCCTCACCCTCTCCACAGACACCATTCACCAGCGGCTTTTGGAGATGATCACCACATACAACGGCGTTCCCATCACGCCCAGCGATCCCCGGCAGTTGGGAGAATGCATGTGCGTCCCCTTTGGAAAGCTCCTGCGGGGAAAAATCGTACCCAATACCGTGAGCAAAACCATTCACACAGACAAGGTATACACCCCCGACCTGACCGGGCACACCATCGAGGCCTTTCCCTACTACTCTCCCATCCCCAGCCAGATCCGCACCATAAAGTCCTTCCAGCGCCCGGTAATTCTGGTGGACGACCTGATGCACCCCGGCAACCGTTTCAAGGTGCTGGACCCCCTGCTGCACCAGGAGGAAGTGGATTTGCGCATGGTACTGGTCGGCGTGCTCTCAGGCCACGGGCGGGACATTATGGACGACTGCAACCGCCCGGTGGACTCCGCCTATTTCCTGCCCTCTCTGCGGCAGTGGTTTCTGGAATCGACCCTATACCCCTTCATTGGCGGAAACACGGTGCGCAGACCGGTTTCTCCGGCGCCGGGCCTGCTGCCTGGAATTAACCACATTCTTCCCTATGCCAAACCCGGTTTTGCGGAGGAATGCTCCCCCGAGGCGGTGTACGAGCTGTCCCGCTGCTGCCTGGAGTCCGCCCGGGATGTAATTATCACACTGGAACAGGAATACCGTGCGCTCTACGCCCGAAACCTGACCCTGTCCCGGTTGTCAGAGGCGGTCATCCTTCCCCTGTGCCCCGACAAAGGCACCTGCCTGAAATATGATCCGAATTTGTCCGCCTCTGTCTATCTGGAAAATGATCTGGAGGATCTGCTGCGCACCGCCCTATCAATCTGATGTTTCATGATAAGGTGTCGCATAAAACATCACGCTGCCATTGAAACGCGCGAGCGGCTCCCGCTTGCGCGGAACCCCCGCTCATGCGCAAAAAGTCCATTCCTTTTCATAGACTATTTGTGCCTTGAGCAAAGCGGAAGGAATGGACTTTTTTATGAAGACTTTTTATTACAGCGTTCACGGGCATACCCTATGCTCTTTTCAGCATGCCCTTCCCTTTCCAGCGATGGAGCGCCCCGCCGCCAATTTCCCCCTCTCCTTCCTGGTGGAGGGGGATCCGGTGCTGGGACGTGGGAGTTTTCGGGTCAATCATCCGGGCCAATTGCTCTCCCCCCATGGCCTGGAGGTATTGGACGCCAGCCGCCTGCCCGATGTAACCCTGGACGCCCCCCTCGCCCAGGCGCTGGAGCACGGCCAGCTCACCGCGGTCAACTACAGCCGACCGCAGTGGGAGGCCTGCCTGCCTGCCCTCTTCAAGCCGGGCAAAAAGCGGGTCAACATTCTGGCCATAGGGGATGTGGGCTCCACTCTGCTGATGGGACTCAAGCTTTTAGGGGGAGATGTGATCTCCTCCATCGGGATCTGCGACCTGTCGCCGCAGACCACCGCCCGGTGGGAATTTGAGATGGAACAAATCTCCCTCCCCTGGGACTACGATGCCTTTCCCGCGGTGGAGATTGTGGATACAGACCACCTCTTTGACTGCGACCTGTTTGTCTTTGTGGCCAGCAAGGGAATTCCCCCTGTCGGGTCCAAGATACAGGATGTGCGCATGGCACAGCTCGAGCAGAACGCCGCCATTGTCCGGCACTACGCAAAGCTGGCCAGAGACGCGCGCTTTGACGGCCTTTGGGCGGCGGTGTCCGACCCGGTGGACCCCCTGGCAAAAACCGCCTATCTGGCCAGCAATACCAACCAGCAAGGCGTCTTTGATGGGAACGGGCTGCGCCCTGAGCAAATTCAGGGCTTCGGCCTGGGCGTGATGAACGCCCGCGCCGCATATTTTGCCAAACGGGACGAGCGGTTTTCCTCTTTCTTGTCTGAGGGCCGCACCTTCGGCCCCCACGGCAAAGGTCTGTTTGTGGCAAATTCTGTGGAGCACTACAGCGAGCCCCTCTCCCAGGAGCTGACCGGGCTTACCGTCACAGCCAACCTGAAGATGCGGGAAATCGGCTTTAAGCCCTACGTTGCCCCGGCCCTGTCCTCCGGCGCCCTGTCCCTCCTCTCGGCCCTGCGCGGGCAGTGGCACTGCGGCTCCGTCTTTCTGGACGGAATTTATATGGGAGTAAAAAACCGCTACACCCCCGCCGGTGTGGAAACAGAACTGCTGCCCCACATCCCCGATCCCCTCTTCGCCCATCTGCAGGAGGCCGCGGCGGAATTAAACTCTATTTTGTAAACCCTGCGTATTCCATGGAATCCACACGAAGTGATATCTTGACACAACTTCCATGCAACCGGACCGGTCATCCCGGACGAACCATTTCACTCTTTGCCGAAGGCACGATTTTAACGCCAAAGTCCTGGTGGTCCCTCTGCCGCCACAGCAGCGATATCCCCATTGAAAATGCGGCCGGCATGACAAACGCCCTGCAAAAGCAGGGCTACCGGTGGGAGGGATCTGTTTTTGAGGTCTCCCCCGCGCAGAGCAAAAAAAGGAGTTGACGGCCCATGTCCCTCACCCTGATCTTTCCCCCGGCGCAGCATGCGCCGGACTCCGCCCGTCTAGAGGGTGTGCTGCGCGATGTGCGCTCCCATCTCTCCCCCCGGGTGATCACCCGGGCATGTGAACTAAAGTCCCTCTCAGGCGGGCCGGTGCTCTTCGCCCTCCCGCTGGGGGCGGTGGGGATCAACCTGGAATATGTCCGCATGCTGGAAGAGATTCGCCGCAATCCCCAACTCCTTGCGCGCTGCCGGGCGGGACTCATTGTCGATGGGCAAAGTGAGTTCTATACAAAATCCGCCGCCTCTGAGTTGGCGCTGGCCTTAAACTGCTCCGGCTGCGCGTTGATCGGCTGTCCCCTGGTAGAGGCCACCGGGGATTTGCGCAACTTTCGCATTCAGGCCAAAAACCGGAACCGCTCCTTGATGGAAACTTACCACGCCGAAGTGAACGCCCTGGTGCAGCGCCTGCTGTATCACCGCTTCCCCCGGCGCGCTGCCCCGAAGTTGCTGGCCCTCCACGCCTCCACCCTCCATGTATCTAACACCATGGATCTGTGGGAGGGGGTCAAACAGCGTCTGGAGGGCCAGTGCGACATCTCTGAGATCGGCCTGCGCAACGGGACTCTCTCCGACTGTTCCGGCTGCCCCTATACCATGTGCCTCCATTTCGGAGAGCAGGGCGGTTGCTTTTACGGCGGCGTCATGAGCGAGGAGGTCTATCCCGCCGTGCGGCGCTGCGATGCCATTGTCATGATCGCCCCCAACTATAACGATGCGCTGGGCGCCAACCTGACCGCGTTTATTAACCGGCTCACCGCGCTGTTCCGTCAGACCAGGTTTTATGACAAAGCCCTGTTTGCCATTGTAGCCTCCGGCTACTCCGGCGGGGATATTGTGGCCCGGCAGATGATCTGCGCGCTGTGCATGAATAAGTCCTTTTACCTCCCTCCCCGCTTCGCCTTGATTGAAACCGCAAATTTTCCGGGAGAGGCCAAAGCACTCCCCGGCATTCAGCCCCGTCTGGACGCTTTCGCGGAGACCATCCTGGCCACGTTTCAAGCCGGGTGACGGGAAAACAGATACGCAGGGGCCGCACGGTATGTGCGGCCCCTGCGGTTATCCCTCTTATGGTTTAAAACTGCTTCTTCTTCAGCAGCCGGATATCATCCCCAAAAAAATGGAGGACATGATACTCCCCCTCCAGGCGGGATGCGGTTTGGGGCGCGTAGCGCCGGGCTACCTCCTCCATGGTCAGGTTGGATGAGACCACCGTGTTGCGCCCCCCCACCAGGCGGCTGTTCACCAGCTCATACAGCGCCGACTGGGTAAACTGGGTGGTCAGCTCGCTGCCCAGATCATCCAAAATCAGCAGGTCGCAGTACAGGTAGCGCCGGGTTTCGTCCCTGGCCTCCCGCCCGCCCTCGCTCCCCTGCTGAAATTTCCGCGCCTCAAACTGGGCAAAAATATTCCCCGCCGTGTCATAGACCACAGAGTTCCCCTGTTCCGATACGGTTCGTGCGATACAGGCGGAGAGAAAGGTCTTTCCCAACCCCGGCGGACCACTGAGGAACAAGTTTTTAAAATAAAACTTTCCAAACTTCTGAGCATAGCTCAGACACACCTCATACACCAGTTCCATGTTTTCCCTGGGGGACGTGCCGCGCCCGGGCCAGATGGCCTCGCTGTACAAATCCAGCCGAAAGCTGTCAAAGGACTGCTGGCCCAAATCCAAAAGCTTAGACAGCTCCTTCATCTGCTCCTGGGTACACAGCTCCCGCAGGCAATGGCACATCTCCGTCCCCCTCCACCCGGTATCTCCACATTGGGAACAGGCCGGGACCTCATCCAAGGCATCCTCCGTCAGGCCAAGGCTGTGCAGCAGCACAGCCCGCTCCCTTTGCAGGTCCTGATTCCGCTGCCGGATTTCCTCCACGGTCTGCCCTTCTCCCCTGCCCAGAGTGGCCCCGATCAGCTCCGCCATGGTCCCGCGCAGCTTGCGGTCCAGCACGCTGATGCGGGGCTCCCGGCGGTAGGCCGCCCGGCGGCGCAGCTCCATCTCCTCCCGGCGGCGGCAGCTGTCCTCCTCCAACCGCTGGGTGGCGCGGCGCAGTACGTTTACATCATAGCCCATGGGATTACTCCTCCTCCTTCATCTGAGCCAGCAGGCGCCGCATCCGCTCCATATCCTCTCTGGCGCGGCGCTCCTCCTCGGGCTTCTGAGGAACCACCGGGGCTGCCGTCCCGTTTTTTCCGGCCTGGACCGCCCGGTCCCGGTCTCCCGCCTGAATGGCGGCGGCGGTGTGCAGCCCCTTTTCATGCCAGCGGCGGAGAATTCCGTTCATATAGCTCCAGTTCATGGCCCCTTTTTGCATCACCGTCTTCTCATAGGCTATGCGCAGCACATCATAGTCAAAGCCCATATCCTGCCACGCGGAGACATAGGCCCGCTCCCGCTCCACAAGGGGGCGCTGTGGCAAGTCTAAGATACGGAGAATTTCCCCCTCGGCACTGCGCAGCTTTGTCAAACGGCGCAGATGCTCCTCCGCCTGCTGGGCTGTTTCTATCCCATGCTGCACCCAGGTATAAGCCTCCTTGCGGATTTGAGCCAAAAACGGCTTTCGCCCGGGGCCGTACTTTCTCCTGCACTCCTCTTCACACCAGCCCACCACCAGCAGGATCACCTCCGGCGCCATCGCCAAATGGTCACAGAGCGTGTAGAGCGTACGCAGATCATTGACCGTCAGCTTTTTCCCCAGCATCTGCTCCACCGCATCGGCCAGCAGGGTGAAGGGGGAGTTTTCCTCGGATAAAGCGGCGGTGATCACTTCTGACGGGTAGGCAGGCGCCGCGGCTTCCACAGGAGAAACCGGTTCCCTCCGGTCCTCCAGCTTTTCCCGCGCGGGTGCCAGACCCAATTTTTCCAGCGCGGCCAGGGCAGCGTCTGTACGCTCCCTATGCCAATTCAGCCCATGGAGAGAGCCGCAGCGGAGAAGGTGGAGATACAAAAGCGCCCCATCTCCGCTGTCGGCACTTAGCAGGCGCCGGGCGGCCTCGGCGGGCATGGAGAGAATTTCTCCCGGGGCATAGGACTGGGTCATGGCGCCTTCTCCTTTCTAATCTTACTCACGAATAAAAAAGGGTGTTATGCGTGAGGGGGCGGTGCGCTGCTGCGCACAATCTCAGATCAAAAACATTCCATGTTCGATCTGAGATTCGTATCAAACGGGCTTCCATTCATTTTACTAAAAAAATGTTCTTCCGTAAACAAGAAATCCTTCTTTCTCTCAAAATCGCGGTACAGACCCACATTCCTGCACCCCTCCGGAAAACGGAAAGGGCCGCGATCCTTTGCAGCGCAACCTTCTTACACATGTTAAAACAAAGAAAAAGTGATATGACATCACTTTTTCTTTTCCCATCTCCAGATTAAGAACCTGTATTCCCAGAGGGAACTGCCGAAGCAGCCAGCAGCTTTTTTTGCCGGACAAGGCAAATTTTCGCAGAAGTAATTGGTTTATTTCAAGAAAATTTAACGCGGTATGGCAGAACAATCGCCGTTGATACGGTGTTTTTAGCTGGGAATCCAGGTGCTAAATCCCGGTGGTCTTATATTTCTCGTCCGGAGAGATTTCTCCCCGATTGTAGAAGTAAATCCGCGCCTTTCCATCCCGCTTCGCCGCATACATCGCTTGATCCGCCTTGCGGATCAGTACACTGGTCTTGTCCCCGTCATCGGGATAACGGCTGATTCCAATTGAGGCGCGCAGCAGCACCTTGCGGCCTTCTTCCAGATCCCATGGGGCCGAAAAAACCGTTTGTACCACCGCCAAAATATCCTGTATGCCGCCCTGCTGACTCGCCTCTAAGAGGATGACAAACTCATCTCCGCCATAGCGGTAGATGTGGTTACACACCAGAGATTCTGCCTGAAATTTTTCCCCAACCATCCGCAGCACCTCATCTCCCACCCTGTGGCCCAGGGTGTCATTGATCTGCTTGAACCCGTCCAGGTCAAAAAAAAGGATGTAGCAGTACGGCTCCTGTGCTTCTCCCTTTTGAATCAGCTCGTCAATCCGGGTTGTTAAATTGTAGCGGTTAGGCAGGTTGGTCAGGTAGTCCTGCCCCGCCATACGGCGGATCATTTCTTCATTGCGCTTATTTTCCGTAATATCCACACTGCTGACAATGTGCGCCATACGCCCATTGACCCAGCGGAACGCGGCGCTAAACACCCGAAACCACGCACCGTCAAAGGGCCGCTGGTAGTCCCAGCTGTACACCCTGGTGGCCCTTCCGTTTTCATCAATCAACCGTTTCCGAGGACAAAAATCACATTCGCCTGTTTTGTCGTCATACAACACTTGCCAGCAAATCTTCCCGATTATCTCCTCAACCGTTCCATAGGGGGCCGCCATGCTCCGGTTGAGGTACAAAATCTCATGGGTCTCAAAATCGTTGACATATACGTCAATGCCCATGTGATCCAGCGTCCCCTCTAAGCTGCGCTGCGCGTTCTCCGCTTCTTGGCGGTAGAGCCTCATTTTAAGATCGTTTGCCAAGATGCTCAGCACGGAACGCATGAAGATCATATCATCCTGGCTATGCAAATTCTTGGTACGCCGGTCCACCAGGCCGACAAAGGCCAGCAGCGTTTCACTTCGGTCTACTATGGGGATAAAAATCATGCTTTTGGCGCCAAACACCGCCCCCAATGCTTGAGCCAGAACATCCTCCGACAGAGTAATGTCCAAAAAGCTGAGCGTTTTGGTATGCTCCGGCCAATTGGGCCGATACTTCTCCACACATTCTGTGAGGTCAACATATTCCTTAATAGGACCATTCTGATATTGCTCATAGCTGGCACACAGAAGGTACCTATGCTCATAATCCCGTTTATAGACAAAACCGCAGCCATACTCAAATGTACCGCACATATCCTTCAATATCTCCGGAATCATTTCATCCAGGTCACGGTCTGCACTTAATTTTTCGACAAAACTGATCCAATCCTTGTTATTTTTTCCATATTCCATAATGAACACCTTTTTGAATAAATTGTATGGGTCTATTTTACCCGGAATCGCACTTGGCGTCCAGATATTTTTAAGCGATTGCCGCTTCCCTGCCGATCAGGCGCGCCACCTTATCCACCATATCCAAAGAACCCTTTTCTTTGGAACGTGGGAGGATATGATATTGGCTGCACCGCCCTTGTGGGGTAAGTAAGATAGATTTAATCTGCTTTTGCAGATACCTGACCGATTTGAATGACAGAAAAAGGCATGGCAGGTGTCGTGTCTTTTTGATGCCGCGGACAAGTTCCGGTTTTCAGCGTTCTCAGTTTCGCGTCCTGTGACATGTTCTATGGGAAATTTTTTCCGAAAAACAGAAAATTCATGGTAATTTTATATTTTATTCCCTGAGTTGTATGCTATAATGTGGGTGTATTTTCTGTCTAAATCTAATTTGCTTGATTGATAAAACAACGATCCGGAGGAAGGGAGCGCTCGCTATCATGAAACAGAAGGTCACAGTCACCATTGCCGGACACGACTACACCCTCATTGCCGAGCAGGATGAGAGCTACGTGCGTAAGGTGGCCGCCCATGTGGACTACCATCTGCGTGAGGTGATGAGCCAGGGCCGTCTGTCTCAGGCGGATGGCGCTGTGTTGGCCGCCACCAATATTGCCGACCAGTACTTCCATGAGTTGGACAGCGCGGAAAATTTGCGTCAGCAGATCAAGGAGCTGTTGGAGGAATCGGCCAAACTGAAGCTGGAGCTGTCTGAATGTAAACGGGAGATCTTCCGTCTGCAGGGCAAGAAATAAGCTGTCCTCCTGATATCAAATCCGGCCCCCTTGTAGGAGACAGGGGGCCGCTTGACTGTCAACATATGTTGACAGCATTGCCGCCCATCCCCGCACAGAAAGGAGTCTCTTCCCCCATGCTTGAGCTACTCTCCCCCGTTGGATCGCCCGAGGCCGTGACCGCGGCGGTACAAAGCGGTACGGATTCCGTCTACTTCGGCTTTGACCACTTTAACGCCCGCCGCAATGCCAAGAATTTTTCTCAGGAGGCGGCGCAGGCGGCGGTTACCTATTGCCATACGCGAGGCGTAAAGGTATATCTGACCCTCAACACCCTTGTGACCGACCGGGAGCTGCCCGCGGCCGCCCAAGCGGCGCAGCAGGCCAATGCCATGGGCATGGACGCCGTCATTGTACAGGATCTGGGTGTGGCCCGCATGCTGCGCCAGGTGGCGCCCGACCTCCCTCTCCACGGCTCAACCCAGATGTCCATTCACAATCTGGACGGGGTCAAGCAGTGCGCCGATCTGGGGATGGAGCGTGTCGTGGTGGCCAGGGAATTGAGCCGCAGTCAATTGGAGCTGATCTGTACCCATTCCCCCATCGGGATTGAGGCCTTTGTCCACGGGGCGCTGTGCATGTGCTACTCAGGGCAGTGCTTTTTCTCCAGCGTAATCGGCGGGCGCAGCGGAAACCGCGGCCTGTGCGCCCAACCCTGCCGCCTGGAATACGGGTGGGGCAACAAGGCGGATTCATACCCCCTGTCGCTGAAGGATTTGTCGCTGGCGGGCTATCTGAAGGAATTGCGCAAGATGGGCATCTCCTGCCTCAAAATTGAGGGACGCATGAAGCGCCCGGAATATGTCGCCATTGTGACCGGCATCTATGCCCGCGCCCTGAAGGAGGGCCGGGAGCCCACACAGCCCGAGCTGAGCCAATTGGAGGATGCGTTCTCCCGCCAGGGCTTCACCCAAGGATATTTCTTGGGTGAACCAGATGCAGCCATGTTCGGCGTGCGCCAGGAGGAGCGACCGCCGCAGGCGCTATACGCCCAGGCCCGGACATTTTACGAGACCGGAGAGCAGCGTAAGGAGCCCGTCACCTTTTATGTGCGAATTGTCCGCGCCCAACCAGCCCAAGTGGCGGTCAGAGATAACCTGGACCGCGTGGCCACGGTGGAGGGCCCTGTTCCGGAAGCGGCTCAATCTGTCCCGCTCACCGGCGAAAAGGCGGAACAGCAGCTCTCCCGTACAGGGGGCACACCCTATGCCTGCCAAAAGGTGATTTCCCATGTGGAGCCCGGGCTCTCCCTTCCCCTGTCCGCCCTGAACGCCCTGCGCAGGGACGCGCTGAATGAACTGACGCGCCAGAGGGCAGAATCACCAAAACGGCGCAATGGCATATTTCATCCTGGCGCGCGCTATGAAAATCCGAAAACGCCCCCCGTCATCACCCTCTCAGTACGCAGCGCCGAACAGGTCACCGCCCCGCTGCTCCAATGCCGTCCGGCCCTGCTGTACCTTCCGGTCTCTATCCTGGCGGAGAAGCCGGATCTGCTAAAACGGTGTGCGGACGCCGGGACAGAGGTTGCCGCTCTGCTGCCCCGCATCTGCACTCATGCGGAATTGGACACGCTGCGCTGCAATTTGAGCCAGATCCAGGCCCAGGGCGTAGCCCAGGCGCTGGCAGGGGACCTGGGCTTGGCGCGTACCGCGGGAGAGATGGGCTTCGTTCTGCGGGGAGATTACGGACTGAATGTCTTCAACAGCCAAACGCTGAAGGAACTCAAACGCCTGGGATTCCGCTCCGCCACCGCTTCCTTTGAGCTGAAGCTGGCTCAGATCCGGGATCTGAACAAGGCGCTGGACGTGGAGCTTCTGGCCTATGGCCGTCTCCCTCTGATGATCACAGAACACTGCGTCATCAAAAACCGCAGTGGGATTTGCACCTGCCAAAACCCCAATCTCCTGATTGACCGGAAGGGGGAGCGCTTTCCCGTCTTGCCCGCTCCCGGCTGCCGGAATGAAATTTTTAATTCAAAAAAGCTGTTTTTAGCCGACAAGGAGAAGGATTATGTCCGTCTGGGGCTTTGGGCAGTGCGGCTCATGTTTACCTCGGAGGATCCCCAGCAGTGCGTGCGCATCCTGCGGCGCTACCAGAATGCGGACCGGTATGCCCCTGATCACTACACCCGCGGCCTGTATTACCGGGGTGTAGAGTGATCCCTGACATTTTTGATTCTATATGGAAAGGCTGAACATCACTATGGATTTAAAGATCAAAGCCCTCTCCCCCAAAATTGGGACAGACATCCCCTACCCCTTTTACGCCAGTGCGGGCGCTGCCGCCATGGATTTGCACGCCTGTCTGGACGAGCCTGTGGAAATTCCTGCCGGAGGGCGCAAGGTCATTCCCACCGGAATCGCCATCGGTCTTCCATCACCCCAGTATGTGGCTCTGGTTTTTGCCCGCAGCGGGCTTGGCATCAAGCACGGCGTTGCACCCGCCAACTGTGTGGGTGTCATTGACAGCGATTACCGCGGCGAGATTATGGTCGGCCTGCAAAATTCCGGCAGCGGCAGTTATACCGTACAGCCCGGGGACCGCATCGCTCAGCTTGCCATTATACCGGTGGCCCAGGCCAACCTCTGTCTGGTGGATTCACTGGATGAGACAGAGCGCGGGGCCGGGGGTTTTGGCTCCACAGGGACGTAATCATCCGTGTTCAGAACCCCAAGTTCTTGATTCTGCCCCTTGAAAGGAGTACGCATGGAAGTCGTTTTGGCCTCCCAATCCCCCCGGCGGCGCGCACTGCTGGAACAGATCGGTTTTCTCAAATTTGCCGTGCGTCCCGCCCTGGGGGAGGAGCGGGTTGACTCCGCCCTCTCCCCCAGCCAGTTGGTGGAAGCGCTGTCCCGGCAAAAGGCCCTGGAGGTGAGAGACGCCGCTTCTGACGGCACACTCATCATTGCCGCGGACACGGTAGTGGCCCTGGACGCAGCGGTACTTGGGAAACCGGGCTCACCGCTTGACGCCGCGCGGATGCTGCGCCTCCTCTCCGACCGGGAGCACACAGTCTATACAGGGTTGACCGTTTGCCGCGGCTGTAACATCATCACAGAACACGAGGGCACAAAGGTGCGCTTTCGTCCCCTCACTGAGGATGAAATTGCCCGCTACATCGCCACCGGGGAACCCATGGACAAGGCGGGGGCTTATGGGATTCAGGGCTATGGGGGCCTGTTTGTCTCGTCCATTTGCGGCGACTATTTTAATGTCGTTGGCTTGCCGATATGCAGGTTGGGTCGGATTTTGACCCGCTTCGGCGTGGATGTGTCAGACCAGTGGACAAAGGAGGACAAACTACAGTGAAGGATTTTTTCCGCAATAACGGCGGCCTGCTTCTGGTCATCGCCCTGTTGCTCTCTCTGCTGCTGGGTATCACGTCTGTCTTTCTCAGCGGAACCACCGATCCCATCTCCAACGTGATGACCGCGGTCACCGCCCCCTTTCGAAACGGGGTCAGCGCCGCGCTGGCCTGGGCAGAAGGCGCATATGAATATGTATTTCACTATGAGCAACTGCATCAAGAGCTCTCCGATTTAAAGCAGCAGGTGGCCGACTTGGAAGAGGCGCTGCGGGACGCGGAGGATGCCACCCGGGAAAATGAACAGCTGCGCGCGCTGCTGGGCCTGCAGGAAAAGCACCGGGACTTTGTATTCGAGGCGGTCCGGGTCTCCTCTCCCTCCACCTCAAACTGGGAATCTACCATCACCATCAGCAAGGGCAGCGCCGCCGGAATCGAGGCGGGCGACTGCGTGGTCACTGAAACAGGGGCTCTGGTGGGGATTGTATCTCAGGTGAGTTATTCTACCAGCGTTGTCTCCACCGTCATAAACACGGACATTGAGATGGGCGGCATGGTGTCGCGCACCTATAGCGCCGGTGTGCTGGAAGGCGACTTCAATTTAATGCAGGAGGGACTGCTGAGACTCTCCTATCTCTCTGACGGCGCCCAGCTTGTGGCGGGAGATGAGGTGGTTACCTCAGGAATGGGAGAAATTTATCCCTCCGGCTTTGTGGTTGGCCGGGTAGAGGCTGTGTTCTCCGACCCCTCCGGCATGACCCGCTACGCCGTCATTCAGCCCGCTGTGGATTTCAGCGACCTGATCGAAGTATTTGTCATCAAGGAGTTCTCCATAGAAAACTGACCACGGAAGGAGGTCCGGCCTATGACCCGGCGCGCGCTGCTGCACAAGTGGCTGATTTACGCTCTGGCGCTCATTCCAATTTTTCTTTTGGACTGGGCCGTTCTCCCCCGCTATCCCCTGTTTGGAGTACATCCCACCCTGCTCCCCCTGGCGGTGGCCGCCGTTGCAACGCTGGAGGGGCCCATATCCGGGGCGGGCTATGGACTGGCAACCGGTCTTCTTTGGACCACCACATATGCCGGGGTCTCCAGCCTGCAAGTCGCACTGCTCACCCTCACCGGCCTTTTGGTGGGCTCCGCCACCCAGTATGTACTCAGCCAATCCATCTGGGGTTGCCTGGTTTGCTCTGCCGGCGCGCTGCTGGTGCAGGAGATGCTCCACATCCTATTCTTTCTCTTTCTGCGCACCGCCACCGTTGACACGCTGGTTGCCGTTGCAGTCCCGGAATTTTTGTGGACCTTTGTCTGGACCGCGCCCATTTACCTCATCTACTATCTGATCTACCGCAAGGTCGGCGGAACAAAGCTGGCCTGATTTATGCCTTTCAGAAAGGGGGTCCCCTGTGGACAGCAAACAATTTCACCGCCGCGCCTGGGCGCTGCTGCTGCTTTTTTCTATTATCATGGGCTGCATGGGGCTCGCCCTGTATGACGCGCAGATGGTACAGGGAGCGGACTATGCCGCCCGTTCTCAGCGAAAAGTCGCCACTGTGGAGACGGTCGGCGCCGCGCGGGGAGAGATTCTCGACCGGTATGGCCGGGTTCTCGTCTCCAACGAGGTCGTCTATCAGGTCACCTTGGACACCTCTCTGATGAAAGAGAACCGCAACACGATCATTGCAGACCTGTTATCCATATGCCGGGATGCGGGCGTTGTGTGGAGCGACTCTCTCCCCATCGCAACTGAGGCCCCCTTCTCCTTTACTGCCCAGCAACCGTATTACACCACCTCCGCCGATGAGGAGGGCAATCCCACCCAGACCTTAACCCGGCTTGGCAATCTGGCTGTAGCCATGAAGTGGCTCTCTGGCGATCCCACCGACCCGGAGAAGGGGTCCAATGTGTCCCTGCCCCCTGCCGACCAGCTGCTGAACCTGATGTGCGTATCCTTTGAACTTGCCAGCCCGGTGAAGAGCGCGGACGGCACTGTGACCGGGTATGACTACAATACCGAATCCCAGCAGGAGGCCCGGGCCATCGCCGGTGTTCTGTATGAGCTGACGCTGCGCTCCAAGTCCATCTATCAGATCCCCTATGTGTTCGTTGAGGATGTGGATATCGCCTTTATCTCCAAGGTAAAGGAGCGCTCCCTCACAGGGGTGAATATCGATGCCACCACGGTGCGCCAGTACCACACCTCCTACGCCGCCCACCTGCTGGGCCGGGTGGGGCTGATGAGCGAAGCGGAATGGGCGAAATACCAGGAGCTGGGCTACGGCTTGGACGAGACCGTGGGCAAGGAGGGCGTGGAGCAGGCCTTTGAAGCTTACCTGCGGGGCACCTCCGGCACCCGCACGGTGGAGCGCAACCCCGATGGCAAAGTGGTCAGCGCCGAGTGGCAGGTGGAGCCGGAGCCCGGCGATCATGTCATTTTGACGCTGGACCGCGATCTGCAAATTAAGGTGGAGGACGCCCTGGCCGGCGGGATTCCCAACCTGGCCAGCAACGAGACGGAAGGCGCGTCCTGTGTGGTCATTGATATCAACAGCGGAGAAATTCTGGCTGCTGCCTCCTACCCGACCTACCATCTGGAGACCTACTCCGCCGACTATGCTCAAAACGTTTCAAACCCCCTCAAGCCTCTGTTCAACCGGGCCTTTCAGGGCACCTACGCGCCGGGCTCCACCTTTAAAATGGTCACTGCCATCGCCGGACTGGAGGAGGGGGCTATCACGCCCACCGAGACCATCCGGGACGAGGGTGTCTATAAGAAATACAAAGATTACCAGCCCATGTGCTGGATCTACCGCCAATACCGCACCACCCATGGCCCGCAAAACGTGACCCAGGCCATAAAAAACTCCTGCAATTACTTCTTCTACGAGGTTGGTTTCCGCTTGGGCATCGATAAACTGGGCCAGTACGCCAAAATGTTTGGCCTGGGAGAGCAGACCGGCGTGGAGTTACCGGATAGTGCCGGGGTGATGGCCGGAAAGAAGTATACTGAATCCCTGGATCTGAATTGGAATGAGGGCAGTACGCTCGCCGTTGCCATCGGCCAGGAGTCCAGCCAGTTTACCCCCCTGCAGCTGGCGAACTATATCGCCACCCTGGTCAACGGGGGCACCCACTACTCCGCCCACCTGCTGAAGGCCGTCAAATCCAATGACTATTCCGAGGTCGTCTACACCAAGGAGTCGGAGGTAGTGGATACCATTGAAATCGCCGATGTGAATCTGGACGCTGTGAAAAGAGGTATGCTGGAATTGACCACCAGCGGCTCCGTGGCCACTTATTTCAGAAATCTGGATGTGTCTGTCGGCGCAAAAACGGGCTCTGCCCAAGTCACGGGCAACAATGAGTCCAACGCGGTGTTTGTCTGCTTTGCCCCCTACGACAATCCCCAGATTGCCCTGGCCCTGGTGGTGGAGCGGGGCGGCGGCGGTACCGACTTGGGCGCGATAGCCGCTGAAATTCTGGAATATTATTTCTCCTCCCAGGAGATCCGGGAAGAGATCACAGTAGAAAACACGCTCATCCGATGACTTCACTTCCATGAAAATCACAGCGGAAGCTGAACGGATGCCGTCTTTCAGACGGCATCCGTTTTCAGTTTTCCGCAAAACCAGCTTCATCCCAATATCCAAAGGAAGGGGCGAATCGATTTGCGAGGATTTTTTTCGCGCCGCAAGGCGGACAACGCAGCGGCACCGGGAAAAGACCGCAAAGATATCGGCGCTTTTATTGGATATTAGGATTCGCATCAAGTCCTCATTGACAGGCATAATCCAATGTGGTAGCATATCTGTGACGAGTTTCCAGCCTCGTCCAAGCGCCTGCCAAATCGGCAGACGTTCGTTCGGGGGCAGCGTGTCGCCTGCCTCCCGTTCTCTAAAGAAAAAAATGGAGGTTTTTTTATGTCAAAATGGACTGTTCGCAACCTGACCCTTGCCGCGGTGATCGCCGCGCTGTACGCTGCTTTGACCATCGGGGGCTACGGATTCTCCTATGGCCCGGTACAGCTTCGCGTCTCCGAGGCACTGACCGTTCTCCCCTTCTTCTTCCCCACAGCCATCCCGGGCCTTTTTATTGGCTGTCTCACAGCCAACCTCATCTCCCCCTATGGCCCCTTGGATCTGGTCTTCGGCTCGCTGGCCACGTTATTGGCGGCCTTTTGGACCAGCCGGATGAAGAGCCGCTGGCTTGCCCCCCTCCCCCCGGTACTCTGTAACGCCGTTATCGTAGGAGCGACAATCGCCTACTCAGAGACCGGCCCTGGCCCCGCCTTTCTTCCAGCCTATGCCTTCCATGCGGCCACAGTTGGTCTGGGTGAGCTGGTGGCCTGTTATGTGCTGGGGTTGCTTTTGCTCAGCGTCCTGCCGCGCATCCCCTTCTTCCGGCACATGATTCCTGAATACAGGCTGGCGCAGACAGGCTTTCGCCTCAGTCACAACTAGAGGCCGCTTCTTCCCTGCGGAGCAGTCCCCGCTGTTCCGCCAATGGATAATTTTCATTTCCCCTTGTAAAACGAGCCAAAATACACTATAATAAGGTTGTTCGGCTTCCTGTCGAACAACTTTATTCTTACCATAATGACTTTTCAATATTGGAGTGAATCATTTATGCAGCGCACCGCCATCGCTTCCGTTTTTGCCGACCAGGAGCTCTTCGGGGAAAAAGAGGTCACCGTGTGCGGCTGGGCCCGCACCATTCGGGATATGAAAACCTTTGGCTTTATTGAACTGAATGACGGCTCCTGCTTTAAAAATCTTCAGGTGGTGATGGATGTCACTGCCCTTGACAACTACCGGGAGATTGCCGGACAGAATGTGGGAGCCGCCCTGATCATCACCGGACGGGTTGCGCTGACCCCCGAGGCAAAGCAGCCGCTGGAGCTAAAGGCCGCCTCCATTCTGGTAGAGGGTCCCTCCACACCGGACTATCCGCTGCAAAAGAAGCGCCACAGCCTGGAATTTCTTCGCACCGTTCAGCACCTGCGCCCCCGGACAAACTTATTTTCCGCCACATTCCGGGTCCGGTCTGTGGCGGCTCACGCCATCCACTGTTTCTTCCAGGAGCGTGGCTTTGTCAATGTCCACACCCCCATCATCACCGCCAGTGATGCGGAGGGCGCAGGCGAGATGTTCCAGGTGACCACCTTGAACCTGGCCAATCCCCCAAAAACGGAGGACGGCAGCATTGATTACCGCCAGGATTTCTTTGGCAAGGCGTCCAATCTGACTGTCTCAGGGCAGCTCAACTGTGAGAACTTTGCCATGGCGTTTGGCAATGTATACACCTTCGGCCCCACCTTTCGGGCAGAAAACTCCAACACGGCCCGCCATGCGGCCGAATTTTGGATGATTGAGCCGGAGATTGCCTTTGCAGATTTAAACGATGACATGGACTTGGCGGAGGATATGATCAAATATATCATCCGTTATGTGATGGAGCACTGCCCCGATGAGATGGACTTTTTCAACTCCTTTGTGGATCAGGGGCTGAAGGAGCGGCTGGAGCTTGTGGCCTCCTCCAACTTTATCCGCATCTCCTATACGGAGGCGGTGGATATCTTGAAAAAGCACAACGGAAAATTTGAATATCCGGTGGAGTGGGGCTGTGATTTACAGACCGAGCACGAGCGCTTTCTCACGGAGCAGGTCTATCACAAGCCGGTCTTTGTCACCGATTATCCTAAGGAAATCAAGGCGTTTTATATGCGGCTCAATGACGATGGCAAAACCGTTGCCGCAGCCGACTGTCTGGTGCCCGGCGTGGGCGAGATCATTGGCGGCAGCCAGCGCGAGGAGCGGCTGGAGGTGCTGGAGCGCCGCATTCAGGAGCTGGGGATGAATCCGGACAACTACTGGTGGTACTGCGACCTGCGCCGGTACGGCAGCTGCCGCCATGCCGGATTCGGTCTGGGCTTTGAGCGTATTGTCATGTATCTGACCGGAGTGTCCAATATTCGGGACGTCACCCTCCACCCCAGAACCGTGGGAAACGCAGAATTTTAAACCAATGCCGCCTGAACTCGCAAAAGGAGTTCAGGCGGCATTGCGTGCGCATTGACCCGCTGATGGCACGTTTTTTGTAAGAGAGGTAAGCTTATGACAAAAAATCTTACCGTGGGCAAGCCGCTCACCCTGCTGTTTTTCTTTGCGCTGCCTATGGTGGGCGGAAATCTGTTTCAGCAGCTATACAATATGGTGGACACAATGGTAGTGGGAAAATTTGTGGGAGAGGACGCCGTGGCGGCGGTGGGCTCCTCCTACCCCATCACCTTTTTATCCATCGCGATCGCCAACGGCCTGTCCATGGGCAGCAATGTGGTGGTCTCCCAGCTATTTGGCGCCGGCCGCATCCGGGAGATGAAGACCACCATCTCCACAGCCCTGCTCGCTCTGGGCGGGTTGGGGCTGTTGGTGACGATACTGGGACAGTTCATTGCCGAGCCGCTGCTGCGCCTTTTGGGTACGGACGCGGATATTTTCGCCAGCGCCGCCCAGTATTTACATATCTACTTTGGCAGCGCGCTGTTCCTGTTCCTCTTTAATTCCCTCAACAGCGTTTATAATGCTCTTGGCAACAGCCGCACACCGCTGTTCTTTCTCTTCTGCGCCGCTATGATCAATATCGGCCTGGACATCCTGTTTGTGGTGAAACTCAGCATGGCGGTGGCCGGCGTAGCCTGGGCCACATTCATTGCCCAGATGTTGTGCTCCCTGGCCTCCCTGGTGGTTCTGCTGGTCAGGCTGCGCCATCTGCCGGACGAGGAGGGCGCGCCCACAGGAAAACGTCCCATTTACAACCACACGGCTGTTACGCGCATCGCGAAAATCGGCGTTCCCTCCATGTTTCAGCAATCATTGGTGTCCATCAGCATGCTGCTGATGCAAAATCTGGTCAACAGCTTTGGAAAGGTGTATGTGGCGGGGTATACCGCGGCCACGAAAATCGATAGCCTCTGCCTGCTGCCCAACACCAACTTTTCCAATGCCATGTCCAGCTATACAGCGCAAAATATCGGGGCTGGCAAGCAGGAACGGGTACACGAGGGACTGAGGGCCTGCCTTTTCATGGTGGTTATGTTTGCCGTCACCATTACCGTCATCATCTATCTCTTCGGCGAGACGCTGATGGCTCTCTTCTTAAATCCGGGAGAGGCCGGCAGCGCCATGAGCTACGGCGTGCAGTATATGCGCATTGTCTCTCCCTTCTATCCGCTGATGGGCATCCTCTTTGCCGGAAACGGCCTGCTTCGGGGCGCGGGAGATATGAACTTTGTGGTCGTCAACTCCCTGACAAATTTGACTTGCCGGGCGGTCCTCGCATACTTGCTCAGTCCCATAATCGGATGCGCAGCCATTGCCTGGTCCATCCCCATCGGCTGGGCAGCGGGGTGCATTGTCTCCCAGCTGCGCTATCACAGCGGGGCCTGGAAAGGAAAGTCCGCCATCGCTGGCTGAGCCATGGAGCAAACGGCGCAATGTCCATGGGCTTTGTAAAGGAGAATGCTGTGCTCCAATTGCCGCTTGTCCGGCATGAGTTCCCCCTGACGCGGCGTCTGAGCACAGCGTCAGGGGGCTTTTTCGCGCCGCGGATCCGGGACAGGGCATTACTCCCAATAGGGAAGTATTGTTCCGATTCCCAGTTTTAACGCCTTGCGGTAGAGCCGGGTGAGCACCGCCAGGTCTAAAATACCCGTACCCACAGCGTTAAAATAGATGATCTGCCCGTCATCATCGCGGCCGGTTTTTGTTCCCAACAAAATCTCTCCCAGCTGGGCGCAAATGTCTTCCTCCTTGACCATCCCTTCGTTCCACATCAGGGCAACGGTGCTGATCATGCGGTGTTTAATGGTATCCCAATGATCCACCACAATTTTATCTGCCTTGCGGACACAGTCATAGGTCACCTCATAGTCCGCAAGATTCATCAGCAAGACGCCGGGCTTTAGCCAATCCGCCTGGATAAAGGGCTCGTTTGCCATCGTGGCGCAGACAATGATATCGCTCTCACAGGCAGCAGTCTCCGGATGCTCCACCGCCACCAACTCCAACTGGGGGTACTTTGCGGACATCTCATCCACAAATCGCTGGGAATGTTCCATCATGATATCATACACATAGATCTTTTCAAGCTGCGGCCGTACAACCATGGCTGCCTCCAACTGGGTGCGCCCCTGGGCGCCCGCACCGCAGATGGTCATAACCCGGGCGTCTTGCCTGGCCAGCAGCTTTACCGCGACACCGCCGCCAGCTCCGGTGCGTTTTGCGCTGACCGTTGTTCCGTCTGCCACGCAGACGGGCAGCTTTGTATCCGGATCATTTAAAATGACGGTCACGCTGGCGCGGGGAAGGCCCTTTTGGTAGTTGTGCGGCCCACTTCCAATCCACTTGATGCCGGCCATGTCGTACTCTCCACCGATGTATCCCGGCATTGCATTGATGCGGCCAAATTGATTCTCATCCTCCGGCGTGTCTCCCCAGCGCATGACACATTTTCCGGGCGCCAGAATATCCCCCTGGTGCGTCAAAACATAGGCGCGCTCCACATCCCGGATGGTGTCCTCCATATTCTCAACGCCCAGTTTTTCCATATCCTTATTGTTCAGAAACAAAAGCTCTGCCTTACTCATGATGTACACCTTTCTCTTCCTTAAATTTCAAAATGCCTCGCCCGTTTCAAAATACCGGATGATCTGCTCATGGCTTAGTCCGTTCAGCCCCATATTGCTCAGTGAGCGGCCCTCTTTTCTGAAATCCTGTCCATAAATGGTGCTGGTCAGCGCAATGACCGCATCCATATTGGCGGTGGGGACCCCCGCGATGCGGCCAAGCTCCGAAATCGGCACCAGGCTCATGGGGACGTCCTCCGTCACATAGCGGACCTGAAGGGTATGGGGCGCCATAATGTCCCGGTAGGCTTTGTTATTTTGGATCAGTTCATAGAGGCAGCTTCCATATGTGTCGTAGCTTTCCTGAAGCCATTGTTCCGCGGTTTTGATCTGAGTGTCGTATGCCGCCGCTACCGCCACGCGCTCTTGATCAATTTCATGAATCAGCGTGGCAACGGCCGGCGTGATGCCCTCCCAATAGTACCGGAAATCCTTTTTGTCCTGTTCAATCCGGGCAGCGTTCATCAGAACCGGCGTGGGGTGAAACAGCGCGCCGATATTGGAAAGCGAGGTCTTCAGGCAGCTTTTGGCCGGGGTAAATTGAGGATAATATCGGTGCAGGGCGTCCAATACCTCTTGAATGCGCGAACCGGGGAGGCTCCCCACCTCCACTTCTTTTTTTATGCCGTAAATTTCAACGGCCGCGCCGTCCGTTTTTCGACAGGAATAAATCAGGGTTTGGGTCTCCGCCACCACAATATCCTTTTGGCAGCCCAGACTGCGCACCACATGCAAAAATTCAGTTGCGCCGCCGGTGCGGCCAGGATTCAGCACAACAATCTGTCCGTCCTTCAAGGCGGATGCGCAGGCTGCGGCAAATAGTTTGTGAGAAAAGGCCGGCGTTACGACAAGAATCAGCCCCGCATCCCGGATTGCCTCGGCCGGGTTCTCCGTGACACAGTCCAGCTTTTGAAAGATGGTTTTCCCCTCCAGCGTCAACGTAACGCCCTGCTTTTTCCTGATATCCGCAATGTACTGCGGGAAAAGATCGCACAGGCTGACGCACGCGCCTCTGCTTGCGACATAAGCAGCCATGGCGCATCCGCCGTTTCCCGCGCCAAGCACCGCAACTCTCTCTTTCATATCCTAACCTCCGGATTGGTTTATCTCTTTTGATTCCGCCCTATTGCACAGGCGATTTCATCGGCCGCTGCACCTTTTGGGGATTTTTCACCCAGAAGAACATGCGAAGAATAATAAGGAGCACCAACGCGCCGGCGCACAGAGCAAGTCCGGTGGGCAGCATGCCAAACTGCTTGATCAGCGCGGGATACGCGGTTGTAATCAGGCCGCCGCCGATAAAGGGGCTCATAAATGGACAGCCCAGGGCATATACGGTGCCCACATCCGTTTCCATCTTTGAGTCCACGGTCCGCAGCAGCATATACCCCACCGCCGCCACGCCGGTGAACGCGCCGTAACGAATGATTCCGTGCTCAAACCAGTTGTCGGTAAATACCCTGGGACTGAGCCAGAAAAACATGAGCACCATTAAAATCATCATCACAACGGAGCCGATCAGCAGGGGCGCCCAATAGGCCAGCACCACGGGGATGCTGATGGAGGCCATGGCGCCCACAACAAGAATTTCCAGCGCCATCCCCTGAATTCGCTGGAAAACAGAGCGGTCAAACAGATCCTTCAGCCAGGTGCGCTGAATGATTCCGTTGAGGATCCAGCCGCCGATCATGGCAAAGGGGAACAGCGGCAGGGAATATTGAAATACCTGCTTAAACCCCCAGACAATTTCCCAGCCGATCAGCACGGCAATTCCAATGGCCCCCAGGTGCAGGGCGAAGGGCTCAATCACATCCTGGTTTACCGTTGCATAGGCAGAGGGCGCGCGCGTACCATCGGAAAAGATTTCTTTTACATCTCCGGTGGCGGGGGATTCGGACAGCACCTTGGTATAGCGCTTGCGCACACCGTAGTTGATGATGATAATGCCCCCAAAAATGCCGCACAGCAGGCCGATGGTGGCGGTGGTCTTTCCGATATCGCCGCCGTCCGCCCATCCGAGGCTTTCATACACTTCCACCATGCCGCCCGCGGTTCCGTGGCCGCCCGCGAACCCTACTTCAAACACACTCCCAAACATGGGGTCTACGCCAAATACGGGGGTAAGCAGCGCCACGCAGAGCAGACAGACCAGGCCGACCTGCAAAAAGCTTGCAATGTAGAGCCAGCCTAAGCCGGACATTACATTGTGCGTCATGTCTTTGGCCGGTTCCCGCTTCTTTTCCCCCAGCAGCATGCAGGCAAATACCACAACAATCATCTGCGCCGGCAGCGCGCCGATGCTGCTCATCATCTCTTGGGGGATCACTTTGATTCCGTAGGGCCCCAAGAGCATGCCGATCAGTCCGGCCAGAAGCGATGCGGGGATAAACGCCTTGCGCAGGAAAGATACTTTCAGGCGAATGATCGTTGCAACAAACAACAGTAGCCCAATTACCGCAACATAGAGAACAACATTTTGCAGTGTACCGCTTGCAATTTTTTCAATTGGTATCATCACATATTTCTCCCTTCATTTTGACTTCTGGAAAGCTTGCGTCAGACAGACCGGATCTGCTGCCGGGTGTTGCATCGTTCAGGTGCGTTGAGCATTTGACACCTCCTTTGCAGCAGCAAGTTGTTTTGTGTTATTTTCCCAAATAAACACCCTTAAGCACAAGGAGTATTTCATCCTCAGGCCAATAGTAACATTATTATTTTTTTATTGCAATACGAAAATAATATTTTTTTATTTTATTTTTGTGGTATGCTATGCTATAGTAATATTATAAAATATTTCTTTCCTCCGCCTAGAAAGAGGCGCAAACTTTGACTACTCGAGGTGTTTATATGCAGGATCTGTTAGAGCGGATCAAGCGTGAACAGGAATTTTTTCCGGCGGCGCAGCGGCAGGTAGCCGCCTATGTGGTGGAAAATTATTATCAGATCCCCTTTTTCTCCATTACAACCCTTGCCAAACAAATAGGCGTGAGCGACACTACCATCATCAAATTTTGCAATCAGTTGGGCTTTGAAAAGTTTGCAGAATTCAAAAAAATATTCTCCGCCTTTGTTCATTCCGAACTGATCATGTATAATAAACTTTCTCAACCCACAGAAGAAACAAACGGGGAAGAGAATGTGTTTGATCAGGTCATGGAGGAGGACATCGCAAATGTCCGTACAACACTGACTGACCCTCTCAATCGGAAAAACCTTCCTCTGCTGCTGTCAAAGATTCAGGCAGCGAGATCGATCTATGTGACCGGCGGCCGCTCCTCGGGGACTCTGGCCAGTTACTGTACGGCAACGCTGCGTTATTTGGGACTCAAGGTATTTGATATCAGCAGCCACATGAGCGACTATATTGACCGGGTCGCCCTGATTGATCCCGAGGACTTGGTGATTGCTTTTTGCTTTCCGCGCTATACTTCTCTTGTGGTTGACACAATACACGATCTTCACGCTCGTAACGTGCCCGTTGTGCTGATCACCGATACCGGTCTATCTCCCGCCTATCCCTCTGCGGATCTGGTATTTCATTGCAGCGTGAGCTCCGCCGCGTATTTTCCTTACTACGCCAGCTGCATGTCTCTGATCAGCACGATCTGTAAGGCGGCTGGCGCGGTGCAGAAGGAGAGCGCATCAAAGCATGTGCACACTTTGGAAAAGCAACTCTTGGAGCGTGGTGTCTTTACCTGAGGCGTCCTGTGGAATGCGGTTTCCTGTATATTATGAAAAATGTTCAGGGAGTGGACCGGCCTATGGCCGGTCCACTCCCTGTTAAAATAATATCTTGCGCCGCCCGGCTATTCGCCGGCACACTCCGTTCTATTCCCCTCAAGCGTTCGATCCAACCCGCGATTGCGGAAAAAGATGGGGATGTTGGAGCCCACCATCAGTAAATTGATGACATAGACCACCAAAACATAGCTGACCCGGTTGGTTGTCACTCTGGCGCAAATACCGCATAAGTAACCAACGCAAATCATGATATAGAAGCCAAGGCTCATTCCTTTGGCGGAACGGGACACCCAGTTCCTGTGCACATTCATAGGCCAGGACAGCCCAAAGCAAACCATCATAATGGCTTCTAAAAAATCGGCCATACTCTCACACCTCAATTTTCTTGTAAAATAAATAACTCTTGTGCACGCGCGATCCATGAAATACTGTGATTCCCGTCAAGTCTACCATAAGCCCGCGGGGACGTCCAGTCCAAATATGTAGCGTACCGGAAAAAGTCCATGATGTGAGATTCGTGTGACAAATTTTCTGAAGCATTTCACAGGGGCGTGGGTAGCACTCCACCCGCTCCTATATTTTTTGCTCCTTGCGGACTTGCCTGCCCCGTGGCGTCATTGAGTTTGCTACCCCTTCAAGCACACCATAGCCATTAAAGCAAGGGCGCGGGTGTTATCCCCTTTCTCTTTCCGGCAGGCCATGGCCACCGGCCGTGCCGGTGGTTTTCGCTCACAATAAGGAGGAGGCCTGCATATGCAGACCTCCTCAAAGCAGGATCAAATGTTTGGGAACCGCCTGAGCAACTGTTTCCTTACCAACCTGCGGGAAGGATACCGAACGCCCCCAGAATCGCGTAAATAATAGTACCTCCATACAAAAGCAGGATCACAGCCTGCACAGGCCAGCTCGCCAGCTTGCCGCAGTTCCACTCCGGTTCAATATCTCCTGTTTTTCTCGCTTGGTTGACCATGAAAATAGGCAGGATCGCCATGATGGCGGCCGCAAACGTCCCGGAGAAGTAGATGGCGTCAACAAATCCCACAAAGCCGCCCACAGCCAGAAACAGCGGAATCGCAATGACGACCGTCATGATGGGTAGCCGGATGGAAACCTTGGAGTCGGACTCGAACTTAAAGAAGTCTACAATATTGGAAACCAAGGTCTGGGTAATCGGGCAGAAAGAGGTGAACATGGCGATCAAGGCAAAGATATTTGCTGTAAAGAACGCCCACAGACCAATTGCGCGGCCCCAAGCCACAGTTGCGACCTGAGTGATCTCATTCGCGGGGTTAATGGCAAAGCAACCCAAAGGAACCATAATTAACAGCACAGCGACAATGATCTGGCCAGTCAGCAGAGAGGGGGCTAACTTTTTAGGGTCGTGAGAGAGGCCACGGGCCAGATCCGGTACCAGATATTGCCCAATATAGCTAAAAGCCGCTACATTAAACACCGGGATGGCATAGGTCCAGTTGGTGACGAACAGACGGCTGAGATCCGCATCCTTACTGATCAGGGATGCAGCGGTCAACACTACGATCAAAACACACATCAGTATGCTGAGATACTTGCCGGCTACACCAACCGCCTTCAGACCAAACCAGGTGACCAGGGCGGCAGGCATCAGGAAGATCAGGGTTCCCACCCAATTGGGTACGCCAAAAAGTTCGTTGAAAATGTTGCCGCTGCCGCTAAAATAAGCGATGAGACAGCTGATGGAGTTAATCGCCACCGCGAGGAAAATTAAAATCTTTCCAATGGGACCGACATAGCGGTCCGCCAAGCCGGGCAGCTGAACCAGCCTACGGGTGCGCAAGGCGGTTTCAGCCACATAGTACATGGATATCAGCGTAAGAATTCCTGAAACGATCAGCCAAAATGTAATGACCGGGAAGCCGGAATACCGCGCGGAATAAGCTGTGCCCAGACAGCCGGAGCCAATGCCGCATCCAACGATAGTGAAGATAACCTCGGCAGGTGTCAGCTTGTGTACTTTCAGCGCGCCTTCCTCATAAGGGGAACCGGTGGTGGTGGCGCCAGTACTTTTTTTCTCACTCATGACTGCTCTCCTTTCCATAAAACCAATTGTATTTTTCCCATCTCAGCGCTTTTTTTAGAACTGCTCCAGGGCCTTCATAGAGAACGTATCCACCTTAAAATCGTTGATATACGGGATACGGCTGCGCACCTGAATAATTTCATCCAAGTCAATCTCGTGGATCAGGAGTTCCTCGTCCGTGGAGGATGCCATTGCACGTACCTCGCCGTCCGGTCCCACGATTTGGGAGCATCCACAACAGTTATCCTCAACAGGGTTGGAGCCCACCATGAAAAGAAGGTTGAACAGCGCATTTCCCGCCAGGTCAATATGCCAGCGGCGCTCAGCCGGAATGCTCCAGACCGCGCAGTCAACCAGGATCTCAGCGCCTTTTAGCGCCTCAATACGGGACGGCTCTGGATACTCCACATCATAGCAAATCAGCATACCTACTTTGCCGAATTTTGTGTTCACCACGGGCAGGCGCTTGCCTTCGCGGAACTTTAGCTTCTCTTGGCCCCAGGCGTAGAACTTCTGCATATTTTCGATGACTTCGCCTTCATCGTCAATGAAAACACAGGAGTTATACATCTCTCCCGGGACATGGGTAGACTGCGCATAGCCCGCGATAATATGAATCCGCTTTTCTTTTGCCTTTTTCCGCATCTGCTGGACAAAGGGACCATCCACAGGTTCAGCTAAGCGCTGTAGCTCCAAGCTTTCCAGAAAGTAGCCTGTGTAGGCAAGCTCCGGAAATACAACGAGATCCGCACCTGCCTGCGCCGCCTGATCCGTCATATCCAGCATTTTCTTCAGGTTTGCTTGGGTATCTCCTTGGATCACTGGAAACTGGCCAATGGCAATTTTGACTAAACGGGGTTTTTTCATGTGGGACCACTCCTTTCAAAACTGTAACAATATTCCTATTGAAAGCACCGTAGCGTGCAATGCAATTAAAAGGGTTATTCCTTATAATAAAATCCGCTTTCCTCCCAATATTCCTGTTTTCGATTTAAGTTGGCCGAAAACGCTTCAAAATCATAATTACTGATCAGATTCAACAGTACAGAAAGTAAGCTGACACAGGGGGCCGAATTGTCCGCATAGGAGAACTTTACATCGTGGGAGAGCAGACAGTGCTTAGACCGGTGCGCCAGGGGGGATATGAGGGAATCCGTCAAGGCAATGACTGTGCTTTCATAGTGCAGCGCAATATCCGCAAAGCGCACGGTCGCCGCGGGATAGGGCGGAAAGCTGAGGACAAACATCACATCTTCCCTGGTCATATCTGAAACAGCATCAAAGGCCGGATTGTGGCTTTCATCCAACAAATAAACACCATCGCGAATCCAACTGAGCGTACTGGCAAAATAACACGCCATACCATATTCGCTGTGCGTCCCCGCAACATACACCCGCCGCGCGGTGGCAAAGGCTTTGACAACGGCAGACAGGATCGTCTCATTTAAACCGGAGAGCGTGAGTTCAATGCTCTTTATGTCAGTATGCATGGAGTTGACCGCGGCCTGCAGCAGTGTGCCAGATAGATCCGTCCCCCGCTGAAAGCGCTCAACCTGAGACAGCTTTCCCCGCAGTAATGTGTGTAACGCATGCCGCATCTCCGCATATCTGGAATACCCAAGGCGGTTTGCAAAGCGGATCACTGAGGCCTCGCTCACCTCACTGGCCTGTGCCAGCTGTTTTGAGGTCATGAACGCCGCATCCTCAGGGTGCTGCAAAATATATTGGGCAATGGTCTTTTGACGTTCACTGAGGGTTGGCAGCTGCTGGCTAATATCGTTCAAAACCGACCGTTCCATACGCACCTCACAATATCAAATGGTTTAACCTGATGGCAGTCAATCATCTGGGTGTGCGCGCTCACCGAACATGGCAGCGCAGTTGTTCGCACACTGCATCCCATTTTTTCTTCCCAAAATAGCCAGTTTATAAAATCATCCATAAGAATTTTTTCATTCACGTTCTTATTTTAATGAATTCTTTCATTCATGTCAATAGTTTTTTTATTTATATCCCATTTTACTGGTAAAAAAATATGCCATGTTTTTGTCTATTTTATATAAACAAATTGTAGTTTTAAGGTTTAATTTTAAATTATTATGTGAATTACATTTTATTTTTATTCGGAATTATGAATCTTTTCGGGCCGGTGCTGCAAGCTAAAACAACAATGATTTCGCTTGCAATAACTGATTGGAGTAACATAACACAATATGGTACAATCGGGGAGCATAAACAATTTAAGGAGGGAAGCGCCATGCCAATCCGGTTTGCCACACAACAGGACATCCCATCGCTGCTCAGGATCTATGCACAGTATATTGATACCGCCATTACATTTGAATCTATCCTCCCATCAGAGCAGGAATTTGCACACCGCATGGCAGACATTGCAGAGGAATACCCATACCTGGTCTGTGAAACAGCCGGACGGGTCGTTGGCTATGCTTACGCGCACCGGCACATGGAGCGGGCCGCTTATCAGTGGAACGCGGAGTTGTCGATCTACATTGATCCCTCTTTTGTATCCAAGGGATTAGGGAGAACTTTTTATGAAATTCTGATCGAAATACTCAAATTACAGGAAATCAGAACCGTATATGGCGGAGTTACCATCCCAAATGAAAAAAGTGAACGGCTCCATTTGTCATTGGGCTTTCATCCCATTGGGACTTATCACAAGGCAGGCCATAAGCGCGGCCAGTGGCATGATGTGACATGGTTTGAAAAAGAAATTACTCCATACCTCCTTGATCCACCTCCATTCTTACCGGTCAATCAAATTTCAAGGGAAGCATTGGAGCACATTTTAAAAGAACAGGGGCAGCTTACTCTCCCAGTGTCTTTTTCGAGATACACGCCCCCAAAAATGACGGATCAAATTTAATTTCTCTCATTCGACAAAAACTCTGCGAGGTATTTGGCTGTCAAAAAAATTTTTGACAGCCAAATGCACCCACCGCCAAAGGCGGTGGGTGCATTGAAATCCAATGAAATATAGATATCAGCGCTTGCTGAACTGGGGAGCCCGGCGGGCTGCCTTGAGTCCGTACTTTTTGCGCTCCTTCATACGCGGGTCACGGGTCAGGAATCCGGCCGCCTTCAGGGCAGGGCGGTACTCCTCATTGACCAGCAGCAGCGCACGGGCAATTCCATGACGGATTGCGCCGGCCTGTCCGGTGACGCCGCCGCCGCTGACGGTGGTCTCGATATCAAACTTGCCTACCACATCGGTGGTGACAAGCGGCTGGCGGACAATCAGCTTCAGTGTCTCTAGGCCAAAATAATCGTCAATGTCCCGGCCATTGATTGTAATGGAGCCAGTTCCATTGGGGAACAGATGCACACGGGCCACGGAGGACTTCCGACGGCCGGTACCATAAAAATAAGGCTTTTTGCTCTTATACATGCTCGTCTAACCTCCTACTCATTCCACAGCCCAAAGCTCAGGCTGTTGGGCGTTATGGGCGTGTTCGCTGCCGCGATAAATTTTCAGGCGGGTGAGAGACGCCCTGCTGATGCTGTTCTTGGCCAGCATGCCGCGTACCGCCAGGCGCATGGCCAGCTCGGGCTTGTTCTGCATCAGAGTGCGGTACTTGGTCTCCTTCAGGCCGCCCACATAGCCCGAGTGGGTCCGATAGTATTTTTGATCCAGTTTCTTGCCGGTCAGCACGGCCTGCTCTGCGTTGATCACAATCACGCAGTCGCCGCAGTCGGCATGGGGGGTAAACTCGGGCTTATGCTTGCCCCGCAGCAGAGTCGCGGCGGCGGCGGCAGTTTTTCCCAGAGGCTTGTTTGCAGCATCCAGGATGTACCACTTGCGCACGATGTTCCCCTTGTTTGCCATAAAAGTGGACATAAGTGAAACCTCCATTTTCCTCTATGTTTATCAAAACAAATTCAAATAAATTACCACAAAAACTCCATACTCCACTGTACAAGCGGAGCGTTTTGTATTATATTACTTGGGTGCCCAACTGTCAACGGTTTTTTTGATAGAAATCAAATTAGGTCTCCTAATCTTCGATTTTCAATCAATATCTCTTTCAATCTCTCGAAATCTCTGTTTCATTTTTTGATTTTACACAAGCAATGGGAGGTAGCCGCCCTATGAACCGTATTTTATCCCTTGTGCGCCGGTGTGTGGAGGACTATGATATGATTCAATCCGGTGACCGCATCGCGGTGGGCGTCTCCGGTGGAAAGGATTCCCTGACCCTGCTGGCGGCCATGGCGCATCTGCGCCGATTTTATCCGGTTGCCTACCAGGTGGAGGCCATCACGCTGGACATGGGCTCCGGCATGGACTTTGCCCCCGTGGCGGAGTTTTGCAGAGAGCTGGAGGTTCCCTTTACCTTAGTCCCTTCAGAGATCAGCCATATTATTTTTGATGTGCGCAAGGAGAAAAACCCCTGCGCTATCTGCGCCAAAATGCGCCGGGGCGCGCTGCACGGCGCCCTGCTGGAGCGGGGGACCCACAAAATCGCCTTGGGACACCACTATGACGATGCGATAGAAACCTTTTTCCTCTCCCTGTTTTACGAGGGGCGGCTGTCCTGCTTTCAGCCGGTCACTTGGCTGGACCGCACGGAAATCACCCAGATCCGCCCCATGCTCTACTGCGGCGAAACCTTGGTGCGCCACACCGCCCAGCGGCTGAATTTTCCCGTGGTGCACAACCCCTGCCCGGCCAATGGCGCCACTAAACGCCAGGAAATCAAAGAGCTGGTTTCAGAGCTCAACGGGCGCTACCCAGGACTGAAAGGGCGGGTGTTCGGCTCTATGCAGCGCTTGCCCCTTCCCCATTGGGAGCCCCTGGAGCACCGCCGCCGCCCCTTGCCCGGGGATGCGGAGGACGAGAATAAATTTTCTCAATCAGTGGAAAAACAGAATGAGGTATGCTAAAATACCTCATATTATAACATGATTGAACGAGATGCGGCACTGCCGCCGAGAGGAGCGTCATCTGATGAGCGAAGAACACATTCCGCAGATCGCCAACCCTGGAAAATCTCTCCTGCGTACGGTAGATGGGGTCAGCTATCAGCGCCTCCCCCTGAAGACCCATCTGATCACCAGCTCCGATCAGATGGAGGACGTGGTGAACCAATACGCCAGGGAATACCTTCTGCCGGGAGATATCCTCTTCATCTCAGAAAAAGCCGTGGCCTGCACACAGAACCGGGCCATCCCCATGGAAGACATTCGGCCGCGCAAGCTGGCGGTCACGCTCAGCCGCTATGTCACAAAAACGCCCGCCGGCATCGGCCTGGGTATCCCGGAGACCATGGAGATGGCGCTGCGGGAGTGCGGCACCCTGCGCATCCTGTTTGCCGCGTTTTGCAGCGTCATCGGCAAACTCCTGAGGAAAAACGGCTGGTTCTACATCGTGGCCGGCCCCAAGGCACGCGGGATTGACGGTCCCACCGAGGGAACCATCCCCCCCTATGACCACTATGTGGTGCTGGCTCCGGCCGACCCCAGGGCCGCGGCAAAAAAGCTCTCTCAGGCGGTGAATTGTCCTGTGGCCATTGTAGACATCAACGACCTGGGAGCCAATATTTTAGGCTTCTCCCACAGTGAGCCCGCCATTGCGCTGCTGGAGCGCATTTTAGCGGACAATCCGCTGGGCCAGTCTACGGAACAGACCCCCATGGGAATTATCCGGGTCATTTGTTCCCCTTGACCATAAAAAACCGCGCTCCAAACCAGTCCGGTTGGTTTGGAGCGCGGTTTTTACCATGTCTTACTCCTGATAGGCCAAAATCGCAGTCTGCGCCGGAGTATCAGCGCTGAGTTCCAAAGTATTGGCGTTATAATACACCGCATCCTTCCGCAAGGCCAAAAACTCATTCAAAAGGCCAATCACATCATACCCAAACTTTTCTGTACGGTAATGCATGGGAATGACCACGCGGGGCTTCAATTCCTCCACCAGCGCATCGGCCTGCGCCGCGTCAATGGTATAGTATCCGCCAACCGGGATAAGCATGGCATCTAACCCCCGCAGGGCCTCCATCTGCTCCGGCTCCAACTGGCAGCCCAAATCGCCCATGTGAGCCACGCGCAGTCCCTCCGCTGAGAAAATATGAATGATGCTCTCCCCCCGCAGTGCGCCCTGCTGATCATCATGGAAGGTGTGCAGTTCCTCCACCTGAACCGCAGGCTCCCGGCCGGTAAGGGAAACCTGTTCCCGCCCGGCGTGATCCCGGTGCTCGTGACTGCAATAGACCGTGTCCGCAGTCAGATGCAAGGGGGCATATCCGGGCACCGCATCCACCCGGTACGGGTCCACCACAACGGTCCATGCCTCTGTTCCCAACTCAAAACAAGAATGTCCATGCCAAATCAATTTCATTGTCTGACCCCCCATAAGATAAAAATAATTGATTTCTTCGATCATGATATGATGCGGCCCGCGGCGCGCCATGGCCTGAATGAACTGTTAGCGCCCGGACACAGCGCGGCCGGATTGTACAAGTATCCTAACTCCGCCCCGCGGATAGGATACGGTCGAAAAACCCGCTTCGCCGGGCTGTTATGACACGCTGATACCCAACCTTATCGATATGATAGCACACCTAAAAAGGATTGAAAAGAGCTTTTTCATTGGAGGAGCACCGTCTCCGTGCCTCATCCGCCCCTCTCTTGCGCGGATCTGTGCGCTTATCGGTTCCTTACGTTCCCCGTTACCTCAGGAAGCGCCCACTAAGACCTTTCTCTTTCCCCTTTATCCCCGGTTTCTGAATTCCCCTTGATTCCTATCAGCTTTGTTTTATCATTTTGGTCCTTTTTTGATTTTTTTGCCGTGATTCGACCAAAATACTGTTGAATTTCTTCATTAATTGGAATACAATGGGAAGAAATATGGGAAGGAGTTTCCATTTGTGGTAAATATCGTTTTAGTAGAGCCCGAGATTCCGATGAACACCGGAAATATTGCCCGCACTTGCGCCGCCACTTGCAGCCGCCTGCACTTGGTCCGCCCACTGGGGTTTGAGGTCAGTGACAAGGCGGTGAAGCGGGCCGGGCTGGACTATTGGCATATGGTAGATCTCCAGATATACGACAGTCTGGAAGAATTATTTCAACGTAATCCAGTCGCTGATCTGTGGCTTGCCACAACAAAGGCTCCCCGCGACTACACACAGGCGCAATTTCATTCTGGCTGCTGGTTGTTTTTTGGCAAAGAAACTGCCGGCCTGCCGGAACCATTTCGCCTGAAGCACTATGATCGCTGCATCCGCATTCCCATGCGCAGTGAAGCCAGAAGTCTGAATCTGGCGAATTCCGTGGCTATCCTGACCTACGAAGCGCTGCGCCAGCAGGAATTCCCTCTTCTCTCCGGCACCGGTGAAATGGCGGACATTCCTGTTTCTGACAGTGATCCGCTTTTTACATAGTTTGGAAAAAGGAGCGCATACACTATGAACTACAACAAAAAGACCGTTCAGGACATCAACGTCAAAGGAAAAAAAGTTCTGCTGCGCTGCGACTTTAATGTGCCCCAGGACATGCAGACACAGGCCATCACGGATGACAAGCGCATCCGGGCGGCGCTGCCCACCATTCAATACCTGCTGGATCAGGGCGCCGGTGTCATCGCGTGCTCCCATCTGGGCAAACCCAAGGGCGAGCGAAAACCGGAGCTCTCCTTGGCCCCCGTGGCCCAGCGCCTGGGCGAATTGCTGGAAAGGCCGGTCACCTTCTGCAGCGATGTGGTGGGCCCTGATGCCAAGGCAAAGGCCGCCGCCCTTCAGCCTGGCCAAATTATGCTGTTGGAAAATCTGCGCTTTGAGCCGGGCGAGACCAAAAACGACCCGGAGTTTGCCGGCGCGCTGGCCTCCCTGGCGGAGGTTTACGTGTCCGATGCCTTTGGCACGGTTCACCGGGCCCACGCCTCCACCGAGGGCGTGTCCCATTTTCTGCCCGCCGTCTCCGGCTTCTTAATCGCCAAGGAATTGGATATTATGGGGAAAGCTCTGGCCGATCCGAGACGCCCGCTGGTGGCCATTTTGGGCGGGGCCAAGGTCTCATCCAAAATCGGCGTGATCAACCACTTGTTGGACATCGCGGACACAATCATCATAGGTGGCGGCATGGCATACACCTTTGCCAAGGCCCAGGGCGGCAACGTGGGCAAATCCCTGCTGGAGGGTGACTGGCTTGACTACTGCAACGAAATGATTCAGAAGGCCAAGGAGAAAGGAGTAAAGCTCCTCCTCCCCGCGGACACCCTGGCCGCAGATGAATTTTCCGCCACCGCCCGGGCAGAGCTTGTCCCCACGATGGACATTCCGGAAGGTTATATGGGCATGGACATTGGCCCGAAGACCATTCTGAACTATACCGATGCGGTCAAAGACGCCGGCACCGTGGTCTGGAACGGCCCCATGGGGGTATTTGAATTTGACGCGTTTGCCGAGGGAACACGCACCCTGGCCCGCGCACTGGCGGAATCCAGCGCCATCACCATTGTGGGCGGCGGTGATTCGGCAGCGGCGGTTGAGCAGCTGGGGTTTGCTGACAAAATGACTCATATTTCCACCGGCGGCGGCGCCTCCCTGGAATTCCTGGAGGGCAAGGAGCTGCCCGGCGTGGCCTGTCTGTTGGACCACTGAGCCCCGCCCCTTTGCCGGATCGCGCAATTACAGCATAGAAAGATATAAAGAAGGAGAAAAGAGCCTATGAACCGCCGTTACCGCAAAACGATCATCGCCGGGAACTGGAAGATGAACAACACCCTGTCTCAGACCAAGGCTTTCGCAGAGGAACTCAAACCCATCATGCCCCGGGGCAAATGGTGCACGGTTGTCTTATGTGTCCCCGCAGTGAATATTCCCTCTGCCGTGCGCCTGTTTAAGGACTGCCACATTGCCATTGGCGCGGAAAACTGCCATTATGAACAAAGCGGCGCCTACACCGGCGAAATCACCGCCGAGATGCTCAAGGAGCAGGGCGCCAAATATGTCATCATCGGGCACTCCGAGCGCCGGCAATATTATAATGAAACCGATTTCACCGTAAACAAGAAGGTACATGCCGCCCTGGGCGCCGGTCTCGTCCCCATTGTCTGTGTGGGAGAAAGCCTGGAGCACCGGGAGCTCGGCATTACCATGGAACTGATTACTTATCAGGTGCGGGCGGCGCTGGCCAATGTCTCCGCTGAAAAAGTGCGCCATGTGGTCATCGCCTATGAGCCGCTTTGGGCGATCGGCACCGGAAAAACCGCCACGGCAGAACAGGCTGACGAGGTCTGCCAGGCCATTCGCACCATCATCCGCAAGAGCTATGGCGCCCATGTGGCCCGCTCTGTCACCATACAGTATGGCGGCTCTATGAACGCAAAGAACGCCGAAGAGCTGCTCACACAGCCTGATGTGGACGGCGGGCTGATTGGCGGGGCAGCGCTGAAGCCCGCCGACTTTGCCGCGATTATTCAGGCCGCGAATCAGAGCTAATTCTGCAAAGCGGGCCAGCGGGAGCAGCTAGGAGTACAGGTACGTTCTGTGGGAGGAATCGACCGCCGTCCCTCCTTTGCTCTATCACCGCCGTCAGGAAGGGGTGCCCGGCTGCACAGCAGCCAGCTTTCCGGACCGCAGCTTGGATTCACTGCGCATTCGCTTGGATGGAGAGGGAGGGAACGCGCGTTTTCCTTTGCAGTAACACTCTGAAATAGATTGGGAGGATCTCCCACAAAAAAGATTTGAGGTTCAACATGAAGATACCTACTACTCTCATTATTATGGACGGCTTTGGACTTGCACCCCACGGACCAGGCAATGCCATAAGAAACACACCCACACCAGTTTTGGATCAAATTTCTGCCGAATGCCCCGGTTGCCGCCTGTCCGCCTCCGGCCTTGACGTGGGGCTTCCAGAGGGGCAGATGGGCAACAGCGAGGTGGGCCACACCAACATCGGCGCAGGCCGTGTTGTTTTTCAGGATCTCCCCCGCATCACCCGTGACATTCAGACCAGCGGTTTTTTTAAAAACCCGGCCTATTTAGATGCAATGGAACACTGCCGCGAATGGGGGACCGCCCTCCATTTGATGGGTCTGCTCTCGGACGGTGGAGTCCACAGCCACAACACCCACCTGTATGCGCTGCTGGAAATGGCAAAAGAACAGGGTTTGACCGAGGTATATCTCCACTGTTTCCTGGATGGACGGGACGTCTCCCCCTCCTCCGGGCTCAATTTTGTGGCCGAACTGCAAGAGAAGTGCACGCAGATAGGCATCGGCAGGATCGCTACCGTGATGGGCCGCTACTACGCCATGGACCGTGACAAGCGCTGGGACCGGGTTGAACTGGCCTACAACGCGATTGTAAACGGCACAGCCCCTTATGCGCCCAATCCGGTGTCCGCGGTGGAAGAATCCTATGCCGCCGGTGTGACAGATGAATTCATGGTGCCGGTGTGCTGCCAGCAACAAATTTCACTCAAGGACAATGACTCAGTCATTTTCTTCAATTTCCGCCCCGACCGCGCCCGCCAGCTTACCCGTGCCATTGTGGATGAGGATTTCACAGAGATCCGGCGCGGCCGCGGGTTTATCCCTGTCACCTTTGTCTGCACCACGGAATACGATGCCACCATGCCCAATGTCTCCATTGCCTATCCGAGGCAGCCGCTGAACAATATCTTCGGTGAATATATCAGTTCCATGGGCCTTACCCAGCTGCGGATCGCAGAAACAGAGAAATACGCCCATGTCACCTTTTTCTTTAACGGAGGCGTGGAGCAGCCTTTCCCCGGCGAAGACAGGCGCCTGATTCCCTCTCCCAAAGTGGCCACGTATGATCTGCAGCCGGAGATGTCCGCCTATGAGGTGGCCGGGGAGGCGGTAAGGCGCATTGAATCCGGCTCCTATGATGTGATCATTTTAAATTTTGCCAACTGCGATATGGTAGGACATACCGGAGTTTATCGAGCGGCATGCAAGGCTGTTGCCACAGTGGACGAGTGCGTTGGGATGGTAGTAGACGCCACCAGGCGCATGGGCGGCATCAGCCTGATCACCGCCGACCATGGCAACGCCGAGCAAATGATCGATGCCGGTGGCGCCCCCTTCACCGCCCACACCACCAATCTGGTCCCTCTCTACATTGTAGGCGCCAGCGCCAAACTGCAGGACGGACGGCTGTCCGATATCTGCCCGACAATGCTGGACCTCATGGGCCTTGCGAAGCCGGAAGAAATGGACGGCCAGACACTGATTGTAACATAACGGGTTTCTGATCCCCGCGCTCCCCCGATATTTTCTTCCGCAGCCGCTGAAAAACGGCGCTGTGATTCCAATCTATGCCAAAGAAGAAAGGAGAAACTATTTCTATGAAGCAGATGATCGAAATTGTTGATGTTCTCGCCCGCGAAATTATTGATTCCCGTGGCAACCCCACTGTGGAGGTAGAGGTCTATTTAGAGGACGGCTCAATGGGCCGCGCGGCCGTTCCCTCCGGCGCCTCCACCGGTATTTACGAGGCCTGTGAGTTGCGCGATGGTGACCAGAGCCGCTATCAGGGCAAGGGCGTGGAATCCGCTGTCGTAAATGTCAATACAGAAATTGCCGAGGCGCTCATCGGCACCAATGCGCTTGACCAAGTTGCCATTGACCAAATGTTGATCGATCTGGACGACACACCCAACAAAAGCCGCCTGGGAGCTAACGCCATATTGGGCGCTTCCCTGGCCTGCGCCAAGGCGGCCGCCGAGGCCCTTGGCACCTCCCTGTACAACTACATCGGCGGAACCAATGCCAAGCAGCTGCCCGTTCCCATGATGAACATCCTCAATGGCGGCGCACACGCCACCAACAATGTGGACATTCAGGAGTTTATGATCATGCCCGTGTCCGCCCCCTCCTTCCGGGAGGGCCTGCGCCGCTGCACCGAGGTTTTTCATACTTTGAAAGCGGTTCTAAAGGAAAACGGCACCCCCGCCGCCGGCGTGGGCGATGAGGGCGGCTACGCGCCAAACCTGAAAAAGGACGAGGATGCGCTAAAGGTCATTGTCACCGCCATTGAGCGGGCCGGCTATCAGCCCGGCGCAGATTTTAAAATTGCCATTGACGCCGCCTCCTCCGAATGGTACAACAACGAAACCGGCTGCTATGATCTGCCCAAGGCCCAGAAGACCATGACCCGCCAGCAGCTGGTCACCATGTGGAAGCGGTTTGCCGACAATTACCCCATCATTTCTCTGGAGGACGGCATGGGCGAAAATGACTGGGAGGGCTGGGCCATGCTCACAAAGGCCATCGGCGGCCGGATCCAGCTGGTGGGCGATGACCTCTTTGTGACCAATGTGGAACGTCTGGCTGACGGGATTGAGAAAAAAGTGGGGAATTCCATCCTCATCAAGGTAAATCAAATCGGCACCCTGACCGAAACCCTGGATGCAATCCAGATGGCCAACCGCGCCGGCTATACCGCCATTATATCCCATCGCTCCGGCGAAACGGAGGATGTGACCATCGCCGACATTGCCGTTGCCACCAATGCCGGACAGATCAAGACTGGCGCGCCCAGCCGCACCGACCGCGTGGCCAAATACAACCAGTTGCTGCGCATTGAGGAGGAGTTGGGCGATATTGCACAATATCCTGGTATGAACGCTTTCTTCAACCTGAGCTAGATCGTGTTGCACACGCCGCACCCTTTCCCCCAAGGCTCTTTTGCCTTGGGGGAAACTTTTTCCGTGACAGTGGTAAAAGTTCAAAAAATCAAGCCGGTCCGCTCACACAGCCCGCAAAGATCGCTTCTTCTCAGACACCGCCCTTCGGGCTTTTCCGCCAAGGGAGCAGTTTTTCGTTTACATCAAACAACGCTTGTGGTACAATGTAAAATCACGACAGGATATGAAACTGGGGGGAACATCATGCCACAGGCTTTTTTCCCGATGATCTCGCGCATGCGGTACATTAACCGCTGGGGGCTGATGCGCAATACCGACCCGGAAAATATTCAAGAGCACTCCCACATGGTGGCGGTATTGGCCCATGCGCTGGCTGTCATCCAAAACCGATATTTCGGCGGACAGGTGGATGAGGGACAGGTGGCGGTGGCGGCACTCTACCACGATGCATCGGAAATTCTCACCGGAGATATGCCCACCCCCATTAAATATGACAATCCGGATATTCAGGGGGCCTATCAACAAGTGGAGCAGGTGGCGCAGCGCAAACTTTTGTCCATGCTGCCATCGGAACTCCAACCGGATTATGAAGCGGTCCTCTCTCCCACCGACCCGCAGGTGGAGGCGCTGGTGAAGGCGGCGGATAAGCTGTCCGCCTATCTCAAATGCCTGGAGGAGCTGAAGGCGGGAAACACAGAATTTAAGCAGGCCAAGCAGCAGACTTACGCTGCGCTGAAGAAGAACCCCCTGCCCTGCCTGGGCTATTTTATGAAACATTTTCTGGCTGACTTTGAATTGACGCTGGATGAATTGTACAACATCTGAAAGGAGCAACTGAACCTATGAAAGCCATTGTAACTGTGATCGGCAAAGACCAGGTGGGCATCATCGCCTCCATCTGTTCCCTCTTGAGTCAGCATGAAGTCAACATTTTGGATATCAGTCAAACCGTTTTGCAGGAATACTTTACCATGGTCATGCTGGCAGACCTCTCCCAATGCCAGTCCTCCATTGGAGAGTTGGGAGCAAAATTGGAACAGGCCGGACAGGAGCGCAACCTCTCCATCCGCATTCAGCGGGAGGATATTTTTAACGCCATGCACAGGATTTGACCATGGCCTAATCCTAATATCCGATGGAAGAGGCGAATCGATTTGCGAGGATTTTTTCGCGCCGCAAGGCGGACAACGCAGACGGGCTTTCGCCCTCCAAGGAGGGCAACGCAGCAGCACGGGAAAAAGGCCGCAAAGACACCGGCACTTTCATTGAATATTAGGATGAAAACCAAAAGCGGTTCCTGCCATCTTCTATTCAAGCGCTGGGCGGGTGCATCATAAAGCCGGGCAACAGAAGCAATCGTAAAAGGAGTTAAGCAACATGCTCAACCAACATGAAATCATGCAAACCATTCAAATGATTGGCCAACAGCATTTGGATGTGCGCACCATTACAATGGGGATCTCTCTCCTGTCCTGCGCCCACAGCAATTCCAAGACAGCCTGTGACAACATCTACGATAAAATTACCCGCTATGCGGAAAAATTGGTGCGGACCGGAGAGGACATTGAGCAGGAATTCGGCATCCCCATTGTCAACAAGCGAATTTCCGTCACGCCCATCGCCCTGGTGGCCGCTGCCAGCGAAACGGAGGATTATGTCCCCTTCGCCGTTGCGCTGGACAGAGCGGCCAAGGCCTGCGGAGTCAACTTTATCGGCGGATATTCCGCACTGGTCCAAAAGGGCATGACCCAGGCCGACCGCAGACTGATTCAGTCCATCCCCGAGGCCCTGGCCGTCACAGATATTGTCTGCTCCTCTGTCAACATCGGCTCCACCAAGGCGGGCATTTCCATGGACTCCGTGGCCCTGATGGGCCGCACCATCAAGCAGTTGGCTGAGCGCACCGCCGATCAGGGCGGGTTTGGCTGTGCCAAGCTGGTGGTGTTCTGTAACGCGGTGGAGGACAACCCCTTTATGGCCGGCGCCTTCCACGGTGTGGGAGAGGGAGAGCGGGTCATCAATGTGGGGGTCTCCGGCCCCGGCGTTGTCTACCACGCCCTCCAGTCCGTCAAGGGGGAGCCCTTTGACGTGGTGGCGGAGACCATCAAGAAAACCGCCTTCCGCATCACCCGCATGGGACAGTTGGTCGCTCAAGAGGCCAGCCGCCGCCTGGACACCCCTTTCGGCATTGTAGACCTGTCCCTGGCCCCCACCCCCGCCGTGGGCGACTCCGTGGCCCGGATTCTGGAAGAGATGGGCCTGGAGGTCTGCGGGACGCACGGCACCACCGCGGCTCTGGCTCTGCTCAACGATGCGGTAAAGAAAGGGGGCGTGATGGCCTCCTCCTCTGTGGGGGGGCTGTCCGGCGCGTTCATCCCTGTCAGCGAGGATGAGGGGATGATCGCCGCTGCATCGGCCGGCGCGCTGACCCTGGATAAGCTGGAGGCGATGACCTGCGTCTGTTCTGTGGGACTGGACATGATCGCGGTGCCCGGCGATACTCCCGCCGAGACCATCTCCGCCATCATCGCCGATGAGGCCGCCATTGGCATGATCAACACCAAGACCACTGCGGTGCGCATTATTCCGGCTCCCGGAAGGAGCGTTGGAGAAACCGTAAAGTTTGGCGGACTTTTGGGTTCCGCCCCTGTTCAGCCGGTTCATCCTTTCTCTTCGGCACAATTTATTGCCCGTGGCGGGCGCATCCCCGCCCCCATCCAGAGCCTAAAAAATTGAGTTTATTCCACTCCCACCCGCCTCAAACAGGCGGGTGGGAGTTTTTCCTGTCCTCCCCTGCCCCCTCCCTCTTCTGTGCGCTGCATATTGTATTTTGTGAATGTTTCTGATATAATGCCTATAATTATCGCCATATTGCAATTTGGCATCTCCGCCAGCCTTTCCGCTGTATTGAAACGAGGTGTTCCGACTTGAACCGCAAGATTTCACAACTTCTGGCGCCGGGCGTGCATCTTTTCTTCTTCTGTCTGGTGCTCTTTGCTCTGACCACCGCATGGTTTAACATCTATTTGGCTCTGGCGGAGGGGGCAGTCATCCTGCTGTTGGGCGTATATTACCGGCAAAACAGCCGTTACCGCCAGCGGGAGGTCCTGAAGTATATCGAAAGCGTCACCGGAACCATGGACACCGCCACCAAGGACACGATGCTCAACTCCCCCCTGCCCATGGTGATTTTTCGTCCCGAGAGCGATGATATTATCTGGACCAACGACCGCTTCTTAGAGCTCACCGGCAGCCGGGAGCATCTGTTTGACGCCAAGCTCAGCGCTGTGATTCCGGACTTTGACACCCGCTGGCTGATGGAGGGAAAATCCAAATCCCCTATTGAGGTCTTGCTGGACGGGCGGTTGTTTCAGGTTTTTGGCCATTTGGTGCGCACCAGCGGAAAAGGCAGTGGTTTTCTGGCCACCACCTATTGGGTGGAAGTCACCGATTTCTGTCAGCTGCGGGACAAATATCACGCCAGCCGCCCAGTGGTGGCGGTGGTCTTAATTGACAACTATGAGGATCTGATGAAAAATCTGACGGAAAACGCCGGTTCGGCCATGATGTCGGAACTGACCGCCCGGCTGGACACCTGGCTGTCCGGCACCAATGGAATTTTGAGAAAATACGAGCGGGAGCGGTATTTCCTTGTCTTCGAGGAGCAGTATTTGGCCGGATTCATTGAAAAAAAATTTGACATCCTCAACATCGTCCACGAGGTACTCAACCCAACTGGAATTGCCGCCACCATCTCCATCGGGATCGGCAAAGACAGCGATTCCTACCAGGAGTTGCTGCAATTTGCCAATCTCTCGGTGGACATGGCTCTCTCCCGGGGTGGCGACCAGGCGGTAATCCGCAACCGCTTTACCTTTGAGTTTTATGGCGGCCGCTCCGCGGAGCTGGAAAAACGCACCAAAGTAAAAAGCAGAGTCATGGCCAACGCCCTGTCCTCTCTGATTGCAGATTCCTCCCGGGTACTCGTTATGGGACACAAGGCCACGGATATGGATGCCGTGGGCGCCGCCGTGGGCGTATGCGCCATTGCCCGGAAAAAGGGGGTGCCGGCCCACATCATCAGGGAATCGGGCCCCAATCCGGCCAAAACCTTGACCGACCGGCTGATAGAGCTTCCGGAATACCATGACCGCTTTCTCTCCCCCCAAGAGGCGCTGCTGTTGGCGGACTCCCGCTCCCTTGTGGTGGTAGTGGACACCAACCGCCCTGAACAGGTGCAGGCCGAAGAGCTGCTGGAATCCTGCAACCGGGTGGCTGTGATTGACCACCACCGCCGGGCCGCCACCTATATCACCGGAGCCGCCTTGAATTATCATGAGCCATATGCCTCCTCCGCCAGCGAACTGGTCACAGAACTGCTGCAGTATATTGTGGAACCGGCCGACTTGCTTCGGCTGGAGGCGGAAGCTTTGCTTGCCGGAATTGTGCTGGACACCAAAAATTTCACCATGCGCACAGGGGGACGCACCTTTGAGGCCGCCGCATTCCTGCGCCGCTCCGGAGCTGATACCGGCGATGTGAAACGCATGTTCCAAAACAATTTGGAGGGCACCCTTGCAAGGTATTCCATCATTCAAAATGCCAAGATGTACCGTGACCAAATCACCATCGCCGTTGTTGACCACCCCGTAGGGCGCGTGGTGGCAGCCCAAGCCGCCGATGAGTTGCTGAACATCATCGGGATCCACACCTCCTTTGTCCTCTATCCCGATGGAGACCAGGTGATCATTTCCGCCCGCTCCATGGGGGAGACCAATGTTCAAGTGATCGTGGAGATGCTGGGCGGCGGCGGAAACGCCGCCACAGCCGGGGCGCAGGTGAAAGGCAAAACATTGGAGGAAGCCGCCCTGGCGCTGGCCCACGCCATCGACCACTATTTAGCCGAGTAACCCAAAGCGCGCGCTCCTTTGATCGCCGTACCCCATCCGAACAGGGCGCCCACAGACAAATGGGCCGTTGCATGCTCTGGTACTCGCCCTTGGGATGGAGGGTCTGGTGCTTACAATACGCAATGAGAGGAATGATTTCAATATGAAGGTAATTTTACAGCAAGATGTGAAGGGCCAGGGAAAGAAGGGGCAGTTGGTGGATGTCTCCGATGGATATGCCCGCAACTTTCTTCTGCCCAAAAAGCTGGCTGTCACTGCCACGACAGACAACATCAACACGATGAAGCAGCAGGAAAAGTCCCGCAAGGCCCAAAAAGACGCGGAAAAAGCCGAGGCCCAGGCCATTGCCCAGATGCTGGAGGGACTTGTGGTCAAGCTCGCTGCCAAAGCGGGCGGCGGCGGGCGCCTGTTCGGGGCGATCACCAGCAAAGAAATTTCAGAGGGACTGGCCGCACAGCACGGCATTTCCATTGCGAAAACCAAATTAGTTCTGGACGAGCACATCAAAAGCTACGGCACTTATCAGGTGAAGTGTAAGCTGGGACATGAGGTCTCAGGCACGGTTAATGTGGTGGTTTCCGAGGAAAAGTGATTCCAAGAAACGTGATTCCAAATTGTAATTGAACTACTGCATACTCCATTTTGTAGCGGGAGGGGGGATACCATGGATGAGGAATTATTGCAGCGGCAGCTGCCCCATAGCGTGGAGGCGGAACAGGCGGTGCTCGGTTCTATCCTGATTGATCCCCGGTGTCTCCCTGACGTGATTGAACACCTGCGCGGAGCAGATTTCTATATCCGGCAGAACCGGGAAATCTATGAGACGGTCTATTCCATGTTCAACTTCTCCGTCACCATTGACCCTGTGACCGTATTGGACCATATGCGGCAAAATGGCGTGTACGTGGAACATATTTCCCGCAGTTATATTCTCCAGCTGATGGACACCACCCCTACCGCCGCAAATATCAGGGAGTACATTCACATCATCAAGGATAAAACCCTGCTGCGCCGCATTGCGGAGACTGCAGGGGATCTCTCCGCCATGGTGCAGGAGGGGACCGACAGCGGACAGGATGTGCTGGAGGCCGCCGAGCAGCGCATCTATTCCATTCGCCAGGGGCGGTCAGCCCGGGGGCTCACCCCCATCTCCTCCGTTCTCATTGAGGTCTACGACCGACTGACCGAACTGGCTGCCAATGACAGCCCTGTCCCAGGCCTCTCCACCGGTCTCACGGATGTGGACCTGGCCATCTCCGGCCTGAACAAGTCCGACCTGATCTTACTGGCCGCCCGGCCCGGTATGGGCAAAACCTCTATGGCCTTGAATATTCTGCTCCACGCGGGAAAATTCTCCGGCAGAAGCGTGGCCTTCTTCTCTCTGGAAATGAGCCGGGAGCAGCTGGCATTGCGCCTGATCTCCAACGAATCCTTTGTGGACAACAAAAAGCTGGTCACCGGAAAGCTCAATGAACAGGACTGGGAAAAGGTGGCGGCGGCCTCCGATTCCCTGAACCGGACAAAAATACTCGTTGACGATGACCCCACGGTCACGGTGGCCGATATCAACGCAAAATGCCGCCGGGTGGAGGATTTGGGGCTTGTGGTCATTGACTATTTGCAGCTGATGCAGTCTGCGGGGGGAAACCCTCGCTCCGGCGAGAACCGCCAGCAGATCGTCTCCGACATCTCCAGGTCGCTGAAGATCATGGCCAAGGAATTGAATATCCCTGTTCTCTGCCTCTCCCAGCTCTCCCGTGCGGCCGAGGGACGGACCAATAAGCGCCCTATGCTCTCCGACCTGCGGGAATCCGGGGCCATCGAGCAGGACGCGGATATCGTCATGTTCCTCTACCGGGAGGACTACTACGAAAAAGAGACAGAAAACCATAATTTGGCGGAGTGTATCATTGCCAAAAACCGCCACGGCGAGACCCGGACCGTAGAATTACAGTGGCTGCCGGAGTACACTACCTTCTCCTCCATTGAACGCCGGCGCGGGGAGTATTAACCTATGGACCGACACCAAAACCGCGCCATGCAGGATTTGATCGCGGAATTTCAGATGATTCCTCCCGGCAGCCGGGTGCTGTGCGCCATCTCAGGCGGGGCCGACTCTATCTATCTTCTCTACCAGTTGTATCAAATGAGCGGTGTCCAGAACCTCACCCTGGCCGCAGCCCACTATAACCACAAGCTGCGGGGGGAGGAATCCGACCGGGATGAGGCGTTTGTGCGCAGCTTTGTCTCCACATGGTGCGGGGGAACCGCGCCAAGCTCCGAATCAGACCAAAGGGAGCTCCAGCCTGTAAAACTGGTGGTAAGCGGCGGGGATGTACTGGCGGAGGCCCGCCGCCGCAAAACCGGAATTGAGGAGACAGCCCGGGACCTGCGCTACGCATTTCTGGAGGAGACTGCCAGAATGCTGGGCTGCGACCGCATTGCCACCGCCCACAACGCGCACGACAATGTGGAGACGCTCCTCCTCAACCTGACCCGGGGAGCAGGGCTGCGGGGCCTCACCGGCATCCCGCCGGTGCGCGGCCCCTTCATCCGCCCTATGCTGACCACCAGCCGCGAGGCAATTGACGCTTATCTCACTCAATTCGCCCTTCCCCATATGGAGGACAGCTCCAACCTGGATTCTGTATACCGCCGCAACCAGGTACGCCACGAAATCATCCCCGCGCTTCAGGCGCTCAATCCCCGCCTGGTTCCACGCATAACAGATACCATTGCCCTGTTGCGGGCAGATGAGGCGTATCTCCAGTCCATTGCAGACCGAACCCTGGCCGAACAGGCCGTTCTTCGGGGCAACACACTCTATTTGCCCGCCGCGGTTGCCGCGCAGCCCGACCCCATTGCAACAAGGGTGATCCGGGGCGCTCTGGAGCGCCTGGGGGTCTATCGGTGCTCCGCCGCCCACCTTATCTCAGTGCTTTCTATCTGCCGGGGGGAAGATCCCTCCGCTCAGGTATCCCTTCCCACTGGCATGACCGCCCGGCGGGAGTACGAAATGCTGGTTTTTGCACGGGAGCCGTCCACACCCATCTCTGAAGCGTGCCCTCTTCCCCTTCCCGGCCGGAGGGAATTTCATGGCTTTTCTGTTACCGCCGTTTCGGACATCTACGCCGGCCAACAGCAAACCCCATGGAATTTTTGGCTCTCTCAAGAGAAGGTGCGCGGCGGGATCTGCCTGCGCTCCAGGCAGACCGGCGATGCCCTCCGGCTGGAAAAACGAGGGAATCGGACTGTAAAAAAGCAATTGATTGACAAAAAAATTCCCCGTGACCGGCGCAGCCTTCTTCCTGTGCTGGACTGCGGAGGCATTGTGGCCTCTGTCGCCGGTCTGGGTCCTGATATGGCCTTTCTCCCCGTCACAGGAGAGCGCGCCTTTCATATTACAATTGAAAAAAAGACAACGGAAAGGAAAAAATCAACATGTTAGAGCGGGATATTCAGGAGATACTGTTTACAGAAGAACGAATTGCGCGGCGTGTGGGCGAACTTGCGGAGGAGATTACCCGGGATTACCAGGGAGAGGATTTGATGCTGATCTCTGTTTTGCGCGGCTCCTTTGTGTTTATGGCCGATCTGTGCCGCCGGATTGATTTGAATTGCATCATCGACTTTATGTCTGTCTCTTCCTATGGCAGCAGCACTTCCTCCACCGGACAGGTACAGATCACCAGAGATTTATCCTCCGATATTTCGGACAAACACATTCTCGTGGTGGAAGATATCCTAGACTCCGGCAATACGCTAAACTATCTGTTAAAAGTCCTCCAGCAGCGCAAGCCCGCCTCCATCCGCCTGTGCACACTGCTGGACAAACCGGAGCGCCGGGAAAAGGAAGTCGAGGTCCACTATTCCGGCTTTTCCATCCCGGACGCGTTCGTAGTGGGATATGGACTTGACTATGCCGAACGGTACCGTAATCTGCCCTACATTGGCGTGCTAAAACCGGAGATCTATAACAGCTGATACCTTCGGAAAGGAAGTGTTCCCCCTGAAACGGTTTACATCACGGGATTTGATTCTTTATACTTTACTTGCACTTGTGCTGGTGCTTACTGTCAACACCCTTCAACGTCTCAATGCCCAGGCCGCACCAAAGTATAGCGATGTTGTCCTGCTGTTTGAGCAGGAGAAGGTGCGCTCGTTTGTGGTAAAGGACAATAAGCTCACCCTGTCCATACGGGGTGAAGGGGACGGGGCGGACACAACCCTGGAGTATACTCTGGCTGATTTTAACGTCTTTTATAACGATCTGCATGAATTGATCGACCAACAGTATGCCGGCCGGATCATCGAATCCTATGACTATTCCCCGGGCGTCCAGGCATCCTGGTGGTTTGTCTATGTTCCCTATCTTGTGATTCTGGTGGTCGCCGCCATTATCTGGTATACCATGTTTCTTCGCCAAAGCAGCGGCGGCGGCGCAAGCGGCGGCAACCGCTTTGGCCACGCCCGTACCCGCACACTGGCCGACCAGGGAAAGCGGGTCACCTTCCGCGATGTGGCCGGGGCGGACGAGGAAAAGGAAGAGCTGCAGGAGATTGTGGAGTTTTTGCGGGATCCTCAGCGCTTTACCGCCCTGGGGGCCAGAATTCCAAAGGGCGTGCTGCTGATTGGCCCACCGGGCACCGGAAAAACATTAATTGCCAAAGCGGTTGCCGGAGAATCCGGGGTGCACTTCTTATCCATCTCCGGCTCCGACTTTGTGGAACTTTATGTAGGCGTGGGCGCCAGCCGGGTGCGCGACCTGTTTGAGCAGGCAAAGAAAAACGCGCCCGCCATCGTCTTCATCGATGAGATTGACGCCGTTGGCCGCCAACGCGGCGCGGGTCTGGGCGGTGGTCATGATGAGCGGGAGCAGACCCTCAACCAGCTTTTGGTGGAAATGGACGGCTTCGGTAGTAATGAGGGCGTGATTGTGATGGCCGCTACCAACCGGCAGGATATTTTGGATCCGGCCCTGCTGCGCCCCGGCCGGTTTGACCGGCAGGTTTATGTGGGGCTGCCCGACATTCGCGGCCGGGAAGAAATCCTAAAGGTACACGCCCGGAAAAAGCCTCTGGGCGAGGATGTCTCTCTCAATCAGATTGCAAGGGCCACCGCCGGTTTTACCGGAGCGGATTTGGAAAATCTGCTCAATGAGGCGGCGTTGTTGGCCGCCCGCGCAGGTCAGCCCTACCTCTCCATGGAAAATCTCCATGACGCCATGCTAAAGGTCATCGCCGGACCGGAGAAGAAAAGCCGTGTGGTGACAGAGCACGCGCGCCGTCTCACCGCCTGGCATGAGGCGGGGCACGCCATTGTAACCCATGAACTTCCCAGCCAGGACGCGGTGCATCAGATTACCATCATTCCCCGCGGCCAGGCCGGAGGAATGACCATCTCCCTGCCCAGCGAGGATAAAACCACGCTCTCCCGCAAGGAGCTGGAGGAGCGCATTGCAGTGTGCCTTGGCGGACGCGTGGCTGAGCAGCTGGTATTGGGGGATATCTCCACCGGCGCATCCAATGACATTCAAAAGGCCTCCTCTATCGCCCGCGCCATGGTGACGAAGTATGGTATGAGCGAACGGCTGGGCACGATCGCCTACGGCAATGAAAGTGACGAGGTTTTTATCGGCCGGTCCATGGCGCAGGCCCGCACTTACTCCGAAGAGGTGGCCGGCCAGATTGATGAAGAGGTCAAATTCATTGTGAGCAAGGCCTACACCCAGTGTGAGGAAATCCTCAAGCGCTGCCGCGCGCAGCTAGACCTCACCGCCCAGTATCTTCTGGAGCATGAGGTGATGGACGCCCAGGAATTTAAACTGGTCTTTACAAACCCGGATGCCCTTGCAGAAGACAACAACTCCGGACAACCGGCACAACCTTCTCCCGCTTCCAAAGAGATTCATAACTGATGGAAGGGACCATGCATATGGGCGCATGCGGTTATGCATGCGCCCATATGGCACTTATCCACCTTATTTACAATTTTTCAGTTCCTGCATGGTATCCTCAATGGTCTTTTTGGGTAAGTACACGCTGGCCATCTCCACCAGTTGCCCCAGCGTCAGGGAATTGGATGCCTTGACCAGAGGATGTTTCATCAGGCGGCCAAACCGCTTTTGAAACACCGCATTGGACGGGGGATAGCTCAACAGTTCACCCACTGTGATGGTATTGTTCTTTAAATCCAAAGAAAATCACCTCCACTGATATCCTATGCGCAGCGGTTTCAAATTTGACGAAAATTTAGTTTTACCCGGCACAGAAAGGGAAGCGGTCACAATGAGAAATAGACTTACCACAATTTTGAAGGAGGCCAATGCAGAACTGCGGCGCAAACCCAAAATTTCCACCCTGTATTTGGTGCTGAGGGCACTGGTCATCATCACGATGATCGCCCAATTTTCCAACCAAAACTATGAAAATGTGTTTTTATGTATTTTAACACTGCTCCTGCTTTTGTTCCCCACCCTCCTGGAGCGGCGGCTGAACGTTGACCTGCCCAATACATTGGAAATCATCATTATGCTTTTCATTTTCGCCGCGGAAATTTTAGGGGAAATCCGGGAATTTTACATCACATACCCCTACTGGGATACCATCCTCCATACCATGAACGGCTTTCTCTGCGCGGCCATCGGGTTTTCCCTGGTAGACCTATTTAACCGAGACAAGCACTTTTCCCTCTCCCTGTCCCCTCTCTTTATCGCGGTGGTGGCATTTTGCTTTTCCATGACGATTGGAATTATATGGGAATTTTTCGAATTCTTTATGGACTATTTTTTCCTGCTGGATATGCAAAAGGACACTGTGGTCAGCCAATTTTCCTCTGTCATGCTGGACCCCACGGGCGGCAACCGCCCGGTGACCATTCAGGGAATCACAGATGTGATTGTCATTGCAGACGGCGAAGAGATCCCTCTTGGCCTGGGCGGCTATCTGGATATTGGCATTATTGATACCATGATCGACCTCCTGGTCAATTTTGTGGGCGCGACCATCTTTTCCATGATCGGCTATGTTTATGTGAAAAGCCGTGGGGAGGGAAATTTTGCCAAACGCTTTATTCCTCAAGTGTTGTCAGAAGAGGCGGCACAGGATGCGATGTCCGAGGAATCTGCTGAATAATCCGGCCTGGAGGAAGCATACTACACTCATCCACTAAAAAGGAGGGGTTATTATGGCTGATATTACCAATTCTACCATTAAGTGTACGGTTGAAAACTGCGCATACCACAATCCTAAGAACTACTGCTCTTTAAACCAAATCAGCGTGGGCTGCTCCAGCGCCAATGTCACCAGCAGCCGTGGTACCGAGTGCGACTCCTACCAACTGGCCAATGAAGGCGGCTTGCGCTAAAATAGAAAACGCAAAGGCGGAGAAACCTACATAAATAGGTTTCTCCGCCTGTTCTCTTTCTATGTCAAACGAAGCTCATGGAAAAACATAGAAGGCTTTGACCGCGCGCTGCCTCACGAAGAAAACCTTGGTTCCTTCGTGAGCAGTATAAAATCTTCCATGAAACAGCGCACTGTGGTTACAATATGTTGATTCCATAAAAACCGACCAGCGCCAAGGCCATCAGCCCGGCGGTAATCAGCAGAATGGGCGGCCCCCGAAATGACTTGGGACAGCTCTCAAAGCTGACCTCCTCCCGCAATCCGGCCAGGCTGATCATCACCAGTGTTGCGCCCAGACCGCCAAAGAGACAATAGAGAACGGTCTGTCCCACCTCATATCCCCGTTGGGAGGCGATCAGCATCGCCCCCAGCGCGGCCGCATTCACCGTCAGGGAGGCCAAGTGCTCATCCACGCGGTGAGACAGCTCCGGCAAATATGCCGCGGTTGCGCGGCGCAGCAGCCAAACCACAGCAGGCGCCAGCAGGGAAAACAGGACAAGGCGCAGATAGGTCAGCTGAAAACGGATCAAGAAGAAATCCAACCACCGGGAGAGCAGCCCGCATAATACCATCACCAGTGTGAGACTCAATCCGGTGCGCCGTCCATCTGTTGTATCCAGAAAGGCTTGGGGCCGTGTTCCAATCCCCAAGCAGGTAACAAGGACCACATTTTCTGACAGCAGGGCGGTCAAAATCAAGGTGGTCAGTTGTGTATCGCTCATACGCCACTCCTCACTTCCCCCAATGGGCCTATGCGGTCAAACTTCACCTTCCTCATAGCCGCCCTCCTCTATCTCCAGCATGGCCACCACCTCCAGGGCCTGGTTGACTCCTGAAATAATCGCTTTGGAGCTAACTGTGGCGCCGGAAACGGTGTCCACCGCGTTGGCTCCGCTGCTGCGGATGGTTCCCGTGCGCCCCACAAAGCTGGAGAGATAATCCTCCTCCAGCGCCTGGGTCCCCATACCAAGGGTCTCGCTGGCACTGATCACTGCCACACCGGTCACCCGGCCATCTGTATTGACCCCCACCTTCATGGTAATGCTGCCCACAAAGCCCGGCACCTGTATCTCCACAACATAGCCCACCAGAGCTTCATCCCCATATCCCGCAGAGATGGATACCGCATTGGGGGACTGGTAAGGCGTCTCTGTCAAGTAACTGGCTTGCGGCATCACCTGCTGGAGCAGGGCGCGGTTTTGCTGCTGGGTCCGCTGATAGGTGGTAAGCTCAGTTCCCCTGTGTACCACAAGGATGATCAGAACTGTCCCTATCACCACACCGCCCAGGGCAGCGGTCTGCCGCCCAAACGTGATGACCTGATCCAGATACGCCTCTCCGGGCACTTTTCCCCTCTCAAAAAACCGGGTGCTCTTCGGCTTGACCAGTCGAATCTGGGACAAGTTTTCCGCCAAGACGTGCAGCCGCCTTTTGGTCCCATCAAAGGGAGGCACTCCAAACCGCCTGGGTCTTCCGGCCCGGTCCAACAGCCACACACAGCAGTTCATGGTCAAGATGGACCAGCCCACCCCCTCGGGATAGGAGCCAAAATAGCGCAGCAACACAGTCAGCACACCGCAGCCAATTCCATAAATCACCTGCCCGCGGAGGGTGGTGGGAGAGGTGACATAGTCTGTAGCCATAAATATGGCGCCGAGCAGCAGCCCCCCGCTGAGGAGGTTCGCGGTCATCCACTCCAGCCGCCCTCCCTCAATGGGAAACAAAAATGTAAGCAGCGCCACTGTCCCCAGATAGGAAAGGGGGATGCGCGGAGAGATGACCCGGCGCAGCAACAGATAGGCCCCTCCCAGCAGCAGCATCAGAGAGGAGACCTCCCCAATGGAACCGGCGTGCTGACCCAGAAACAGCTGCGCAACCGTTTCTGGGGGCAGCGCCCCATTGCTCAGGTAGGACATGGGAGTCGCACAGGACACAGCATCCACGCTTCCAAACACCGGCAGCCAGGAAAACGGCTCGGACCACGTGGTCATCAGCATGGGAAAGGTACAAAGCAGCATCCGCCCCGCCAGCGCGGGGTTCATAAAATTGCGGCCCAGACCGCCATAAAACTGCTTAGCCACCACCACAGAAAAGAACGCCCCTAACACCGGCGCCCAATATGGAGCCGTAGGAGGCAGACACATGGCCAGCAGCATCCCCGTGACACAGGCGGATAAGTCCTTGAGTGTGTTGCTCTGTTTGGTCAGGCGGCGGTAGAGATATTCAAACAAAACACTAAAGCCCATAGAGACCAGTGTCAATGTCAGCACCCGCAAACCGAAAAAGTATACTGCCATGACCAGCGCCGGAACCAGCGCCACCATGACATCCAACATGGTAGCGGCGGTGGACGTTGGCACCGAGAGCCGGGGCTGCCGGCGGCGGGATTCTATCAACTTACGCTTCATACTGCCCGCTCTCCATTCTCCCTCACCAGCTTCTTTGCCCGGCGCATGATATCCACCAGCCGGATATGGCAGGGACAGCTATACGCACAGCAACCGCACTCCATGCAGTCCTCCGGGTGCAGGTCACACAGCTTATCCATCTCCCGGTTTTCCAGCGCCCGCTGGATAAACACCGGGGCCAGCCGCATGGGGCAGGAAGCCAGGCAGTGGCCGCACTGCAGGCACAGCTCGGCGGGATAGTCGGTTTGCCGTTCCCATGGTGCCAGACAGACCAGACCGCCGGTATTCTTTAGCACCGGCACCGTCAGCTCTGTCTGCACAATTCCTGTCATGGGGCCGCCCAGCAAAACCAAATCAGGCTTCTCCTTCAGCCCTCCGGCCGATTGGAGCAAATTGGTCAGGGGCGTTCCCACAGGCACCCACAAATTTCTAGGCCTGGCCACGCTGCCGCCGGTCACTGTCACCACCCGGTGGGTGAGCGGCTGTCCACGCCTGATCATCTGGCCGATGGCATAGACTGTGGCCACATTAAACACCGCGCAGCCCACCTGTGGCGGCTTTCCGCCGGGAGGAATCTCCCGCCCGGTGACCATGCGTACAATCTGCTTTTCCGCTCCCATGGGAAAGCGGGTGGGCACCGTGCGCAGACGCACCCTGTCTCCATTCCGGCGCATGGCGCGCTCCAGCCGTTCAATGGCGTTGAGCTTATCCGATTCCGAGGCGATAAAGGTCCGCTCTACCCCCAGTACCCGTGCCAGGGCGCGCATCCCCTCCAGCACCTGCCGAGCGCGCTCCAAAAGCAGACAGTGATCCGCCGTGAGATAGGGCTCACACTCGGCGGCGTTGACAATCAACGTGTCCACCCGGCCCCGCGCCTCCAAAATTTTCACATGGGCCGGGATCGCGCCGCCCCCCATCCCTACAATGCCGGAATTGCGAATCCGCTCCAGCAGCTCCTCCTGGGAGAGGGCATTTGGATCCGCCACAGGCTCTGTATGACATGGGGTATCCGCCCTGTCATTCGCAATCACCACGGCGGTGGATTCCCCACCCCAGGGATGGGGGCGGGGCTCAATGGCGGTCACCTGGCCGGAGACACTGGCGTGGATTGCCGCCCCCCCTTCGCCGCCCGCCCGGGCAACCAGTTGTCCCAGTTTCACTCGCTGGCCTACAGAGACGATAGCCTGCGCAGGGGGGCCTTTACACAGATCCAAGGGCAAAATCACTTTCTCCGGCGGCACATCCAACAGCGCCAGCGGTTTTTTACGGGTCAATTCTTTTCTGGGCGCGGGATGAATCCCGCTAAAAAAAAGATACGCCATGGTAGCCTCCTTGGTTTCCCTTTCCAGCACGGCGCCGGTCAATATGGAATACGTGGTGATACTGCCCCTTCAAGCGGGACTCAGGCAAGTCAAGGGCCGTTGGGCTGCAGCCGGTGGAGGCCACATAGCGCGACAGACCCTCCCGGGGGCTTCTTCCCTCCCCGGGACGGCCGGACGAAACAGCACGGTCAATAACATCAATACGCCCTCTCACTTGCATGACTGCGATCTCTTTCCAAACCGCAGTCAATTTGTCGCAATTTAGCATATTATAGCACAGCGGAAAAAGAAAGTACAGAGTGCCAATTTCTGCAGTGAAAATCATCTTAAACCGCACCAAAATGGCCATTGCACCATGATAAAAAGGCTGTTATAATGGCTTTACATTATTTTCTTGTCAAACCTTCTGCGCGGGCGCACCATTTTCTGCGCAGAAACGCCAAAATCGCTTTTGTTTGGAGGCAATTTGAGATGGAAGAACTAAAGATCACCCGCGCCGCAGTGTTGAAGGAGAAACCAAAATCCTCTGACCTGGTCTTTGGCCAAAACTTTACCGACCACATGTTTCTGCTGGACTACGACAGCGGGAAAGGCTGGCACACCCCCCGCATTGTACCCTATGGCCCGTTGCAGATTGACCCCGCGGCCAAGTGCCTGCACTATGGCCAGGAGATTTTTGAGGGGCTTAAGGCCTATCGCACGGGGGACGGGTCCATTCAGCTCTTCCGCCCCATGGATAACATCCGCCGACTGAACCGGTCCTGCGCCCGGATGTGCATTCCCGTCATTCCGGAGGAGCTGGCCCTGCAAGGTATTCTGGAATTAGTGCGTTTAGAGGCCGACTGGGTGCCCCGCGAGCAGGACACCTCCCTGTACATCCGCCCGTTCATCATTGCAAATGACGGCGCGTTGGGCGTGCACGCCTCCCATAAGTACCTGTATGCTGTCATTGTCTGCCCGGTGGGCGCCTACTACCCCGAGGGGCTCAACCCCATCAAAATTTACGTGGAGGGCGAGGATGTGCGCGCTGTGAAGGGCGGCATCGGCATGGCCAAGACCGGCGGAAACTACGCCGCCTCCCTCCGGGCTGCGGCGCGGGCGGAGGACAAGGGTTATTCCCAGGTGCTGTGGCTGGATGGGGTGCACCACAAATATATTGAAGAAGTGGGCTCCATGAACGTGATGTTCAAAATCGATGGCAAAGTGGTCACTCCGGATTTAAACGGCTCCGTGCTGGACGGCATCACCCGCCGCTCCTGTATCCAGCTTTTGAAGGACTGGGGCTATGAGGTGGAGGAGCGCCGCATCGCCGTGGAGGAGCTGTTCCAGGCCGCTGCGAGCGGCAAGCTGGAGGAGGCCTGGGGCGCCGGTACCGCCGCGGTGGTCTCCCCCATCGGAGAGCTGGCCTGGGGGGAACAAAAGATCACTGTCAGTGGCGGGAAGATCGGCCCCCTAACCCAGAAATTGTACGATGACCTGACCGGTATCCAGTGGGGCCGCCTGGCTGACCCCCATGATTGGATTATGAAATTATAAGTATTCAAAAATCATGAACTAAGCACCTGTATTCACAGTTAAAAACACCGTATCAACGGCCTTAAGGGGGGCGCTGGGTATCAGCGCCCCCCTTGCTTTATGCCGGAAGATTAGACATCATTGTTGAGGGCCGATTGTTTTTTCGCGTTTTTGTTCTGGTTCTGATTTTCCTGGGTGATGGGGGTCTGTCCATTGCTCTTTTGTTTTCTGGCGCGTTTATTGTCAGGCTGACTGTCCTTTGGCATACGGCTTCACCTCCTTTGCAGACAACATGATTGCATCATTGCATCAAATTCCACTGGGGCAGCCATTTTTCCTTGTTTTTGGCCACTTCCTCCACCACTGCCTTGCCGCTGGGAAATGCGTCAAAGGTCCCGGCCTCAATTTCACGGAGTACGGAATGGAGCAGGGTTTCATAATATTGATCCGGGCTGATTCGGGCATCGCTCTGCGTCACATGGGATTGGCTCTCCCGGAACGCTAAGCCGGCATACTCCTGTTTCACTTGGCCAATCAACGTCTTGCGGTCCACACGCTCTCCCCCTTTGTTTGAATAACAGTATTTCCCGTTTCAAGAAAAATATTCACAGATGCTTGCCGTAAATTTTTTATTGCTCACCCGCGCAGACCCCGTTTGGCCGGATTATCCAAAACCCGCCCCTGCCGGTCAAAGCGGGAGCCGTGACAGGGACAATCCCAGCTGCCCTCCGCCTCATTTTGCCGCAGGGCACAGCCCATGTGGGAACACCGCCGCGCAGGACGCACCAGGTTTATGGCGGCACTGCCTAAATTAATCCACAGTTGGGCGGTGAGCATAGAGCGCTTTGGGGAGAACACCTCTTCATAGTCACTGCGCCCTGTCGTGATCAACTCGGTCAGCACTCTGGCGGCAGTCATGGAGCCGGTCATGCCCCACTTATGAAATCCAGTGGCAACATAGAGCGCGGTCCCCGCTGCCCGGAGACGGCCAAGATAGGGGGCCGCATCCAGCGACATGCAGTCCTGTGTGGCCCAAGCATGGGTTTCCACGGCATTTGGGTAGGCGGAGGCGGCCAAGGCGCGCAAAGAGGTCCAGCCTCCGCCCGGCTCTCCCGTCTTATGGTCCCCGCCGCCCAGGAGCAGATGCTCTCCATGGGTGCGAAAGGAAAAACCCTGGTCCTCCCGGTCGAGATAAAGGCCATCGGGCTGGGGCGCGCCCTTCAGCGCAATCACATAGGAGCGGGATTGATACAGCTTCATAAAATAGAGCCCCGGAATGTTAATCATGGGAAAATGAGTGGCCAGCACCACCGCTTTCGCGTTGATACTGCCGTTTGGTGTCTTGACAGCGCCGTTGCGGATAGCCTGTACCGGCGTATTTTCATAGATGGTCAATCCCTTCGCCGCGCCATAGAGAAATTTCAGGGGATGAAATTGCCCCTGTCCCTCCATTGCCAAGGCCCCGGCAACAGAAATGGGAATTTGGGCTTCCCGGCGCAGCGTCCCCGGGATGTTTAAAATCCGGTAGGCCTCCTCCTCCGCCTCCAGTTCCTTTCGGCCATTTGTACTGTAGATATGGGCAACCTTTTCTTCGAAATCACAGGAAATCTCCTGGGACAAACGGCGGTACTCCTCCACAGAGGCCTGGTTTGCCTGATAGTATAAAGCGGCGGCGCCGATCCCCCGCCGCTTGATCAAGTCCGAGTAAATCAGCCCGTGCTGGGATGTGACCTTCGCCGTGGTTTTGGCAGTCACACCGCTGCCAACGCGCCCTCCCTCCGCCACAATACAGGATATCCCCGCCCCTTGAAGATACCGTGCGCACAGAATGCCGGCCATTCCGCCCCCTACTACCAGCACATCGGCCGTCTGATGCCCGGTGAGGGCCTGACATGGCTCCGGCTGCGGCTCCTCCTGCCAGAGGGAGGGGTGTTTACACTTCCCGTCCATCAGTTGATGATGGTTCCACTGTTGATGTGGAGCACTTGGCCGGACAGATTGGAGGAATCCTCACAGGCCAGATAGACATAGGCGGGCGCCAGCTCATAGGGCTGCGCAGCTCGCCCCATGGGCCGCTCAGAGCCAAAGGTCTGTACCTTCTCCCCGGAGAAGCTGGAGACAATCAGCGGTGTCCACACCGGACCGGGGGCCACGGCATTGACCCGGATGCCCTGTGCAACGAGGGACAGGGCCATAGACCGGGTAAAGGAGACAATGGCTCCCTTGGTGGCGGAGTAGTCAATCAGGGTTTCACTGCCTTCAAAGGCGGTGATGGAAGCGGTATTGATGATCGCGCCGCCCGCCTTAAGCTGAGGCAGCGCGGCACGGGTTAAAAAGAAGCAGGAGAAGAAATTGCTCTCAAAGGTGTTGCGCAGCTGCTCGGTTGTAATATCCAAAATGCTGTTCTGGGAAACCTGTACCCCTGCGTTATTGACCAAAATATCCACGCCGCCATAGTTCTGTACGGTCTGCTCCACCACGCCCGCCGCCTGGTCCTCTCGGCGCAAATCCGCCCGGAGCACACTGCAGCGTCCGCCCAGATCCCGCACCGCCTGGGCAGTTTTTGCCGCATCGCTGTCCTCTTGAAGGTGGACAATTACCACATTGGCCCCCTCCTTCGCGTAGATAACGCTCACCGCGCGGCCAATGCCGCTGTCCCCGCCGCTGATGATGGCGGTCTTGCCCCGCAGCTTTCCACCAGGGCAATAGGCGGCGTTGTCATAAACCGGCCGGGGGTTCATCTCCTCCTCCCGTCCCGGCTGGCGATTTTGATGCTGAGGCGGGAAGGTATCCTGCTTTTGTGAATGCATTGCTTTCGCTCCCTTCTGCAGTTTGTCCTAAGTATGTGCAGCAGAGGGCAATTCTAGCCACGATCAAACATGAGGGCATTCTGAACCATAGCAAAATGCCCCTAATACGTGGAAAATTTTACTGTCTTTCTTGCGGGCGCCAAATTGATAGCTGTTCCATAGAAAACGGCCGCTGCCAAAGCAGCGGCCGCGAGATCGTCCTAAAGGAGGGCAATCGCCTCTATTTCCACCAAGACATCCTTCGGCAGCCTTGCCACCTGCACTGCTGAGCGGGCAGGGTACGCCGTCCCCTCAAAAAATTCAGCATACACCCTATTCATGGCGGAAAAGTGCTCCATGTTCTGGAGGAACACCGTGGTCTTCACCACAGCCCCCTTTTCCAGTCCGGCCCGTACCAGGATGGCTCTAATGTTTTCCAGGGCCTGCCGGGCCTGCGCTTCGATCCCATCCGGGACCTCCCCGGTGACGGGGTTGACAGGGATCTGGCCAGAGGTATAGAGGAAGCCCCCTGCGCGAACAGCTTGGGAATAGGGGCCGATTGCCGCGGGGGCGTTGTCGGTGTGAAGGGCTTGTTTCATTGTACTTGCTCCTTTCAAACTCCCATAGTATTTGTTTTAGTGTACCACAACTCTCCTGCAGGCCGCAAGGAAAAGAACTCTCTCTTGCTTTGAAGGGAACATAGCAATAGAATAGGTGGGTTCCATGACTTTTCACATTCGCAGGATACAGCCGCTGTGGGGACAGCCAAAATGATTCGGAGATGCTGCGGGCAGCGGGCCGCCCCATTGCGATGGGCAATGCGGCGGCGCGGGGCAAGCTGTTTCGCTGGCCATACAGGTATAACCTATTCACTTTAATGCAAGTTTAATGTAATATTATCTTTTCTGAAATAAAGTTGTGGTATTTTGGTAATTCCTACTTCTGAGTTAGCACGGACAAATATTAATATTTTATAAACTCTTCTCTTTCCTGTTGACACATGACAACCTGTCGTATTAAACTACGAATGGTACTGGCAGTCAGGAAGGAGGAGTGCCAACGTGCCCACGAAGACGTTTTTCAATCTCCCGCAAAAAAAGCGCGATCTTCTTCTCCAGGCCGCCCGGGAAGAATTTTCCCGCATCTCTTTTGAAAAAGCCTCTATCAATCAGATCATCCACCAGGCAGGAATCCCCCGCGGCAGCTTTTACATGTATTTTCAAGATAAGGAAGATCTGTTCACCTATTTATTTCTGGATTGCCGGGATCTGCTCTTTCAGAAAATGGAAGAATATCTTCGCGCGGAAGATGGAGATGTTCTGGAGGCGCTGCTGCATCTTTATGATTATGTGATGCTGCGTAAAACATCTCCGGAATTTCAGCAGATTCTGGAAATGATTCGCCGCAACACCAAACTGCAGCGCACCAAGGTGATTCAGATGCTGCGCCCGGGCGCCCCGTCCGACTTTTTGATACAGGCCATTGACCGCAGCCGCCTTCGGCTGGAACAAGAGACAGATTTTCCCCATATCCTGGAGATTTTATTCTGTGTCACCGCCCCTGCCTTGCTCTACGGAATCCTCAACCAGGATGATCAGGGGGCGAGAAGGCAGTTTCAAAACATGCTCAAAATTCTTGCCAGGGGAATTTATACTGACCCTGAACCGCATTACCCAAGTAAAGGAGTCTAACGTAATATGGAAAGTACCAAAACAAAACCGGAAAACACAGCTCTTCAGGAACCTGAACCAAAGACAGAAACCCCGCTGTTCAAGGCGCCAAAGAAAAAACGTAAATGGATGAAATGGATGGTGATTGTCGGCGTGATCGTGGTCATCGTCTATTTTGTCACCAACATATTGGGCGCAGGCCAACAGATGATTTCTTCCGCGTACTTAAATGGAACTGCCGAACGCATGGACCTCACAGTCTCTGTCTCCTCTACCGGCACGGTCACACCGATCAACGACTACCGCGTTTCCTCCCTGGTCATGGGTGAGATTCTGGAGGCCCCCTTTGAAGAGGGCGACTGGGTGGAGGCGGGCGATCTACTCTACCGCTTTGACTCCCAAGACGCCCAGGACGCCATTGACCGGGCGCAGCTCGCCCTGCAGCAGGCGCAGCTGTCCTATCAGTCCACATTGAACAGCCTCCAGCCCTTCGCCACCAGCGCAGGAATGGTGCAGAAGCTGCACGTTAAGGTGGGAGATACCGTCTCCGCCGGCACTGTCATTGCCGACATAACAGACTCCGCCACCATGCTCATTGACATCCCCTTCCACTCTTCCGATGCCGACATGCTGTATGCTGGGCAGAGCGCCACCGTTACCCTGGAGGGAAATATGGAGCAGCTCTCCGCCACCATCCGCTCCATCTCCGGGGCGGAAGAAATCGGTTTGGGTAATGTCCGTCTGCGCCAGGTGACCTTCGAAGTCAGCAACCCCGGCGCCCTCAGCGCCGGAACCACCGCCACAGCCATGGTGGGCGGCGTTGCCTGCGCCAGCAGCGGCATCTTTGAGCAAAACCGCAGCTATTCCGTTATGGCATCGGCCTCCGGTGAGATCACCTCGCTGTACGTCTCTGAGGGCGATTGGGTTACTTCCGGCAGGGTTTTGGCCACCATTGGCGGCACCAACGCAAATACCACCCTGGAAAATGCCCGTCTGAGTGTGGAAAGCTCCCAGCTCAGCCTGGAAAGCGCACAACGCGCGCTGGATAACTATATCGTCACCGCACCGATTTCCGGCGAGGTGATTGAAAAACAATTCCAGGCGGGAGATAAGGTGGACTCCACCAGCCTCACCGCTGCAAACGGGTATCTGGCCATTCTCTATGACACATCCACCCTCACCTTTGAGATGAAGGTTGACGAGTTGGATATCAATAAAATCCAGACGGGACAAGAGGTTAGCATTACCGTTGACGCGGCGGACGGCAAGACCTACACCGGCTATGTGGATAAAATCAATGTCAATGGCACCACACTCAGCGGCTCCACCACCTATCCGATCACCGTGGTGATCTATGATCCGGACGGTCTGCTCCCAGGCATGAACGTCTCCGCTGACATCATCATTGAGGAGGCCAGTCAGGTCTTGTGCGTACCGGTGGACGCCGTGCAGCGCGGCCCCTATGTTTTGGTCGCCCCCGCCAGCGCCTTTGACGCCAATGGCAATTTAAAGGACCTCAATCAGGCGGAGCAGCGCGATGTGACTATCGGGCGCAGCAACGACAAGTACATTGAAATTATCTCCGGCATGGAAGAGGGTGAAATCGCAATCTGGGAAAACCAGGCCTCCGACCTCTATTCGATGATGATGGGTGGGTAAGCCGTGGGACATTTAATTGAATTCAAAGATATTTATAAGATTTACCAGATGGGCGGCACAGAGGTCCGCGCCCTGGACGGCGTCAACATCACCATTGACAAAGGTGAGTTTGTGGCTATCGTGGGCCAATCCGGCTCGGGAAAATCCACGGCCATGAATATCATCGGCTGTCTGGACATCCCCACCAGCGGAAGCTACTTCCTGGGCGGCGTGGACGTATCCACCATGGACGATGACCAGCAGGCCGAAATCCGTAATAAAATGCTGGGGTTTATCTTCCAGCAGTATAATCTGATCCCAAAGCTGAACGTACTGGAAAATGTGGAGCTCCCCCTGCTCTACGCAGGCGTCCCATCTAACGAGCGCAGAGAGCGGGCTGTTGCTTCCCTGAAGCGAGTGGGGCTGGACGACAAATCGAAAAACCGGCCCAATCAGCTCTCCGGCGGTCAACAGCAGCGGGTATCCATTGCCCGGGCCCTGGCTGGGGATCCCTCCGTGATCCTGGCTGATGAGCCCACCGGCGCCCTGGACTCCCGCACCGGGCGCGATGTGCTCAAGTTTTTGCAGACCCTCCACCAAGAGGGGAACACGGTGGTGCTGATCACCCACGACAACTCCATCGCAGTCACAGCCGAGCGCATCATCCGCCTACAGGACGGGCAGGTCATCTACGATGGCGACTCCCACGCCCCGCAGGCCCTTGTGCAGCCCCATCTGGAGGATGATTCCGAGGAGGTGACGGCCTAATGGATATCAGACAATCTTTCATTCTGGCCTTAAAATCACTGGCCACCAGCAAAATGCGGGCCTTTCTCACCATGCTGGGCATTATCATTGGCGTTGGCGCCGTAATTATCATCATCAGCTTGGGCGATGGTATGCAGAAGCTGATGAGTGACCAGTTTGAATCGCTGGGCGCAAACCTGATTCAGGTCAACATCTTCAGCAGCGGCTCCTCTCGCCATGTGGACGACAGCGACATGTACGAACTGGTGCAAGACAATCCAAAATTTCTCAAGGCCGTCAGCCCTTACGTTATGGTACCCGGCGCCTCCGTGCGCAACAGCGTTGAGACCTTTACCCCCAACAGCCTGACCGGCGTCAGCGAGGACTACGCCTCCATCCGCGGCATGACCGTGGACGAAGGGCGGTTCCTGCAATATGTGGATGTGGCCCGAATGCAGAATGTCTGCATTGTGGGTTCTTATATCAATGAGGAATACTTTAGCGGCAACGCGCTGGGGCAGCAGATCGGGATTTCGGGTTATACCTATACCATCGTTGGGGTGCTGGCAGAGTCTGCGGAATCCCGCAAAGGCACCGATGACGATACCATCATCATCCCCTATACCAACGCCACCCGGCTCAGCGGCTCTTATATCACGATCTACCTCTTCAGCGGTACCAGCAAGGATACCGCCACCTCCACCCGCGCCATCATTGAAAAGCGGCTGCAGCGGATTTTTCAGGATGAGGACATGTACATGGTCATCACCTCAGCGGAGATGCTGGATATGATGAATAGCATGATGAACACCATGATGGTGGTTCTGGTTGCGATTGCCGCCATCTCCCTGCTGGTGGGCGGCATCGGTATCATGAACATTATGCTGGTCTCCGTGACGGAACGCACCAGTGAGATCGGCATCCGGAAATCTTTGGGCGCAAAGCGGCGGGATATCCGCAGCCAGTTTATTATTGAGGCAGGTACAACCTCCGCCGTGGGCGGAGTCATCGGTATCATATTTGGCATTGCCATGGCCAATGTGGCCGGTATGCTGATTGCCTCCCTGATGGGTCAGGATTTTTCCGCTATTCCGTCCGTCACAGCCATTGGCATAGCCTTCGGCGTTTCCGTGGCCGTGGGCATCATCTTTGGATACCTCCCCGCCAACAAGGCGGCAAAACTGAACCCCATCGATGCGCTCAGGCACGATTAAAAAAGGAGAAATGTGCAATGAAAAAACGATTCACCTCTCTGCTGCTGACACTGGCACTGCTGGCGGGAGTCGCGTCTATTCCGGCTGGGGCCGCCACCGTGGTCACCGAGGCTGAGATGATTCAGGCCGTCAATGCCCTGGGCATCATGGTCGGAGACGAAAACAACAATATGAATCTGGGTAAAAACGTCACGCGGGCGGAATTTATTACCATGGCGGTCAAGGCCACCCCCGGCGGCGACCGGGTTGGGCAGGCGGCCTCCTCCCCCTATCCCGATGTCCCATACAGCCACTGGGCCTCCGGTTATGTACAGGCCGGGGTGCAGGCTGGATACATTGTGGGTTATACAAATGGAACCTTCCGCCCTTCCAATGAAATTACCCTGGCGGAGGGCGTCACCATCGTCCTGAAGCTGTTGGGATATACCGGCAGCGACTTCACCGGCGTCTACCCCAGCGGGCAGATGGCCCTTTACCACAGCCTGGGACTGGATGAGAACATGACCCTTTCCGGCTCCTCCGCTGTCCTCACCCGCCGGGCCTCTATGATCCTCTTCTACAACCTGCTGACCACCACAACTAAGAGCGGACAGGTCTACCTGAACACACTGGGACACTCTTTAAACGCAGCCGGCGAAGTGGACTTGGTCTCCCTGATCATGAACTCCATGAGCGGTCCGGTTGTCGCCACCGGCAACTGGAAAGGCTCCATCCCCTTTGATGTGAACAACTCCAAAGTCTACCGTGGCAAGACCACCATTTCTCTTAGCACGATCAATGAATATGATGTGGTGTACTGGTCTGAATCCATGTCCTCCCTGTGGGTATACAGCGACCGGGTCACAGGCACCATTCAGTCTATCTCTCCCAATGAGAGCAGTCCCACCGCCGTTACAGTGGCAGGCAGCAGCTACACCATCGAAACTGCTACCGCCGCCTATGCTCTCTCCACGCTGGGCACTTACAGCACCGGCGAACGGGTCACGCTCCTCCTGGGCAAGAACGGAGGCGTGGCCGGCATTGCGGGCATAACCGCAGCGGCCACCACCGGCACCGATCTGGTGGGTGTCATAACCGCCCTGGGCCGGGAGACCTATGATTCCGCCACCAACAGCTACACAGAAAAGAACCTCACCATCCTGGCCACCGATGGGAAAACCTATACTTATGCTTGGTACAATTCCGCTTATAAGGTCGGTGACCTGGTGCGGGTGGTGACAGACCGAAACGGCGAGCTTACGGTATCCAGGGCCACCTCCTCCAAGCTCACCGGAAAGGTATCGGGTGACGGAACCACTTTGGGCAGGTACGAGCTCGCCTCTGATGTGCAAATTTTGGACACCTACTCCGGCACCGCCCTGCGCATCTATCCCGACCGCCTGGCCGGCGTGACCCTGGACAGCGGCGATGTGCTCTATTATAAGTTAAATACCGCCGGTGAGATATCCCAGTTGGTTCTGGATGACAAGACCGGCGATTTGCATCAGTACGGCGTCATTGCGAAAATCGATAACCAGTCCAGCGGTATAAGCATTTTAGTCACCTATACCATTGAACTGGGCTCACAGGAGGCTACAATCTTCTCCCAGGGAATCGAATATACAGCGCATGTCGGGCCCTGCCAGATTATGGGAAACCTCCAAAGCCCGGATAAGATTACCAGCCTGACCGCCGCCCCGGTGACCAGCATCGGCGGAGACGTACTCACCTCCGGCTCCAAAAGCTATCCCATCTCCGATACAGTACAGGTGTACCAACACCAGGGAGATGGCAACTACCTCCTGTCCAACCTGGAGCGAGTGCAGTCACAAAGCTTGACGCTCACGGCATATTATGACCAAACCGCCTCAGAGGGCGGGCAAATCCGTATCATTGTCGCAAAATAAAATATGAAAAAGGCGGCTCCACCATCAAGTGGAGCCGCCAGCTGTAATCTTTCAACCCGCATCAAATAAAAAGGGCCCCCTGTGAATGTTATGCGTTCACAGGGGGCCCTTTTTTGGTTCTCTTTCGCCGGTTACTTCAAAATTTACCCGTTTTATGAGACAGCCTCGAAACAGGCCTCCCAATATGCAGAAAAAGCAAACTCCACTCCTGTCATCGCAAACTCCGCCTCCTTATTTCGGGACCGCCATCCCCAGGTTCCTTATCGCATCAATGTGACTATATTTGACCCCCACCACATTGACCCGTCCGGAGCGGCAAATAATTTATGTTATGGCGTCAATGACGACCGGATTTCACTGGCCGGTCTTTGATCCGTTCAACGGCCGGCGCCGCCCTGTTCTTTCTCCCGCTGATGAAACAAAATCTGCACCAACTCCTCCCGGGTACAGAATTTTTTATATTGCTTGTTGCCGCTCCCGTCCCCGGCAATGATGCCGTTGCACTCCGCCCAGGTTCTGGCCTCCTCCGACCAGTTGGAGGGCTCCCGCCGGGCCAGACTGGACAGGTACTTGTCCATCATAGCCTCAAACTGTTCCTGTGTCAGCATATCCGCTTCCTCCTTTGTACTTTGATATGCGGGGCGGTAAGCCCCCACAATATAGCTTTTGTTCCGCTTTTTCCGCGCCACGGTACCGCCGTTGGCCTCGCTGGCGGAGCTGGTATTGCCGTCTATGGTGGTGATGTACGTCCCGTCATAGCGCTCGCACAGCCCTACATGGGCCGCATTGCCCTTGCCGGAAAAATTGAAAAAGATTACATCTCCCGGCTGATACTCAGTGACAGCCTGTCTCCTGTGATAGGACAGCAGCGTGGGGCAGTAGGCGGTCTTTCCACTGCCGTAGTACAGGTCGGATGCCCCCGCCTGCCGGAAGCACCACCACACAAAGCAAGCGCACCAGGCGTAGCCCGCACCGTTGATCTCCCGGCCATAATAGGCGGTATTGTACTTGACGTTATTCTGACCCGTGGCCTTGGTCCCGATTTCCCCTTGGGCGATGGCAAGGATTTGCTCAGCTGTCACCGTTGCCACCGCCCCGAATCTGATTCAAAGTCTGCTGTAGCTTGTCCCAGCCGAACATGGCCCCGTAGGCCACCAGCAGCCCGATCACCACCGACCCCGCCACCAAATACCAGGTAATGGGAATCAGGTGGATGGCCGCCATCATGCCGCCGTAGAGCAGGGTCAGCGCCTCCGCCACAACCAGGGCAATGAGATTTGTGGAGATAGGCAGCGCCTTCTTCAGCACCTCTACCACCAGATTTGTCACCAGCACAAGGCCCATCAGGGCCATCATCATTTGAGATAACAATTCCATCATATCCTCCTTAGTCACAGTCCACTTTTGTGTTCAGGGCGGCATCGTAAACAATGCCGCCCTTCGTATTTTCCGCCTTTGACTTGGAATAGTACATGGCCTGGGATACCCCGTAGGCCGTCCACGCCCCCGTCAGCGTCACTGAGAGCCATGGCAGGCTCCCCGTGTATTCCTTCCAAACACATAAAAACGCCAACGCTATAAATCCAAAGGTCAAAATCCAGATCAAAACCGACTCCTGAATGAGCAGCAGTTTCGAAAATGAAGTCCTCCGCGCACCCATTTCTTCACCCCCCGAACAGCCCGGCCACGGCCAGAGTCGCCAGCGCGCCCGCGATGCCGTAGATGATCTTCTCCATCACGCCCTCCCAGCGTTTTGCGGGCTTCCGCTCCACCGCGTCCATGCGGCTGTCAATGCCGTCCACCTTCTGATTCAGGCTCTCAATTTTCTCCGCCGTGTAATCCTGCTTCAGCACCATCTCCCGCACGGCCAGGGTCAAATCATGCAGCGCGTCCGTACCCTGCTCCAGCTTGTCAATCCGCCGGGTGTTGGATTTCGCCCGCTGCTCCGCTTCCGCCACCTTGACGGAGAGCTCGTCCAATGTCATGCCATCCCCCCTCTTCTGGGTTGGCTGATTCCAACCCGATTCACGCCTGAGCCTCCCACCGCGCCAGGCCTATCCCCTTCGGAATGTTCCTCTCCGGCAGCCCCAGTTCCAAAAATCCCGCTCCCCCGGTTTGCGTTTCCAGCCGTTTCTCCCTTGTCTTGCCCCGCCTCACCCAATGGCCCGGCTGAAGAAATTGGCGTAGGCCGGCATATAGCAGCAGGTGTTTGCCGTTGCGGTGCCGGCTGTCTTTTCCGCTCCATCCACCCAAATTTGGGATGAGGCAAAGCTGCACCCCTCAATATACCAGGACATGGTGGAGCCTTGGCTGGACTGATATACGTCATAGCCACTTCCGCCGCCGCTGATCTCGCAGCCGGTTAGCTTGACTGTCACATTGGGGTTGTCCGCCGCGGCATAAATCCCCTGCCTCCCGCCCATGATCCTGCATGTAAGAAAGGCGGCTGCCCCGGAAGCCCCGCTCTGAACAATCACGCCCCAGGCCTCTTTTCCTATGATCACACATCTGTCAAAGATACAGCCGCCGCCGTTTAGAATCACGCAGCTTCCCGCCGCTGTGACAGACAGGCCTGTGAGACAGACCTTAGCCGTGCCGCCTAAATAGAGGAAAGCGTCCGCCGCCATGATTTCCGGAATCTCGCAGTCTGAAAAATCCAGATGGCACACCGCCCCGCGGGCATTTTCCCCATCCACGCGCATGGCGTAACGGTCAGCGGAACACACGATTCCCATGCGCCCCGTAATCACAAGCTTCATGGTCATGGCCGTGCCATGATGAAAAAAGTCATTCACAATCTCCGCGATGGCGGCGGAGTCCCCGGCGCCCGTGCAGCGATACAGAAATGGAACCGCAACGGCCTCCATCGCCTCGTCCGTGTACTCCTTCGCCTGGGCCAGCGGGGTGAGGTGCTTCATCATTCGGCGCATGGTTATGCCCCCAGCTTTGCTAACATGATTTGTAATTGCGCCTGCGCGGCTGCTATCGTTTCATTGTAGTGGGTAAGATATTCCCCCTCCAGGGCCTGACCCCATGTCACCGATTGAATTTCCGCCACTGTTTTCAGCGTCTTTAAATAATCCTTTATCTGGTGATAGTAAGTCAGTGTAGCTGTTTTTAGGCCTGAAAGCGCGGCGTAGATAATAATAATATCGCCTGCGGAATAAACCCGGCACGATCCGCCGGCGGCTTGATACGGGTATTCCGTTGCCCCCAGCACCACGGCGCTGAACATTTCGGAGATGTTTGCCTGATCAAAGATATCGTAAGTAAAGTGGGCGGTAGTCCCGCTTGACAAGACCACATCCGCTCCCGCGTAAATCGTCTGATTGCAGGCGGAGGAAAGAGCCAAAAATTTGGAATTTAAAATATCCTCACGGCTCATTGATTCGTCTTCCAGTGTCGGGGCGCTCCCCCAAGTTTCCAGGATGGTCGATAAATATGGTTCCGGAACCTCATTCGCAAGAACCGTTCGCCCGGACGGACTATTTACATATGCCTTTGCGTGGGGAAGTTCTTCTCCAACCGTTGTTTGAACCGTAACTGAATTAACACTCAGCGATTCAAGATTAATTTTTGTTAACATTACGTCCTCCTCTAGGCTATTGTATATGCTATAGGCCCGCTAAAGATATGTGTCCCGCTAGGGGTATACGTCTGTGGAGATAGTCCACCGTAACCACCGACTAGAGCATAAGGAAAGATCGCTGCCACGCCCGCATTGATCGAAAGACCGTTTGGTATCCCACCAGCCAAAAGTTGGGATGATCCGTAAGAATAACCATGGCCAGATGTCATAATATTTGGCACATAAGGGATTCCATCTATTCGGAGTTGTGTTCCGCTCGCTACCGTAGTTGTCGCAGTAAACTGCAAGTGAAAAACTAAAATCACAAAATTTCCTATTTTTATATACCGGCCATATCGCACCGGATAACTTTCGGCATACTGAACCGTAGGTGTCCACGTCCCAACTGTATACGCTCCGCTTAAGGCCGCTTGCACGAACGCGGTGGTCGCAATCTGGGTTGTATTTGTTCCTGCCGCCGCCGTGGGGGCCGTGGGCGTACCGGTCAGTGCGGGGCCTGCTAAGTTTGCTTTTAAAGCCAGTTGGGTATATGCTCCCCCAGCGGTAAAAGGCAGTACGCTGCCGTTCGTTGGTGCTGCCAAGGGGGTTATAGGTGCTCCCACGCCGTTTAATACCTGTGATGTTGCCCCTGTTGGTGTTGTTAATTTCCCATTCAAAGCCGTTTGCATCGCCGTGGAGATGGGCTTGCTTGCATCACTCGTGTTGTCCACGTTGGGGAGCCCTACCTGTGCCTTTGTCACACTGTGCGGATTGCCGGTGCTTCCCGTGTGGGAGGCAAGGCTTGCCTGCACCGCCGCCGCGCTCCCCGCCGCATCGTAATTCATGGCGGGCAGCTGCTGTGAGGGCACCTTGCCGGACCCGTCCAGCTCCGCCACGCCCCCCGCGGCTCCCTTCGCGCCGGCGGGGATCAGCCGCCCCGCGTGGGCGCCGGCGCTCCCCTCATGGGCCTCAAGGGCCGCTTCCAGCTCCTCCCCGCTCACGGTATTCAGGGTGGGTCTCACCACCACCTCCACCGCCGAGGAGTCGGCCACCGCCAAGTGCATCACCATGGTAAATTTTCCGGACGCCCCGCCCGATGCCGTCACCTTCTCCGTTTCCGGCGTGTTGCACAGGGCGACCATCACCCCCGCCTCATTGAAAATGGCGGCCTCCCGGATGGTGAAGCCGCCCACCTCCTCCCCCACCACAATTTTGACGTCCAGCACGTTGGGGTTGGCGGAATTCTGCTGCGCGGTGGCCACGCCGCCCCGCCACCGCTCGCCCGCAAGGGCGGTCTGGTTCGGGTCCGGCCGGCAGGCCGCGCCCCCGCCATCTCCCACCGCGGCCTGGGTAATTTGCAGCTTCTTCCCGGTCAAAATACTCTCCGCCACCAGCGCGGCCCCCGCGCTGGTCAATACCGTTGCATAGGTTCCTTCCATGACCTTTTCCTCCTATCCTCTCGGGTAAATTTCAAGGGTGGTGAGCCACTCCGCCCCTCCCGCCACCTGGATGGCGCCATAGCTCTGTAAAAAAGCGGTCATCAGCACCAGCATATTCTCCGGCCGCACCCGCAGCAGCATCTCTAAAATTTCTTTGCCCAGGCTGTCCGCGTTCGGCAGCGCGGTATAGTCCATCTGTACATGGATGGTGTAATCGGCCACGGAGAGCTCATACCCCTCCGTCCCGCAGATGCCCGACAGCCATCCCTTGAGCCAGGGCAGGGTATAGGGCCGCTCCAAATTCCATATGGCCTTGATCCGGGTCTTGCGCATCTCCGGCGTATCTGAGTCCTTGGGATAGATCTCCAGCTCCCGCTCCCACGCCGCCAGGCCCTCCGGTGTGGCCGTACTCAAAAACTGGTTCGCCATCACCAGCGCCAGCGCGTCCCAGGCCAGAGCAATTTCCGGCTCGTTGGCCCGGTTTATGGTTTGAAACTCCAATACCTCGCGCAGTACCGGCGGAAGATACTCCAGCAGGGTTCTATTCACGGATAACCCCCCTCGCCGGAATCTCGTCAGGGGACAAGATTAGGTTTTCCTCCAGCCCGTTGATCCTGGTCCCGCTGAGATCCGCGATCATGGCCGCGCACTCGGTGAGAATCCGGCTTTCAATCTGAGAGATCCGCACCGTCAGAGTTTCACTCCCCGCCCAGCTCCGGGCCAGCTCCTCAAAATAGCGGTCAATGACCGCCTCCACATAGCTTCTCACCGCATCCCAATTCCAGCCCGGTGTGTAGGTGAGGTTGAGGGTGATGTCCACATTCCTCTGCTCCACCCCCGCCACCCGAACCACATGGCCGATGGGGGCAAAACCAAGACCCTCCCCGGCGTTCTGCGTGGGGTCAACGGCAGTCTGAACGGCATCCAGCAGTGTCTGGGATGGCGCCGCGTGGTTCGAGGCTAAAATCACCAGCTTTACCGCGCCGCCCACAGTCAGCAGCTTGTCCTTCGCCGCAGTGTATACCGCGGCCAGCCACTCCATCACCTCACCCTTCAAGTGATCGCGCATCTCTTCGTACCACGCTGTGACCGCGTCTCCCGGAACCAGCGCGCCGGGCGCCAGATCCCGGTTCCACACCGGGTGGACCTTTACCCCACTCACCCCGGCAATCGCCATCACCTTCTCCGTGTAGTCCGCCTGGTTCCCGCCAAAGGCCTGAGACTGAAAACTCTCCAATACCCGTTGGCGGAACGCCTCCGTGTCCTCCACATCGTCCCCGGGGATCAGCAGCTCCAGCAGCTCCGCCCGGGTCAAGCCATTGATATATTCCACCGGAATCAAGGTTCCGCCGTAGCCATTGGCGCGCTCCCCCGCCGTCTCGCAGGTCACCTGGTGGCTCAGCCCGGTGGCTGTATCGGCCTGTGCCATGCGGGCTGTGACCGCAAAGTTCAGGTCATCGCAGGAAAAGCGCGTGCCGTTTGGCACCTCCACATTGAATTCAGCGCGAAACACAGCGGCGGTGGCCGCGTAGGGCGCCAGGTTCCGGTCCGCCGCTCTTAAAATCAGGTATTCCCGGGGCGCGGTAGACAGGTAGGTCGCTCCAAAAACAAAATCAAGGCCGATATAGAGCTGTGCCAGCTCCGCCATAGCCGGCGCGACCCCGTTCATCACCAGGGAGCCCTCCCGCCTGTCCCCCACAGAAGTCACTCTGGCCAGTGCGCTGGCCAATAGGTTTTCGTAGGTCTTACTCTCATACATGGTTAAATTGCTACCTCCTCTGTGATACCCTCCAGCTCACCAAATACAGTGTGAACGGTAAAACTCACCAGAACCTTGTTTCTGTTCAAGATGAACTCCCACTGATCCACCCCGGTAATTCGCTCGTCCTGGGTCAGCGCCTGGGTAATGCGCCGCTTCATCTCGCTCATGGCGTAATCCTTGGGCTTGCCCGCCAGATCGGCCAGCTCTATGCCATAATTGCGGGAATAGATGGGATAGGCATACCGCTCCACATTCAGGATCAGGTACACCGCCTGGCGCACAGCCTCTCTCCCGTCCGTTCTTCCCCGAATCCTGTTTCGGTCGATCTCCAGTTTGTAGGTGTCGCTGCTCCGGCTCTGCAGCGCCAGGGTGATCAGTTCAAAATCATCTCCGCTTACCGGAAGTGTGGCCATTATGCTCCCTCCCATCTGTTTAGAACAATAAACTTCTGCCCTCCGTCACAGCGGAGCAAAACCACTTTTTCGCCTGTCCTCAGGCCGTTATGGACACAGACCGCCTTCCGCTGCGCATGCTCTGTCTGGTAATCCAGCGTCAGCTCCCCGGTGCGGTCCCGCACGGCATCGGTAAGAATCAGCTGTGCCGCGGTCAGCGTCAGTTTCTGATCCAGGCGGATGGTCAGTGGGGACGCGGCCGCAACAGTACCCAGACAGAACCCCATGGGGTTGGAGGCCTGCACTGCCTCCACCGCCGCCTTCTTCACCACCCGGAGCAGTTCGTTGAGATCAAGTGACAAAATTACCACCCCGCATTCTTAACTCCATCAAGTGCTGTCCATCTCGAAAGGTATGCTTCGCCTGCTCCACCATCAGGTAGCTGCATAAATTGGTATCTCCCAGCTCAAGGTTCACCACCAGGCGAGAGCCTGGCCGCACGCGGATATCACCAAACATATTCTGGAGCTTTAAGGTGCGTGTCTTGGTGTTGTATAGCTTCAGCATCGCCTCTGCAAGGGCCCTGATGTTGGTCGCATCGTTCATTTTCTCATAGTGCTGTAAGACGCCCCAACGGCTAACGCTATCCGGGTCACTTGCCGTATATCCGTTCCGCTCTCCGGTATCGGCGTTTTCATGCTCCAGCTTAATGGTGTTGTAGGTCTGGTCCGCGATGGAGGTCTTATAATCAAAATCTCCCCCGGTTTCCTTGTCAAGGAACACATCCACCAGCATGTGTTCAATGCTTTTCAGCGTCAGCCTTCCCGCCTCATCGTACAGGACATAGAGCGCTCCCCGCGCCTTGAGTGTCTCATCCAGCGCGTTTTGAATGATGTCTGTCAGGGTCTGGTTGTCCTCGGTTCGGCTGGCAATCACATACCCGGTGTCCTCCAGCTTTCCCACTTCCAGTTCAAAATCCTCCGCAATCATCTTCACCACTTCCGTGGCGGTTTTATTTTCATACACATAGCTGTCTTTATTTTTCAGATAATAGAGCTGGTCGTAGGCTGTCACACTGATCACATAGGGCCCGCTGCCCTTGCGGCTCTTTTCAAAGACGAACCCCTTGAACACCACGGTGCCGTCCACGGAAAAGATGCAGCAATCCCCCTCCTGAACGTTCAGGGCCGGCGTCTTAATCACATCAAAGGTGAGTTTTCCCGGCGGCCCTGTGCGCTCCCACTCAATGGACACATCCTCTGCCACAGGGGGCCGCATTCCGGCATCTCCGTGCCGGATGACCAATTCATAGCTCATGGTATGGTCAACACCTGCCCCACATAGATGAGATTGGGATTGCTGATTTTGTCCTTGTTGGCCTCATAGATTTTGAGATACTGCGCCCCATTGCCGTAATATTTTTTTGCGATTGCCCACAGGGTATCTCCCTTTTGCACCGTGTGGATATCCGTGGCGGGGGCCGTTTCGGCCTCCCGCTCCTGCTCCACAATGAGTTCACCAGACTTCATTAATACGCCTTCACTGGATTTCTTCCACAGTTGCGTCACTTTCTTTGTACCGTACTCTCTCCACTGCTTAAATGTGGCGTCCACGCACACATCCAGCCCTTCCTTGGCGTCCTCGGTAATCGTATACTCCTCCAGGCTGACCGTCATTTCGGTGTTGAAGCGCAGCTGTCCGTCCGGCGCGGTGCGAATCAGTTTAAACTGGGCCTTATATCCCCCTGTTTTCATTGCCTCCAGAATGCTCAAATAATAATCAGGAGCAAAATCCCCTCCGAACATGGGAAAGGTCAGTGGCACCGTAATTTCCGTCAGCCCCGGCGCGCGCAAAAAGTTGACTTCCCCCTCATTGAGCAAGGTCAGTGTCTTGTTCTGATTTTTAATTTTTATGCTGAGCCTACTGGGTGTCACCGGCATTTCCACATTCCCCAAATAACAGGTATAGCTCATGCGTGCACCCCCTCAGCGGCTGTCAGCAGCGCCTGCGCCATGCCGTCCGTCAGTTGGCTGATGATGCCATCGATGTCCGCGCCGCCCTCGATGCGGTTATTCATCCCGGTCATGTCGATTCGGATCTCCGAGGTAGTGAACCGGTTGATGGCGTCCCGCTCGGCAATGTCCCGCAAAAACTCCAGCTGGTCGTTGGATGCGCTCAGGGAACCGGCCGCCGCCGCCGTGTTGTCGGCAATGCTGCTGATGTTATCCGATACGCCGATTCCGTACAGGTCTTCTCCGCCGCTTAATCCGGCGCCCCCATCAATAGCTCCAATCATATCTTCCAGACTGCCTAAACCAGAGGAAATGCGCGCCCCCAGGCCTGCTCCGAAATCATACCCGGTATTCCACGCATCCCCATAATCGAGGTAATCCATTGCCTGAACATACTCCACCCACTCCATCTCATCTTTCACCTTGTCTCTGGCTGCCTCTAAAGTAGTGTAAAAACGATCAAGCCCGCTTGTAATATCCACAGTCACACCAGGTATTTTATTTAACAGCATCTCAATTCCAGAGGCAAGTTTCTGGATGTACCCCAGCACAGTTAAGCACATGTCCAGAAATAAAACCTTAATCGCTCCAATCGGATCGTTAAACATATTCCCAACGAAGTTAACCAAGGCCGCAAATATATTTTGTAGCGGAACGACAAAACCGTTTCGTAAAAACGCTCCTAAAACTGCGAAGACTCCCATGATCGCTCCCACTGCTGAGATTGTACTTCCCGTAACTTTGTTGATGACCCCCACAATTGCGGCAATGATAGCAATTAGAGCAATTAAAATCACGATAATCCAGGTAATGGGACTGGCCAACAGCGAAGAATTAAATGTAAAAATCGCAGCCGATGCCGCCGCGGTATTGCCTGTTAGAACTCCGAGGCCCATTGCAAGAAACGTTTGAACTGCATGAAAGGCGGCTGAAATTGCGGTCCCAGCAGCTTGTGCCAATGCAACTCCCTTTGTCGCCGCTAAATATACCAGCAATATTCCAACTATGCCTAACATAAGTGGTCCAATGATTCCCCAGTTCTCCGCCATAAATGTACCAAAAGACACAGCTAGATTGATCAGTTGAGACAGTACCCCTGTGATTCCCATAACAAGCGCTTGTATTTGTGGCAGATTTGCCTGCATTAAATTTATGATATTGAGCACTGCCGGGTATATCCCAACTCCCACCCCGCTCAGCATCTCCTCTATGGTCGTCTTAAACTGCTGCATCTGCCCTGTGGGGGTGTTCGCCATTCTGTCATACATTCCCCCATATGCTTCTCCAACAATATCTGCCAGAACAGCGGATTTTTCCAAACCTGTACCACATTCCAGAACCTTCTTTTGCGCCTGCGTCACTTGAAGCCCTGCGTCAGCAATTTTGTCATAGGACCCGCTCAATATGTTCTCTAATTCCTCTGCATAGGCCGCCATTTGACTGGCGTCCACTTGCCCTGCACTGCTTCTCCCGGCGGCATAATCACTCAGTGCCCCCATAATGTTCGCAACGGCTCCTTCCTCCCCAAGATGGCCGGTTAGCTGCGCGGCCCCGGCCATCATTGCCGTCTGTCCGTAATATCCATAATTGCCTGCGGCGGCGCTGATATTCTGGTAAGCCTCCTGCCCCATTCCTCTGTTATACAGACTCTGAGCCAATTGTGCCGATGCATGAATGCTCTTGTCCGCGCTGGTCATGGATTTGCCTGCAACATCCTTTATATTGGACAGCGACAAATATTGAGCTACAAGTTTTGTGGCCTTTTTCAGCATTCCATCCACCAGAGAAGTGCCCTTTTCCGTACCGTTATTGACCTTTTTTTGCTGCTCTGCCACTTTCTCATATTGTTCCGCGATTCGCCTGATGGCGCCATCCAGTTTACCCATATGACCGCTCACGCTTTCAAGCAGAGCGGGATTCATAGCCCGTTCACATGCCTGCTGCACTGTGGCAAAGCTGTTTTGGGTTACACCTAGCGTGTTGTTTATTTGCTTTAGTGTGCGATTCATGTTCTGCATCTGCGACTCCATTGTTGCCACCATCTCACCTCCTTTTGAGATCAAAAAACCACGCCAGATCACTCCGTGTGGTACCATCTCCCTGTGTATTTCTTCCTGTATCTGCTCCTGTCACGACATCAGGCGCATCCCGCCCGGCAGTTCAGAAGGGCCGCTACTCTTGCCAGATAGCGGCCCTCCCGCACTACTTCCGCTTTCCCCGCCTTGACTTGCTCTTCATGTCGTTTGCCTGCTTCCGCTCTGTCTCACAGCGGATGTTAATGGAGGCGATTACCACCGCCTGCTCCCGCGGAGACAGATTTAAGAACTTGGACGGCTCCCAGCCAAATTTTTGCAGACAGAAATGTGCATAATTGGCCTCCGGGTCGCCGTCCTCAATCAGTTTTTTGCCTCTTCCACCAGCTCATCGGCGGTCTGGAAGCCGTTCACCCGGAACACCTCCGCCACATAGTCGTCAAACTCGCCGGCAATGAGCATCTTACCCAAAAGCTCATGGGGGGTCATCACACCCCAGCTGTTTTGCAGCTCCGCGCTGTTCAGGTCGGGAAAAGCTGTACACGCGGCGCATACCTTAGCCTGGAACGCGTAGGCGTCCAATTGCTGGGTCATCTGGTTCTTTTTTCCCGGCACGGGGGTGCTCTTGATGCAAGAGCTGCGGATTCTGGAGTATTCGTCTGCGGAAATACAGCGGATCTCCCATTCCACCACCGTTGCGTCCTCTCCCCGAAACCGGGGGGATGCGGCATATTTGGCGTTTGGAACATGCTCTACATTAGGCTGCAGAAAAGCGGAAAGTGTACTCATAGTTCAAAAACTCCTTTCAATTCCCTTACATATAAGATGGATTGGTGTACTTTTCAGGGCGGGTATAGCTGTCGCAGAAGCCCTCAATGGACTGCTCCACAAATTCACCTTCCGCGTTGAACATGGACAGCATCACATCCCCATCCAGCACACAGTTGGTAAAAATTTTGGTACTCCGCCCCACGGAGGTGGAGGGATCCTCATTGGAAACCTGAATATCAAAGGTGGGCATCACACCTGTCTGGATAAACTGATCCATAATATCGTCAAAAATCTCCGTACACTTATAGATGGTCATGGAGAAGCTCAATACCACCGTCTGCGCCTTGTGACCAATGACAACGCTGCCCAGGCGGGGCACCTCGGCCGTGGTGATGCTGGCTTTCCCCTCAAATTCTTTTGCCATCAGCATGGAATAGCGGGTATTATTTAACGTAACAAAACACTCCGCAAAATTGGCGCTCACCGCATCCTGGGTATTCATAGTTGTATTTGCCATGTTTGATTCCTCCCTTACCGAATGATCACACTCATATAGAGCTGGCTCATTGCGTTGATGATGTTCAGGCCATGGATGGTGCACAGCACGCCCTTCTTGCTGTCCGCCTGTTCTGCGGTCACGGTGTCCGGATCAAAGTGCTCCACCGCCCGGATCTGCTCCAACTGCTGAAGCAGCTTTACCACATCGCCCCATAGAGAGGCGCGTCCGGAGGCGTCATTGGGCACCTTGCCTACATACCGGGTGTTGAAGAGCACCGCGATATCGTTGGCAATCTGGTCGCACACGCGCATGGTCTGGTTGCTCTGGAATAGCTCACCTTTGGTGTCGGTCAGCGTCACCAGGGTGTTTACATCCTCCAGCACACAGACCGAGCCGTTGTTGTTATGGAACATAAATTTTCCCGCCCGAATCGCAGCCGTCAGTTCCATCTGAGTGTATTCCGTGTTCACCGTAAGTTCTCCGCTATAGGCGGCATTGGTCAGAGTTTTGTTCACCGCAACACCGGCCTGCGCCCCTGCCACCCAATAGACCAGCGCATTGGCATCCACGCCGCTGATGGCAGCATGGGAAGCGGTATTCCACACCCCAATGACGCCTTCATAATCCGCCGCGCCCGGCTGCCATGCCGCAAGCTGAAATTTTGCCCCCACTTCATCTCTCATGCGCCTGGTATAGGCCGTGTAGAGGCCGACAATGGCATCATCTGCCGAAGGGCAGCACAGGGTATTAAAGGTGTAGGACTCCAGCTTGTCCAAAAAGCTCTGATGACTGTCCCCTGTGATGTTTGCCGTATCCCCCCCTCCGGTCAGAGACGCTCCGGCTGTGGCTGCCAGGACGGCATCGCGCTTAAATTCCACATAGCTGTTGTCCGCCAATTTAGCAGCCTCGGCCACAGTCTGGGTCTCCAGCTTGACGGTATCCAGATACGTGCTCACATCCCAAAGATTGCTGTCATCTACATTGGCGGCAATCACAATGGAAATGTCATTGCCCCGCACGCCCGGATGCTTGGCAGACGCGAATGTGTTCTCTGCCTTGACCGCGCCTGCGCCCAGACGGTAGCAGTACACCGTGGTGGCATTGCAGAATACCTCCCGCAGCGCAACCAGCTTGTCATGGTGATAAGCGTAGCCAAAAAGTTCCTTGCTATTTTTCTGGAAGTCACTTGCCGTAACCTCAAAAATTTCTCCTTCAGGACCCCAACTCAGCACAAACGGCACCGCCGCGTACCCTCTGTCAGATAAGGCGGCAGATGCCTTGCTCGCACTGAAAAAATTGATGTAACTGCCCGGCAGCACCTTATTCTGGGTCTGCCATGTTCCTCCGCCAAGTGCCATATTAGTTTACCTTCCCTTTCATAAATTGCGCTATCCTCGCGTCCGCCTCTTCCAAGGTATAGGTCTCGCCATCCGCCAGCAGGGTACTGATCAAATCCCGCCGGTTGGCATATCGCTTGGACGTGGCTAATTGCTCTTTGGTATACCTTGCGGATGACCTTGTTTTCTTTTGTTGCTGTTTGGCCATTTTCCTTATCCCTCCTGTCTTATCTGCAGTGTCTCCATTCCCTCCTGCATCTGCGGCTCATACACAGTGTGATCGTACCCCGCCGACACACGCAGCTCATTCTCCTCCACCTTCCAAGCACAGGTTGTGCAGCGGATGAGATCCCCTTGCGGGGTGGTGATGTTCTGCAGGATGATACAGAGCCGGTGCGCCATATCGTAACACTCCATTCCTGCATGCTCTGGGCTGTAAACCACTTCCACCACGGCACTCCATTGATACCGCCTTCCCAACTGCCTGACTTGTCCTGCTGAACGCATCCGAACCTGAAATGACCCGGCCTCTGCACCCGTCTCTATTTCCCCTGTATGGACCTGCCGGTCCGGAAATGCGGCACTCAGGGCAAGACTTGTCCCAGCAACGATGCTGCAAAAATCAATTTCAGCCATCCAATCCCTCCCATAAACAGGTTTTCCGCCTTGCATCATCTGAACGCTGCATCACCATCCCTCCATTGCCTTTGCCTCACTGTGCTTCACACCCCCCAACTAAAATGGAACAACCCCACCAGACGGCCTGGCGGGGTTGTGTGCAGCATTCACTGATATCATAATAACAGATTCAACTCCAAAAATCTTCCGGTTGTTTTCCGCTCTTTTATGCCTCTGTCGCCCCATATAGGGCCAACGTAAAATGCCTCAGCGCTTTGTCCTTGCGCTCATATACCGCCGTCTTTTCTACATTGAGCCGCTCACACAGGCGGTCAACACTCCCTTTTGACTTATTTACAAAGAGCCCTTCCAGGATCAGGCGCTCCTCCTGGTCCAGCACAGACAGCGCCCGTTCTACCATGGACACCCACAGCCTTGCGTCCTCAAGTCTGAGCTCCAACTCTTGCCTATGTACCAAATTGGATAGCAGGGCGTCCTCGCGCCTGCCGTTGCCCCTTGTCGGCGCCACCTCAGAGTTGGCGCTGCGTATGCCGCTCATGGCCGCCTTGAGCCGCTCAATCTCTTCGGACAGATTAACCAATGCCTGCCTGCGCGCCTCGTAGTCTTTCAGTTTATCAGCCGCTTCCCGTTTCCAATCCATACATTCACGCCTCTCTTTTGTTTCGGATTTTTCCATATCCGCTGACTCAATACCATACGCTGCAAAACAGGACGTTCCCTCACCCTAGACAGTCCACCCTGCCGCACCTCTTTCATTCCAACCGCCAATGCGCGGCCTCTTTCCCGTTCCTCGCGCCGCCCGTCATCCCCTTCCTACCCCAGAACCGGTTATTTCCATATCCTGTGCGTTTCTCCGGCCGTTTTCCCCAGTCGTTTGGCAGCACGCTACATATGTTGCATTTCAATTCCCAACTCTGAGGCCAACTCTTCCGGATGTGCCTTGACAAATACCCAAATCACATCTTGAAAGCAATCGCTGCAAATCAGCTTGCCCTCCCATTCATACATGGTCTCCTCCCGATATACCTCGCCCAAGCACATTTGGCACTGGCACACAGGACCATTTCTTTGAACATCACGAAGTGGATTTTGCATTGCTCTCCTCCTCCACTACTTCCATAATCATCATCTCCCTTTTTCAGCCTTCACACTGCATGAGCCATACCACATCCATCAGATGGCAAAAAGCGCCTCACATCCCGCTGCCCATCACGAAACCCAGCGCAACGGCCCACGCCAGAAGCAGGAGTGCACACAGCAGCAACCGCTGAATAACTTGTGTGAACATCCGTCCCCTCATCCGCTTTCCATCATAGCGCCCGCGGCGAAAGCAAGCCGCGGCTTGCTCTATGATTCTCAATGAACCACCCCAGTAAGGGTGCCGTTGTATCCGGCGGTTTCTCTCTTTTACTTGGACAAAATTTTTCATACTGTTCTCCTCATAGTTTACGGTCCAGAATGTGATACTATGAACATTGTTTTGCGCCTTCGTTGCGCCAGCGGCGTGCCAGCCAATCATTGCAGGAAAATGCCTCGGCCCGGACCTTTGGAACAGACCAGCAGCAATGAATTAAGCGCTCACCGCCCCTGAACCGCCTCCCATAGAGAGGTCAGCGCTCTCCCGCTCCCGTTCCTGTCCCCGCGCCGCCATCTTTTCCCCGAAGCAGAGCACCTTCTCCCGGTCTGCTTCTGAGAGATCTGGAATCACACTTTGAAACGCAGTCAAAATTTTTTCTCCTTCTCCGTCATATTGATTTTGATTCACCTCACACCTTCTTGTTGATTATGAAATTATTATATATTGCTTAATCAATATTGTCAAGCTACATTTTGTTGACTTTGCAATTATTTATTGACCCAGAAATATTTTGGTGATATAGTACCAGTAAGAGGGGAGACTTCATATGAATGACCGAATTAAAAAATTGCGTAAGGCCCTTGACCTTACGCAGCAGGAATTTGCCCAGCGGATTGGCATGAAGCAAAACAGCATTGCTTTAATTGAATCGGGAAAGCGAAATATCTCAAATCAAGCAATTCTTGGTATTTGCAGAGAGTTTCACGCGGATGAGGCGTGGCTGCGCACCGGTGATGGGTCCATGTTCATTCAAAGATCCAGAGAGGAAGAAATTGCCGCATTCATCGGAGATTCTCTCTCCACCGGAGAAGACACATTTAAAAAGCGATTTATTTCCATGCTATCTCATCTGAAGGAATCAGATTGGGAAGTCCTTGAACGCATGGCGGAGAAAATGAAAAGGGGCTGAACATTCTGTTCAGCCCTTCCTTAATATTGCTTTCACAAACGCATAAATAATGTTCATCTGCCGTTGATCCGCCTGATCCAGCCATAATTTGATCTGATCCCGCTGCTCTAGCTCCGGGGCTGACGCCTTCTTTTGTGCTTCCGTATTTTTATTGGTTCTGCCCGCGTCTATCATTGTGAGCGCCCCTCTCGTCTGTTGATACCATCATTGTAGCAAACCAGGCGTACCATAAACAGGTTTTTTCCTGTTCCCGCAAAGAACTGTACGACATAATGTGACAAATTTCACTTTTATATAGGCCCATACCGCATCGCGGCAATACGAAAACCGATTTGGAATGGGCGAACCAATGTCTCCTCTTCCCCGCGTATCCCGATTCAAATGCACTGTTCTGCGCATCAAAAACATCCCCATAGATTCCGTTCACAGGATCTATGGGGATGTTCGGTTTCTCAGGGGGTCTTCTTATCTGCTACCCTCCTCAGCGCGGATTGAGCAATCAAGACCGCCAGCTGGCAGGCCTATCCACATAGGGCATCCGAAATCCCTCCGCCACCGCTTTGCACGTCAGTTCTCCCAGATAGGTATTCAGTCCCGCCGCAAAACCGGCGTCTGTTTGCAGGGCCGCTTCCAATCCCAAGTCAGCGATTTTCAGGCCATAGGACAGTGTGGCATTGGTCAGCGCAATGGCCGCGGTTCTCGCCACCGCGCCCGGCATATTAGCCACACAATAGTGTACCACGCCATCCACCACATAGGTTGGGTTGTCATGGTAGGTTGCCTTTGTCGTTTCACAGCAACCGCCCTGGTCTACCGCCACATCCACAATCACGCTCCCCCGCTTCATGAGCGGGAGGTGCACCCGCTTTACCAGCTTTGGCGCTACGGCCCCCGGGATCAGCACCGCACCGATTACCAAGTCTGCCTCTGTCAGCGCCTTTTCGATCACTGACTCCTGACTGTACAGGGTCTGAACGCGGGCGCCGAACATCTGATCCAGCTCCGTCAACCGATCCAGGCTCTTGTCCAAAACAGTCACATCTGCGCCCAGTCCCACAGCCATCCGGCAGGCATTTGTGCCGACAATGCCGCCACCCAAAACGACAACATGGGCCTTCGGCACCCCAGGCACTCCGGACAGAAGTACTCCCATGCCTCCCATGGGCCGTTCCAGATACTTTGCCCCCTCCTGAATGCTCAGACGCCCCGCAATCTCACTCATCGGCCTCAACAGCGGAAGCCCTCCCCCAGCGTCACGAATGGTTTCATAGGCGACTGCCTTCACTTTATTTTTCAGCAGAACCTCTGTCAGCGGCCGGTTGGCCGCCAGATGGAGATAGGTGTAAAGGATCTGCCCCTCGCGCATCAGGGCATATTCGCTCTCCAATGGCTCCTTAACCTTCACGATCATATCACTGCCGGCCCACACCTCTTGCGCGGTATCCAACAGTTCCGCTCCCATGGCCTGATATTCCCCATCAACGAAACCAGAACCGTTGCCCGCTCCGCGCTGAATAAGCACCTTGTGCCTGTGGGATCTATAACTTCTCACCTGATCCGGTGTCATTCCCACACGGTATTCATGCTTTTTCACTTCTGTCACACAGCCAACAATCATACGCGCCGCCTCCTTCATTTGTCTTTTCCCAATGAACCCAATTCTATATGGATGATGATCTTTATTATATAGCAGCCAACAAAAAAAGTACATAAATGGCCTTCCGCTCCCTAATATGATTTCACATGGAGCGCAAGGATCCTTGCGCTCCTGCTTTCTGATATTCCAATCAATCTTCCATTTTACAGTCCAAAGCAAAGCAGACCTTTGCCAGGAAATCCAAATTGTCCACCTCCCTATCAAGAGATGACCGCAGCACACAGGCCCGGAAATTCCATAATTTCCGGGCCTGTAAAAAAAGACTTGGATCAGTCGTTATAGACAGGGATGTGTATGGCCTGTCTATGACAGGCCAGGGCCATTCGGCTTACGGATTAACAGCAGTTGTTACATCCACAGCCGCCGCAGCCGGAATTGCAGTTGGAACAGCCATTGCAACCGCAGTTGTTGCATCCACAGCCGCAGTTGGAATCGCAGTCGCAGCAATTGGAAGAATTGTTGCAACCGAAGTCACAGCCACACCCACAATTATTAAAGAAATTGCACATAATAAACTCCTAACCAAAGTGATTGACACTGTGTGTCTAATTCATTATACGCCGTCTCCGGAAATCGGTTCGTCTGTGCACCATCAATCCGCCCAACTGCCAGGCGCTGGTGATATCAACTGCTCTCTATCTATAAATCGGCCGCACCTGAATCATGATGCAGCCATTCTCTACCTGACACGACACAAGACCGGGGCAGCGCCTACGGCGCTGCCCCGGTCTCCGCTTGTTTTGATTGTTTCAACGGCACACTTCCGCGAAACTGTCGCACGCTCCTCTCTCAGACATCCCCATTCCCTGGGCTGTCTGCCTCCTTCTTCCTTGGCAAATGGCATAACACATCCTGCGCCAGGCGCTCAAATTCCTGATGGTGTGCGGCCTTGCGCAATCTTTTCATTGCCTTTTCCCCGCCCTCAAAGCGGACTATCAGATAACTCCAAAATTCTTTCATACGCTGCATGGCGCTGTGGCGGCTGCCAAAGGCGGCGCAGTATCCCTCATATAGGGCGTTGTGAAATGCCCGCAACGTCTCACGGTCGGCCTCTTCTCCACCTTGAAGCTTTGTGCATAGGGCGGGGTCGGCCAGCAGGCCCCGCCCCAGCATGATGGCGCCCACCCCAGGGAAATCCCGTGCGAGGGCCGTGCACTGGCCCGGTGTGGTCAAATCCCCGTTATAGCAGAGAGGGGCTTTCCCCATCTGGCAGGCATATTTCACAGAGGACATATGAACCTCCCCCCGGTAAAAGTCCTCCCGCACCCTGGGGTGGAGAATCAATTCCGATATGGGATAGCGGTTATAGATCTCCAGCAGGGTGGGAAATTCCGCCGCGGTACGCAGGCCCAGCCGCGTCTTCAGGGAGATACGCAGGGGCGCAACGGAGAAGATCTCCTCCAGCATCCGGTTCAGTTCCTCCGGATGGGCCAACAGCCCAGCCCCCTTTCCCTTGGCTACTACAGTGCCGGAGGGGCAGCCCAGGTTCAGGTTGACCTCTTGATATCCCATTTGGGCCAGCTCTCCCGCCGCCCAAAGAAAATCGGTGGCGGACTTGGTCAAAAGCTGAGGGACCACCGGGATGTCCCTGTGATCCTCCGGCAAGAGCTCCCGCAGCTCCCTGGGCGTAAAGCAGTGATTTTGCGTGGGAGCGACAAAAGGGGTAACATACCGGTCAATTCCTGGAAAATATTGGTGGTGCACCCGGCGAAACACCGCGCCGGTCAGTCCCTCCATGGGGGCGCAGTAATATTGCATATTCCTTCGCTGCCTTTTCATCGTTTCTTGTGCGGGAAAGATCAAGTTATTTTACCCTACAGCAATGGGAAGTGCAAGATTGAATCTGGTTGACTGTCGATAAAAATTCTTATTACCGTTGACAAATACACAATCTCTATTTAAAATAGGAGCAAGGAGGTGTTTCTATGAATCCACTGACATTGCGTCATCTGTCCTATGGGGTCTACACTGTAACCACATATGACCGGAAGAACAGCCGCTTGACCGGCTGTATTGCCAACAGCATTATGCAGATAACCTCATCTCCGGCCACACTGGCCCTGTCCATCAACCACGACAACTATACCAATGGTTGTATCAAGGAGCATGGGATACTGGCGGTGTCCATCCTCTCGGAGCGGACGGACGGCCAGGTGCTCTCTTTGGGCTTCACTTCCGGGCGGGACGCGGACAAGTTTGCCAGCCTGCCCTATGACCTGGTGCAGGACCTGCCTGTGCCCAAGGGGTGCATGGCCTATCTCATCTGCAAGGTAATGGACCGCATGGAGGCCTCCACCCACACCGTATTTTTGGCGGAGATCCTGGATGCCCAGGTGCTCTTAGATGAGCCCCCCATGACCTATGCCTATTACCACCAGGTGCGCAAGGGTGTCGCTCCCAAAAACGCCCCCACCTATCTCCCGGAACCTGCGCAGGAAAAAAAAGCCGTTTGGAAGTGCTCTGTGTGCGGATATCTTTACGAGGGCGAACCTCCCTTTGAGGAACTGGGAGAGGACTATGTCTGCCCGGTATGCGGCGCTCCAAAGAGCAAGTTTACACCCCAGTAGTGCGATCCACTCCGCCATCCAAGCACCCCGGTCCCGAGACTATGTGAAGCTCATACCGGAAGGAAAAAGATACAGAAGGCCCCTGTTGTAAGGAATTTTTTCTACAACAGGGGCCTTTCATGCATTGTCCCCAACCTGCGCGCACTGGCCATCCCTCAGCCGCGAATCCTGTGCCTCGCTTTCGAGATACCAGCCTTTTCCCAGCTCTTTTCTGGCCCCTTCTATTTCACCTGGCTGCTCACTTCTTTTTTGCATGTTTAAATTCATTTAAGCGTCATAATCCACAAAAATCGCAGCTTTGCATGTTTGCATCTTGATCAACAATTCAATTCATATATTTTCATAAATTATCAGCATCCCGTTCTGTTTCTGGTTTTTTTGCAATTTATATATCATTTTATGCAGCGCTATGCAGTATAAAAATCATTTTTAGAGCGGTTTTGTAATTTTTATCATTTATTCCGTTTAATCTAAAATGATTTTTGTCATATGTCATACTTGCAAAATGAATATTTGGTCTATATACTGAGGCTAAAGATTTAACGATTAAACTACGCGCATTGACTTCAGATGAAAACAGGGGGCACAGGTTATTATGTTAAAGAGTAACTATTTAAACAAAGTATACGAACAATTTATCGCCCGAAACGCCGGGGAGACCGAATTTCATCAGGCAGTTCTGGAAGTGATGGAGAGTCTGGATAAGATCGTGGACGATCACCCCGAGTATGAAGAGAATGGTATCATTGAGCGGTTTGTCGAGCCAGAACGCCTGATTGTGTTCCGGGTTCCCTGGGTGGATGACGCAGGCAAGGTTCAGGTAAACCGCGGCTTCCGCGTACAGAGCAACTCGGCCATCGGTCCCTACAAGGGCGGTCTGCGCTTCCACCCCTCTGTCAATGCCAGCGTGATTAAATTTTTGGGCTTTGAGCAGGTTCTAAAAAACTGCCTGACCACCCTCCCCATGGGCGGCGGCAAGGGCGGCTCCGATTTCGACCCCAAGGGCAAAACTGACGCCGAAGTGATGCGCTTCTGCCAGAGTTATATGTCTGAACTCTATCGCCATATCGGTCAATTTACGGACACCCCCGCAGGCGATATCGGCGTTGGGGCCCGGGAGATTGGCTATCTGTACGGTGAATACAAGCGCCTTGCCAACGCCTTTGAGGGCGGAGTCATCACCGGAAAGGGAATTTCTTATGGCGGTTCCTTGGCCCGCACCGAGGCCACAGGCTACGGCGTGTGTTATTTTACCCAAGAGATGTTGCGCTGTTTGAAGCAGGAGAGCTTTAAAGGAAAGGTGGTCTCCATATCCGGCAGCGGCAATGTGGCCATTTTTGCCTGTGAAAAGGCCACCCAGATGGGCGCAAAGGTTGTCACCATGAGCGACTCCAACGGTTATATCTACGACCCCAATGGGATCAATCTGGATTTGATCAAAATCATCAAACTGCGCGACCGCGCCCGCATCAGCGAGTATACCAAAGTGGTTCCCGGCAGCACATTTACGCCCGGATGCGACAGCATTTGGAAGGTGGCCTGTGACATCGCACTGCCCTGCGCAACCCAGAACGAGATTAACGAGGCCAGCGCTCAGACTCTGATTGACAATGGAGTGATGGCTGTGGTGGAGGGCTCCAACATGCCCTGCAACCTGGCGGCAACCGCTATGTTCCAGAAGGCTGGCGTCCTCTTTGGCCCGGCAAAGGCCGCCAACGCGGGCGGTGTGGCCGTAAGCGGCTTGGAGATGAGCCAGAACAGCATGCGCCTCAGCTGGAGCTTTGAAGAGGTGGACGCCCGCCTGAAGGACATTATGGAGGGCATTTTCCATAACGCCTATAACGCATCGGCTCAGTGCGGTGAGGAGGGCAACCTGGTGATCGGCGCAAACGTGGCCGCGTTCCTGAAAATTGCGGAAGCCATGCTGGCGCAAGGGATTGTGTAATCTGCCTCTGCCCTGGCAAGACTTCGCACAATATGATATAAAAAAGGCCTGGTATAGCGCATGCTGTACCAGGCTTTCCTGTTGATCTTTTTTTGGCGTTTGAAACAGAGATGCAGCCAGGGACAAAAAATTGCCGGAGCCGCACAGGGCCAAGCTCTCTCAGCGAGATGTTCAGAATGCGTCCGGTAGCCCATTACTTGAAAAAAGAATACGCCTCCTGTTTCGATAACCTCCTCTCGATGATTCAAAATAAACAGCAGGAAGCTGTATGGGATGGTACACCTGACGTTTTATTTGCGATAATATAACTCATCGAACATTAAAGCAGCCGGCACCCCATTGAATCCTACGGAGCACCGGCTGATTTAGTTTGTCTTATTCCAGTCCCTGTTCATGTTTTGTCAATTCACGGGTTACAGCCCCAAATCCGGACTGCCCTGAGTGGACGCATTCTCTACGGCTCTGGCGGTGGCGGCCTGCTTCTCCTCCAATGCGTCCTTCAGGATCATTTCCTTCACCTTCATCAGCCGGATGGTGTTGGCGCGCTCATTCTCATCCAGCTTCATGGAAATATACTTGATGTTCTCCTGCATCTCCGGAATCTTTACATATTCCAGGGCGTTGACCCGGCGGCGCGTCTTTTCAATCTCCTCCGCCAGCAGCTGAGAGGTCTTTTCAATCTCCGCCAGCTTCAGCATATCCTGGAGGACCTGGGCCATGGCGGCCACGGCATCGTCCAGCTCGCCGCTGGTCTGGGCGAAGCCGTAGGGGTAGATTTCACTGGGATCATCACTGCGGGTCTTAAAGTGATACGCCGGCACATTCACCGACATGATGTTTTGAAAGCTCATCTCCAGTCCCACCGCCTGCTTGGGGTAGAGCAGCGACTGCTCCAGCATCTCCGGCGACATCAGGGCGGCGGCCACCGTAAAGGAGCCGTGGGCCCTCTCAAGCCCTTCCTCCACTCTCTTCCGGATGGCCCGGTTTTCCCGCACCACGTCCATAAACTTCTTCATCAGCTCATCCCGCTTATCCTTCAGCAGCTTATGGCCCCGCTGGGCAGTCTTCAGCCGCCCCTTTAGCCGGGTCAGCTCCATCCGGGTGGGATTAATGGTGGTCAATGGCATATGGCTCCCCCCTTACTTACTCCTTGTTCGGGTAGTACTTGTCGATATGCTCCGGTTTGATGCGCTTAAGCTCACTCTTGGGCAGAATCGAGAGCAGTTCCCATCCCAGGTCCAGCGTCTCAAAGATGGAGCGGTTCTCCTCGTTGCCCTGGGCGACATAGCGCTGCTCAAACTCATCGGCAAACTTGGCGTAGAGCAGGTCGGTGGGGCTGAGCGCAGCCTCACCCAGGATGGACATGAGTTCCTTATTCTCCTTGCCCGTGGCGTAGGCGGCAAAGATCTGGTTCATGTTGCCCGAGTGATCCTCCCGGGTTTTGCCCTCGCCGGTTCCCTTATCCTTCAGACGGCTCAGGGAGGGCAGCACGTCCACCGGCGGATTGATTCCCCGGCGATACAGCTCACGGGAGAGGATAATCTGCCCCTCTGTGATATACCCGGTCAGATCCGGGATCGGGTGGGTTTTGTCGTCTTCCGGCATGGTAAGGATGGGGATCATCGTGATGGAGCCCTCTTTGCCCAGCTGCCGCCCGGCACGCTCGTACACGGTGGCAAGGTCGGTATAGAGATAGCCGGGGTAGCCCCGCCGGCCCGGAACCTCTTTTTTTGCCGCGGAAATCTCGCGCAGGGCCTCGGCGTAGTTGGTGATGTCCGTCAGGATTACCAGCACATGCATCCCCTTTTCAAAGGCCAGATATTCCGCCGCCGTCAGGGCCATACGCGGGGTGGCAATGCGTTCCACCGCCGGATCATTGGCCAAATTGGTAAAGAGCACGGTCCGGTCAATGGCGCCGGTGCGCTTAAACTCGCTGACAAAAAATTCCGACTCTTCAAAGGTAATCCCAATGGCCGCAAAGACCACGGCAAAATTAGATGCCCCGTCCAGCACCTTGGCCTGCCGGGCAATTTGGGCGGCCAGCGCCGCATGGGGAAGGCCGGAGCCGGAGAAAATGGGCAGCTTCTGCCCGCGCACCAGGGTGTTTAGCCCATCAATGGAAGAGATGCCTGTCTGAATAAACTCGTTGGGGTAATTCCGTGCGGCAGGGTTCATGGGCAGTCCGTTGATGTCCCGGCGCTCCTCGGCCAAAATGGCGGGGCCGCCGTCAATGGGTTCGCCCATACCGTTGAAGACCCGGCCCAGCATATCCCCCGACACCGCCAGCTGCAGGGGATGGCCCAAAAACCGGATTTTGGATCCGGCCAGATTGATCCCGGCAGAAGATTCAAACAGTTGCACCACCGCACTGTCGCCATTGACCTCCAGTACCTTACAGCGGCGCACCGTTCCATCGGTCATCTGAATTTCCGCCAGCTCATCATAGGTGACACCCTGCACCTTGCGCACCACCATCAGCGGGCCGGAAATTTCCTGAATGGTTCTGTATTCCCGAATCACAGCGCCTCTCCCCCCTTCTCAGCGATAACATGGAGCTCGCCCTCCATCTGATCCAGCAGGGCAGCATAGATTTCTTTATATTGGTTCGCGGGATCCAATTTCGCCCGGCCGATGCGCTCGCGGGCAGGGATGGAAAACATCTCGTCCAGCGCTCCGCCCCGCTCCGCCGCCTCGCGGCAGAGCACATCATACCTGCGGATCATAGCCAGCATCCGGCCCTGGCGATCCCACTCAGAGAAGGAGTCAATATCCACAAACGAGTTCTGCTGCAGGAAGTCCTCGCGGATCATACGCGTCACCTCCAGCGTGATCTGATCCTTTGCCGACAGGGAGTCCTTGCCCACCAGCTGGACAATCTCATTCAGGCTGGCCTCCTCCTGCAAAACGGCCATGGCCCAATCCCGGTTGAGAAGGAAATCCTTCCCCAAGTTCTCGTCAAACCAGGGCTTCAGGGAGTCCAAATACAGAGAATAGGAGTTCAGCCAGTTGATGGCGGGGAAATGGCGGCGGTAGGCCAAGGAGGCGTCCAGCGCCCAGAAGACCTTGACAATGCGCATGGTGGCCTGGGCCACCGGCTCAGACAGGTCGCCGCCGGGCGGGGAAACCGCACCCACGGCGGTCAGGGACCCGCGGCGGTCCGTTTCGCTCCCCAGGCAGGAGACCGCGCCCGCGCGCTCATAAAATTGCGCCAGACGGGAGGACAGATACGCCGGATACCCCTCCTCGCCGGGCATCTCCTCCAGCCGGCCGGACATCTCGCGCAGCGCCTCCGCCCAGCGGGAGGTGGAGTCCGCGATGACCGCCACGGCGTAGCCCATGTCACGGAAGTACTCGGCAATGGTAATCCCGGTATAAATGGAGGCCTCCCGGGCCGCCACTGGCATGTCGGAGGTATTGGCGATCAGCACCGTACGCTTCATCAGGGTCTCGCCGCTGCGCGGGTCTATGAGCTCCGGAAATTCCCGGAGTACATCGGTCATCTCGTTGCCCCGCTCGCCACAGCCAATGTACACCACCAGATCCACGTCCGACCACTTGGCCAGGGCGTGCTGCATCACCGTCTTGCCTGAGCCGAAGGGCCCGGGGATGGCCGCCGTACCGCCCTTGGCCACGGGGAAAAAGGTGTCCACAATGCGCTGGCCTGAGGATAAGGGCGCCACGGGAGGATGTTTTTGCTTATAGGGGCGGCCCACACGCACAGGCCATTTTTGCATCATGGGCAGTTCCACCTTGACGCCGTCCTCCTGCTCTAATACCGCAATCGTTTCTGTAACGGTAAAAGAGCCGGCCTGAATGGATTGAATGGTACCTCTCATTTTTGGCGGAATCATAATTTTATGCAAAATGGAAGGGGTTTCCTGGACGGTTCCAAGGATGTCGCCCCCAACTACTTTAGTTCCCGGCGTTACCGTGGGCGTAAAGTCCCACTTTTTTTCCCGGTTCAGAGCGGGAATCTCTACCCCTCTGGGCAGGTTGTTGCCCCCCACCTTCTTCATGATTTCTTCCAGCGGGCGCTGAATGCCATCGTAAATAGTTTCAATCAAGCCGGGCCCCAACTCCACAGACAGAGGCGCCCCCGTGGTTGCCACTTGGGCGCCGGGGCCAAGACCGGAGGTCTCTTCATAGACCTGGATGGCAGCCGAGTCTCCCGTCATCGTGAGTATCTCGCCAATCAGGCGCTGTTCCCCCACACGGACCACGTCTGCCATATTGGCCTCACTGAGCCCAGTGGCCACCACCAGCGGACCGGAGACCTTGACGATTGTTCCCATAGGCTTCATACCTTTCTTTCGGCGGCACAGATCAATCCGCTGCCGCTATTGATCATTGAAACACGCGGTTCTATCCGGGCAGAATCAAAACCATACTCCAAGCGCACGTTTCAACTGAAACCAGAATATGCTTTGTCCCACTGTTTTCACAACGGCCGGTATGATTACAAAATATCGGCCCCCACTGCCCGTTCCACTGCCCGTTTCACATTGGCCATGCCAATCCCCAAGGAACCCTCTCTCCCCGGGATCATAATCACTGCTGGAGTGAGGGCATCTTTATACCGCAGGATATCCGCCCCGATCTTGCAGGCCAGCTGTTCGGTAATATAGATGATGGCATAATTTTCCTTCGCCAGGTGGTGCAGGGCGGCGCGCCCCTCCTCGGGGCTCTCCACACTGTGCACCTCCAGCCCCAGCGCCTGAAAACCCAGGACACTGTCCTTACCCCCCAGCACGGCAATTTTATAGCTCACCTTGCCACCCCCTTACACATAGGCGGACCGCAGCCGTCCCCGGATGATTTCCCCCGCCAGTCCAGCCATACGCCCGGATAAAATTGTGCGGATAATGGTGGCCTCCACCTCCCGGGCATAGAGGTAGCCAATGACTGTCTCCACCCCGAACGGCACCCGCCGGGCGGCGGAGAGATACTCCATGAGCGCGTCATCGCACAGCCGCTCAAATTCGGTCAGCGGTCCATCCTCCGCATGAAGCAGACGGCTCCCCAAGGCGGCGGCCACTGCCAGGGGCCCTGTCTGGAACAGTCCGGCTAGCTCTTCTCCCCGGATGGACACAAGGGCCTGCTGGGAGACAGTTCCCCCCGGCACAAGGGCCAGGCTTAAAAAGTCGCCGCCCTTTTCCAGTCTTGCCGCCCTCACAACACAACGCAAATTGGCCGCATCCACCACCAGACGGACATACCCCCGAAGCAATTCGCTCCCTGTCTCCTCCGCCAGGTTCGCCATCTCCTCATAATAGGCCCGATCCAACCGAAAATCGGCCCGCTGGGGATCCCCGGTAGCGGAAAGAGTTTCTTTCGCCTCCATCACCGCTTTGCGCAATACGGGACTCACATCGCCCAGTTCCTCCCGGCGGTATCGCTCCAGCAACACCGCCGGGTCATAACGCCCGCCGGTCAGTAAGAGGGGCTCCGGCTGTCCCTTCCCCAGAGCCTGCATCTTCAGCAGAACCTTCATATTGTGGTAATCAAACTTAAGCTGAAACACCTGCATCACAGATTTTTGGGGCAGGGCCTGCTCCAATTCCCGGAACAGATCATTCCGGGCCTTGGAAAGCAATTGCTCCAAGCCCCCGGCATTTTGCTCCACGAGCTCCCCGTATCCGCACTCCGCCAGCACCTTGGCCGCCTCGCCGGGCTCTTTTGCCTCCAACATCCGCTCCATGCGCTCCCGGGTCAGGAGCCTGTTTTCCATGGCGTGGATGCGGCTGGACAGCGCCAGATAATCGGTATCCTTTTGGTGGGACAAGTTCGTTCCCCCCTTTTGATCTTGATTTAAGGAAAGAGCACCTTGGCTACTTCCAGCTCCAGCTGTTCCCGCTGGAGCCTGACCAGTGATTCAAAGGCGCAATTGATCTCTATGTCTCCATCTGCCATAATAAAGCCACCCTTGATGGGCCGCGTCTCCTCTGACAAAGTCAAAAGCCCTGTCCCGGTGATCATGGCGGAGGTGGTGTTCACCACTTTTTCCAGCAGCGCCCCCACCTTGGAACCGGAAAGCCCCTCGGGCAATTCAGGTACCACTTGTTTGATCATGGCCTCATTTGCGGCCAACACCACCTGTTTTCCCACGCGGGTACGGTCAGCGGGAGAAAATATCAGCTGTTCTCTCCCTGTGGTGGACGCCCTTACCGCCAACCTTGACAAAATTGTAATGTACTCCTGGTCGTCAAGCGCACACAGTTTATCCAGCGCCAGGGCAAACGCCTCGGAGAGTACTTCCTGCTTACACGCCAGCTCCAGCTTGCGCCGTTCCATATCTGCGGCCGATTCCAGTCTCTCCTGCCGCTCGGCGGCCTGCTTGCGGCCCCGCTGCAACAGCTCCTCACGCTCGCGCTCGGCCTGCTTGCGGTACTGGGCCAGGATTTCATCGGCCTGGGCCTGCGCCTCAGCCTTCAGATTTGCAATCTCCTCTTGGGCATCCTGCGTGATGCGCAGAGCGATCTTTTCAATTCCGTTCATGGGCTTTCTTCCGCCTTTCTTAGGGGTAGGCTCATCAGCTGATATAGATGATCATCAGCATGGAAGCCAGCAGCGAGAGGATGGCATAAAACTCAACTGTAATACATAATACCATGCCTTTGGCCCAGTCATCGGGCTTTTTTGCCAGAATGTTAATGGAACCGGCGGCCACACGGCCCTGTGCGATGGCGGAGATCCAGCCGCCCAATGCCATGGGAAGGCAAGCGCATAGGTATTGGAAGCCCGTTGCCACGCTCATGTCAAAGGCGGTGCCATCCATCAGCCCCATACTGAAAATTGCGAAGAACCACACCACAAGCCCGTATAGGCCCTGCGTGCCGGGGATCACCTGCAAAATCATAATTTTGCCAAATTTGGAGGGGTCCTCACACAAAAGGCCGGTCCCGGCCTCGCCGGCAATCCCGGTCCCCTTGGCAGAGCCGATCCCTGACAATGCCGCCGCCAGACCCGCGCCCAAAAGTGCGATAGGCAGGCCCCCGATCATCTCAAAAAACATGCTTACTCCTCCTAATTTACCTTGTCTTTTTTCCTATTCACCGCGCTCCATCGCACGGAAATAGCCTGTTTCACTTCACAATGTCCACAAATTTTGTATCAAACTCCAGGGGCTTAAAGGGCCGCCCTCCGTCCATATAAAACTTGTTAAAAAATTCCAGGCATTGCAGGCGCAGGTCGTGGACATAGCAGCCCAGCAAATTCAGCGCAAAATTCAATGTATTTCCCGCCAGGGATACCACAATAAACACAATTATATTTCCCGGGATCGCGCCCAAGGTGTTAAACACCTGGGCAATCACCGACCCGGCCAGCATCAGCGCCATCAGTCTGGAATAGGACAAAATGTCGCCAAAATACCCTGTAACCCCGTTATATACCGCACCAAACACCGCGGTGATTTTCCCAAAGCCCTTGGCGTTGCGCCCGGAGCCGGCCACCAGCATCACGCAGCCGGTCACCAGCACCACAGGTATACCCGCTATGGTTCCCACGTCCAGGATTGCCAGGGCGATTCCGGCGAAAATGACCCACCATGTCACATCATCGCAAATACCGTCAATGAGATGCCCGTCTTTGATTTTTTTGACGAAATCAATGGCCATACCGGTGATCACGTGAACCGCGCCCAACGCCATGGAGCCAATTAAAATCCGGAGCGTATCGTCCAGTGGGGTAAACAGGGGCTTATAAAACCAGGTAAAGGTGCTGTCCGGATTGATCAGCTTCAAGAGCTGCGGGATAAAATCCCCAAAAAATCCGCCGGTTACCGCGCCCATGATAAATGTACTGACCCCGGCAAGCCCCATCAGCGCAAAGAGATGATACATCCCCTTTCCCTTTTTGGGTTTTATCTTCTTTAGCACAAAGACAGAGGCCAGCATCATGACAAGGCCATATCCCATATCCGCCATCATGATGCCGTAAAACAAAATAAAGAAGGGGGCCATCAGCGGATTTGGATCCACCCCGTTATAGGCCGGCAGGGAATACATCTCCGTCACCATATTGAGCGGCTGAGTCAGCGCGTTGTTCTTTAGCTTCACCGGCACCATTGGATAGTCCTCCTCCGCAGGATCCTTGACCTCCCACGCACAGGAGTACTGTTCCAAAACCTGCCTGACGCTCTCCCAGCTCTCCGCCGGAACCCAGCCCTCCAGCAAAAAGGTGGTCCCTGTATCCACCATGCGGCTTCGGGCCTCCTCCCGCTGGATCTCCTGCGCTGCACGGTCAATCAGCCAGCGCAGCCCCTCCCGCCGGTCCCCCAGGGAGCGAATCAAATCCTCCTCCACCGCAATTTCTTGGGTAATCTTCTCCAGCCGGGCATCGATCCGCCGGTCATTTTCCAGTGCCGTTCCCGACCACTCCCGCAGATTTGCCTTGGTCCAGCCATATCCTTTCAGTATCTCCTGCACCTCCTCGTGCACCGCGGTATGGCAGATAAATAGGATATATTGTACCTCCCGGTCTCCCCCGGCCCGCTGGAGCTGTACCAGCTCGCTGACTGCCAGCGCCGCGCCCTCCATCTCATCAAAGGAAATGGCGGCTGGAACGGTGGCAAACTCCACCGCTGTCTCCCGGGTAGAGGGCAAATCCAGTGGCACGTCCAGCGTAAGCCATGGAGCAAGGGCCGCCTTGTTCCCCTGAAGCTTGCTCTGCTCCGCGCAGAGGGACTGAATGCGCCGCTGCGCGCCGTTGATATCCCGTGCCGCCTGAAGAGCCGCCTTTCCGGCTGTTGGATCAAAGAGCTCCGCTTCACTGACCTGCGCCCGCGTCCGGAAGAGTCCCCCTTTTTCCGGGGCATACTGGTTGAGCACCGTTATGGCGTGTTCTCCCGCCTGCCTTTCCTCTCTGGCCCGACTCAGCGCCTGCATATCAGGGCGCTGCAAAGGAACCCAATCGGCAGCTTCTTCCCGAAAAGACGGCTGGTCAACTTCCACGCAACCCATACGTTGGAGCTGCTGCAAAATTGCAGGGCGGTCTTCCAGCAGGGCCATGAGATGCAATTGCTTCATTTTGACAATTGCCATCAGCTATTCACTACCCTTTCCGCAATGAGTGTTGCAGCCTGCTCCAGCCGCGTCTGGGCCGACTGTTTCAAGGTTTCGCAGCTCTTTGCCGCCTCATCCAAACGCGTTTTGGTCGTCCCTTGCGCCGCTTGCTCTGCCTGGAGTATCATCTCTTTGACGCTGGCCTCGGCAGTCTGTCGGCTCTCCTCCAAAATACGCTGTCCCTCCTTCTGAGCGGCCACAAGCTGGTGGCGGCACTCCGCCATTGCTGCCTCCTTGCGGCTTTGGATGAGCTGCTCGGTTTCTGTTACCCTTTTAAGTTCCTCCATTGCCATGCCTCTTTCACCGCCTTTCATCTGCGCAATCCTGCGCCAGGATGGGTATCCGCCTCTTTTTTGATCTATTCTCTCTGCCCGCCGTTTTAGACCCTCCACAGATCGGAACGGACAGTGGTGAAACTCTTTTCATAGTCAAAACAATACATGTTTCTTATTTTAGGTCAATCAACTCAAAAACGCAAGACTTTCTTCCTTGTCCGTCATCTAAATTTTTCTATTATTCTGATTATATGATAAAAAAACGTACTTTATCTTTTTATTTTACTCTTTTTTATCACTTCTCTTTGTAAAAACAAAAAATGCCAACTCTCCGATGTTTCAGAGAGCTGGCACGCAATGCTGATTTTTTGTGTTGTGACCAGCTGACTAAAATGAGGCCAGCGCCAACTGCGCCTGACTTTGCGTTTCTTCCTCCTCAAATGCGGAGACCACCGCAACAAGGCGCTCCTCACCTCGGGTGATGCCTGCCTCAGATAGCTGTACCTGGGTGATCTCTTCTCCCACCCAAATCCGCTGGGCATATTCCTCCAGGCCCTGCGCGTCCAATCCGGTGAGGGTATCCTCCCCGGTGAGTACCCCATCAGGGCAGCGTATAGACAGAATTATGTTATATGGCTCCAGCGCTGCCTTAGCTTTTTCCAGAAACGCATCAATGACTGTATTCAGGTTTTCCTTATCATAGACTGCTCCAGGCTTAATCCACCCCAAATTTCCCCTGTTCGGATAGCCGCAGTTATCCAGCAGGATTTCATCAAAGCCCATCCGCGCCAACTCCACCATGCGCTGGATCAGATACTCCTGCACCGTGTCGCTGGCAGGAGAGACCCAGCGTATCCCATCCGGGTCAGACCAGCGGTACCCGCTGTTGCTGCGGATGGCTACAGCAAACTCACTGGACAGGGGAAGCGTTTCATCCTTGAAACAGGATATCCGCGCCACAGTGTAGATATCCCCCTTGTTCAAATCGGAAAGCAGTCGGTTCAATTCCTCTGTCCCCACAACCAATCCCAAGCTGGAAGCCAGCGCATCCTCCAGGTACCATTGCAGCTGCCCCTGATCATTTTTCATGTCCAAAATGACGCCGCTGGCCCCCGCCTCCTGTACTGAGCGCTCCACTCTCCCCTCTGATACCGCGGAAATGGGGAGGTAGATCAGCCTCTGAGCCGGTTCAGATTCGGGTTCGGGTTCAGGCTCAGGTTCCGCTGTCTTCACCTCGATATTGACCGGGTCAGCCTCCGATATGGCGGATTGAGCTGCGTTCCCACTAAAAAATGGAAATGGAATATCAAACCGCACGCCGTCATCTGTGTAAACGATATAGTTCTGCCCATAAATAAGGACTCCTCCAGCCAGCACCACCAAAACAGTGAGCACAGCCGCAATGATTTTCAAAATATCTCTGGCAGTCCTTCTACCCCGATAGGTTCCATAGCCTCGTTTTTGTCCTGCCATAGGCATACCCCTTCCTTTGAAGAGAGTTGCTCTCCGGGAAAAATAATCCGCACACTATATTATTTCTATTTTAGGTTATTATATCAGTAACAAATCCAAATCGCAAGGCCCCTGCAATCCAAACATTGAGATTTTACTTTTTATTCGGGGTTGGTTGAAAAATCAGGGCGTTTGGCATATCTGACAGATTTTTTCCAAGACAAGCCGATTTTTCCCAGGCATACTTGCTTTATGGAAAAGAAAATCGGAGCAATATGGCGGAACATATGGCGATGGGACGGGCGTCTGGTTTTTTCAAACCGTCCCGAAATAATAAAAGCACATTCTTCCCAGTTTCTCATATTAAAATGCCGCCATTGGGCTGAAGCACCTGTCCTGTGAGATAGGACGCCCGCTCGGTACAAAGAAAATAGATGACCTGCGCCACCTCCTCCGGCGCTCCAATCCGCCCCATCGGCATCTCCTCTTTTAACGCTTGCAAATCGGCGGGGGACAGGTGGCTGTTCATCTCAGTGTCAATTACGCCCGGAGCAACGCAATTCACCCGAATTCCGGAGGGGCCCAGCTCCTTGGCCGCCGCCCGGGTCAACCCAATCACCCCTGCTTTCGCCGCGGAGTAAGCCGCCTCACAGGAGGCGCCCGTCACGCCCCACATGGAGGAAACCGTCACAATGGCGCCCTGCTTCCGGCACACCATGCTCCGTGCGGCCTGACGCAGAGGAAAAAATACCCCGTCCAGATTCACCGCCATCGTCTCCCGCCACTGCGCATCCGTACAATCGGTCAGCAGCCCAAAGCGCCCCGCCCCCGCATTGCACACCAGCGCATCCAGCGCGCCCATCATCTCTTCCGCCTGCCGCACCAGGTCTGACGCCTGAAGCGGGTCTGAGAGATCGGCCTGCAGCATCCCGGCAGCGCAGCCGTTTTCCCGCAGCTCTTCGACCAGGGCCGCCGCCCGCTGCTCAGACCGGTGAAAATGAACGCCCACTTGCCATCCGCCAGCGGCAAAAACCCGCGCGGTTTCCGCGCCGATTCCCCGCGCAGCCCCTGTAATCAAGACATTCCGTGCCATAGCAATGTTCTCCCCTTCCACCCTCAATCAGCCAAACCAGTGGAGCAGCGCCATATAGCAGGCAGTTCCCCCTAAAATGGACAGCAGATCGTTATTCTTCCACCACTGCAGTGCCACCACCAACAGGCATGCCGTCAATGCCGGCACCCATCCCCCGGGTGCGGCAAAGGTCAACTCCCTCAAGCAGTAGACCACCAACATCGCCATAATCGCGGACGGCAGCGTACGGCTCAGCCGGAGCACAATCTGGGGCGGTTCCTTTCCATGGTCAAATAAAAGGAAGGGAAGTGCCCGGGTAAAAAATGTCACCGCAGCCATGGCAGCAATGAGCAGTAAGCTGTGTACGCTGTGGCTCATATCTGCACCTCTCCCCTCTGGGATTGCCGTCTCAGGGCCAGGACTACCACAAGTATTGCCAGTGCCCCTAACAGCATACTGTTCTTTGCCCCAAAGATCATACGGCTTACCACCGTAACGCCCAGACCCAGAAGCGCCGGCACATGGTCCCTTGTCCCCTTCCACTGGCTCACGGCAATCACCAGGAACAGGGCCGTCATCGCAAACTCCACACCCTGTGGAATGGAACCCACCAGCGCCCCCATCAGGCTGCCAAGCAGTGAACCCAGAATCCAATACCCGTGATTGAGTGCGGCCACCGCGAAGAAAAAGTCATGCTCATCCACTCCCGGGGGCACGGTCGCCCCGGTCAGCAGCGCATACGTTTCGTCTGTCAGGGCGAAAATCATATAGGGCTTGCGCCAGCCCATCCCACGGAACTTGTCCAACATAGACAGGCCATAGACCACCTGGCGGAAGTTCAGCACCAGAGTTAACAGGGCGGTCTGCCCCACAGAGGCTCCCGCGGCCAACAGGGAGACCCCTAAAATCTGGCCTGAACCGGCATAGATGATCACACTCATCAGCACAACCCACAACGGGCCATAATCCGCCGCCGCCATTAAAAGGCCGAATGCCGCACCCAGAGGGAGATACCCCATCATCACCGGTATGGTGGCGCGCGCTGCAAAGGCCAAAAGCTGTCGATTCATTGACGTTCTCTCCTCTCCGCGTCCCGGCAGGGGAAGCGGCTCTCCCATTTTACCTGTTTTTTCTCCGTGTTGCAACGATCGTTTCTCTGGTTTTCTTACCGCTGTTAAAATCATGATAAAGTTCACAATATATCCTTGATTTTCACTTTTCTCCCCCATATAATGATATCCAAATCCCCCCAATGACGTCAAGCTTGGAATGGGCCTTAAGTAAATGCTGACTCCATGCTGCTTGTCCCGCCGGAGATGGGGCAACCGCTTATCCATCAAGACAGAAAATCGTCCCTTTCTGATTGAATCGGTGGTTCCTTAAAAATATTGAACATTTGGAGCGACAGACCTTGAACACAATGCTTTTTATCTACAATCCTATCTCAGGCAAGGGGCGCATCTTGGATGAGCTCTCCTCTATCCTGGATATTTTCACCATGGCCGGATTCCTCGTCACCGTCCGGCCAACCCAGTTTAAGGGAGAGGCCACAGCCCTTGCCGCCACGCTGGGTGGGTCATTTGACCGCGTGGTGTGCGCGGGGGGAGACGGCACGCTCAGTGAAACGGTAGCTGGTCTCATGCAGTTGGAGCATCCGCCCATTTTAGGCTACATCCCCACGGGCTCTACCAATGACTGCGCAACCACCCTTCACTTGCCCCGGGATATTCTGAAGGCGTCCCTGGTCGCCGCCAAGACCGGTGTTCCCCGCCCCTGGGACGTTGGGATGCTCAACCAGCACTCCTTTGTCTATGTGGCGGCCTTTGGCGCGTTCACTTCGGTGGCCTATGACACACCGCAGGAGTTAAAAAATACCTTCGGCCATCTGGCTTACATCATGGGCGGCGTGGCCGCCATCCCCTCCATCACTCCCTTTCATTTAAAAGTGAAGTATGATGAAACTATGGTGGAAGATGACTTTTACTATGGAATGGTATGCAATACGGTCTCTGTCGCCGGTATGAAAGCGCTGCCCACTGACAAGGTGGAACTGGACGATGGCTTGTTTGAGGTTGTTTTAGTACGAAAACCCACCAGCATCTCCGATGTTTCGGCCAGCCTCCAATCCTTGATCCGTCAGGCTCCGCTGGAGGAGGGCGCAATTCTCTCCTTCCGCGCGGCCCAGCTTACCATAGCCAGTGAGCAACCCATTCCATGGACCCTGGACGGGGAGTATGGAGGAAGCCATACCCTCTCCCTGATCGAAAACCGCCAGCGCGCCCTGACTATTTTACAGGGACAGTAACAGCGTTCCATAATACATGGGCGCCGCAATTTTATTTGTATGAGACGTAAACGTGTGTCTCCGCCTCTGGGTGCGGAGACACACGTTCTGCGTTTACAGGTTCCAGCCGCATTCCATTAGGGGGATAACGGCAATTGAGGCTATGTCAGCGCCACATCTTTCCTCTATAAGCACAGTCATATGCCTTATGATGTACCGCCGCCCCTTGGAAACGCGTTCCCCACGTTCTTAACACCGGTTACCAGCGCCGCCAGAACGGCTTTTTTTTCTGCAGGCGCTCCAAGGCCTTTTGGGCGTCCTGCTCTCCTTTTTCCGCGGCCGCCTCATAATATTTCCGGGCTTTTTCCTGATCCGCCTTTACACCCAGTCCCTGTTCATAGCAGTAACCTAGGGAATACAGGGCGGTCTTATTCCCCTGATCGGCAGACAACTGGTATAGCCGCACTGCCTCTTGTAAATCCTTTTGGACACCGCGGCCCTTTTCATAGCAGTCAGCCAGATTGCATTGGGCTGATGGGTGCTCCTGCTGTGCCGCCTTGCGATACCAGTAAACCGCCTTTTCAAAGTCCTGAGGCACGCCCAGCCCGTTGTCGTAACTCCAGCCCAGCAGAAACTGCGCTCTGGCAAACCCCCGTTCAGCCGACTTGGCATACCACTCTGCCGCCACTTTCTCATCCTTTTCCACGCCTCTGCCATGCTTGTAGCAGATTCCCAAATTACATTGGGCGGCTGAATACCCCTGATCCGCTGCGGCACGGTAGAGCCGCACAGCCTCCTCCCAGCTCTGCTCCACTCCCTCTCCGGTCTCATAGCACAGGCCCAGGTTGCACTGGGCGCGGGCCTGTCCCTGGTCGGCCGCTTTCCGGTACCAGGCCGCGGCCTGGGCCATATCCCGTTGCACGCCCTTGCCGTATTCATAACACCAGCCCAAATTACATTGGGCGGTTGAATACCCCTGGTCTGCTGCAACGCGGTAGAGCCGCACAGCCTCCTCCCAGCTCTGCTCCACTCCCTCCCCGGTCTCATAGCACAGGCCCAGGTTGCACTGGGCGCGGGCCTGTCCCTGGTCGGCCGCTTTCCGGTACCAGGCCGCGGCCTGTGTCATGTCCTGTTGCACACCCTTGCCGTATTCATAGCACCAGCCCAGATTACACTGGGCAATGGAATATCCCTGCTCGGCAGAGGCGCGGTAGAGCCGCACAGCCTCATTCCAGCTCTGCTCCACTCCCTCGCCCGCCTCATAGGAATAGCCCAAGCTGCACTGGGCGCGGGCATCGCCCTGATCGGCCGCCTTCTGGTACCAGTGCGCGCCCTGTACAAAGTCCTGCGTTACGCCCTTGCCCCGCATGTAGCAGGCGCCAAGGTTGACCTGGGCACCGGGATGGCCCCGCTGGGCGGCTGCAACATAGTGTTCCACAGCCTTTTCCAGATTCTGTTCTCCGGCAACCCCCCACTCGTAGAAAATGCCCGCTGCGTACAGTCCTCGGGGGAAATTTTGCTCCGCGGACGCGGAGTACAGGCGAAACGCCTCCTGCTTGTCTTCCGCGATACCCTTTCCATATTCGTAGCACCAGGCCAGATTGCATTGGGCCGGGGCATACTGTTGGTCCGCGGCGGCACGGTAATATTCCACCGCCTTTTCCCAACTCTGCTCTACCACCTGACCCGATTCGTAGTACCAGCCCAGACTGAACTGGCCTCGCGGGTTGCCATTTTCCGCAGCGCGCTGGAACCAGGAAAGCGCCTGCGCCAGACTCTCCTCCACACCTTTGCCGTTTTCATAGCACCAGGCCAAATTGCACTGGGCGCGGCTATTTCCCAGTTCTGCGGCTTTATGGTAAAGCTGCGCCGCCTTCTCCCAGCTTTGGGGCACACCCTGCCCTATTTCATAGAAGTAGCCCAGGTTACACAGTGCCCGGGTGTGATCCTGTCCCGCCGCCAGTTCATACCAATGGACAGCCTGGGCAAAGTCCTGCTCCACGCCCTTGCCGCTTTCATAGCACCAGGCCAAATTGCATTGGGCGGAAGAGTAATTTTGCTCCGCGGCCGCCCGGTAAAGCTCCACGGCCTTCTCCCAGCTCTGCTCCACTCCTTGTCCCATCTCATAGCACAGGCCCAAGCAGCATATCCCTCTGGAATCGTCCTGCTCCGCGGCCTGAGTATACCAGTAAAAGGCCTGGTCATAGTCCCGTTCCACACCGGCGCCGTCCTCATAGCACCGGCCCAGGTTGCACTGGGCACGGGCGTACCCCCGCTCTGCAGAGGCGCGGTACAGCCCTGCTGCCCGCGCTAAATCGCGGTCTACGCCCTCTCCGCTCTCATAGCAGACGCCCAGATTGCACATGGCCCGGGGGTTCCGCTTCTCCGCCGCCCTGCCATACCACTGTACCGCCTGGCCAATATCCTGGGGCACGCCTTTACCAAACTCGCAGCACCAGCCCAAATTGCACTGGGCAATCGCATCGTCCTGTTCCGCGGCGGCGCGGTAGAGCTGCACGGCTTTTTCCCAGCTCTGCTCCACCCCTTCTCCCGCCTCATAACAGTATCCCAAATTGCACTGGGCCGGACCATACCCATCCTCTGCCGCCAGGCCATACCAATAGGCCGCCCGTTCAAAATCCTGTTCCACGCCCTTACCCCGTTTATAACAGGTGCCCAAGCTGGTCTCAGCGGGATGGTAATTTAGTTTTGCGGCGGCGCGGTAGAGCTCAATCGCTCTCCCCATATCCTTCTCCACCGCAATGCCCCATTCATAAAAAATCCCCAGGGAGTGGAGACCACGCGGAAATTGATGTTCCGCCGCCTCCTGGTACAGCTCCAATGCCCGGGTCTTGTCCTCAGGCACCCCTTTGCCGTACTCATAGCACCAGCCCAGATTGCATTGTCCCGGAGCGTAACCTTGGTCCGCCGCGGCCTGATATAGCTCCACGGCTTTCTCCCAGCTCTGTTCCACCCCTTCGCCGGCCTCATAGCAGTAGCCCAGCTTGGTCTGGGCGGGGGCATACTCCTGGGTAGACGCGGTGGTGTAATAAGCGGCCGCCTCCTCCCAGCTCTGGGACACCTGACGCCCCGACTCGTAGAACAGACCCACACAATAGTTGCCCCGGGGGTAGTCCTGATCCGCCGCCTGGGTATACCAGTACAGGGCCTGTGCCAGGCTCTCCTCCACACCCTTGCCGTGCTCAAAACACCAACCCAGGTTACACTGGGCGGGGGCATACCCCTGGTCGGCCGCGGCGCGGTAAAGGATAGACGCCTTCTCCCAGCTCTGGGGTACCCCTTTGCCCTGTTCATACAAAAGCCCCAGCTCGGTCAGAGCCACGGGATAGTTCTGATTTGCCGAATATTGCAGATAGTAAAGTGACTCCTCCTCGTTGGTTTCCTTCTGGTCCTGACTATATAAAAACCAACTGTGTGGTGTAATCGCACCCTCTTCAATGGGCACAAAAAAGCATCCCTCGCAGTGTGGACAGCTCTTCTGTTCCGCATCGGCGGTGATAAATCCACACCCGGGCGTATCGCAAATGTAAAATTCCATGTTCCTCACTTCCTTCTATAGAATCCTGCTCTATCTGTACTGTATTATGTCCGCTTCAGCAGCATCTGCCAAATACCGCAACATTTCTATTGGCATTTTAACATACCATTTTAGGCCATGCAACTGTTATCCCCATAGAAAAAAGGAACAATTGACAGACAAAAAAGAATTCTGTTTGGACATAAAAACGACTCCGGATGAGACCCATCCGGAGCCGCCGCGCAGAATTCACTTGGCCTTTTCATGTCCCTTTTTTGCCCTGCCCTGAAGTTCAGGGACAGGCGGCGCCTCATTTTTGGGGATGTGCAGCTTTTTATTGCTTTCTGTCCCATGAGGCTCCTTAGGATCTGGCCTTCGCATACCCGCCTTTGCCATGTTATGACCTCTCCTCTCCATTGCGCTGCGGGCACAAGACCATAATGCCTGGCCATAAAAATGTGCATGCAGCGCGGTTTCACGCAGTGAGAACACCGTGCACTGAACTCAAGCTTACATGAATTTAAACTGATCACACGTCCAGACATAGTTTTGTGCCATTTCGTGTAAAATATTCCGGTAGGGCGCAGCAATTTCTTTGCAGGGAGGAAGGCTCCATTTTATTTCTTCTCCCTTGCCAAGATTGGAAATCTCATCTATAATGTGAAAATAAGCGTTTATGGGAATTGGCAGAACCAGACTCAGAAGAAGAGGGAGAGAACCATGACAAGCAACGAAAAAATACAATTGATGGTCACTGCATGTAAGGTTCGCATAGGAATTATCGAGGCCACCCACGCAGCAAAGGCTGGTCATCCGGGCGGCAGCCTGTCCGCCGCCGACCTGTTCACCTACCTGTACTACAAAGAATTAACGGTGGCCCCCGCCACCCCCAAAGAGCAAGACCGGGACCGCTTTGTCCTCTCAAAGGGGCATACGGCGCCCGGCCTGTACGCTGTACTGGCCCAACGCGGCTTCTTCCCCGTGGAGGATTTGACCGGCCTGCGTCAAATCGGCTGCCACTTGCAGGGCCACCCCAACATGAATCTCACTCCAGGGGTGGATATGTCCACCGGATCGCTGGGGCAGGGCATCTCTGCCGCCGCCGGTATGGCGCTGGCCGCGAAATATCAAAATAAGGACTGCCGTGTTTATACCCTGCTGGGAGACGGTGAAATTCAAGAGGGTCAGGTCTGGGAGGCATTGATGTTTGCCTCCCACTACAAGCTGGACAACCTGTGCGTTATCATAGACAACAATAATCTGCAAATTGACGGAGCGATTTCCGATGTGATGAGTCCCTACCCCATTGCGGAAAAGCTGCGCGCCTTTGGTCTGGAGGTGTTGGAGATCGATGGGCACGACTTTGACCAGATGGAGACCGCCTTTGCCCAGGCCAGAGAAACCAAAGGGAGGCCCTTTGCCATCGTCATGAAGACCGTCAAGGGCAAAGGAGTGTCCTACATGGAGCAACAGGCCGCCTGGCACGGCAAAGCGCCCAATGATCAGGAATATGACACCGCCATGCGGGAACTGACCGCGGCGCTGGCCGGATTGGAGGGGAAGTAGCGTGAAGATTTACGCTGCTTCCTGAATGGATATTTTGTGCCCTAAAATGCCACGAAAGGGATGGATATTACTATGGCAGAGACCAAAAAAATCGCCACCCGGGACAGCTATGGCGCCGCGCTCAAGGAACTGGGCGCTGCGCATGACGATCTGATCGTCTTTGACGCGGATCTGGCGGGCGCCACCAAAACCGGCGTCTTCAAAAAAGAATTCCCCCGCCGCCACTTCAATTGCGGCATTGCCGAGGGGAACATGATGTCTGTGGCCGCCGGCGCGGCCGCCATGGGCCTTGTCCCCTTCGCCTCCAGCTTTGCCATGTTCGCCGCGGGCCGGGCTTTTGAGCAGGTGCGCAACTCCATCGGCTATCCCCATTTAAATGTGAAAATTGGCGCCACCCATGGCGGCATCTCCGTGGGGGAGGACGGGGCCAGCCACCAGTGCTGCGAGGACTTTGCCCTGATGCGCTCCATCCCCGGCATGGTGGTGCTGTGCCCCAGCGATGATGTGGAGGCCCGTGCCGCTGTCAAAGCCGCCTACGAACACCAGGGGCCCGTCTACCTCCGCTTTGGCCGCCTGCCCGTCCCGGTGTTCCATCAGGAGGAGGACTTCATCTTCCAGATCGGTAAGGGGGAGATCCTGCGCCAGGGCTGCGATGTGGCGATCATAGCCACCGGCCTGATGGTCAATGAGGCGATTGAGGCGGGCTACGCGCTGGCCGAATGCGGTATCCAGGCCCAGATCATTAACATGTGCTCCATCAAGCCTCTGGACGAGGCGCTAGTGGTTCAAGCCGCCCAGACCTGCGGCAGAGTGATTGCCTGTGAGGAGCACTCCATCATTGGCGGCCTGGGCGAGGCTGTGGCGGGAGTCCTGGCGGAGCGGTGCCCTACCCCCATGCGCCGCATCGGAGTCAACGATGTGTTCGGCCACTCCGGCCCCGCCACCGCGCTGCTCAAGCAGTTCGGTCTGTCGGCGGAGCACATCGCGCAGGTAGCCAGAGACTTTTGCGGAGAGTAACCTGAGCCCAAGGATTGGCTAACCCCCTATGCTTTATTCACCCCGCTTGAAAGGAGCCCTCTGTCCCATTTTCGGGATAGAGGGCTCCTCCATGTTTTCCGAATCCGCTGCCGGCTTTCAGGGATCCTCCACAATTTCGCCGCATCTTCCCCTCAATCGTCAGAAGGCGGCACAGGTTGAAATACCTCTTCCTCCCGCACTGCGCTCTCTTCGCCGTTTCTCTGCGCCGCAATCAGCAGGTCAATGGCATCGGCCACTTGGGCCGCTAACGCAAAATACATGGTTTTGTAATCCGGCATATTCATCACCTCACAGTTTGTTTTAAGGTATATTCCCTTGAATAAAAATATGGGAATACCCCTTACGGCATACTGAATGCAGGAGGCGATGTTCCATGTATGAGAGAGTCCGAGCCATGCGGGAAGACCGGGATATGACCCAGGCCCAGATAGCGCGGCTGCTCCATATCCACCAGACTACCTATTCCGATTATGAACTGGGCAATTTAAACATTCCCATTTCCATCCTGATTCAGTTGGCCGATCTGTATGCGACCAGTGTGGATTACCTGGTGGGCAGAACGGATGTGACAGCTCCATACTCCCATAAAAAAGTATAACAATGGTTCAAATCGCAACAGAGCCCCACACCGTTTTTGCGGTGTGGGGCTCTTCGTCCCTATGGAACGGGATGCTCCTCAGAAATCAGTCTTCCATGCTGTACATCTTCTGCATCCGCACCAGCTTGTTGTAGCGCTGCTTAGCCTCCCGCTCGCTCTCTGCGAAGAGCACCTCGGCGCGCTCCGGGAAGGAGCGGGTGAGGGAGGAGTACCGGGCCTCGCTGAGCAGGAACTCCTGATAGCCGTCCGCCGGGGCCTTGCTGTCCAGGATAAAGGGATTCTTCCCCTCCTCCTTCAAGGCGGGGTTGAAGCGGAACATGTTCCAGTAGCCGCAGTCCACCGCCTTCTTCATCTCGGACTGGCAGTTGGCCATGCCGCCCTTGAGGGAGTGCATCTCACAGGGGGAGTAACCGATGATGAGGGAGGGGCCGGGATAGGCCTCCGCCTCGGCAATGGCCTTCAGTGTCTGGTTCATATTGGCGCCCATGGCGATCTGGGCCACATAGACATAGCCATAGGTCATGGCGATCTCCGCCAGGGACTTCTTGGACACGCTCTTGCCCGCCGCGGCAAACTGGGCCACCTGGCCGATATTGGACGCCTTGGAGGCCTGGCCGCCTGTGTTGGAGTACACCTCAGTATCAAAGACAAAGATATTGATGTCCTCTCCGGATGCCAACACGTGATCCACGCCGCCAAAGCCGATATCATAGGCCCAGCCATCGCCGCCGAAGATCCACACAGACTTTTTGACCAGGAAGTCCTTCTGGGCCAGAATTTCCTTGGCCAAGGTGCACGCCTCGCAGTCGCAGTGGGTTTCACCCGCCGCCTTCAGGGACTTCATGTGCGCCAGGAATTCGCCGTGCTGGCCGCCAAATGCCTCTTTGCTGGCGGGGCTGTCCAGGAATGCCAGACATTCCTCCACGGGCATGAGGCACTGCTCCAGGGCCGTGATATATTCTTCGGTGGCCTTGCTGTTGGCTTCGCCGTCACGCATGGTGTTCAGCCACTTCTGAGCCGCCTCTTTCAGTTCGGGGTAGGCATACTCCACCGCGATCAGGGCGCGGGTCTTCTGTTCCAACTGCTCACGCACCGCCTGCTGTCCCAGGTACATGCCCAGACCGTGCTCGGCATTGTCCTCAAACAGGGAGTTTGCCCATGTGGGCCCCTTGCCCTTTGCGGTGGTGGTATAGGGAGAGGTGGCCGCCGGCCCACCCCAGATAGAGGAGCAGCCTGTGGCATTGGAGATATACATCCGCTCGCCAAAGAGCTGGGTGACAAGCCTTGCATAGGCGGTCTCGGCGCAGCCCGCGCAGGAGCCGGAAAACTCAAGCAGCGGCTTTTTAAACTGGCTGCCCTTGACGCTGAGATCCGCCAATTCTTCCTTCACGGTGACATTGTCCACCATGTAGTTAAAGACCTCCTGCTGTTCCAGCTCCTGCTCCTGGGGCACCATTGGGAGCGCATGGGTGGGACAGACGTTGGAGCAGACGCCGCAGCCCATACAGTCCAGGGGGCTGATGGCAATGGAGAACTGGTACACACCCTTGCCCTTGCCGGCCTTGGTATCCACAATCTTGGCGGCCGCAGGGGCGTTTGCGCTCTCCGCCTCCGTCAGTGCATAGGGGCGAATCGTGGCATGGGGACAGACATAGGAGCACTGGTTACATTGGATACACTTGCTGGTGTCCCAAGTGGGCACTGTGACGGCCACGCCGCGCTTTTCATAGGCGGACGCGCCCTGCTCAAAGGTGCCGTCAGCATGAGAGACGAACGTGGAGACGGGCAGGCTGTCGCCATCCATGCGGCCCACGGGATCCAGGATAGAATTTACCATCCTGGTCAGCTTTTCCGGCCCGGAGATGCGGGTTTCATCCTTCTCATCACTGGCGCTGGCCCAGGAAGCGGGCACCTCAATCTTTTTGTAGGCGGTGGCCCCCGCGTCAATGGCCTTGTGGTTCATCTCCACAATGTCCGTGCCCTTCTTGGCGTAAGAGTCTGTGGCGGCGTCCTTCATGTACTGGATGGCCTCCGCCTCCGGCATAACCTTCGCCAGGGCAAAGAAGGCGGATTGGAGAATGGTATTGGTGCGCTTGCCCATGCCGATTTGGTCGGCCAGGCCAATGGCATCGATGGTATACACCTGAATGCGATTCTGGGCAATGTAGCGCTTGGCCACGGCGGGCATGTGCCGGTCCAGTTCCTCCGCGTTCCACTGGCAGCTGATAAGGAACACGCCGCCCGGCTTCACATCGCGCACCATGGGAAATCCCTTGATGATATAGGAGGGATTATGGCAGGCCACAAAATCGGCCTTGTTGATGTAATAAGGACTCTTGATGGCCTTGTCGCCAAAGCGCAGGTGGCTGATGGTCACGCCGCCTGTCTTCTTGGAGTCATACTGGAAGTAGGCCTGCACCTTCTTGTCCGTGTGGTCGCCGATGATCTTGATGGAGTTCTTGTTGGCGCCCACGGTGCCATCGCCACCCAGTCCCCAGAATTTGCACTCGATGGTGCCTGGGGCCGCGGTGTTGGGCGCGTCTTTCTCAGGCAGGGACATCCCCGTCACATCGTCCACGATGCCAACGGTGAACTGGCGCTTGGGGGCGGCCTTTTGCAGCTCCTCGTATACTGCGAAGACGCTCTTGGGGGGCGTATCCTTGCTGCCCAGGCCATAGCGGCCGCCCACCACCACCTTGTCGGTGATTCCGGCGTCCGCCAAGGCGGTGACCACATCCAGATATAAAGGTTCGCCAATGGCGCCCGGCTCCTTCGTGCGGTCCAGCACAGCAATTTTCCTGGCCGTGGCGGGGATCGCCGCCAACAGCTTATCCGCACGGAGGGGACGGTACAGGCGCACCTTCACAAGGCCCACCTTTTCTCCCTTGGCATTGAGGTAATCAATGACCTCCTCGGCCACATCGCAGATGGAACCCATGGCGATGATCACCCGGTCGGCATCGGGCGCGCCGTAGTAATTAAACAGCTGATAATCGGTGCCCAGCTTGGCATTTACCTTGTGCATATACTCTTCCACAATGTCCGGCAGCGCGTCATAATAGCGGTTGCACGCCTCACGGTGCTGGAAGAAGATATCTCCGTTTTCATGGGAGCCGCGCATGGTGGGGTGCTCCGGGTTCAGGGCGCGCTGACGGAACGCGGCGACCGCATCCATGTCGCACAGCTCCTTCAAATCATCATAATCCCAGCAGGCCACCTTCTGAATTTCGTGGGAGGTACGGAACCCGTCAAAGAAGTTCACAAAGGGCACCCGGCCCTTGATGGCGGCAAAATGGGCCACAGCGCCCAGGTCCATCACTTCCTGGGGGTTGGTCTCGGCCAGCAGGGCAAACCCGGTCTGGCGGCAGGCCATGACATCGGAGTGATCGCCAAAGATATTCAGCGCATGGGTGGCCACGGTACGGGCCGACACGTGGAACACGGCGGGCAGCAGCTCGCCGGCGATCTTATACATGTTGGGGATCATCAGAAGCAGACCCTGGGACGCCGTATAGGTGGTGGTCATGGCGCCGGCGGCCAGAGAGCCGTGGACCGTACCGGCGGCACCGGCCTCAGACTGCATCTCCACCACCTTCACTGTGGTTCCGAAAATATTCTTTTTCCCCTGCGCTGCCCATTGGTCGACATAGTCCGCCATGGGGCTGGACGGCGTAATGGGATAGATCCCGGCCACCTCTGTAAACGCATAGCTTACATACGCGGCGGCGTTGTTTCCGTCCATGGTCTTAAACTTTCTCGCCATAGATTTCCCTACTTTCTTCCGTTATTTACCAGACACGGGACGCTGATCCCGCGTTCCCTTAACAGGATCGATTTGCTTGCCTTTCCCATGTGGGGCAAAAGGAACCCCTATCCCCACTTCGGCAGACCGGTCTTGGGCGTTCCAATAATTGTTTCCACACATCATTTAGTTTAGCATCTTTTCCCCTGTTTGTAAATTGGTTGGCGCTTAAATTTTCTTTCCCGCCCTTTCGCCAAACTTTCTCTTCCACACCACACTATTACACCAGATTCAGAACAAGAAAAATTTCCCGCTTTTCCCCCGCCCTCTCTTGCATTGACATCCAATTGGCTATAAAATAAGAAACCAGAGCGCCTTTCCAGTCCTCTTTCCCCACTGCAAAGGCGCACAGTTGTTTCAAAACAGAAAGGAGGGCCGCGCCATGGCCGTACCGGTGCGCTCCCTTGGCCTTGTGGGGGTACAGGGCTACCCTGTATCCGTAGAGTGCGATTTATCCTCCGGGCTGCCCGCTTTTACCGTGGTGGGCCTGCCCGATGCGGCGGTGAGTGAGGCCCGAGAGCGGGTGCGCTCCGCCATCAAGAATTCCGGCTTCCCGTTTCCCGTCAGCCGGATCACAGTGAATCTTGCCCCCGCCCACATCAAAAAAGCGGGTACACTATATGACCTGCCAATTTTAGTCGGTATTTTATGTGCCGGCGGACATTTGAAATTGAAGGGCGAACGGTGCGCCTTTGTGGGAGAACTGTCCCTGTCCGGCCAGCTGCGCCCCACGATGGGAATGCTCCCCATGGCCCTGGCCGCGCGGCGGGACGGCGTGCGGGCGCTCTATGTCCCCGAGGAAAACGCCCCTGAGGCCACCCTGGCGGGAGACATGACAGTCTATCCGGTCAAAAGCGTGCAGCAGCTCATCGCCCACCTCGCCGGGGAGGAGCCCATCCCTCCCGCTCCGCCCTGGGTGAGCGGGAGGACTCCTATGCCAGGGCCTGACTTCTTCGAGGTGAAGGGACAGGACAATGTAAAGCGGGCGCTGGAAATTGCAGCGGCGGGCAGCCACAATATTTTAATGACCGGCGTCCCCGGCTCTGGAAAATCCATGCTGGCCAGACGCCTGCCCTCCATTCTCCCTGACTTAACACGGCTGGAGGCCATGGAGGTGACGGAGGTACACTCCGTCATGGGGCTGACCGACCAGGAACACCCTCTCGTCACCAGCCGCCCCTTCCGCGCGCCCCACCACACCATCTCCTCCACCGGAATGGCAGGAGGGGGGAGCAGTCCCCGCCCGGGAGAAATTTCCCTGGCCCATCACGGCGTGCTGTTTTTGGACGAGCTTCCGGAATTTCCCAATGAAGTGCTGGAGGTGCTGCGCCAACCCCTGGAGGACGGAGAAATTCAAATCTCCCGGGCGGCGGGGACGGTGTCCTATCCCAGCCGGTTTATGCTGGTGTGCGCCATGAACCCCTGCAAGTGCGGCTGGTATGGCCACCCATCAGACCGGTGCCGCTGTTCTCAGGCATCGGTAGACAAGTATTTGGGGCGCATCTCCGGCCCCCTGCTGGACCGCATCGACCTGTTTGTGGAGGTCACCTCTCTGGCCTATGACGAGTTGACCCAGCGCAGCGAGGCGGAATCCTCCGAGACCATCCGCCAGCGGATAAACCGGGCCAGGACGGTACAGAACCAGCGGTATGGAAACGCCCTCACCTGCAACGCCCGGATGGGCCAGCGGGAACTGGAGGAATACGCCCAATTAGATGCTGACTGCCAGCCCATTATGAAAGGGGCGTTTACCCGCATGGGTCTCACTGCCCGCAGCTATGACCGCATCCGGCGGGTCGCCCGCACCATTGCGGATCTGGACGGCGCCGCCCGGATTCAGCCCCACCACCTGGCCGAGGCCCTGCAATACCGCCCTCCGGAGTACTTGAGACGTTAGCGCTTCTAAATTAAAAATTGTAACTATAACTAAGGAGATAGCCACACATGAAGGAAATGATTCTGCTCAAGCTGGGTGAATTGGTTCTGAAGGGCCTGAACCGCCGCAGCTTCGAGGATAAGCTCCAGGCCAACATTGCCCGCAGGCTCCATCCCTATGGACAGTTTCGGGTCTACACCCGTCAGTCCGCCACCTATGTGGAGCCAAAGGACGATGGCTGCGATGTGCGCGGAGCCTATGAAGCGCTGAAAAAAGTATTCGGCGTGGTGGGCCTCTCTTTGGCTCAGCCCTGCGAAAAAGATAAGGATATTATTTTACAAACGGTAAAAAACTATATGGATGATCAGCTGCGCACAGCAAAAACCTTTAAAGTGGAGACCAGGCGGGCGGACAAGTCCTTTCCCATGACCTCCATCGCCCTGTCCCAGTACGTAGGCGGCGAGCTGCACGAGGCCTATCCCAACCTCTCTGTGGACGTCCACCGCCCTGAACTTACAGTACACCTTGAGGTGCGGGACTTTGCCGCCTACGTCCACGCGGACGCCGAGCCCGGCGCGGGCGGCCTTCCCGTGGGCATCAACGGGCGCGCCATCTCCCTCCTGTCCGGCGGCATCGACTCCCCGGTGGCCTCCTGGATGATTGCAAAGCGGGGCATTTCTCTGGACATGGTGCACTTTTTCAGCTATCCCTATACCTCTCCCGAGGCCAAGGAAAAGGTGCTTCAATTGGCCAGAATCCTGGCCCCATGGTGCGGACGGCTGACGGTCCACGTGGTGCCCTTTACCGCCATCCAGGAGGAACTGCGCCGCAACTGTCCGGAAGAACTGTTTACCATCATCATGCGCCGGTTTATGATGCGCATCTCCTGCCAGGTGGCCCGGCGTATCGGCGCCAAGGCCCTTGTCACCGGCGAGTGCCTGGGCCAGGTGGCCAGCCAGACCATGGAGGCGCTGTGGGTGACGGAGGAGGCCGCCTCCCTGCCCATCCTGCGCCCTGTCATCGGCATGGACAAGGAGGAAATTGTTCAGATTGCCCGCAAAATCGGCACCTACGACACCTCTATCCTTCCCTACGAGGACTGCTGCACCGTTTTTACCCCCCGGCACCCCCGGCTGCGCCCCCTCCTCTCTGAGGCGGAATTTGCGGAGCGGGCGCTGGATATCCAGTCCATGGTGGAAACTGCCGTGAAGGGCATCGAGTGCATTACCGTATAATTTCTCAACATCTCATTTCATTGTTTGGAGGTCATTTTAATGTCCCATATTGTGGAAATCCTTTCGGTGGGCACCGAACTGCTGCTGGGTAATATCGCCAATACCGATGCCCAGATGCTGTCCCAAGACCTGTCCGCTCTCGGTCTGAATGTATACTACCATACCGTTGTAGGAGACAATCCCGGCCGGGTCAAGGAGGCGGTGAACCTGGCCAAGCAACGGGCCGACATCATCATCACCACCGGGGGATTGGGTCCCACCTGTGACGACCTGACCAAGAACATGTTGGCAGAGGCCTTTGGAAAAACGCTGTATTTTGATGAGAACTCCGCCCAGCGCATTCGCAGCCACTTCACCCGCACGGGCCACCCCATGACGGAAAATAACCTCCAGCAGGCCATGCTGCCCGAGGGCTGCACGGTATTTGACAACGATTGGGGCACCGCTCCCGGCTGCGCTTTTGAGGCGGAGGGCTGCCACATCGTCATGCTCCCCGGCCCCCCCTCCGAGTGCCGTCCCATGTTTCAGCACCGGGCCGTCCCCTATTTGGAACAACTGTCCGAGGGCATCATTGCCTCCCACACGCTGAAGCTCTTTGGAATCGGCGAGTCCAACATGGAAGCGCAGCTGCGGGATAAGATGAATGAGATGGAAAATCCCACTCTCGCCCCCTATGCCAAGGAGGGCGAGTGCGAGCTGCGCTGTACCGCCAAGGCCCGGACTGAGGAGGAGGCCCAGGCCCTGCTTGCCCCCGTGGTGGAGGAGATGAAGCAGCGCTTCGGGAACAAAGTATATGGCGTGGATGTCTCCTCGCTGGAGGAAGCGGTGCTCTCCCTCTTGAAAGAACAGAAGCTCACCCTGGGCGCCGCCGAGTCCTGCTCCGGCGGGCTGATTGCCAAGCGCATCACGGATCTCCCCGGCTCCTCCGCCGCTTTTGTGGGCAGCATTGTGAGCTATGCAACCCACATCAAGGAGGCCGTATTAAAGATCCCCCGCGAGACCCTGGAGCAACACGGAGCCGTCTCGGCGGAGACCGCCCAGGCTATGGCACAGGGCGCCAAGGCCCTGTTGGGCTGTGATATCGCCCTATCCGTCACCGGTGTGGCCGGGCCGGACTCCGATGAGCGCGGGACCCAGGTAGGCATCGCCTTTGTGGCCATCGCAACGCCGGAGGGCGTCCATGTCCGCCCCCTCCATCTGGGCAACCGCCGCATGCGGGTGCGCACCATGTGCGCCCACCACGCCCTGGATTTGGCCCGGCGCTATCTTACGCAGCTGCCCTATGAAGATTAAAACACGATGCAAGGATTGATGCTGCGGCATCTCACGATGATGAGATGCCGCACTCAGAGGATCAAAGGAGCGGCTGCGCCACTTCTTTGAGGGGACGAAGGCGCGGCGTGCACGCAAGCGCGCGCACGCACTCCTTTGGAATTCGCACACTTACTTGCGTGAGCAGTGTCATTTCCCAGGTACACGCCCCCGGAAATGACAGATTTTATTTTATTTCCGCCGTTCGGCGGAAACTCTGCGAGGCAAATGGCTGTCAAAAAAGAATTTTTTGGCAGCCATTTTATTGATACAGGCAGTGCGCCAGCCAACTCTTGACAAAACGATCCTATCATGTTAGCTTTTGTTCATCCTAACTATTGTGAGGTGTGTGGATGTCTGTCGTCCGGTAAGGGGATAATTTGTGTCACAAAAACGGGAGTAGCTCCCGTCTGTTTTTTGTACCCAAAACGCCTTGCGGAACGACTGGGAGTGTGTGAATTCAGATACCGTTCCTTGTTTGTTTTGTAGCGCAGTGGTCACTGCGCTTTTTTGTTGCCGCAAGGCAGAAAGACAGAATGAAATACGTTGCGAAAGGAGCGGGAGCTGTCCTATTCCGGTCTCAATGCCCGTCAATTGAAGCAAGAAAAGCTCCATCGGATGTTTGGTGGAAAGGGCGAGATGAAACAGATGCGAACCCATTTAAAGAACAAAAACAAGGAAACTATGGATAGACAGCACAAGTACTTATTCTCAGAGGTAAGCGCAACACGATAGCTCCCGTCCCCGATGTTGAAATTATTTGGCCTACCTCTTGACTTCATCCTCTCTTCTGTTTATAATCAAAGTAATGGTAATTGTTACTATTAATAGAGGAGACCCATTTTCTGCCGGTATTCCGGTAACCACATAGGAGGAGGTATTCTATATATGGAAAAATGGCGTTGTACGATCTGCGGCTATCTTCACGAGGGGCCCCTGCCCGGGGATTTCACCTGCCCTGTATGCCATCAGGGAGCGGACAAGTTTGAACTGATCGATGAAGCTTCCCTACAGAACCTATATTCCGGCACCAAGACAGAGAAAAATTTACAGGAGGCCTTTGCCGGTGAAAGCCAGGCCCGCAACAAATATACCTATTTTGCCCGCGTGGCTCAGCGGGAGGGCTTTGACCAACTGGCGGAAATTTTCCTGAAAACCGCCCGCAATGAGCAGGAGCACGCCCGGGTCTGGTTTGAGTCCTTGGGCGGCATCGGGGACACGGCCGTCAACCTGCTCCACGCCGCCGAGGGCGAACATTATGAGTGGACCGATATGTATGACCGCTTTGCCAAGGATGCCGATGAGGAGGGCTTCCATGACCTGGCGGAGAAATTCCGCAAGGTGGCCGCCATTGAAAAGATTCATGAGGAGCGCTACCGCGCCCTGCTGAAAAATGTAGAACTGGAGCAGGTCTTTGAAAAGGGAGAGATGGCCATATGGGAGTGCCGCATCTGCGGCCACCTGGTTATGGGGAAAAAGGCGCCTGAGCTTTGCCCTGTCTGCGGCTACTCCCAGTGCTTTTTCGAGATTCGGAAGGAAAATTATTAATGCTTCCACCCCCCCCTAATGATGGCACAAATCACCGTACCCCCCCGGCAAAGCCGGGGGGGTACGTCAGTTTTTATTGGTTAGTCACCGCTGATTATTCCAGATTCAGCTTATTTGTCAGCATATACGTGGTGATGAAATAGAACACCGCGCCCACCGCCACACTCCACAGGGCGGTGCCCAGCATGGTGATATGGACCGCAAGCATAGGTTCCATAGTGCGGAACATATCTAAATTCAAAAGAAGCGGCGTCAGAATTACCTGCAGCACCATCTGCATAACAAACTGGAAGCCAACGTATACGCCAATGGATATGGCAAATTTATGCCGGTCGCAGCTATACCCGATCGCCATGGCGGCATACATTTGAAGGGCTCCCGAAATACAGGAGACCAGCGTTACCGCCAAGCTCTCCAGCACAACTGCCGTGACATTGAGCGCATAATAGGTGGTAAACCGGCTTAAAGCCGCCAGGATCTCTCTGATCATATCCAGGAAAATATTCACATTCATGGTGATGATTCCCACAGAGAGGATTGTGACAAGGAGCGCACCAATCATCCACGTCACGCTGACAATCAGCTTTGACCACACCAGCTGGTGCACCGATACGGGCAGCGTAAACATCACGTAACCTTCATCGGAAAGCAAGTTCAGCCGGAACCGGTTAATGGTAATCACCATCTGCATCACAAAAACCGCTATGACGCTGATCACAAACAGCACAATCACAAAGATGCAAATCACGGCCAGCCACTCATCCACATCCCTGTCCAGAATCGCGATGCTGGCGCGCATCCCCAGAGACAAAACCAGCACCAGCAGATAAATGGGCAGCATCATCCGCGCCGTGGCCTTGTACTCATATTTCAACAATTTCTTTAACATTTAAATACCTCCCGGAACAGGGCGTCCACACTCATGCCCCTCTCCCCGCGAATCTCATCCACCGTGGATTGCAGCGCCAGAGCCCCCTGGTTAATGAACACCACCTCGTCCAGCACCTGCTCCACATCGGAAATTAAGTGTGTGGAAATCACCACGGCCGCCTCTGGATTATAATTTGTAATGATGGTATTGAGAATATAATCCCTGGTGGCCGGGTCCACCCCGCCGATGGGCTCATCCAGCAGATAGAGCTTAGCCTTGCGGCTCATGACCAAAATGAGCTGCATTTTTTCCCGGGTGCCCTTGCTCATCTCTTTGAGCCGCTGGTTCCGGTCAATATTCAGCCGATCCAGCATCTCTTGGGCATTTTCCATACGAAAATCAGAATAAAAATCGCTGTAAAATTCCAGCAGCTGCCCCCCAGTCATATACAGCGGCAAACTGGTGCGCTCCGGCAGGTAGGACACAACGCCTCTGGATTCTGCCCCGGGCCGCGTTCCATCCACCAAAACTTCCCCCGCGGTGGGTGTCAGAAGACCGTTGGCCAGCTTAATGAGCGTAGTCTTTCCGCTGCCATTGGGGCCCAACAGCCCTACAATGCGCCCCGGTTCAATGGAGAAGGAGACACTGTCCAGCGCCTGCTTTCCTCCAAAGCGCTTGCTTAACTCTTTGCACTCCAGGATGCTCACTGCTCAATTCCTCCTTTCAGTTCCCCCTGCAACATCGCCACAATTTCGCCTGGGGCATAGCCCAATTGCTTCATGGCGCTTAAAAATTTTTGTACCTGAACCTGTGCCAAACTCCATTTTGCATCCTTAATCATCGCTCTCTCCTCCGTTACAAATCGTCCCGATGTGCGCTGGCTGTGAACCAGCCCCTCCTGCTCCAGCACACCCAGCGCACGCTGCATGGTATTGGGGTTGACTCCCGCTTGGACCGACAGCTCCCGCACCGAGGGCAGCCGCTCTCCAGGCGCATAAGTGCCCGAGGCGATCGCGATTTTCATCTGCTCAATCAACTGGGTGTAAATGGGCTGATCACTTTGAAACTTCCAGTTCATTGCCTACCTCCAAAGATGTTGTATGTTTTCCTGTGTTATTGTATTAGCTAACTAATACAATAACACATATTTTTTATTTGTCAACCCCATTCAAACTAATATTTGACAAAAGTTGGGTGCCTTCCCAGCAGAGGCGCCCAACCAGTACTTCCTATCACCCGCCGCTTTCCGGCTGAGTCAATCCATATTTTTGCTTTATGCGCTCCAATTTTTCCAGCATGGGAGGGCCGCCAAACCAGAGGAACAGGGCGGTAGAGAGTCCATGCACCAGATCCATGGGCAGCCCTGAGACATAATAGGCCAGCAGCATGCTCTCATTGAGCTGTCCCTGGGACATCACGGCCGTAGCGGGGTTCATCACGCCGCCATAGATCAGCACGGCAGCACAAAATCCATAGAGTGCCAGCGCCCAACGCCCGCGCCGGAACAGACCGCAGCTTGCCAGTGCGCCTGCCAGCAGTCCCGTCAGGCCCATGGCGAACATTTGCCACGGCGTCCACGGCCCCTGCTGAAATAGGATATTGCTCAGCAGCATGGATACCGCCCCCACCAAAAAACCGGTCTCTCCCCCAAAGGCCACACCCGCCACAATGACTAGCGCCATCATCGGTTTGACCTGCGGAAGGACCACAAAGGCGCAGCGGGCCGCCGCCGCCAGGGCGCACAGCCCCGCAATGAGCACCAGCTCCCGCGCCTTGGGCCGCCGTCCCTCAAATACCAGGAAAAGCGGGAGCATCGCCTCTAGCACCAGCAACAGGGAGATGAAGAGATATTTTCTGTCCTCCAAATAGAAGATTCCCACAAAAATGGTCAGCGGAATGCAGCAAAGCACCATCCACAGGGCGGCTGCTGTCCGTTTCGGCAGCCGCCGCCTCTCCTGTTCCGGCGGCCGGGGGGCGGGTGCGGGTTCCTCCCACGCGGGCGGCGGACACAGCGTCCCCGATTCCTGCACCGGCGGAGCGCTCAACGGGCCATCTCCCGTGCAGGAAAAAATGACCTCCTCCACCGTCACCGCTTGGGGGATATGCTTGCGCGCGAGGCGGCTGGCGGCCGTGGTATAAAAGCTTAACCCGGAAAAAAAATCTCTTGGACGGCCCTGTGTGGCAATCCCTCCATCAAACAGCAGGGCGCACCGGCGGGCATAGCGGGCGCAGAATTCAGTATCATGGCTGACCATGATCACACAGACCCCCGCCCTCAATAACTCAGCCAAAATCCCGGCCAGCTCCTCCTTTAACCGGGCGTCCAGCCCTTTGGTCGGCTCGTCCAGCAGCAGGAGGTCCGGGCGGGTGAGCAGCACCTTGCACAGTGCCGCCCGCTGCATCTCTCCTCCCGACAGATCATAGGGATGGCGCTCAAACAGCCCATCCAGCTTGCACAGGGCAGAGGCGGTCTCCAGGCGCTTGCGCCGCTCCTCAACCGACAGGCCGCCCCCCTCAAAAACCTCCAACAGATCCTGCTCCACTGTTTTTTTCACAAACAGGGCGCGGGGCTCCTGAGGCAACAATCCCACGTTGGCGCAGCTTATTTTCACAGTCCCCCGGTGGGGGCGGCATTCCCCGGCAAGCAGGGAGAGCAAGGTGCTTTTCCCGCTTCCATTCCCGCCCAAAACCGCCAGCAGTTCCCCTGGCCGCGCCTGAAGAGACAGTCCACGCAGCACCTGGTCCCCCGTCCGCTCATAAGCAAACCACACCTCCTCCACCTGCACACAGGGGGAGGACAGCCCCTCCAGCGGAATCTGCGGGAGCAGAGGACACATTGTAGTATCCCGGACATACACATCCAACCACCGCTGGCCTTCCGCCACGGTCACAGGGCATGCGCCCGCTCCATCGGCAGCCGCCCAGATCCGCATGGCGGCCGGCATGGCAGAAAACATGGCATGCCCCCTTTTGCCTAATTGTAGCCCTACATCCTCCGTCCGCCCACAGGCGGTCAGACGTCCGCTCTCCAGTACCAGCATCTGGCGGGAGAGAGGCAGCGTCTCCTCCAGGCGGTGCTCACTGATGAGAATCGTGGTTCCAAGCTCCCGGTTCACACGCCCCAGCATAGATAAAAACTCCGCCGCGGCCAGTGGATCCAGCTGACTTGTGGGTTCATCCAGCAGCAGGAGATCCGGTTCCGTGACCAGAACTCCCGCCAGGTTCAGCAGCTGCTTCTGTCCCCCGGAGAGGGAGGCCACATCCCGGTGAAACCACTCCTCCATTCCGAAAAAAGCGGCCACCTCCGCAATCTTACCCCGCATCACAGGCGTTTCATACCCCAGGCTTTCCAAGCCAAAGGCCAGCTCGTGCCATACCTTATCGGTCACAAGCTGATCCTCCGGCTGCTGATGGACAAATCCGATCCGTTTGCTCTCCTCCCTTTGGTTCAGCTGCCCCAAAGGCACGCCATCCAGCAAAATGCGCCCCCCGCGACAGCCGTGGGGGGCCAGGGACGGCTTGAGCAGGCGCAGCAGGGTTGTCTTCCCTCCCCCCGATGGCCCGCACAGGGTGACAAAGCTCCCCGGCTCCACGAAAAAAGAGAGTCCCTCCAATGCCTGACCGCTCCCCAAAGGGTAGCGAAAGGTCAGGTTCTCCACTGTAAGCGATGCCATATCCATCCCTCCCGCGCCAGCACAAGGACCGGCAACAAGCTCAAACAAAAATAGGCCAGCAGCGCGCCGGCTTGGTATAAGGAGGCCCCGCCCCCCTGCACCGCGGGGAAATACCGCCAATCGAACGCGCCGCGCCAGCCGGCTGCCGCCACAACCCCGCCCAACAGCGCCAGCACCGCCAGCGCCGTCCCATCCCGCCGGGTAAAGCGGTAGAGGGAGAAGGAGGTGCGCCCCGGAAGGCCATATCCCCGGCCTTTCATGGCGTCCGCCGTCTCAATCGCGCCCTCCAGCGACCATGTGACCACAATGGAGCAGACCTTAACCCCCTCCCGCATCTGCGCAAGGATTCCCTTTGCCCGAGGCCTGCCTAAATGCCGGCGGGCGGCGGAGACCTGGCGCAACCGCTCGAACAGTCCGGGAACCAGGTGCAGCGCCATGGACAGCATCAGGCCCAGCGCTGGAAACGCCCGCCCAAAGAGACAGACAAATTGGTCGCTGGTCATCACGCAGTTGATACAATAAAACCACCCCAGTGCCCCGCACAGCAGTGCGGCGGCGGCCAAGCCGTAATAAACCGACTCCAGCGTCAGCGGATTGCCGGAGGGGAGGTAGGTCAAAACAGTCATCCCGGCATGATTAAAAGCGGGATTGAGCACCGCGGTAAACACCAGGAGCGGAAGCATCCCCCTCAGCGCCAGCCGCAGCGCCCGCCTGCCCCGCAGGCAGAGAGCAAAACTCCACCCGCCCAGCAAGGAGACCGCCAGACAGGCCGGATGCAGAAAAAACATGGTAAAGCCCAGAACCAGTGCAAAATACACCAGGTTTATCGCCGGATGAAATCCCAAGGCGCCACCCCTCATCTGTCCTGCCTCCCTTCCGCTCAAGGCCAAAAATTACTGCCGCCCACGTCCTTCCCCAGATCGCAGCTGTATAGCCATTCCACCACATCGCCGTCCCGCAGCTGGAAACTGGAGCAGCCATAGTTCGGAAATGTCCCGTTCACCCGATAGACCCAGCCGGAGAGACTGCCGCAGTCAAACTCATAGAGATTGCCAATCCCCTCAATATAGGCGCTGTTATAAACCGGCGTGTTGGAAAATTCCATATGAATCCCCTGGTCGCGGGTCAGGCGCCGAAGCAGGTCAAACACGCTCTCTCCCTCTGTCAAATCCACTGTGACGGGCGCCAGCAGCAGACCGTCCGATGGTACCAGGTCCTTCTTCTCCTCCGGCAGGGCATCCAGGTTGTCCAGAATTGTGGCGCAGGAAATAGATAAGGTGCACTGCCAGGCTTTCGCCTCGGGCTCGGAATCCGGCGGCACCAAGGACGGCTGTTCCTGCGCATCCGGCTGAACGGCAGGGGTCTGTGCGGCAGGCCCCTGCTCCCGCGCCGCGCTTGGCTCCTGCTCAAACGCCGCCGTGGCGGTGCCCGCAGTGTCCTCCGGTGTTACAAAGGCTGACAGCGATGCTATGTCCTTCTCCTGTTCCGGCACACTGGCAGAAGACGTTTGGTTTGGGCCGGATTGATTTGGCTCCTGCGGATTGGCGGGGGCTGCTCCCCCCAAAAAGAATGCCGCTGACAGAACCAGCACAGCGGCCAGGGCGGCCAATCCCCCGTTCCATGCTCCTCTGCTCATCTCAGCCCCCTGAGCGCCTGGGCAATCTGACCCATGGCCTGGGCGCTAAACTCCAATACGTCCACAAAGGAAACCATCTCACGGGCCACTCCGTCCGTCATCCGGAACAGTCCGCCGTCACCGGCCTCCATCCGTCCAACCGCCGCCAGCGCCATAAGCGCCTGTTCCGTTGCCATGAGGTCGCCCTGTCCTGTCCCCCGCACATGGAGAAAGCTCCCGTCCGGGCGCTGATAGGAGAGAAGCGCGTCCAACACGGTGTTCCCCTCTTTTACAAATCGGCTGTCCGTTAACTCCACATCCAGCGCGCACAGGGCCATCAGCACTTGGGCGCAGCTCTCTGAATTTTCCCCCGGAAGACCGCTGTAGCCCCCATCCTTCTCCTGCGTTGCGGACAGCAGCGCAAGCCCCCGGGCGCAGGCATCGGCCGCACGTTGGTCGCCGCGGTACCCCGCCAGCGCCTGCAGGGCCATGGCGGTCAGATCCGGGTCGGAAGCCCCTCCGGCCAGCGCCCAGCCTCCATCCTCCCGCTGGGCCTCCAGGATGTAAGAGAGATACCCTGCCCGGCTGGCCTGCGTCCCGCCGGCGGGGCAGGATGCAACCGCGTAATTTCCGCTATCCAGCGCAATCAGCGCCCAGATGGCTCCGTTTACCCCCTGATACACCACCGCGTCATGGTCTCCCAGGGGCGCCAGCAGGTCATACCCCGCTACATCGCCCGGGGTTTCCCCCAGCGCGGTGAGCGCCAGCACCACCCGGGAATATTCACTGTACTTCCGGGTATTCAATACTCCGGCACGGGCCGCCACATCCTCCCGCAGCCCCTCCAGATAGCCCGCAAAATAACCCTCGGGCGCCTGCGCCCCGCTCCGCGCCAGTCCCAAAACCAGCCACTCTCCGCCCACGGATCCCATTTCAGGCCGGGCCACCGTCTCTGTGAGCCACGCGGCCGCCCGCTCTGCCGCCGCCGCGGCGCGCTCCTCCCGGGCGTGGCAGGGCAGGGCACACAATATCGCCACGCACATGGCTGCGGCAAGCCGCCGCATCTCATTTCCTCTGTTCATCTCCAGCTTCTCCTTTGCGCTCTGTATCCCTATTTCACAGCGAACCTGACTCCCCGGTCAGGTTAGGGGTTTTTAACTAGGTTCCGCTCGCCCCTAATCCGGCTCCTCGTTCTTTTCCAGGAAATAGGTAGCCTCCATATCCGCCGTGGCCAGGGCAAAGGCCAGGGGGTACTTCGCAAAAGCCTGTCCCACAAGCCTGGAATCCTCTGTCCCGGAAAATCCCATATGCCAGCGGATGGCCATGGCCTCCTCCCGGGACAGGCGAACAAATCCGTTGATGATGTACACCGACTTTTCCCCATGCCCATAGGGCAAGGGATCGTCAAAGGTATAGGAGGGCACCGACTGCCACTTGCCGCCGGCGTCTTTCACATTGCGGGTGCCCGGTTTATAGCAGCCCATCTTGCATGCGTCATGAAGCAGGGCCACAAGGGCGGTGGTCTCTCCGCTGTACTCCAGTCCGTATAGCTCCTGCACCCGCTCCCGCTGGAGATAGTCGGCCAAACTGTGGTATACATTTAAACTGTGTTCGCACAGCCCCCCCGGATAGCTGCCGTGAAACCGGGCGGAGGCCGGAGCGGTGAAAAAATCGCTTTTGTGTTCCAGATAATCCAGCAGCTTATCCGCCCCTTCCCGATGGATGTTCTCCTGATAAATTTCGATAAACTCCTCTTTAAAAGACATAAAAATCCTTCCCCTCTCTTGATTGATCCGGCCAGACGGCCGTTTCCCGCTAAGCTTGGATATCCACCCGCCGCACCCCGGTACAGCGGCGCTTCTCTGTGTCAATGGTAAACAGGCAGCTCTCCAGTTTGCAGAGGCCCTCCGCCTCTTCATACCGCCGTGGCAGGCCGCCCAAAAACAGGTTGATGGAGTCCTCGGGCCGAATGCCCAGCACTGACCGGGCGGGGCCGGTCATCCCCAGGTCGGAGACAAACCCCGTCCCCTTGGGGAGTACCTGGCAATCCGCCGTGGGCACATGGGTGTGGGTACCCCAAACCGCCTGGACCCGCCCGTCCAAATACCAGGCGAAAGCCCCCTTCTCACTGGTGGCCTCGGCGTGAAAATCGCATAACATCACATCACACTCCGCCCCCTGGACCAGGCGGTCCGCCGCCTGAAAGGGGGAATCCAGGTTGGGATTCAGATCCACCCGCCCCATCAGGTTCATCACCCCGATGCGCAGGCCCCGGGGACCATCATAAATTCCAAATCCCCCCCCCGGCAAATCGGCGCCATAGTTTGCAGGACGGAGAATATAAGAATTTTCGTCTAAAAAGGGCGCGATTTGAATCCGGTTCCAGGTGTGGTTTCCCAGAGTGATCACATCCGCCCCGGCGTCAAAGATGCCCTGGGCCTGTTTTGGGGTAATCCCCACACCGGAGGCGTTCTCCCCGTTGACAACAGTAAAATCCACCTCGTGAAGCTTTTTCAGGGAACGCAAGTGGCGGCGGAGGATCTCCTGCCCCCCTTCCCCCACTACATCGCCTACGGCAAGGACATTCAGCTGCATCGTGATAACCATTCCTTTCTCCCCATGGAACAAACGGCGCTTGTTTGACAGGGCCTTCAGTCCGCTCCATCTACCCCGCGCAGAGCAGAATTCGGAATATAGTCCCGTACGATCTTCAGATAGTCCTCCATCTGATCCCGCGCGGGCGGATGCAGGCCCGGGACCAGCACACTGTCCCGCTGGGTATAGCATTGGAGAAAATACCTCCGCGCCCCCGAAATCCATTGGCCCAGCCGGGCCATGCTCTCCCGGTCATGAAGCTCCGCCACCACCGTGGTTCTAAATTCATAGTCCACCGCGCCGGACAGGAGAAAGGACACGCTCTCCTCCACCGGCGCCAAGTCAAATCCGGGAATTCCAACGGTCTCTCCATAGCGGGCGGGCGCGTTTTTCACATCCATGGCCACATAATCCACAAGGTCCCGGGATACCAATTCCTTCAGCTGCCCAGGACACACGCCGCTGGTATCCAGCTTAACGGCAAAGCCCAGAGCGCGAATCTCCTCCAGCAGGGCAGGGAGCTCCGCCTGCAGCAGCGGCTCTCCGCCCGAGAGGCACACTCCGTCCAGCAGCCCACGCCGCCCGTTTAAAAAGGCCAGCAGCTCCGCCCGGGGAATCGGGGCGGCAAAGGGCCCGGTCACCAGGGGCGCGTTGTGGCAGTATGGGCAGCGCAAGGTGCATCCGCCGAAAAACAGGGTGCAGGCCAGCTTTCCCGGATAGTCCAGCAGTGTCATTTTTTGGATTCCCTGGAGATTCATGGCCACCCCTCCTCTGTATTCAATGCCCTTATTTTAGCTTCCCATGTGCTGCCTTGTCAATCAAAAGGAGGAATCTATCAACCCGGCCCAGAAATTTCATCCACGCAGTTCTTGTTCCCGGCGCAAGTTGGTGATACAATATACTTATTTCCCAAAAAGGAGTTTTTACCCATGCCCTATTTGATTTTGACAACGGCACTGGTGGCACTGGATCAGCTTGTGAAATATCTGGTGGTACAGAACATTTCTCCGGGGCAGCATGTCCCCCTCATCCCCTATATAATAGAACTAACCTATATAGAAAACACCGGAGCGGCGTTCAACATCTTCTCCGGCCACACCTGGGTACTGACACTTGTCTCCTTCCTTATGTCCGCCATCTTGGCGGTGGCGGTGGTCAAACGGTTTTTCCGGCACCCCTTTGGGCGCACCGCGCTGACTGTGGTACTGTCCGGGGCGGTGGGCAATCTGATCGACCGGGTGGCTCAGGGGTATGTGGTTGATATGTTCAACTTCCTCTTCATCCGCTTTGCTGTGTTCAATGTAGCTGATATCTGTGTGGTCCTGGGAGGCATCGCGGCGGCTGTATACTACCTGTTTTTCTATGAAAAACTGGAGGGGATCGCGTCCACTGCCAGAAAGGGAACGGCACATGACACCGCTGAAACTGACCGCTGATGCCCCCGGGGAGCGGCTGGACTCCTTTTTGGCCCGCAGTGTCCCCGGACTAACCCGCTCCGCCGTCCAGCGCCTTCTTGAGGAAGGCCTGGTTATTTTACAGGGCATCCCCATGAAGAAAAATTACAAAACCCGGCAGGGGGACGAGTTTTTCCTCACCCTGCCCCAGCCGGAACCCCTTGAGGTGCTCCCCCAAGAGATTGGACTGGACGTCATATATGAGGACAAAGACGTCATTGTTGTGAATAAACCGGTTGGGATGGTGGTGCATCCCGCCCCCGGCCATCCCGATGGCACTTTGGTCAATGCTCTGCTCTTCCACTGCAAAGAATCTCTCTCCGGGATCAACGGCCGGCTGCGCCCCGGCATCGTCCACCGCATCGACCGGGATACCTCTGGCCTCATCATTGCCGCCAAACATGACTTGGCCCACCTGGGTCTTGCCCGGCAGCTCCAGGACCACTCCCTGTACCGGGAATATGAGGCGGTGGCTGTGGGCGGGTTCCAGGCCGATTCCGGCACCATCAGCGCCCCCATTGGCCGCCACCCGGTGGACCGCAAGCGCATGGCCATTGACCCCAAAAACGGGCGGGAGGCCGTCACCCACTGGTCGGTTTTAACGCGCTACCGGGGATATACACACATTCAATGCCGGCTGGAGACCGGCCGTACCCATCAGATCCGGGTCCACATGGCCTCCATCGGCCATCCTCTTTTGGGCGACACGGTGTACGGCGCTAAAAAGCCCTGGCAGGGGCTTGCCGGGCAGTGTCTCCACGCCAGGCGGTTGCATTTTCTCCACCCCATTACCGCGATGCCCATAGATCTGGCCTGCCCCTTGCCCCCCTGGTTTTCCTCCGTACTGGAAAAATTGGAGGCAAACTCTAGATTATGTTGACACGATCTGGTTGGCGCGACCCTCCAACCTTTCCGTCTGCCAACCGGCTAAAATTTCCCTTCTTTTCCCATTGCGCTGTATATTTTCAGGGCTCGCCGGAAAAGATCAGAGTATCTGATTGAGATGGAAAGGAGGATTCCCATGCAGGTGAAACAGCTGATGAATCCCGGCGCCGTCACGATAGAGCCCGGCTCTTCCGCCACACTGGCCGCCCGGCTTCTAAGCCGGCACAATGTGGGCTCTCTCCCGGTTTGCTCCCAGGACCGGCAGCTGCGCGGCGTGGTGACCGACCGGGATATCGTCCTGCGCTGCATCGCGGCGGAGGAGGACCCCGCCCAGCTTCCCGTGCGTGACATTATGACCCGCCGGTGTGTCACAGTCTCCCCTACAGACGACTGCCGGGCCGCCGCCCGGCTCATGGCGCACCACCAGGTGCGCCGCCTCCCGGTAGTGGAGGGGGGCCGGCTGGTTGGCATGATTTCTCTGGGCGACCTGGCCCGAAGCCAGCGCTTTGACATGGAGGCCGCCCAGACATTGGGAGAGATCTGCGGTAACGTGCAGCATCTCCGCGCCGAACCGGAGCCCTAGCAGAAAAAACATCCCCCCCTGGGAGAAAATTTCGCCCTTAAGCCACTGAAAAAACGGTGTTTCCCCTTTACACCAAAAAAAAAATGTGATATAGTATCTCAGCGTGCCCGCCCCCCATGTTTCAGGACACTGGCCTGCGGAAGACTGCGGGAGTCCATCCACCTGTTACGCAGGAGGCTTTGGGTAGATAAAACGAAAGGTGGAACAAAACTATGATTCGCAAGGACGAAAAGACGGCCGTCATTGAGGCCAACCGCACCCACGAAACCGACACCGGCTCACCAGAGGTGCAAATTGCCATCCTCACGGCCCGTATTAACGAGTTGACCGAGCATCTGAAGATTCATAAACAGGACAGCCACTCCCGCCGCGGCCTGTACAAAATGATCGGTAAGCGCCGTAAGCTGCTGGACTATCTGGCCAAGAAGGATGTTGAGCGTTACCGCACAATTATCGCCAAATTGGGCATTCGTAAGTAACTCGATCCCTAAGGGTGGCGCGGAAATCTGCGCCACCCTTTCTGGCAATTTTCGCAAAGCCGTATCAATTGACCCGGGGAATACTGCCACCGCTTTTTTAGCAGTTGAACTTGAGGCGAACGCGTCCTTCCCCTGCCTCCGCTTCAGCTTCAAATGCTAAAGAGCATACGGCCTATGTCCCCCAATAAAGAGGAGGACTACTATGTCAACAGTCATTCATCAGAAAAACTTCACAAGCCATAAAGTGTTCAAAACTGAACTTGCGGGACGCCCGTTTTCCATCGAGGTGGGCAAGGTGGCCGAGCTGGCCAACGCCTCCGCCATGGTGCGCTATGGCGACACCACGGTTATGGTGGCTGTCACCGCCGCATCGCGGCCCCGGGACGGCATCGACTTTTTCCCCCTGTCCGTGGACTTCGAGGAAAAGCTGTATGCTGTCGGCCGCATTCCCGGCTCTTTTATGCGCCGGGAGGGACGCCCCTCTCTCCCCGCTGTGCTGGCCAGCCGCCTGATTGACCGCCCCATCCGCCCCCTGTTTCCCAGCGACTTCCGCAATGATGTGGCGGTGACCTGCACTGTGATGAGCGTGGACTATGACTGCTCTCCGGAAGTGACGGCCATGATTGGCGTCTCCGCCTGCTTGGCCTATTCCGACATCCCCTGGAACGGCCCGATCGGCTGTCTGGAGGTGGGCTATGCAGATGGCAAGATTGTTCTCAACCCCACCCAGGCCCAGCGCAAGGAGTCCCGTATGGACGTCACCGTTGCCGCCACCGCCCAGAAGGTGGTCATGATTGAGGCCGGCGCGGATGAAATTCCGGATGAAATCATGTTCGCCGGCATTGTGCAGGCCCACGAGGAGATTAAAAAGCAGATTGAATTTATTCAGTCCATTGTCGCTGAAATCGGCAAAGAAAAAATGGAATATCCCCACGCCGATTTCAACCAGGAGCTCTTTGACAAGCTCGTTGGCGCCACCATGGACGAGGCCAAGGCCGCCATGGACACTGACGACAAGAACATCCGGGAGGAGCGCTGGAACAAGCTCATCAACCACTGGCATGAGTTATTTTTAGAAGAATATCCCGAAATGGATCAGTATCTGGAGGAGATCACCTACAAGTTCCAAAAGAAGATTGTCAAGGCCTGGCTTTTGGAAGGACACCGGGTGGACGGCCGTGCAAAGGACGAGATCCGTCCCCTGGCCGCCGAAGTTGGCATTCTCCCCCGCGTCCACGGCTCCGGCCTGTTCACCCGCGGACAGACCCAAGTGCTCTCCATCTGTACGTTAAACACCCTCTCCGCCGCCCAAAAGCTGGACACCATTTGGGAGGGGGAGGAAAAGCGCTATATGCACCACTATAACTTCCCCCCCTATTCCGTGGGCGAGGCACGGGGCGCGCGCGCCACCAACCGCCGGGAATACGGCCATGGCGCTCTGGCCGAGCGGGCTCTGGAGCCCGTCCTTCCCACCGCGGAGCAGTTTCCCTACGCCATGCGCGTGGTCTCCGAGGTGCTCTCCTCCAACGGATCCACCAGCCAGGGCTCCATCTGCGGCTCCACCCTGGCGCTGATGGACGCGGGCGTCCCCATCAAGGCCCCCGTGGCCGGCATCAGCTGCGGCCTGATTCAAGATGACAATGGCGGCTTTACCACCTTTATTGACATTCAGGGCGTGGAGGACTTCCATGGCGAGATGGACTTTAAGGTTGCTGGAACCAAGGCCGGGATCACCGCCATTCAGATGGATCTGAAAAATGACGGGCTCACCCACGAGATCATCCGGGAGGCCCTGGAGACCACCCGTGAGGCCCGCATCGCCATTCTGGACGAGATTATGCTCCCCTGCATCGCGTCTCCCAGGGCGGAGGTCTCTGAGTTTGCACCCAAAATGGTAAAAATGAAGATTGATGTGGACAAAATCCGCGAGGTCATTGGCTCCGGTGGCAAGGTCATCCAGAAAATCACCGCCGATACCGGCGCTAAAATTGACATTGAGGACGATGGCACCATTTATATTGCCGGGGTGGATAAAACCTCCTGCGATGCTGCCAAGAAAATGATTGAGACGATTGTCTTTGTCCCCGAGGTGGGCACGCTGTATTATGGCAAGGTGGTGCGTATCCTCCAGTTCGGGGCCTTTGTGGAACTGGCCCCTGGCAAGGATGGCATGGTCCACATCTCTAAGCTGGCCGACCACCGGGTGGAAAAGGTGGAGGATGTGATCAACATCGGCGACATGATTTGGGTTAAGGTCATCGAAATTGATGACAAGGGACGGGTCAACCTGTCCTATAAGGATGCTCTGCGGGAGATTAAGGCCAAAAATGAGGCTGGCGAACCCATCAAGTAAATTCCAAAACTCATTGCCGCCGCACTTCCCGCCAGAGAAGTGCGGCGGTTATACTTGATGCGGCCACATTCCATGTGATATAATAGTCGCGTTGCGGTTATTTAAATATCCCGCGCATTTGCCCGCACAGCGGGCAAATGCTCACATTACTTTTGGCCGTGCCGCTAAACGCGGTACTTGACCGAATGATATCACAAAATTTCACTTTTTTGCGCACTGTCACACCATCCCCGGGCAAACGCCCGAACAATGCTGTTTGCCCCGCCGGATGCGAGGCAAACACCTATAAATCAATACAAGAAAGGAGAGAAAGCCTTTATGACGACCAGGGACTGGGTGGTTACACCGGACCGTCCGGATGTGCGTGGTATGTTGGAGGATGCCGGGTACACCCCTCTATTGGCCCGGGTGTTAGCCGCCCGTGGCGTACAGACCCCGGCCCAGGCGCAGGACTTTCTCTCCCCGGAGGAAAAAGGTCTCTCTGAACCAGCGTTGCTGCTTGATATGGACCAGGCCGTCACCCGCATCCGCCAGGCGCTTTTGCACAAAGAGCGCATGGCAGTGTTCGGCGACTACGATGTGGATGGAATTACCTCCGCCTGCCTGTTCACTGATTTTCTCACACAGGCCGGGGGCAACGTGACGCCCTATATCCCCGACCGCATGGAAGAGGGATACGGCCTCAATGCGGACGCGGTGCGGGAGCTGGCTGCGGCGGGGGTCACGCTGATTATCACCGTGGATTGCGGGATCACCGCAGTTGAGGAGACCGCCCTCGCCATCTCATTGGGTGTGGATGTGGTGATTACGGATCACCACACCTGCAAGGAGACACTCCCCCGCACCTTCGCCGTGGTGGACCCCCATCGTCCCGACTGTCCCACTCCATTTAAAGATTTGGCGGGAGTTGGGGTTGCGCTTAAGGTCGCTATGGCCGTGGCCGGTCCGGAATGGGCAGGGGCGGTGTTCCAGCGGTATTGCGACCTGGCCGCCATTGGGACAGTGGCCGATGTGATGCCCATACAGGGAGAAAACCGTACAATTGTACGCTGCGGCCTTCAGGCAATCCGCCAGTCTCCCCGTCTTGGCCTCTCCCTCTTGCTCCAGGAGGCCGGATTGGGGGGGAAACCTCTGACCAGTGTATCCATCGGGTATACGCTGGCTCCCCGGATCAATGCGGCGGGCCGTATGGGGCGGGCTTCTCTTGCTGTGGAATTGCTGCTCGCCCAGGACGAGGCAAAGGGCCGCGAACTGGCCAAAACACTCTGCGAGCTTAACCACCACCGCCAAACCATTGAAGGGGATATCTTTCAGACCTGTGTGGACCGCCTCGCTCACAAACCGCAACCTGATCTGATTTTTCTCTCTGACGAAAACTGGCATCAGGGCGTGGTGGGGATTGTGGCCTCCCGTCTGGCGCAGCGCTACGCCGCCTCCGCCTTTATGGTCTGCCTCAACGCAGGGGTGGGAAAGGGCTCTTGCCGCTCTTGGGGGGGAATCAACCTATTTGCGCTGCTGGAGCGGTGCAGTGACCTGCTGGAAGGCTTCGGAGGCCACGCATTGGCCGCCGGCTTCACAGTCAGGGAAGAAAATCTCCCCGCGCTTCAGCGCCGTTTGCACCAGGAACTGCCCCAAGTCATGGACCAGACGCAATTCACCCCCCACCTCACGCTGGACGGGACTGTGCGCCCGGATGAGTTGTCCGTGGAAAACATTGTGTCCCTGGACGCCTTGGAGCCCTGCGGCAACGGCAACCCCCGCCCCACTCTGCTGCTTTCCGGCGCCACGGTACAAAATACCGTACCCGTGGGAAGAGGCCGGCATTTGAAGCTGCGCCTGGAGGTATGCGGGACCGTGCTGGACGCGATCTGGTTTTCCGTGGGAGATGAAGCGGGGGAAATTGCCCGCGGCAGCCGCGTGGATGTGGCTTTCTGTCCACAAATCAACGAATTTCGCGGAATCCCATCTGTTCAGCTTCAAATCATCGCCCTGCGCCCCGCTCTGACCCGTGCGCAGAGCGAACAAGCTATTTTCGACAAATTTCGGCAGGGTATGTCTCTTACCGCCGATGAAGCTCTGGCGCTTCTCCCCAAGCGGGAGGACTTCGTGCGGGTCTGGCACTATCTCAAAGGGCGCAGCGTCATCTCCCCTGTCATTGAGGATACCCCCGTCCACATCGCCCGGGGGGCCGCCCGGATTAATGGACAACGGGAGGCGCTGTCCAATACCATGGTGTGCCTTGCCGTACTGCAGGAACGGGGACTGATCTCCCTGCGTGACCGCCCGGACCGGCTTTCTATTACCTTAAATCAGGTGGAGGGAAAGGTGGACTTGGAGTCCAGCTTGATTCTGCGCCGCTTACGCAGCTTTGCAGGATAAATCCCGCCGCATTTTTATACGCCTCACGCATGAAGATGCGTTTCATCCGTGAGGCGGCGCACACACCCCGCACCGCTGCGCAGCACATCTCATACCATCTCATATCAAAAACATGGAATGTTTTTGATATGAGATGGGGGCTGTTTGAACCATCAGGCCTTTGGCATATCTGACAATTTTTTTGCCAGGCAAGCCAATTTTTCGCAGGCATACTTGCTCTATGACAAAGAAAATCGGAGCAGTATGGCGGGAACTATGGCGATAGGACGGGCATCTGGATGGTTCAAACGGCCCCTGGATAACATAGCTGGAGGTGCTCTCTTTGGATCCTATACTGGAACGATATCATGCGCTGGAAGATAAAGTGCGCCTCTATTCCCCCGGATTAGATGCGCAGCAGCTTTATTCCGCCTTTACCTATGCCGATTCCTGCCACAACGGGCAGTTGCGCAAGGATGGCTCTCCCTATATCACCCATCCCCTGGCAGTGGCGGAGATCGTGGCCGATTTGGGGTTGGACTCCGACTCTGTGATCGCGGCCCTTCTCCACGACTGCATTGAGGACACCCACGCCACCCACGAGGATATTGCCAAGCGCTTTGGGGAGGCGGTGGCGGGGCTGGTGGAGGGGGTCACAAAGCTGACGCGGGTACAGTACACCACCAAAGAAGAGGAGCAGATGGAGAACCTGCGCAAGATGTTCATGGCCATGGCCAAGGACATCCGGGTGATCCTGATCAAAATCTGCGACCGCCTGCACAACATGCGCACCATGGAGTACCAATCTCCCGTCAAGCAGCATGAAAAATCCCTGGAAACCATGGAAATCTATGCCCCCATTGCCCACCGCTTGGGCATGCAAAAACTCAAGTGGGAGCTGGAGGACCTCTCCCTGCGCTATTTGGATTCGGTGGGCTACAGAGAAATTGAGGATGAGATGGCCGCCCGCTCCTCCGCGCACGAGGAGTTTTTGTCCGCAACCCAGCTGCGCATCTCCCAGCGGCTGGCGGAAGAGGGAATCCATTGCCAGATCTATGGGCGGCTGAAGCACATCTATTCCATTTACCGCAAAATGTTTGCGCAGAATAAAACCTTGGATGAGATTTTCGACCTGTACGCCTTCCGGGTCATTGTGGAGGATATTCCGGGTTGCTACAATGTGCTGGGCTGCATCCATGACATGTTCAACCCCATCCTGGGCCGGTTTAAAGACTATATCGGCACCCCAAAGCCCAACATGTACCAGTCCCTGCATACCACGGTCATCGGCCGGGAGGGGATCCCCTTTGAAGTACAGATCCGCACCTGGGCCATGCACCAGACCGCGGAATATGGCGTTGCCGCACACTGGAAATACAAGCAGGGACTGGCCAATACAGAGCTGGGCACGGAACGGGACTTCGAGTGGGTGCGCAAGCTGCTGGAGAGCCAGCAGGACGCCGATGCGGAGGAATTTGTCCGTACACTGAAGGTGGATATGTTTGCCGATGAGGTGTTTGTCTTCACGCCCAATGGCGATGTGAAAAGCCTTCCCTACGGCGCTACCCCCATTGATTTTGCCTATTCCGTCCACTCCGCTGTCGGCAACCGCATGGTTGGCGCAAAGGTGAACGGACGCCTGGTCCCCTATGATCACAGGCTTGCTAATGGAGATATTGTGGAGGTCATCACCTCCAAAAGCGCCAAGGGTCCCAGCCGCGACTGGCTGAAAACGGCCAAAAGCAACGAGGCCCGCAATAAAATCCGACAGTGGTTTAAAAAAGAGCGCCGGGAGGAAAACATTGCCACCGGGCGGGCCTCCTTTGAGTCGGAGTTGAAATACGCGGGGCTCTCAATGGCCGCCATCATTTCAGAAGAGGTGTTGCCCCACATTCTGCATAAGCTCCGGTTTGGCACGTTGGAGGAGCTGTACGCCTCCATCGGTTTTGGCGGCACCGCCGCGCAAAAAGCTGTGGTGCGCATCAAGGACGAGATGCAGCGCCTGGGGCGTGTTCAGGCTGAAAAAAACAAGATGGAAGAGACCCTCTTTGTCCCATCCACCGGGAACAACGCCACCTCCCCCCCGCCGGGACGCAAGGCAAACCGCTCCTCGTCCGGCATCATTGTGGAAGGCATGGGCGATTGCCTGGTCAAATTTGCAAAATGCTGTACCCCTGTTCCAGGGGACGATATCATCGGCTTTATTACCAAGGGATACGGTGTTTCCGTTCACCGCGCCGACTGTCCCAATGCGCTTCCCACCCGGCGCAAGCCGGAGGACGCCGCCCGTTGGATTCCAATCAACTGGGCGGATGAAAACCTGCAAACGTTCCGTACCGCCTTGGAACTGTCTGGCAAGGACCGGGACGACTTGACCCTGGATGTGGCGATGGCGCTGTCCACGGCAAAGGTAAAAGTAATCGCCCTCTCCGCCCGGGCCCTGCCTGATGGCTATGCCTCCATCTATATGGAAGTGGAAGTGAGTGATAAAAGCGAGCTCACCGCCGTTGTCAACAAGCTCAGTCAGATTCAGGGCGTGTACCAGGTGATGCGGGTAAGTGGAAAATAAGGTTTCCCATCAAGCACTCAGCAACATCCGCACCCCATGCCGGCAGACGTTCCCGCGCTTGGAGACATATTGCGGATGGAAGAAAGGAGGAACCGGCGATGCGCGCAGTTGTCACCCGGGTCAGCTCCGCCTGCGTCACCATCGGCGCAGCGGTGGAGGGATCGATTGGGCGGGGGTTTCTGGTTCTGCTGGGCGTCTCCCCCGCAGACACAGAGGACACAGCGGTCAAGCTGGCGGATAAAATTTGTAATTTGCGGATTTTTGAAGATGACGCCGGAAAAATGAACCTGGATTTAACTACGGTGGGCGGCTCACTTTTGGTGGTGTCCCAGTTTACCTTGTACGCGGACACCAAAAGCCGCCGCCCCGGCTTTACCGCAGCGGCCAGGCCGGAGCATGCCGCTGCGCTGTATGAGCGGTTTATCGCCCACTGCCGCAGCCGGGGTTTTCCGGTCCGGCACGGCCAGTTCGGTGCGGATATGCGCGTTGCCTCGGTCAATGACGGGCCGGTGACCATCCTTTTTGACACGGACCAATCAAAGGAACGGGAATGATGGGGACATTCACGCGCATTGCGAGTTGTGCCACTTACTCCCGCCTCCAGCGAAACCCCAGAGGATGCACAGAATATCCATTTCTTTTCACGGATGTTTTGTGTTGGAAGAAGGACGAAAGGAATGGATCTTTTTATGAAGGTTAAGATGCTCACGGTTGGCCCCATTGGCACCAACTGCTATATTCTGGAGGATGATTCCACCCGCCTCGCCGCCATCATTGATCCCGGCGATGAGGCGCCCCACATTCTGGAGGCCATTGAACAGGAGGGTGTGCAGGTGCAATACATTCTCCTGACCCACGGCCATTACGACCACACCACCGCCGTCCCGGAGGTAAAGGCGGCCCTTCCCGATGCCCAGGTCTATATCCATGAGGCAGATGCCAATGGGGCGGGCGGACGGCTTTTCCCTCTGGCCAGCCAGTTGGACGACCTGAAGCTCTATGGCGAGGGGGACACCCTCTCTCTGGGCAATCTCACCATTCAGGTACTCCATACGCCCGGGCATTCCCCCGGTTCCGTGACCCTAAAGGTAGGAGATGTATTGTTTACCGGGGACACCCTGTTTGCCGGCTCCTGCGGACGCACCGACTTGCGGGGCGGGAGCTATGAACAAATCATGCAGTCCCTAAAGCGATTGGGCCTGCTGGAGGGCAATTTTCATGTCTGCCCGGGGCATGAGGTGACCTCCAACCTGGAGCGGGAGCGGCAGACCAATCCCTTCCTAATAGAAGCGATGCAATAAACACCAGAAGGGGGCATCTATGAAGTGTTACCTGACAGGCCATCCGTATCAATACGCAGTGGAGCAAACGCTGCTCATGCTCTTTCCCGGACAGCGGCCGAAATACCCTCACGATCCGCCCGCTCCGGAAGAGCCGGCGCTCTTTTCCAATCTAATCCTTTCGCCCGGTGCCGCCACAGCTTATACCACGCTCCAGTGGAACGGCGGGAGGTGGACCGCCGAGCAGACTGCCTCGCTGTCCACGGATTTAGCCCCCACTCTGCGGGAGCGGGTTCTACAAAATCTGGTGAAACAGTCTTTTTTTCACGCCGCCACACAGGCTACCGGTATCGAGCCTGAGTGGGGCTCTCTCACCGGAGTGAGGCCAGTCAAGCTTCCAACCCGCGCCATGCGACAGGGCGCAACCGCGCAGGAGGCTCGGCAGGAGCTGGAGCAGTTCTACCATGTCTCTCCACGGCGCGGCGCCCTTGCCATGGACTGCGCCCGGGCGAGCCTGGACGTGGAGCGCACCCTGTGCCCTGATGAAGTATCCCTCTACGTGGGCATCCCCTTCTGCCCCAGTCGGTGCAGCTACTGCTCCTTTGTTTCCGCCGATATAAAGGGATCGCTGGGATTGGTAGAGCCATATCTGGCCGCGCTGGCGTGGGAAACCGCCGGTTTGGGCGCAATGCTGCGGGACCTGGGCATACACATCCGCACGCTCTACATAGGAGGCGGCACGCCCACCACCCTCTCCGCTGCGCAGCTGGACGCACTGCTGACTGCGCTGGAAACCCACCTCCCTCTGTCACGCTGCAGTGAAATGACCGTGGAGGCGGGCCGCCCCGATACCATCACCCGTGAGAAACTGCGGATCCTGCGCCAACACCAGGTAGGCCGCATTTCCATCAATCCCCAGACACTGGAAGACCCGGTTCTGGCACGGATCGGGCGCGGCCACACGGCCCGCCAAACATTGGAGGCCTATGCTTTGGCCCAGGAGATTGGGTTTGACAGCATCAATATGGACTTGATTGCAGGCCTTCCCGGCGACAGCTTTCCCGGTTTTTGCCGCAGCCTGGACACGGTCAATACCCTGAAGCCGGAAAATATCACAGTACACACACTGGCCCTGAAAAAAGGCGCACAGCTCTCCGCGGAACCATCTGCTCCCGCAGGCGCAGCCGAAGTCACCCATATGCTGGACTACACGATGGATACCCTGCGGACAGAGGAGTATGTCCCTTACTACCTGTACCGGCAAAAATTTATGGCAGGGGGGCTGGAGAACGTGGGTTGGTGTAAATTCGGCAAAAAAAGCGTCTATAATATCTGTATGATGGAGGAGCTCCAGACCGTCCTCTCCTTGGGCGCAGGAGGGATCAGCAAGTTGGTGGACACCACCGCCGGTAAAATCCGGCGCCTGAACCATCCCAAGTACCCCCGCGACTACCTCTCCGGCTTGAAAAAGATTTTATCTCAAAAACAAGAACTGTCCGTCCTCCTCCAGGGCGGCATATAGGAAGGAGCTTCGTCATGGCCTATCAGCTACAGGAAATTAACCGCCGCATTCGCACGGATGTGGAGGAATTTCTGGCCGAGTGTGATCAGAGCTACGCCGAACGGGTTTCCCTGGCAGCCGACCGCATTTTATCCAATCTTGAGCAGAGCCCGGTGGTACTCCTGTCCGGCCCATCGGGGTCCGGCAAGACCACAACAGCCCTCAAAATTGCGGAGGAGCTGCAGCGGCGTGGGGTCAATACCCATGCCATTGCAACGGACAATTATTTCCGTTCCATCAATTTAAAGACCGCGCCGCGCACACCCGAGGGCGGCATCGACTATGAGTCCCCTCTGTGCCTGGACATGGAGCTGCTGGACCAGCACTTTACCGCACTGTCCAGCGGGGGGGAGATTGTCATCCCGAAATTCGAATTTTCCCGCCAGATGCGCAACGACACCCGGGGGACTCCCCTTCATCTGGGCAAGAATGAGATCGCCATTTTTGAGGGAATCCATGCTCTGAATGACGATATCGCCGGGCGGCACCCTGAGGCCACAAAGCTCTACATCTCCGCCCGCTCCAATATCAATGAGGGCGCGGCCCTCCGCTTCAAAGGGACCTGGATGCGTCTGACGCGCCGGGCTGTGCGGGATTATAATTTCCGCGGCACCGATGTGGAGACTACCCTGGACATGTGGGTCAATGTGCGCCGGGGAGAAAAACTCTACATCTCCCCCTATAAAGGCAGAGCCGATATTGTATTTGACTCCTCCCTCCCCTATGAGGTTTCGGTGATGAAAAATTACGCCCTTCCCATTTTAAAAGCCGTGCCGGAGGAAAACGCACGCACCGCCGAGCTCCTGGAGCTCATTGACGCCTTCCAGTATTTTGAGGAGATTGATCCCGCTTTGGTGCCCAAGAACTCCCTGCTGCGGGAATTTATCGGCGGTGGAAGCTACTCGTATCATTGATCGTCTACAAAGGATGGGACGCAGGGGAAACTGCTCTGCGCCCTTTTTTTGTTTCTCCCCGGTTTCACTCCCCTTCTATTTTTGAAACAGGAACCGCTTTGACCGCGCGAGGCGCGTTGGCACTGCATTCAAATTATCTGTGATCCATATTTTAACTTGAAAACAGGAGCAGGAGGTATTCCCAAATGGAACATCTCGATATTTTCAATCCCAGAGATAACCGGTATAAGACGCCCTATGGCGCAGTGCCATCGGGGACGACAGTACAGTTCACACTCCATCCACAGCGGCACCTGGGGTTTAGCCACGCAGTCATAACCGCCCGATTTGAAGGGCTTGAAAATAAGACGGTCACATATCCCCTTCCCTGGACGGAATCCCAGTGTGAGCGCGACTTGTTCTCCGGCGCGCTTCCTACAGGAGACTATGTGGGACTGGTCTGGTACACCGCCACCCTGACCGGTTTGGATGGGCGCAGCATGACTCTGGGTGAATATCAGCTCACCGTCTACGAGGGAACTGAAACAGTCCCGGCGTGGTTTGGCGAGGGAATGTGCTATCAGATTTTCCCTGACCGGTTTTTCCGCAGCCGCATCCCTGATCCCACAGGGATGGTGGGAGGCCGCCGGGTGCACCAGGACTGGAATGAACTGCCGGACTACCGCCCCGATGAGACCGGAGAGATCCGCAACCGTGATTTCTTTGGCGGCGATTTGCCCGGAGTGATGGAAAAGCTGGACTATCTCCAGGGGCTGGGAGTGGAAACTTTATACTTTTGCCCGATTTTCGAGGCTGCGGAGAATCACCGCTATGGCACCGCAGACTATACCCAGATTGATCCCATGCTGGGTACCAATGAGGATTTTTCCCGCCTGTGTGACGAGGCCCACCGGCGTGGCATACGCGTCATATTAGATGGCGTGTTTAACCACACAGGCTTTGTCAGCCGGTATTTTAACGGCGATGGCTTTTACCCCGGGCCCGGAGCATATCAGAGCCAGAAAAGTCCCTATTTTTCCTGGTTCCAATTCACCAAATGGCCCAAACGGTATGAGAGCTGGTGGGGCATTTATTCCCTGCCCGCGGTTAATGAGAAGAGCGAAAGCTACCGCCGCTATCTTTACGAGGGAAGGGACTCTGTGGTGCGCCGCTGGCTGCGGGCGGGCGCGGACGGCTGGCGGCTGGATGTGGCCGATGAGCTGTCCGATGAATTGATCCAGGGCATCCACGCCGCCGCCCGGGCCGAAAAGCCGGACGCGGTGGTCATTGGCGAGGTGTGGGAGGACGGAACAACAAAAATCGCGTACCAGACGCGCCGGAAACATCTTTTAGGCGGCCACTGTGATGGCCTGATGAATTATCCCCTGCGCAACGCCATCCTGGATTACTTTCTGGGCGGCAAAGCGGAGGCCTTTGTAGCGCAGATGGAGACCATACGGGAAAATTATCCCCCCTTTGCCTTTTACTCCGCCATGAACGCCCTGGGCACCCACGACACCCTGCGTATCCTCACCCTTTTGGGCTTGGAGAGCGAGGCGAAACATGAGACGCGGAGCTGGCGCGCCCAATACCGCTTGTCTCCATACCAGCGCCGGCATGGAAAAGAGCGGCTGATGGCCGCCGCCCTTCTCCTGTTCGCTTTTCCCGGCGCGCCCACTGTCTACTACGGTGATGAAATTGGGATAGAGGGCTTTGAGGACCCCTTCAACCGCCGCACCTATCCCTGGGGGGAAGAAGACCTGGAGCTCTTGTGGTGGTTCACACAGCTTGGCCGCCTGCGCAAGACCCATCCCGCCCTGCGCCGGGGCTCCATCCGCTATGTGGCGGGGGAGGGCCATCTGCTGGCCTTTATCAGGGAGATGGAGGAGCAACGGCTGCTGGCCGCCTTCAATTCGGGGGAACGGGAGCGCACCCTTTCCCTGGAGTGCTGTCACGCAACCCCAAGTATATTGTTGGGGAACCCCGGCGTAACACAGGAGGAGAATACGCTCCTGCTGCGCCTGCACCCCAGGTCCGGCATCCTGATCCAGCTCTACACGCCAACTGACAGCTTGGAAAGACATCCGTCCTTTGTAAACAATTCTTGAATATGGGACCTGCTCACTTGACTTCTGATGGGGATCTGCGTACAATACAATGGTCATTCGTTAACCCCTTAATTATATTTCGGAGGCGCAACTATGTTTATCCTCCCCGATCCCCCTAACATGCCGCTGCACCAGCTTCGTCAATTTCATCAGGCGCAGAAAAATGCCATCCATGCGGAACTGGCCTTGGCCGGATTGGGCAATGTGGGCCATCCCATGCTCCTTTTTATTCTGCACTCCTGCCTGGATCAGGAGGAGGAGGGAAATTATTACTCCCAGCGGGATCTTGCCCAGATCCTGCGCATCTCCTCCGCGGCAGTCACCTCCTCTCTCAAGTCGCTGGAGCGGGAGGGCTTTGTGAGGCGGCAGCGGCTGACAGGCGACCAGCGGCGCAACCGCATGATCATGACGGAAAAAGGAAAGGCCGCCGTAGAGGGATGCCTCACCTGTTTTCAACGGGTAGATGAGAGGGTGCTATCCGGCTTTACCCCGGAAGAAAAAACACAGCTTACAGCCTATCTCACTCGAATGACCGAAAATCTTTAGTCCGGCGGAACGCAACCTCCGGATATGGAAAGGACGGATTGTATTGCTACACCTCTTTCTCACCCACCTGACGGGATATAAAAAGATTGCCATACGCTCGCCCCTGCTGATTGTGCTGGAGGTACTGTGCGAACTGGCGCTCCCCCTGGTGATGGCAGAGATCGTAGACGTGGCCATCCCCACAGGGAATGTGGCCTACATTTTTACACTGGGCGCGGCCATGGCCATCTTGGCGGCGCTGGCAATGCTCTGCGGATCTCTGGCGGCAAAGTATTCAGCCTATAGCAGCCAGGGCTTCGGCGCGAATCTGCGCCAGGAGCTGTTTGAGAAGGTACAGGAGTTCTCCTTTGCGGACATTGACAAGTTTTCCTCCGCCTCTCTTATCACCCGCATGACCAACGATGTGAATGCCATGACCATGATGCTGGCTATGGGGCTGCGAATGCTGGTGCGCGCGCCGGTGATGCTGATCACCGCCCTGTGTGTCACCCTCTATCTCAACTGGCGTCTGGCAATGGTATTGGTCATCATCATTCCCATCATGGCGCTGGCCGTGGCTCTGATTATGCGGGTAGCCACCCAGTTGTACCGTACGCTCCAGATGAAAATTGACAATCTGAACAATACAGTTCAGGAGAATCTGGTGGGCATCCGGGTGGTCAAGGCCTTTGTGCGGGAAAATTTTGAGCGGACCAAATTCAAAAAATCCAACAATGACCTGACCGATGCCTCCTTACGGGTTGGTATGCGCATCAGCGTCATGATGCCAGTCATTACCCTATGTCTCAACACCGCCACCGTCTTTGTTTTGTATTTTGGCGGTCAGATGGTTATGAATGGCAGCTTTCTCCTTGGCAGCCTGTCCGCCTTCATCAACTATATCTCCCAAGTCCTCATGAGCGTTATGATGGTGGCCATTGCCCTGCTGCAGCTCAGCCGCGCACAAGCCTGTGCCGCCCGGATTCAGGAGGTGCTGCATACCGAACCTTCTATCCAGGAGGAACCCCAATCCAGACAGGCGTCCCTCCCCGCGCCCAAAGGAAAGATTCAATATGAGAACGTCTCCTTTAAATACCAAACCGATGGCTCTGGAGACAATGTACTTTCCAACCTCTCTTTTACGGTGGAACCGGGACGCTTCGTGGCCATTGTAGGGGGCACCGGCACCGGAAAAACCTCCTTGGTCAACCTGCTGCCCCGATTTTATGATGTGACCGAGGGCCGTATTTTGGTGGACGGCATGGACGTGCGGGACTATCCGGTGGATGAGTTGCGAAGGCGCATTGGTATGGTGCTGCAAACAAACATCCTCTTTACCGGGACCGTGCGGGAAAACCTCCTTTGGGGGGATATGAATGCCACAGAGGAGGATCTGATCCGCTGCACCAAGGACGCACAGGCTTATGATTTTATCCAGACCCTGCCCGATGGGTTTGACACAGAGCTGGCCCAGGGCGGCGTGAACCTCTCCGGCGGCCAGAAGCAGCGTCTGTGTATTGCGCGGGCCATGCTCAAGAAGCCCGCAATTTTAATTCTGGATGACTCTACCTCCGCTGTGGATTCTGCCACGGAGTCCGCCATCCGGGAATCCTTCCACACGAATTTAAAGGACGCCACTGTTTTCATCATCGCCCAGCGCATCTCTTCCGTCCAATATGCCGATGAAATTTTGGTGCTGGACGATGACCACATTGCAGGCAGCGGCACCCATGACGAACTCATGGCCAGTTGCAAGGTTTATCAGGAAATTTACCAGTCCCAGCAGGAAGAGGTGATGGAATCATGAGCAATGCCAATCGCACTTCTCTCCGCCCCATGTCAGGTCCAGGGGGCCCCGGCGGCCGCGCGCCCCAAGGCGGATATCAAAAACCGAAAAATACAGGCAGGACGATCCACCGCCTGCTGGGCTATCTCAGCCCCTCCATCTGGCCGCTGATCCTGGTTTTATTGTGCGTTCTGGCCTCTGTGGGCACGAATTTAGGCGGCTCCTATATGCTGCGCGGGATCATCAATGACTTTATCTACGCTGGCGGCACCGATTTCGCCGGGCTTGGCCGGGCCATTTTAAAGCTGGTGGTAATCTACCTCCTGGGCGCTGTTGCGGTCTACTGCCAGGCTGCGGTGATGGTACAACTGGCCCAGCGGGGGATGAATCGCCTGCGCAGGGATCTCTTCGACAAGCTGCAGCAGCTGCCGCTGAACTATTTTGACCAGCATCCCCACGGTGAATTGATGAGCCGGTTCACCAATGATGCTGACAACGTGCAGTTGGCCATGGAGCAAAGTGTTGTCTCCCTCATCTCCAGCGCACTGATGTTTGCCGGCCTGGTCGTGCTGATGCTCTATATCAACTGGAAGCTCTTTCTCGTCACCGCGCTGGTGCTGGTACTGACCCTAGTCCTTTTCAGCCAGCTGGGCGGCCGAAGCCGTAAGTATTATCAGCAGCAGCAGGCCACATTGGGCGCGGTGAACGGCAATATCCAGGAAGTGATCGAGGGGCTGAAGGTGGTGAAGGCATTTACCCATGAGCAGGTGGCCACCGAGCAGTTCCGCCAGCTCAATGAGGCCTACCAGAAAGCGGCCTCGCAAGCAAACTTTTACTCCACCACCATCATGCCCATCTCCGCCAACCTCATGAACATCGGCTACGCCCTCACGGCCGCCTTTGGCGGCATCCTCTCTGTCCTGCACGGATTTGACCTGGGCGGACTTGTAACCTACCTCAACTACTCCCGTCAGGTGGGGCAGCCGCTCAACCAAATTTCCCAGCAGATGACCTCTCTGCTTTCCGCGCTGGCGGGGGCGGAGCGCATTTTCGCCGTAATGGATGCCGAGCCCGAGAAGGATGAGGGTTCGATTCATTTGGTGCCCACTGAAAAAACTCCAGAGGGGACGCTGCACCTGTACCACGGCAGTGAGCAACCCCGATCCTGGGCCTGGCAGGTCCCCAGGGACGGCCAAATCCAACTCATCCCCGTGCTCATCACCAAGGAGGGCCCCCAGGAACTCAAAGAGTCTCAAGCGGGCAGCGCTTGGGCCTGGAAATACACAAGCCCAGATGGCAAGGATGGCATACACCCCATCCGCGGGGTTGTGCTGGAGGAGGAGGATTTCTGGTACTGCGAGCTGCGGGGCGCGGTGCGTTTCTCCCACGTGGACTTCTCCTATGTCCCCGGACAGCGTATTTTAAAGGATGTCACCCTCTACGCAAATCCCGGGCAGAAAATTGCTTTTGTGGGCTCCACCGGGGCTGGCAAGACCACCATCACCAACCTGATCAACCGTTTCTATCATATTGAGAGCGGCCTGATCACCTACGATGGACTCAACATCTGTGATATCAAAAAAGATGATCTGCGGCGCTCCCTGGGCATGGTGCTTCAGGACACCCACTTGTTCACCGGCACGATTATGGAGAATATCCGTTACGGACGGCTGAACGCCACCGATGAGGAGTGCATAGCCGCCGCCAAGAGCGCCAACGCCCACTCCTTTATCCGCAGGCTTCCCGATGGGTATCATACTATAATCAGCGGCGATGGAGGCAACCTCTCCCAGGGACAGCGTCAGCTGCTGTCCATTGCCCGGGCCGCCGTGGCCGATCCGCCGGTTATGATTTTGGATGAGGCCACCTCCTCCATCGACACCCGGACTGAGCGCAGTATTGGTCGGGGGATGGACGCGCTGATGATCGGGCGCACCGTCTTTGTCATTGCCCATCGCCTATCCACCGTGCGTGATGCCAACTGCATTGTGGTCATTGAGGGTGGGGAGCTTGAGGAAAAGGGGAATCACCAGGAGCTGCTGGAGCATGAAGGGCGGTATTACCGCCTCTATACCGGCCAGTTTCAGCTCACCTGAACGGCGCTGCATTCCACGACTTCCCCTTCCGCCCCCCTGCTTCGGCAGGGGGGCTTTCTGCTTTTTTCACCGAAAAAAGTGGCGGCGCCCCCTCTTTAGGGGCGCCGCTGCGGTTTGATTTAAAGATTTTTTAAAGGGAGCGCTTCGTTTAGCCCGCGCCGGAACTGGAGGCGCTGCTTGAGGCTCCACCGGAGGAAGCGGCGCCAGCATTGCTTTCCGCCGAATCCAGGGCAGCAGCGAGGTCGGCGCGCAGCTGGGTCAGGTTTTCGTAGAAGAGCTTGGCGTCAATTTTGTCGAAGGCCGCGGTCTTGACGATCGGGTTTTCCTCCATCCAGCGCTGCTGCATCTCGTCCATCAGCGTGTAGGTATAGTCTTCCCGGTAATCCCCCGCGGACAGCGGCAGACGCAAAATGATGTGATAGCCGTATTCGCTCTCCACAATGCCGCTGAGCTGGCCGTACTCCAGCGCCAACGCAGCCTCTTCATAGGCGCTGGTCATCTGGCCGGGGGTAACCACATAGCCGTCTGTGCCGTTGACATTGCCGTTGCTGTCCTGATCCTCGCTGTATTGGAGCATCAGCTCATCCATCAGGGCCTGCGCATCATCGGCCGCCTGCAGCTGGGCCAATATCTCCTCGGCCCGGGTATACTTTTCCGCTACAACCGCTTCATCCAGGGGTGCAAAGCCGGCAGAGCCGTCCTCTTTGGTGATCTGCTCATTGGTATCCACCGTCTTGAGCAGGATATGCTTTGTTCTGTAATAGCCCATGGTGTCCTCCGCATAGGCCAAAATATCGGCATCTGCGGGGGTGTTGCTCCCCCCCTCGCCGTAGTATTTGTTCTGAATCGCGCTGTAGTGCAGGCTGGAAGTCACCAGGCGCGTGTACAGGCCCCGGGTCAACGCCGACTGCCACATGGAGTAGTTGAGCATCTCCTCTCCGCCCAATTCCGCCGCCATCTCGTCCAGCCCGGCGGAGAGCGCTGTCAATTCCCCCTCATCGGCGGTGACCCCCTCCGCTGTCCCAATCTTAGGCAGAACAGAATACAAAGCGGACATCTCCAGCGCATCCTCCAAAACGCTCTGGGCCATGGTCATGCCATCGGCTTCTGTGTCCCAGGGCAGCTCCGTCATACCAAAATAGTAGTAATAACTCATGTAGTTGTCCGCGATGGTAGCGACATGGTACAGGATCTGATCCAATGTAATATTCTGATCGCCCGCAGTGGCCACTACGGTGTCACCCTTCATCCCCGCCGTCACATAATAGGGATCGGTAATCTTACTCACATCCTCGGGAATCTCCCCCGGCTTTAACGAAGTACAGCCCGTCAGGCTCCCCACCAGCAGCAGTATGGTCAGGAGCAGAGCCCCCGCGCGTGTGTATAGCTTCATTTTATTTCATTCCTTTCCCAAAGATATTCCACCTTTGTTGGCAAATGTCAGATAGACAGATCAACAGTATAGCACAGTTTTCGCTTCCAGGCAATGTACAGCTTTTGCATTTCATGATTTTAAGCATAGCTACAATCCTTAAATCAAGCTGAAATCTTGGCTGACGCGTAGTCGCTGATCAGGCTCTGGGCTGTGCGCAGGGACTCCTCTCCCCGGCGCAGCTTCAAAGAGAGGTAGGGTCTTTCTCCGGCGGAGAAAAGCAGCCGTCCCCGGTACTTTTCTCCTGCGCACAGCGCGGAGATGCACTGCAGATCCAAATCAGGAACCATGAAAATCAGCGCCCCTCCCTTTTGCGTAATTTCACTGATGCCGCAATTGGCCGCGGCTGAGCGCAGCAGGGCCACGGAAATCAAATTGTTGACGGTTTTCGGCGGCTCGCCGTAGCGGTCCAATAACTCATCCACCAGATCATCCGCCTCCGCCTCGTCCCGGATCTGGGCGATCCGCCGGTAGAGATCCATCCGCTGCTCCGCCACAGGGACATAGCGGTCCGGGATGGAGGCGGACACCGTCAGGTCGGCGGCGCACTCCATCTTTCGTGGAACCGGCTGGCCCTGCTCGGTCAGGACCGCCTCCTCCAATAGCTTTAAATACATGTCATATCCCACCGAAAGGAGAAACCCGGACTGCTCAGGCCCCAGCACATTTCCCGCGCCCCGGATCTCCAGGTCCCGCATGGCAATTTTAAAACCGGAGCCAAACTCCGCAAACTCCCGCACCGCGGACAGCCGCTTTGTGGCCACCTCAGTGAGCACCTTTCCCCTTCGGTAGGTAAGATAGGCGTAAGCCCGGCGGCTGGAGCGCCCCACCCGCCCCCGAATCTGGTGCAGCTGGGCAAGGCCCAGTTTGTCGGCATCCTCAATCATCAGCGTGTTGGCATTGGGCAGGTCAATGCCTGTCTCAATGATGGTGGTACAGACCAGAATGTTAATCTCCCCATCGGTCATCCGGCTCATAACGTCATCGATCTCATCCTGTCCCATCTTCCCGTGGGCCACCGCCACAGCGGCCTCCTCCCCCAACATCTCCCGTATCCGGGCCGCGGTGCGGTCAATGGTCTCCACCCGGTTGTGCAGATAATAGACCTGACCGCCGCGCTCCATTTCCCGGCGCATCGCGTCACCCAGCACACCCCAGTCATGCTCCAGTACATAAGTCTGCACCGGCTGGCGGCCGGCTGGCGGTTCCTCCAGCGTGGACATGTCCCGAATGCCGGACAGTGCCATATTGAGCGTGCGGGGGATGGGGGTGGCCGAGAGGGTCAGCACATCCACCTGTCGAAATTTCTCTTTCAGCTTTTCCTTGTGGCTCACGCCAAAGCGCTGCTCCTCGTCCACCACCAGAAGGCCCAGATCCTTGAATTTGATATCCTTTTGAAACATGCGGTGGGTGCCAATGAGCAGGTCCACCTGTCCAGACTCCACCTCCTGAAGGGTCTTCTTCATTTGAGCGGAGGTGCGAAATCGGGAAACCACATCAATGGCCACCGGATACTTGGAAAACCGGCGCAGTGCGTTCAGGTAGTGCTGCCGGGCCAGGACGGTGGTAGGCACCAAAATGGCAGCCTGTTTGCCCTCCAGCACACATTTCATGATGGCGCGAAAGGCCACCTCCGTCTTCCCATAGCCCACATCTCCGCACAGCAGCCGGTCCATGGGGGTGGGCCGCTCCATGTCCAGCTTGATCTCCTCGATGCAGCGCAGCTGGTCGTTGGTCTCGGCATATTCAAATTGCTCCTCAAATTCCTTTTGCCATGGAGCATCGGGGGAAAAGGCATACCCCGGCTGGCGCTGGCGCTGGGCATACAATTCAATCAGGCCCTTTGCAAGGTCCGCCACCGCCTTTTTCGCCTTCGTTTTGGCCCTCTCCCAATCCGTCCCCCCCAGCTTAGAGAGTTTTCTGATCTGCTGCCCCTCTTCCCCACCGCCAATATACTTGCTGACCAAATCCAGCTGCGTGGCGGGGACATAGAGCACGTCCGTCCCCGCGTAGGCCAGCTTCACGTAATCCTTTTCCACTCCATCGGCCGGGATTCCCACCATCCCCATATACCGCCCCACGCCGTGGTGCTCATGCACCACCAAATCCCCCGGCGCCAGATCGGCATAGGATTTGAGCTTCTGACGGTTGGTCAGCTCCCGCTTCTCCCTCCTGGGGCGCTTGAGTGCGCCCGTCTGCCCTTCGGCCAGCACCGCGAGCTTTGCCGCGGGGTATTCAAACCCGGCGGAGAGACGGCCCACTGTAATCACCGTCCGGCCCTGAGACGGCAGCTTTTCCATCCGGAAGTCCACGGCGGAGTGCACGTTCCTCTCCCGCAGCAGGGTCTGTAGCTTCAGCGCCCGCTGCTCACTGCCCACCAGCACCAGTGTCCCCATCCCGGCACTGTGATAGTGCTCCAGATCGGCCGCCAGCGCCTCCAAATTTGCTCCAAAAGAGGGCAGCTGCTTGGCCATCACAGACAGCAGCGCCTTAGGGGGTCTGGGATAAGACTGGAGATAAAAGGAATCCAGGTAGGCCTGCGGCCAATCCTCCAGGCGGGCGCACAGCGTGTCAAAGGTGATGTTCATCTCACTGCAGGCGCCACACAGTTCTCCCCGCTCCAGCAGGGTTTTCATATCCTCTTCCATCTGCCACTGATAACTCTTGGCCCGGTCAGCGACACGGCTGGATTCCGAAAAGAACAACACCGCGCGCTTCGGCAGGTAATCCACCCCCGTGGCCATGCCAGGATAGACCAGCGGAAGGTAGCGATCCGCTGTTGTCAGGCTTCGCCCCTGGGCCAGCGCCTCGCGGTCCTGGGATAAGGTTTTGGCCAGCGCATCTTGTCCATTTTGGCTGGCGCGAAGCTGCAACCCTTCCAGCTCAACGGTCAGGCCCGCCAGCCCCTTGGGAGCCATGTGGGGCAATACTTCCTCCACCGGGAGGATGACCGCCCGGTCAATATTCCCGCTGCGCCGCTGACTCTCGGGGTCAAAGGCGCCCATCCCATCTACCTCATCCCCGAAAAAATCCACACGCACCGGAGCCTCCATCCCCGGGGAATAAATATCCAGAATTCCGCCCCGCAGCGCGAACTGCCCAATTCCCTCCACCTGGTCACAGCGGCAGTATCCAGCGGCAGTGAGTTCCCCGGCCAATTGAGGGAGGTCGCATACATCCCCCACCTGAAGCGTGCGCCGAACCTTCTTCATCACCGCTGGCGGCAGCGTGCGCTGAAGCAGGCCTTCCACCGTGGCCACCAACACCGGTACCTCCCCCGTGGACAGACAGTGCAGCAGATGTAACCTCCGGTGCTCCCACTGGTGGGATACCGTTTCCGCATGATGAAAGGTAAACGAGCGGGAGGGCAATAACGGCACCACCTCCTCCGTCAGGGCGGCCAGATCCTCCGCAATGCGTTTCCCTTCCGTCTCATCCCCGCAGACCACCACCACCGGACGCGCCGTCTCTGCGTAAACTCCCGCGGCAATATGCGCCCGGTGCACAGCGGAGAGCCCCGAAAAGGCTACCGGACTGCGCCCGCCATCCAGATTGGCCAGCAGCTGCTGAAATTCCGGCAGGGAGGAGAGTAGTTGTGTGAGCAATTTCATGGTAAACCTCAATCAATAGCTTGAAAAATTTGGAAAATCCGGATGCGACAATAGCCCCCTGGCACAAATTTCCCAGGGGGTGATTTTTTCAGTATATCCTTTTTTCCCACGCCAGTCAAGGCGGTTTTTACCGGAGGAGGGAAGTAATATTGCAGGCCTGCCATAGGGCCAGATGGGGTACCGGCTGTTTGATTATTCTATCATTTATGTTGTACTATTCGCAAAGTGGATCATATAGCAGGCGATTGGCCCGAGTTGCTCCTTTTGCTTCGCAAAAGAACCGCAAACAATATATGAATTAATATTTAATCGATTAAATAAATTAGATTCAGATGTCACTGTCGTCATCCGTTGAGGCGGGAAATTTTTATGAACTATATACTGAAAGAAAGCGGCGCGTGTGGTCACGCGCCGCTCAGGCTGTCAAAAAACTCCTTTTTGACAGCTGATTGCCTCGCAGAGTTTCTGCCGTTCGGCGGAAACAAAATGGAATCTGTCATTTCCGGGGGCGTGTACCTCGAAAATGACACTGCTCACGCAGCAAACGTGAAAATTTCGCAGGAATTTTTGCGTTGCAGCTGCGTGTACACGGGGCCATCGTCCCCTCAAAAAAGTGGCACAGCCACTTTTTTGACACTCTGAGCGGCGCGTGTGGTCACGCGCCGCTTTTTCCCACTTCCTCAAGATGAGCCGCCAAAGATTCCAATATAGCCCGACACAAAAATATAGAGAATAATCAACGGCAGAATATAGGTCAGATAGATGCGCAGCTGGCGGGGCATGACAATCCCCTTGCCCGTGTTGGCCTCTGCCAAATAATTCTTCCAGCCCCAGCCCCAGGGACTGACGCAGAAGAGCACATAGATCAGGGAGCCCAGAGGCAGCAGATTATTGGAGACAATGAAATCTTCCAAATCCAGCACACCGCTGCCCTTTCCAAGGGGCTGGAATCCAGACAGTACGTTAAAGCCCAGGATACACGGCAGTGACAGCACCATGAGCACCACGCCGCAAACCAAAACCGCCCTCTTCCGGCTCCAGTTCCATTTTTCCATGGCGCCTGCCACGATATTTTCAAATACCGCGATCACAGTGGACAACGCGGCAAAGGACAGAAACACAAAGAACAAAGAACCCCATAGGCGGCCTCCGGCCATGTTATTAAAGACATTGGGCAAGGTCACAAAAATCAGCCCCGGCCCGGAATCCGCCGCAACCCCGTAGGCGGCGCAGGCAGGGAAAATAATCAGCCCCGCCGTAATGGCCACAAAGGTATCCAGCAGGGTGATATTGACGGCCTCTCCCACTAGCCTGCGCTCTTTACCAATGTAGCTGCCAAAGATCGCCATGGAGCCGATCCCCAAAGATAGGGTGAAAAACGACTGGCCCATGGCGGCAAATACCACTTCGTGTACAGAGTAGCGCTCAAACACCGACAGGTTTGGCATCAGATAAAACCTCAGCCCCTCCGCGGCCCCCGGCAGTGTAACAGAGCGCGCGGCCAGAATGACCATAATTGCCAGCAACGCCAGCATCATCCATTTGGTGATCCGCTCCACGCCATTTTGCAGCCCCATGCCGCATACCGCCATACCAATGGCCACCGAAGCGACCATCCCCACAGTCATCAGCGCGGGGTTCAGGGTCAGCGCTTCAAAGACGCCCCCCACGGCGGCGGCGTCCATCCCCGCGAAGGCCCCGGACGCCGATTTAACAAAATAGATCAGCATCCACCCGGCGATGGTGGTGTAAAACATCAGCAGCATCAGATTGCCCAAAAATCCCAGGGAACCAAAAACATGCCATTTGCTTCCCTTCGGCTCCAGTACATGAAAGCTGGAGGCAATGCTGCGCCGGCTGGCGCGGCCCACCGAAAACTCCATACTCATCACCGGGATGCCCAAAATCACCAGAAAAAACAGATAAATCAGCACGAACAAGGCTCCGCCGTACTGCCCCACAATATAGGGGAAACGCCAAACATTGCCCAAGCCAATGGCGCACCCGGCGGAAATGAGGATAAAGCCCAGGCGGGATGCAAGATTCTCTCTCTGTTGCATAACATTCTCCTTTTCCCGTTCCGGCACACAGCGGCAACCGCCCCAAGATCACAGCTGTCCTGCCTGTTTGATAAATTGACACACGTTCATACGATTATGCGCTCACGAGAATTTGGCCTGTCACTTCGCGACCAGCCGACCCCATACGATCAGCCGGTGGGTGGGGTTGAGATGGGGCGTGCAGGTGATCAGCGTCACCATATGGCTCTCCCCCTCCTGCAACTGCATTACCCAGCTCTCGGTGGGCTCCACAACAAAGGTCTTATAAACCACATACTCATAGGGAACCCCGGCATAGGTAATGTGGATGCTGTCCCCTGCTTTAAGCTTGTCAAGATGGCGGAATATAGCCGCCAGAATGTGGTTGCGGTGTCCAGCCAAGACACAGTTGCCCTCCTGCCCCGGCAGCGCGCTGGAGGGTACATGGCCAATACCGTAATAGAGCTCGTTCCCTGTTCCGGAGACGATATTGGCAGAAACTGAGATGGCGGGGATTTTGATGATACCCAGGGATTCCAGCGCCACCTGGGGGCGCAGCAGGGTTACATCCGGATCATCCATCAGGCCGTTGACTTCCTGTTCCTGACTGTCAGGCTCCATCTCCAGCAATCTCTCCGGCAGAGGGGCCGGATCAGGAAGCGATTGCAGGGTCTCCGGCCCCATCAGTCCCACTTCGGCAAACAGGGCCCGCCAAGGGTAGTGCATTGCCTCAAAGCATACCACAAAGACAATGAGCAACACACCGGCGGCAATGAGTCCTCGGGATATATTTTTTTTGGCACGAACAGACATGGATAACTCCCTTTTGGTAACAAATTGACCGAGTGGATCAAATCAGTTGCAATGAAGCTTACTATTATGATACCACAAATGCTCCGCATGGGGCGAGGCAATGGTGACGATAAACTTGGCATCATAATTACGCATGTGATTGTGAAACCATTCGGCCATGCACCGCGTTCAGCGGTACAGCCTAACATTCTGTTGGCGTCCGACCGCAGCGTGGCCGGACGCGCGGGATATCATAACCGTCCTGCGGCTATGATATCATAAACGTGAAACGTTTGTGATATATGGCATCGTTTGCGGTTCTTTTGAGAAGCAAACGGAGCAAATCGTGCCAATCACCAAATATAATAGCCGCTCTGCGGCTATTATATCCTCTCAACCACGGAAAAGCAACTGATTGGCGCCCGTCTTTTCCACTGCCGGATTGCCAAAATATACTTGCGGCAGAGCGGAAAGCGTGGGATAATAAAATAGCTTAGAAACCACTCCACAAATACTGGCTGCAAGGAGGCCTCGCGTGAAAACTTACGCGAACCACGCCTCACGTGCCAATCGCTCCCCCATAGGGGAACCGCAATTGATGCACAAAATATTCATTCCTTTTCATGGATGCTTTGTGCCTTACGTTTTGCGAAAGGAATGAACTTTTTTATGAAAAAGAACACAACCTACTCTCCAGAAGAGCTCCGGTACTTAAATATGCTCGCCCGCCAGTATCCCACCGTACAGGCCGCCAGCAGCGAGATCATCAATTTGCAGGCCATTTTAAACCTTCCCAAGGGGACAGAACATTTTATTTCTGATGTCCACGGGGAATACGAGGCCTTTTTACATATCCTCAACGCCGCTTCCGGCGTGGTACGGGAAAAGCTGGACAGCCTTTATGAGACCACCCTCTCCAAGTCAGAGCGCAGCCAGCTGGCCACTCTGATCTACTACCCCGAGGAGAAGCTGGAAGAGATTCTCCCGCTCCTGGAAGATCAAGACGAGTGGTTTCGCATTACCCTGCACCGGTTGGTAGAGGTCTGCCGTCTGGTGTCATCCAAATACACCCGCTCCAAGGTGAGAAAGGGACTGCCCAAGGATTACGCCTACATCATTGACGAGCTGCTCAATACCGAGATTACTCTGGATGGCAAGCGGGAGTATTTTGAGAACATCATCTCCACCATCATTGACATCGGCCAAGCCTCCGCCTTTGTTGTAGCGGTATGCAATGTCATCAAGCGCATGGCGGTGGATCACCTGCACATCGTGGGAGACATCTTTGACCGCGGTCCCCGGGCGGATATCATCATGGATTCCCTGCTTCAGTACCACTCTGTGGATATCCAGTGGGGAAACCACGATATTCTTTGGATGGGCGCAGCCTGCGGCTCCCGCACCCTGGTAGCAACGGTACTGGCCAATTCAATCCATTACAACAATCTGGAGGTCATCGAAACGGGCTACGGCATCTCCCTGCGCCCCCTGGCCAATTTCGCCGGCGATGTATATAAAGACTGCGATGTGTCCCGCTTCCCCGTCAAACAGCTGCAGGATACGCCGGACCAGACGGAAAAGGACATGCTGCTCTCGGCCCGGATGCACAAGGCCATCACCATCATCCTCTTTAAGCTGGAGGGGCAAAAGCTGCTGCGCTGTCCGGAATTTGGCATGGAGGACCGGCTGCTGCTGGACAAAATTGATTATGAGACAAAAAGCATCACCATAAATGGAATTCCTTACTCCTTAGAGGATACGGACTTCCCAACGGTTGACCCATCCGACCCATACACCCTCTCGCCGGAGGAGGACACTGTCATCCGCCAGATGACCAGCTCCTTTCAGCGCAGCGAAAAGCTGCAGCGCCATGTGCGTTTCCTCTACTCTAAGGGCGGACTTTATAAGGTCTACAACGGCAACCTCATGTTCCACGGCTGTATCCCCATGACGCGGGAGGGTGAGCTGCAGGAATTTACCATCAGCGGCGAGCCGCTGTCCGGAAGGGCCTTCCTGGACTACGCCGAGACCACCGCCCGCCGGGCCTATTATGATAAGCCCGGCTCCCCAGAGCGGCAGTTTGGCATGGATTTTCTTTGGTTTTTATGGGCGGGCCGCAACAGCCCCATTTTTGGCCGTGACCGCATGACCACCTTTGAGCGCCGGCTGATTCTGGATGAAAGCGCCTGGGCCGAGCCTAAAAACGCCTACTACACCTTCTATCACGACCCTCAGATCTGCACCGACCTGCTCCGGGAGTTTGGGCTGGAAGGGCCTCACCGCCATATCATCAACGGCCATGTCCCGGTCAAATCCAAAAAGGGCGAATCCCCCATCAAGGGGGGCGGGAGGCTGATCGTCATTGACGGCGGCTTTTGTAAGGCGTATCAGCCCACCACCGGCATTGCAGGGTATACTCTGATCTACAACTCTCACAACATCCGCATTGTGGCCCACGAGCCCTTTGCGGGCCGCGCCCGCGCCATTCATGAAAACTGGGACATCACCTCCACCTCCAATGTCTTTGAGTACATGGAGCGCCGCATTAAAATTTCCGAGACTGACATCGGCCATCAGCTGAGCCAGCGGGTACAGGACCTGCGGGCGCTGCTATGCGCCTACAAAAACGGCGCGGTAGCGGAGGATCACCGCTGACCAACCGCCCTCTTTCCCTCCCCATATGCCGCATAACGAGAGCACCAGCCGAATAAGAATACCTGACAAGAAAGGAGCGTGGCGCCCATGACAACTCAGGAAGCCATCCGTGAGCTGAAGGCCATCCGCCAATACGTTGCCGCAACCTCTCTTCCCGCTGTGGACTACGCCCTGAAACTCCTGGAGGAAAAGGCGGAGTCAGAGGAAGCTTGATCCCACCTCTTGTTCCCGCGGCCACAAACAAACATGCCCGCCGTCCGCGCACATTGGCGCGGGCGGCGGGCATGTCTCTTAACTTTTTTCCTCAAAACTGGCGCCGCAGCTGCGGCAGGTAACTGTGAGGCGCCCTTTTCCCCGGGGCACCCGCAGCTGCTGGCCGCAGTTGGGGCATTTGAAGTAGCAGTGCTCCTTGTCCCGGCGCTTGGTACGGAACAGGCGGTACCAGCGGATCACCGGACCGGCCAGTTTTAGAAATTTTGCATTTTCTTCCCGGCGTCTCACCGGATTGCGGGACAACAAGCGAAACAGCGCGGCAATGACAATCACCAGAGAAATCCAATAGAGCGGTGTAAACCCGGTAAAGGAATAGACTAAAAACAACACCAGGTAGCACACGACAAAGAAAATATTCAGCTGATCGCTTCCATATCTTCCATACATAAAGCGGCGAAGCGCACTACGAATCATATGGTTGAGCCTCCTCGGGAAAATACAATTCGGGACCTGCATCCGCAGGCCCGAAAAACACAATTTGCTATCTATTATGATAGCCGTTTTTATGCATTTCGTCAAGGAAAGAAACGTAAACAAAGTGTAAACTCCCTTGCAGCACCATGCATGTTCAAATCATCTGGAAATGCGCCGAATCTTCCGCTCCAGGTCATGGGTATAGCCCGGTGTGAAGCGCGTCCTTCCCCTTGCACATCCGCCACAGACAGCAGCCCTGCGCGCGGTGCCGTCCTTTCATCGCTCAAAAAAATGGATTGTACACTTTCTCTCATGGATTCCTTGAAAGATTTCATGAAAAATATGAGGTTTGGAAGAAAAAACGGGGTTGCATTCCCAGGAAAAAGCCGATAAAATGCATCTTATATGGTAAAAAATAGAGGGCTCCATGCGCAGCGCGGAATCGTTACGTCCTGAGGGATCATCCCAGCGGATTTAGCACATTGCCGGTGTTTTGAACCAAAGCTCTGCCGGCCACTGTCATGGGAGTCTGTGTGTAACATCAAAGGGAACTACGCCGCATGGCCAAAGGGCCGGGAAAGGAATCAAAATTATGAGTCAGACCTTTAAAGGAAGTCAGGATTACGTTGCCTCTCAGGAGCTCATGGGGGCGGTGAATATTGCCATGGTGCTGCAAAAGCCGCTGCTCATTAAGGGTGAGCCGGGCACCGGCAAAACCGTGCTGGCGGAGGCCATTGCAAAGTCCCTGGGCAAAGAGCTGATCATCTGGAACATTAAGTCCACCACCAAGGCCCAGGACGGCCTGTATGTTTACGATGTGGTGCAGCGCCTGTATGACAGCCAGTTTGGCGAGGGCGGCGTGGACAACATTGAAAAGTATGTCAAGCTGGGCAAGCTGGGCGAGGCATTTACCAGTGAGCAACAATTGATTTTACTGATTGACGAGATCGATAAGGCGGATCTGGAATTCCCCAATGATCTGCTGTGGGAGCTGGACCGGATGGAGTTCCACATCCCCGAGACCGGGCGCACCGTGACTGCCAAGCACCGCCCCATTGTCGTCATCACCTCCAACGCCGAAAAGGAGCTGCCCGATGCGTTTCTGCGCCGGTGTGTGTTCCACTATATTGAGTTCCCCGGAGAGGAGTTGATGAGCGAGATTGTCCGGGTCCACTTCCCCGCCCTGGACAGCCATCTCTTGCAGCAGGTGCTCGCCGCCTTTTACCGCATCCGCGCCCTTCCCCAGATCAAAAAGAAGCCCTCCACCTCTGAAATCATCGATTGGATTCAGGCGCTGGTTCACGGCGGGTTTGACCCGGATAAAATCGTGCAGGAGGTGCCCCATCTGGGCGTGCTGCTGAAGAAGAATGAGGATATCGAGGCCATGCGCCGCAGTTGGCGGTGATGTCATGTTCTCTGATTTTCTCTATCTGTTGCGCCAAAGTGGGCTGAAGATCTCCATGACCGAGTGGATGGCACTGTGCGAGGGACTGGACAAGGGCCTGCACGGCGCCACCTTTTCCGGCTTTTACTACCTGTGCCGGGCAGTGCTGGTGAAATCGGAGACCGATTTCGACCGCTTTGACCGGTGCTTTCTCCACTACTTCAAGGACGTCCCCTTTGAGCAGGAGGTCTCCCAGGAGCTGATGGACTGGCTGGACCGTCCGGACGCCCCCATGGGTATATATGATGCGCAGCAGGCCGAGCTCAACGAGATGCTCTCCGAGACGGAAATTGAGCGCATGTTCCATGAGCGGATGGACGAGCAAAAGGAGCAGCACAACTGCGGCAATTACTGGGTGGGCACCCACGGCATGTCCATCTTTGGCAACTCCGGCCTCTCCCCGGTAGGCATCCGCGTGGGAGGTGATGGCGCCAGCAAGCGCGCCTTCCGGGTGGCGGGGGAGCGGAGATTTCGCGACTTCCGGGGGGATAACACCCTGGATACCCGCCAATTCCAGGTGGCGCTGCGCCATCTGCGGCAGTTTTCCGGTCTGGTGGACCTCCCCCCCACGGAATTTGATGTGGACAACACCATCAAAGATACCTGCGATGGCGGGGGGACATTGAAGGTGCGCTATAAGCGCCCCCGGAAAAATACCGTCAAAGTGCTGCTCTTGATGGATTCCGGCGGCTCCATGGAGTATTACAGCCAGCTCTGCTCCGCCCTGTTTCAGGCGGTGAGCAAGACCCGCCATTTTAAGGATCTAAAGGTATTTTATTTTCACAACTGCATCTATTCCCGGTTGTATAACGAGCCAAGCCTCCTCCACACCCAGACGACTCCCACCGACTGGGTCCTCAATAACATCCCATCCGATTATAAGGTCATCTTTGTAGGTGATGCCCAGATGGCCCCTCATGAACTGGTCACCGGCTTTGCCTATCAAAACGGGCAGGGCGAGTCCGTGCGCCGCAGCGGCCTTGCGTGGCTGGAGCTGTTCCGTAACCGCCACCGCCACGCCATTTGGCTCAATCCCAGCGACCGCCCCACCTGGGGAGAGTACTGGACACGGACGTATGACGCCATTGAAGCGCTCTTCCCCATGTTTCCCCTGACGGTTGACGGGTTGGAGGAGGGCATGAAAAAGCTGCTGGTACGCTGACTGTCCCACCCCATCCTATGGCGGCCCCTTTTATCATGGGGCCGCCAATTTTTTATGGAACAATTCGCCATTGATTGCGTCCAATCATTTGCAAACGATAGAAGGGTGGTAACTCAATGAACGCCAGTAAGTTAAAGAGAATCGCATCTTTTGCCCTTGCGGGCATATATAGCTGTGCGGCGCTGACAGGATGTGCACCTGGCCGTGCGCAACACAATGCAAGCAGCGTTGTCACTGTGGCGGCACTGGAAGCCAAAGCGCTTCAGGCGCCAACATATGGGGAGGAGAACTCCGCCGCAACGGCTGCTGCCCATGGTGCCAACGAGTTTGCCTTTCGGCTGGGCGCGGCGCTTGCGGAGGAGGCGGGAGCGGAGAACTTTGTCTGCTCCCCCTATTCCGTATGGCTGCCCTTGGCCGCCCTGGTTAACGCAACAGACGACCAAAACAGGCAGGCACTCCTGGAGGCCCTTTGCGCGGTCGGAATCAGTACGGAGGATCTCAACAGCGCCATCTCCCGTATGCTGTATGATCTCACCAGGCAGCGGGAGAAGGAGTGGGCGCAGGAATATGATCAGACCTATCACAACCCCCTCACCATTGCCAATGCAATCTTTGTGGATCAGAATGTAACTTTAAATCCAACCTTTGCCCAAACTTTTCTGGACTACTACCGGGGCAATATGCTTCAGGTAAACTTTACATCACAGGACGCGGTGGACGCGGTCAACCAGTGGGCCAGTGAACACACCAACGGCTTAATTCCCCAAATCGTGCAGCAGTTTGACCCGGATACCGTGGCCGCCATTGCCAACGCGATTTACTTCTCCGACCGATGGAATTGGGAGTTTGACCCTCAGCGGACCGCTGAGGATATCTTTCACTCTCCCAGTGGAGACACTACCGCGTTTTATATGCTGCGCCAGGGCGATGGTCTCAGCTATTACGAGGATAACCAGGTACAGGCCATGCCCTTAAGCTTTACCACAGGCGGAGGGCTGTATATTATCCTTCCTAAAGATGGAGATGCGGCAGGGTTGCTCTCCTCCATGACAAACCAGTATTTTGAGGAAATCCAGGCGGGCTCCAACAGCGCCACAGGCAAACTGCTGCTCCCCCGCTTTTCCATTGAAAGCGGTGCCATGCAGTTAAAGAATATCTTACTGGCGCTCGGGGTTCCCCTCTTCAACGATGAGATGGCTCCACTGACCGGCGGACTCATTGAGGGGGACATCCCTGTATGGCTCTCCAGCGCGGCGCACAAGGCGCTCATAGAGGTGGACGAGAGGGGAACCACCGCTGCCGCCGTGACGGTGATGGCAGCAAACGCCGGTTCCGCCGCACCCGGGCCCACCCAGCCGTTTGAAATGATTTGCAACCGGCCGTTTGTCTTTGTATTGTACGCACACACCTATGATGGCGGCAATCAGGTGCTGTTTACGGGAATGGTAAATCAGCCGTAACTTTTTTTCCAATGCAATATACGATCACATCAGAGGCGGCCCTCATCTCATGGGCCGCCTTGTCAATTCGCTCTATCCTCCTGTTCAAGAGATCAGAACGAATGTTTGACTTTCCGTGTTGCTTGTGTTAGAATGACCCTATAAGATCTTGTCTTTTTCCGGCATGCTGAAAGGAGCCTGCTTATGTCCGCCATTACAACAAAACAGCAGCGCATCTATGACTATATTGTCTCATTCACAGCGGAACATGGTTATCCCCCCTCCGTGCGGGAAATCGGCGCGGCGGTGGGATTAAAATCTCCCTCCACGGTCCACTTTCACATGAAAAAGTTGGAGGATGCCGGATATATTATGAAAGCAGAGGGAAAAACCCGCGCCATTTCCCTCCCCAATGCCCCGGCCTCCTCTCCGCCTGCGGAAGAACCAAATATTCGGGCAAATCAGGTTCCCGTCCTAGGCAGCGTGGCGGCTGGCGCCCCCATTTTAGCGGAGGAATGCATTGAAGATTACCTCACCTTTGACACCCATGGCCTCTCAGGGGAACATTTCGCCCTGCAGGTACGGGGGGAATCCATGCTCAACGCAGGCATCCTTCCCGGTGACCTGGTGGTGGTACACCGGCAGCAGGACGCACGCAATGGCGAAATTGTGGTCGCCCTGTTCGAGGATGAGGCCACAGTGAAAACCTTGCAGCGAAAGGACGGCATCACCTGGCTCCTGCCGGAAAATAACGACTATACTCCCATTGACGGTACCTATGCGGAAATCCTGGGCAAGGTGATTGCCGTGGTCCGGAGATATTAAAAAAAGCACTTGAAGTCTGTCGCCCGGACAGGTCTTCAGGTGCTTTTTTATGATATGGTAGCCGTTTTGGGGCTGTGATATCTCGCGCATCCGGACACGCTTTGGCCGGGCCCCCAAATTTATTTCAGGCAATGCTGCACGCCCCGCGCCACATAGCCGCAGGATATCATATTCCCCCATTTTCGGGCCCAAACGCGTGAAAGCTCCTTCTATTCTCGAAGGGATGGAACCATGTACTGCTTTTTATATTCACTATAGTAGTGGTCAAACGTCTTGTTCCCCCGCTTATGAAGCTGATCGAGATACTCATGGGAGCTAAAATTGATCTGCGCCCCCTCCGGCGTGCCACCGCGCAGCACATGCAGGGCAATGTTAGAGCAGTGATCTGAGATCCGCTCTAAATTAATGAGCAGCTCTAAAAACTGGGTGCCCAGCTCCATGGTGCATCCCCCCTGCTTCAGCCGCTCCACGTGGTTGTCCTGCAACCGCTCCCGCAACAAATCCACCACCTGCTCCAGCGGTTCCACCTTCAGCGCTGTCTGCACATTCCGGGTCACATAACAATTGGCGGTCATATTGACAATCTCCGATACCGCCCGGGTGATTTGCTCCAACTCCCCCTTGGCCTCTTTGGAAAAAGTCAGATCCCTCTTATGGAGAGCCACCGCGCCCTCGGCAATGTTGACAGCGTAATCTCCGATCCGTTCAAAGTCGGACAGGGTGTGAATCAGCTCCGATACCAGTGCACTCTCCTCCGCGGTCAGGGCCCGGTTGGCGAGCTTAATGAGATAATTATCCACAGAGGATTCCAGCTTGTCCAGGATTTTCTCCACCTCCTGCAGGCGGTCAAACTGTTTTTGATCGAAGTGGTTTAATAGTTCGATCGAACGGTCATAGTTCTTCTGTGCCAGGATTCCCATTTGCTGCACCGCCTCGCGGGCTTTTTCCAGCGCCAGGGACGGGGAGACGAGAAAACGTTCATCCAAAATGGATTCTTCCATCTCTTCTTCTTCCGCATGATCCGGGATGAGCCATTCCACCAGCCTCACCAGTTGCTTGTGGAACGGCAACAGCAGCAGCGTACACGCAACGTTAAAAAGCAAATGCAGATTGGCGATGGAACCCCGGTTCATCACCTCTGTCCAAAAGGAAAAAGAGAACACAGCATTGAGCAGGTAGAGCAAGATAAGGAACACCACCGTGCCAATGATATTAAACAGCAGATGGATACAGGCCGTGCGCTTGGCATTTTTGCTGGCGCCAATGCTGGACAGTATCGCTGTGATGCAGGTTCCGATATTCTGGCCAAATATTAGGGGCAAGGCCAGATTAAATTGTACCACGCCGGTACTGGTGATCGCCTGTAAAATCCCCATGGAAGCGGAAGAACTTTGTATTAGGGCTGTCACTGCCGCGCCTGCCAAAACGCCCAGCAGGGGATTTGTAAATGTTACCATAATCGCCGCAAATTCCGGCATGTCCTGCAGGCCGGAAACAGCGTTTTCCATGGTTTTCATGCCGATAAACAGCACACCCAGCCCCAGAATAATCTGGCCTACCATACCCTTCTTACCGCTTTTGACGAACATATACAAAACAATGCCCACAATGGCCAGCAATGGCCCAAGTATGGAAGGCTTCAGCAGCGACAAAAACAGGTTATCTGAGGAGATGTCCCCCAACCGCAGCAGCTGGGCAGTTACAGTGGTACCAATATTCGCCCCCATGATGATACCCACAGTCTGCTGCAGTTTCATGATGCCCGCATTGACAAACCCTACACACATGACCGTGGTGGCCGCAGAGCTTTGTATCAAGCCAGTGACCAGTGCGCCCAGCAGCACGCCCTTCCATACGTTGCTGGTCAAACGCTCCAAAATCCGTTCCAACCGGCCGCTTGAGAGCTTTTCCAGCCCATCTGTCATGGTAGTCATACCAAATAAAAAAAGGGCAATGGCGCCCAGCATGGAAATCACATCTGAAATGGTCAAGGTGGATTCCTCCGTTTGTCCTGTAATCGCCAGTCTTATCTTACGGCTAGGCTACAAGGCAATTCTAAAATTTTGCTGAAATTTCTCTCTACGATCTTCTTTATTATAGTCTCCTGTTAAGATAATGTAAATGTAATTTTGCATGAACATATTCAACTTTAGAAGAAAACACAATCTTTTTCGATGAAATTTTTTAAAATAATACAAGTTGTGCAACCCTCCACAATCCTGCTGCGGCCGCTCAATCGCAACGCGGTCTTCTGCACTGCCCGGTTTTTGCCTCCAGCGGACTCCCTTCCTGTACACCTGAAGCTTTCCTCTCAAACATGACTTTGCCCCATTGGGGGACAGAAAAACCGCCGGGCTTGCCTATTTGAACTGTGAATAGGTAAGCCCGGCGGTGGCATTTTAGCAGCGCTGTTTACGCAGTATAATCCTCTCTACAAAAAATAACGGTGCAAACTTTCCGTTACTTCCTCCTTGGTCAGCGGCTTAGAGAAATAAAATCCCTGAATGATATCGACTCCGCTGCGCTCCATAATTTTACGCTGCAGCTCTGTTTCTACCCCCTCTGCCACAACCACCAGGCCCGCTGCGTGCGCAAATTCCACCATAATACGTACCGTGTGCTGTAAAAAGCTGTCCTCCTCAATCCCAATAACAAAGGAGCGGTCTGTCTTCAGTGTGGACACAGGCAAGCTGCGTAAATTGGAAAATGTAGCGTAGCCCACGCCAAAGTCATCCAGCGATAACGAAATTCCCATCGCCCTGATCTGCTCCAACATGGCTAAGGTCTTCGGGTCAAAATGAATTTCTTTGTTTTCTGTGATCTCCAGGCTCAACCGCTCCGGCGGAAAGTCATATGTTGCGAGCAGGTGGGCCATCTTTTTACATAACTCCTGATCCCGCAGTTGGATCGGTGAGAGGTTGACGTCCAGTGTAAAGCCAGCCACCCGATCCAACCCCCATTCCTTGACCTGCCGGATGGCCTCTTCACATACCCAGTCACTGAGGATATCAATGACGCCCAATTGCTCTGCCTCCGGAATAAACACACTGGGGGGGACGGAACCATAACCCGGTCTATCCCATCTGCACAGCGCCTCCATTCCAATCCACTGCCCGGTTGTCGCTGCCACCAACGGCTGATAATCCAAGGAAAACCCTTGCATATGATTTAAAACACAGGACTTCAGGTCCACCTCAAATTGCAGATGTTCTTTCACCTGAATGTCCCGCTCCTCATCGAACAGGACAACCCCATCCTCTTTCCTGGTAAAAGACAAGACCCGGTCAATTCCATTGAGCAGAGTCTCCTGGGACTGATTTAAGTTGCCTGCCTTAATGATCCCCATATGCACCCCGGCAAACATCCGATGCTCCACACCGTCCATGTCTAAAATCCAAACGTCATCAAAGCGGTGGTAGATCACTTCAGCCAACCGGATCAGATCGCCCTCTTGTTTCTCTGGAATAAAAATAGCAAAATCGTCCCCATCAATCCGGTAGGGGGATGTGCCTATATACGCTCCAATCCAAGTGACAACAGTGCGCAGCAGTACATCACCAGCGGCTCTGCCATATACATCGTTAATTCTCCTCAAGCCCTGAACATCAAAGCAGATCAAATAGGCCTCCGGATCCGCACATCGATCCAAATCCTGCTTGAGCTTGACAGCATTTGGAATGTCCAGCCGCTGGTCGTGAAATGCCAAATATGCAATTCGCTCCTCCTCCTCTTTGCGCGCTGTAATATCAAGGAAGGTGGTCATAATGGTCAGTCGCCCGTCAAACCAGTACAGCGCTCTGGAGGAAATGCTCAGCCACTTTCCTACATCCCTTTTGTAGTGCTCCCAAACATATGGCGTCTCAATCGGCACGCCCTCTTCATCCAGCAGCTTTTCCCTGGGACAAAACAGGCAAAAATCCTGCTGCCCCATATAGGCATAACAACAAGTTCCCGTGAGCTCGCGCTCTGTCCCAGAGTACAGCTTCTGGTAGATGTTATTATACATGATTAATTCACCTGTGTAGTAATCCACGAGATAAGTGCCCATATGATTGACAAGATCTTGAAACATGGTAACTGATTTGTCTAACCGTTTTGTCAGCGCAGTCAATTTCCGGTTTTGCTCCTGCGCTTCGGCATTGACTGTAATCATGTCAGTCAGTGTCTTGATTACAGTGGCTAAAAAATTCAAAATCTGCTGAAACTTATCTTCGTCTATTTTCGGGAGCAATTTGATATTTGCGATGGCAACTTCTCTGGAAATCCCGGCCCTTAGGGCGGTTTCCTCAATAGAGGAGTCCTCAATATCACTTATGTGAACCTGCCAAACCAGCCAGCTGCCCAGATATTGCTCCCCCAAAAAAATAGGAACTGCCGCAGCCTTACAGCCTGAATTTGGGCATGTGATCATAGCCGGCTGGTGCGTTTCCTGATTGATTTCCATTAAAGTACCATTGGCGTGGATACACGTTTGCCTCCCGGTTTCGCTGGCCTGCATCATGGCACAGAATGCCTGTAGGTTGGTGGTCTGTGTCAAGGAAATCCCCCCGGGATCCAATACCACAGTAGTAATTCCCACAATTCCGCCCAGGCTGTCCTGAATGTTCTGCAAATATTCAATGTCAATTACATCTGCAATCGTTTTGATTGTGGCCTCGTCCTTACCCTCTGACGATTCAGGCGTTCGCCCATCCCCCGCCACTTCTTTGGATGGGGACCGGGTCGCCAGTTTGTCGCGGTACATCCTCTGATCAGCCACGGCAATCAAATCCTCCGCTGTCCGTCCGACTTGAAAATTGATCCTGGCCAGACCATAGCTAAAGCGCAATTGATACGGCGCTTGATTTGTCTTGTTATACTCCTCCATTTGAGCAAGGATCTTTTTCATTACAATATCAGCTTTGGCCTCACTCCCACGGAGAATCATCACAAACTCATCTCCGCCCCAGCGGCACAACACATCACTTTTCCTGGTATGGGCCTTAATCAGTTCCACCGTTTTGAGAATCATTTGATCGCCCGCCTTATGGCCGAGCTTATCGTTCACTCTCTTCAAACCGTCCAGATCAATAAAGGCCAGACAGGTATTCGTATAACGGCTCTTCTCCAAAATGCCTTGAAGCAGTTTGCGGCCCCATTCCCGATTGTACACGCCTGTCATAGTATCGGTGGAGGCATAGCGCTCCAATTGAACCTCATGTTCTTTTTGTTTTGTAATGTCCGTGGCAGTCTCCATGTGGGCCACTCTTCCATCCAGCCAATTGATGATAAAATCCCGAACAAGAAACCATTTTCCGCTGGCTTTACTATGGTACTCCCAATGGAGCGAAGGGCCGACCACATTTCCATCTTGGTCCACCATCTGCTCCAGAGGGCAATGCTGGCAAGTGTTATAGGGACTATTTTGCATTGCTTCGCAGCATGTTTTTCCCAAGAGCGCCTCCCGCTTTGCGCCAAGCTCTTTGGTTATGTTCCGGTTGACAAAAAGCAGCTCTTTGCTTCTGACATCATTGACGTAGATAAGGCTGTCGGCGTTGTCCGCCACCTTGTTCATTACCTCAAGACCATAACGAAGGTTGCGCTCCATATTCCGGCGCACCAAAAGCGAGGACAGCACATCGGTTATGTCGCGCAGCAGCTGTATTTCGTGTTCTTCCCATCTGCGGCAATGGATGCAGTCATCAAACCCCACATATCCAAGCGTCCTCCCCTCAGAGGTAATGGGAATGGCAGCCAGAGCTTTAATATTTCGGAGCTCCTGCCCCATTTGATTCTCCGCTGTGGATGTGCAGATGTCGTTGGCAATTCCGACCCCATGCTGCACTATTCTGTTGTAGGAGCGGGCTTCTTTGGGCAAATTTTGCTGCTGGTCTATGACGGACTTAATCCCCGGCGCGCACCACTCATAGGTATTTGATGCGGCTGTCTCAGATACCGATTCAAAAATATAGATCCGGCTGACATCCGCATATTCTCCCGTAAACGCCAAAATACGATCAATGGCCTCTTCCGTTGTGTTTGCCCGGTAGGCCACCCCCACCACAGTGGCCAGCGCCTGTGCATTGGTCTGCGGCAACTGCACGCTCTCCGTAATCAATGGGTAGATACATGTGACGATGTACTGGGCGCCATCCCACTCCACATGATTGAAAGAAAGAGAAACAGACCGCTGTTTCCCAGAATGAAATATCAATTTTGAGGTAAAATTGGTAACATCTCCATTTTGCGACAAAAGCGCCTCTAGCTTCAGCACATCCTGCTCAGGGAGTGTAAGCAAATCAAAAATCGTACTCTCTCTGTTGGAATCCTCCCAATCCGGGCCATCGCTTAACGGCGCCAGCAGCAGTCTTGCCTTGCGGTTTTTATACATAACAGTTCGCGGTTGCGGCGCTTCAAACACGACAATGGGAATCTCCACATGAGAGAAAAAATGGTCAAACAGCACTTTTACCACGCTCCCTCAGGTACTTCAACCTAGAAAGTATCTCTTCTTAAATCAATTTATAGCATAATTTTCCTTATGATTCAATTTCAATGACATATTTTTCTTTTGTAAACAGCGCAGCAATGGCAGGACAAGTCCCCTGTTTGGCGGCCACGTTTGGTGTTCCCGCCTCTATGTGCGTTTAGCGCAAAAAACGCCGAAACCACAGGGTTTCAACGTTTTCACATCCTAAGCGGTACCGCCTAGGAGACATCTTTATTTAACCCTTGCAGGGCAGCATACATGTTCTGCGTCCATATCTCAGGAAACTCCATAAAAGAAGGATCCTCTGCGGGACTTGGAAAGAGCGATGGGAAGAGCGTTCTGCAAAATTTCTGAAATGAGTCCACCTGTCGATACTGGTTACAAAAATAGACATCCTGCCCCATAGGCATCAGCAAAATCGAAAAATGAACCGGGATATAAAATCCTTTCCGATAAAGGGAATACTCCCCTGAAAATTTCTCCTGAATTACCCGAATATCCTCTTTCTCCAGTTTTCGAAATGGAATTGATGTCTCTTCGAGCGGGGCCAGCCAGAGCGCAGTCTCCTGTGTACTAAACCCCAGGGCGTAATGGCGCACTCCCCCCAGCTTCTTCTGGGTGAACGCATAAACAACCTCCAGATCAGCAGGAGGAAGAAAATTTTCTCCCTGCCAATTTAAAAGCCGATGGTAAAGCTCTCGTTCTGTAATGGCTTGGTTCGGACATTGGTTCATAGCTATTTCCCTCGCTTTCCATTCCCATAGTTTACATTCATATGTATGGCAAATTCTTTCCTCAACATTCGGATGTCAGTCCGTTTTGCCTGCTGGACGGAGAGGGGATTCCATCCAGCAGGCAACGTGAAATGGGAGAGGGAGTTCCCCTCCCGCTGCGGTGGGTAGCGTGGGCTTCCACGCCATACCACCAGGTTGAAGATATAAAGCATATACCTTCTCCAAGCGGCCTACCCTTTTGAGCAGGCCGCTTGGAGAAAGCGGCAGAGACTGCCCATTCCCAGGACAATGCATTCCAACCCCACATTTTGCCCATGCTATGCAATGCTGTGGTAAGACTTACCCTGCCCGCCGCCTAATACAACTGATCTATCCGTGTAAAATAAAATGCCTCCATTCTTAATCCAATCTTGCCCTTAAAGGCAGCCCAGACGGCTTCTGACATAAACGCTTTACGGTTAGGCTGCTTTACAACAAGCACCATGGTCTCAATCAAAAATGAGCGCAGCTTGCGCATCCTCTTCTGAGGCGTTTGCCGCATTATACATAAGATAGAGCAGTTCCAGCGCACTGCGAAACGTTTGCTGTTGCTTTCTTTCCAGCCACCATACAATTCCTTGCCAGGTAGAATTCTGACGGTAGAGTACCTTTATAATAAATGTGGCAGTCTTCCCCATATCACAGCTCAGGGCATATTTGGGCAATTCAAGCTCCTCTGCCCTTCTGGATTCCTGCACTGGCAAATTGGAAAAATTTCTGCGGGCAGTGTCAGACATGGGGTATTGGAGTACTTCTAGAAAATAATCCATTTGAAGCAACAGCGCATTCACATTTTGAACCCACATGGGCTCCTCTGCGTACATGGTATAAATCCGTGCGCTGAAATTTGGGTCTTTTCCATCCAAACAGACTTTCATCAAATTTCTGGAATCAACATTGGGCGTTGCACAATAGGTAGTTTTCATCTTTTCCCACAGTTCGTGCTGCACTTCTCCGAAAGAGTCTTGCTGCCAACCTTGATTTATCTGCATGTTTACTTCCATATTTACCTCCAAGATATGCATGAATTTCAAACTTTTGCGGTCTATGTAGGATCAAAAACGCCAAACCAAGGCTCACGTGCTGCTCATCCATTCACAGACCATGGCAAAGAAGTCCCCGCGCAGCATATATATCCCATGTGCTCTGCCACTTACCAAGTTGACTGTCCGCCGGGTATCATCCGGAGTTTTTTTCATACACCGTAAAATAGCCTGACAGGCCACTTCAACAGCAACCCTCTTTTCTTGTTTAAGATCAAGTTTTTCGCTGAAAAACTGCTCTTTGATACAATATCCGACATAGGGTGCGGCCCAGTCCTCCGCTCCGCTTTGGTTTGCCAGCCGCGCAAACTCAGACATGTCCACTCGCGAAATGTCGCCGCACACGTGCAGCTTCATCAGCACAACAGCAAGTTCCTCATACGTGAGCGCTTTTGTGAGGGTATAATCAGTATTCTCACTGATAATCCCTGCGGCGCTCAGGCTCTCTGCCGCATAACGGGTGCGGTTGAAATAATTCATATGCCCTTCCATCGTTGTCAGTGTCTCTTGGGAATAATCATGTCCATCCTCCAAAAACTCTGCTTGAAGAAAATAGGCCTCCGTCTTGCCGCTGTTATTCCATGTGCAGTCCAGCATCTTCCAAGCGCCCTCAACCCAGACCACATTCCAGATATGATTGTTTTTCTTATCATAAAGCTGATAGCACGGAATATCCAGCAGATAGCATATGTCATTCACCGTTGAGGCAAATCCGGCGCACATGGCCCTTCCATCTAAAAGGGCCCCTACAATGGAGTGCGCGCGTCCCCTCTCTTCCGTGCTTCCATATGTGACATTTTGTGTCATAAAATGATTGAGCAGCTTTAACTGCTCATGAGGATCGCTTGTCTCTTCCTGGATTTGTTGTGCCAAGGTTTTCGCCGCGCTTAATGCCGCACCATAGGCAATATCAGGCGCAAAAGGAGATGCAGATTCCGGGTTGTTGACATCGAGGACGGCCAGCACCTCTTTCAGATTACCTCCACTGTAGCGCAATTTGCAGGAGGACAGGTTAAGGAAGGAGGAGCAGACCGCTCTAAGTCCTGTGGAAATACTAACTGCCCGGGATATCTCCTCGTATATGGCGCCACTATCCCCGCCGTCATAGGGAAACCGAATTCTAATTCTCGATGCAGACGGGTTTTTTGCCCTGCAATAACTCATGATGTCCAGTAGAATTTCCTGCATTCTGGCAGCGGAGACATTGCGCTCCGGGCAGATCATTTCATAGGTCGCCGCATTTTCCTCCCACTCGGTTGTAATCTCCCACCACTCCCAGCATTCCGTAAAAAGGCCGCCTGAGGGGGCAGCCGCCCGCACCGGGGTACAGGTGACAATGACGCACAGCAACAAAAGTGTGAGGACAGAACGTAGGATGGCAGGCTTTCTAAAAAGTTTTTTCATATCCCATCCATATTGAGCACTTGGCAACAGCTGGCTCACCGACAAAATAATATTGGGCTTTTTTATGTGAGGCAGAAGGGGCGGGGACCCGCCCCTTCTGCGCACGATGAATTACTTTAGGTTTCCCAGGTTTCGTTTCCGGCGGAATCCTTGGTGTAGTCGTGGCCCACGGTGGCCTCCATGATCTCATAGTAGGCCCAGTGGCCGGTCTTTACATCAGAGAAGATATT